>Ga0207688_10001722_pt1 | contig 11608 bp, 12 predicted proteins | sample KBSMiscanthusM4_FD_184296 | JGI IMG/M metagenome (GOLD analysis project Ga0207688, IMG submission 184296) | Miscanthus rhizosphere microbial communities from Kellogg Biological Station, Michigan, USA - M4 (SPAdes) (version 2) | ecosystem: Host-associated > Plants > Roots > Rhizosphere ...
CAGCCCGTACAGGCCGGCGAAGGCGAGGTCCGACTCCCCCTCGACTCCCGTGGTGCGGAGCACCCTACGCGCGCCGCCGCGCTCCGCGGCGTGCCTCAACAGTGCCGTCTTGCCCGTCCCGGCCTCACCGCGCAGCACCAGACAGCTGCTCTCGGCGCGGGTCGAGAGCTCCAGCAGCCGGTCGATCGCGGCGCATTCGCGCTCACGGCCAACCAACGACCCGGACGTCCGCTCGAGCTGCGGCGTCGCCATCCACCGATCGTAGACCCCGGGAGTACTGGGGACAGACCGGCGATCGCGACTGGCGAGATCACCGATGCCTTGAAGTGCTCACTGGCCGAGCCTTGTTCTCCATTCCCGATCAGGAGGACTCGCATGAAACGCATGACAATCTTGGCCGCGCTGTCTGCGGTGCTGGCCGCGGGCATCGCCGCAACAGCGACCCCCGCGGACGCGGCGGTGAGCTCGGCGTCGATCGTAGGAGGGGTAGCCACGCTCAACCTCGACGGCGCCAATGACAACGTGACGGTGTCGGTGTCCGGCGGCCTGCTGGTGCACGGCCAGACGACCGGTGGGCTCAACAGCGGCTCGGACTGGGACAGCGCCACGGCCGGCGACCAGACGGTCCCGGCCAACGGCACGTTCGTCGTCGTGGTCAACGGGGGGGACGGCAACGACTCGCTGTCGGTTCTGGCGAAGGACACGGAGATCGTCACCGCGGCGCTCAACGGCGGCCCCGGCGACGACGTGCTGATCGGCTCCGACACCGGAGACTCGCTCGAGGGCCTTGACGGCAACGACCGCCTCGTCGGCGCAAAGGGCGGCGACGACATGAGCGGCGGGAACGGCAACGACACGCTCGTCTGGAACAACGGCGACGGGAGCGACTCCATCGACGGCGGCGCCGGCAACGACACCACCGAGGTCAACGGCAACCCGACGCTCGGTGACTCGTTCACGCTCGAGCCGAACGCCGCGAACCCCGCGCGGCTGACGTTCGAGAGGACCAATCTGGTGCCGTTCACGCTCGACGCATCGACCGAGCGCTTCCAGGTCAACGGGCTCGGCGGCGACGACTCCTTTACGGCGAGCGATGGCGTGGGCGCGCTCACGCTGCTCTCGGTCGACGGCGGCGCCGGCGTGGACACGGTCAACGGCTCCGACGGGCCGGACCTGATCCTCGGCGGCGAGGGCAACGACCTCCTGAACGGAGGCGGCGGCGACGACCGCATCGTCGGCGACCGTGGCAACGACACGATGAACGGCGGCGCGGGCGACGACACGCTGGTGTGGAACAACGGCGACGCCACCGACGTCAACGACGGCGGCGCCGGCAACGACGCCACCGAGGTCAACGGCAACGCCACCCTCGGCGACACGTTCACCATCGCGCCGGATCAGGTTGCGGGCCGCATCCAGTTCCAGCGCACGAACCTGGTCGCGTTCACGATCACCAGCACCACCGAGCGGTTCCAGGTCAACGGCCTGGGCGGCGCCGACTCGCTCACCGCGTCCGACGGCGTGGGTGCGCGCACGCTGCTCTCCGTCGACGGCGGCGTGGGTGACGACACCATCAACGGGTCCGACGGGCCGGACCTGATCCAGGGCGGTGAGGGCAACGACGTCCTCAACGGCGGCGGCGGCGATGACCGCATCGTCGGCGACCGCGGAGCCGACACGATGAACGGCGGCTCCGGCGACGACACGCTGGTCTGGAACAACGGCGACGGCAGCGACGTCGCCAACGGCGACGATGGCCGCGACGATGTCGAGGTCAACGGCGCGCCGGCGGGTGACGTGTTCACCGTCCAGCCCAACGGGGCGCGGATCAAGTTCGACCGCACGAACCTCGTGCCCTTCTCGATCGACATCGGCTCCAGCGAAACGCTGCACGCCAACGGCCTCGGCGGCGATGACGCCATCACCGTCGGCGACGTCGGGGATTACTCGGTCACCGCCGCGGGCGGGTCGGGCAACGACACCCTGACCGGCGGCGCGTCCTCCGACACGTTGCTCGGCGGGTCGGGCAACGACACCATCAACCCGGGGGGCGGCCTCGACGTCGTCTCCGGCGACGATGGTGACGATCAGGTCAACGTCCGCGACAACACCGCCGACGTGGCCCGGGGCGGCGACGGGACCGACTCGGTCACCGCCGATCGCGCCGAGCTCGACATCCTCGACGGCTTCGAGAACGTCGACAGGACCCCCGGCGCCTCGCCCGGGAACGGCAACCCGCACGCGTCGGCTGACACGCCCGCGCAGGCGGATACGCCGGCCCAGGCCGTCACCCCGGCGGCCGTCGATACCTCGACGCGCCCGGTGACGATCGCCGGTCGCACGGTCAAGGTGAGCAGGAACACAGCGGCGATCAAGCTCAGCTGCCCGGCCACATCGGCCAGCAACTGCACCGGGTCGGTCGTGCTCCGCACCGCCAAGGCCGCCAAGCTCGCCGGACGCAAGGCCATCCTGCGTCTCGGCAGCGCACGCTATGACCTCGCCCCCGGCACCTCCAAGGTGGTCAAGGTCAAGCTGGCCAACGGGACGAAGCGCCTGGCCAACCGCAAGGGCCAGCTCGCCGTCCGCGTGGTCGCAACCACCGGATCCGCGGGCCAGACCGCCACGAGCACCCGGCGCCTGACGCTCGCGATCCACGGCGCCACGAAGAAGCACTGAGGCACACCCGCCCTGCGCGGCACCAAGCGGCCCCGTCCCCCGCACCGGGGGGCGGGGCCGCGCCGCATTGGAATCCCCACCCAGGGGCTAGGGCCCAGGCGGCGCCGTCGGGTCGGCGGCTTGGCGCGTGTCGACCGCGCGGCCGAAGATCGGGTGATGGCCGGCCACGTGCACTTCGCAGTGCGTGGCGTGGGCCCGGAAGAGACGGAGCGGGCTGCCGCGCAACTCCTCCGGCGTGAAGCGCCGCGCGCCGGCGGTCGTCCTGAACGCCTCGGGGCAGACCGTCGCCAGCTCGTCGTCGCGGATTGCCCTGGCGGTGGCCGCGGCGTAGACCGCCTCGCCCTGGCCCACCGGGGCGGAGGAGTCGAAGATCACGATCTCCACGTCCGGACGTGATCCGAGGTTGCGGGAATGGTGCGCAGTGGGGGAGGAGACCCAGTAGAAGTCCGAGTACCGCGCGCAGGTGTAGTAGAGCGGCGACAGTCGCGGCCGACCGTCGGCATCCTGGGTCGCCAACGTCATGTAGTGGTTGGCGTCGATCACGCGGCGGGCCATCGCGTTGAGCTCGGCCTGGTCTGGCCTTGACGCCATCTCATCCCTTCCGCGTCGACGTTGCAACGGCTGTGGTGAGACCGACCGACAGCTTGACGGCTCGTCAGCGATGCACGAGCGTTGCGGAACCAGGCAGCAGGGCCGCTGCTACCGTCCCTCGGGCGAGCAGAAGCTTGGCTCGCGAGGTTCTTGTCTCTGAGCGCTCCAGCGGTTCCGGGTCAGTGGATCTCCCGTAACCGTCTATGAGCGGCCCCTTCGCGGCCGCGTCAGGAGTCTCATGTCTGTTTCATCCTTCGCCGATCTCGGCGTGTCCCGACCGGTTGTCGACGCACTCGCCAGCCGGGGCATCACCAAGCCCTTCCCAGTCCAGCGTCTCGTCGTACCCGACGTGTTGCATGGGCGCGACGTGCTCGTCAAGTCGCCGACCGGCTCGGGCAAGACGCTCGCCTTCGGCTTGCCGATTGTCGACCGGCTCGCCGACGCGAAGCGGCGTCCGGCGGCGCTCGTCCTCGCGCCGACCCGCGAGCTCGCCGCCCAGATCGTCGACGAGCTTCACGACGTCGCGCATGCCCGCGCTCTCTCCGTGACCGCCGTCTACGGCGGGACGGGATTCGCGCGCCAGACCAAGCTTGCCGGGCGCTCGCACATCCTCGTCGCCACGCCGGGCCGGCTCGAGGACCTCATCGAACGCGGCACCGTGACGCTCGAGCACGTGCAGGTGCTCGTCCTCGACGAGGCCGACCGCATGCTCGACATGGGCTTTCGCCCCGCCGTCGACCGCATCGTCGCCCAGGTCCCGGCCCAGCGCCAGACCCTCTTCTTCTCCGCGACGCTCGAGGGCGAGGCCGGGCGTATCGCCCGCACCTACACCCGCGACGCTCGCCAGCACGAGCACGCCCCGCCGGCCGAGCGACACGCCAAGGTCGACCACCGCTTCGTCGCCGTCCGCCACGAGCACAAGCTCGACGAGCTCGTGGGCGAGCTCCGCGGTGACCGTGGCGGCCGGGCGCTCGTGTTCGTGCGGACCAAGCGCGGCGCCGACCGGCTGGTCAAGCGCTTGCGCGCGCGGTCCGTGGACGCGGTCGCCATGCACGGCAACAAGTCCCAGGGCCAGCGCGAGCGTGCGCTTGCCCGGTTCGAGGCCGGCGAGGTCCATGCTCTGGTCGCCACCGACGTGGCCGCACGCGGCCTGGACGTCGACGACATCACCCTCGTCATCAACTTCGACGCCCCCGCCGACCGCGAGGGCTACGTGCACCGCGTCGGGCGCACGGGCCGCGCGGGAAGGACTGGGTCGGGCGTCACCTTCGTCTCCGCCGAGCAGGCGACTGACGTGGCACGCATCGCGCACGATCTTCGCCTGCACGCGGAGTTCGCCCACACCGGGTACGCCTCGAGTGACACGCTCCGTTCCGGCGCGCGGTCGCGGCGCAGGCGGCGCCGCGGCGCCGCGCGCTGATCGACCACGAGTCGAGCCTCTCGGCTTGCTGGTAGCGTCACGGCCGCCCCGACGACCGTCGGGCAACCCCAAACCAGTGCAGCGCCCGCAGTTGGAGCCTCATGAGCAACCTCCGCGATCGCAGCACACAACCGTGGAGGTATCGATGGCAACCGGAACCGTGAAGTGGTTCAGCGACGAGAAGGGCTTTGGCTTCGTCACGCCCGACGAGGCTGGGAAGGACCTGTTCGTCCACCATTCCGGGATCGTCGGCGACGGGTATCGCTCGCTCGCCGAGGGCGCGAGGGTCTCCTACGACGCCGAGGCTGGCGACAAGGGCCCCAAGGCGGTCAACGTCAGCCCGCTCTAGCGCTTGTTCGGGCGGCCGCGGCGGATTCGTTTCTCCGCGGCTGCCCGCTCCCACTCCTCGGCCTCGGCCGGGGTCATCTGCCGGATGGTCAGAGATCCCTCGCGGACCTGCTGGTCCATCAGCTCCAAGCGCTCGCGACGCTTTTGTTCGGCGCGATCACGCTGACTCAGGGGCGGCATGTCGCCCCTCCCTCCTGGTCACGGCGGACGCCGGGCGCTTCACCCGGCCGGACCTCCAAGGGTACCCGCCGCCTCGGCGCACCACTCACGCTAGGCTGACCCCAGCGGATCCTTCTCGGGCCGCCTCCCGTGACGCGGGGGACCTGTCCGGACTCCCGTCCAGTGGCCCAAGCGACCCCCTCCCCTGCGATGAACCACGGCAAGCGCGCCGCATTGACCGCTGTCGGCGCTGCGGCAGGGTTCGGACTCGTCGCGGTGGCAATCGGGGGCCGGTGGGGGTCGGTTGAGCACGCGCTGGCCAGTACCTCGCTCTGGACGCTCCTGGCCGCGTCGCTGCTGCAACTCGCTTCGCTGCTGGCGCGCAGCGAGGCGTGGCACCGCTGCGTGCACGCGGCCGGGGGGACGGTGAGCCGGCGGGTGCTCTTCCGCGCCGCGAGCGTCGGCTACGTCGGCAACCTCGTCAACGGCGAGCTCGGCTTCGCGATGCGCATCGCCGCGCTGAAGCGCAGCGCCCCCGACACCACGCCCAAGCTCGGCGCTCTCGCCACCACCGAGGTGCCGATTCTGCTCACCGAGCTCGTCCTCGCGGTGGCCGTGTCCTTCACGCTCGTCGGGCCGCTGGGCTGGCCCTGGTGGATCCCGGTGGTCCTGCTGGCGGTCATGGTGGGCGTCACCCTCGCCGTCAGCCGCATGGGGCTGGGCCGCAGGCTGCGCGGCTGGCTCTCGGGTCTGGCGGTGCTGCGCGACCGCCGGGCGCGCTGGCGGATGGCGGCCGTCGTCCTGCTGGCGATGATCGCCCAGATCCTGCGCAACTTCGTCGTGCTCCGGGCCAGTGGAATCGACGTGTCGGTCCTCGACGCCACCGCGGTCCTGATCGGCGTCGCGATCCTCGGCATCCTCCCGCTCGGCCCGAGCACGGGCGCCGGCGCAACCCTGCTCATCCTCGGCTCGCATGACCTCGGCGCCGTCGCCGCGGCCGGCCTCCTGCTGACCGCCACCGGAGCGCTCGGGGCGCTGGTCTACGGCGGCTGGGCCCTCACCGACCGCGGCTGGATCACGGCCGCCCGGCTTGGCCGCGTGCGTGCCCACCACCTGCGAACCCGTCGCGCTGAGGCGGGTGCGGCCGCCGTGCGAACGGCGATGGACACCCTTCCCGCCGCGGGCCGCGAACGCTGCGAGGTCACCTACTTCGGCGGCATCACTCGCGAGCAGGTGGCGCGCATCCTCTCGCCCTTCCACGCACCCCTGCCGCGCGTGGCCTGAAGCGCGCGACTTCGGGGCGTGCTGCGGTTTGAGGCGGTGATGCTGCGGCGTAAGCTGCGAAGTCCAAGACTTCGGAGGTCGACCTTGGGCCGAAAGGCGATGCGACACGCAAACGCGGTGGCAGCGCTGGCGATGTTCGCCGCGCTTGGCCTGTCCGTGGCTGCCTGCGGGGGCGGGAGCACGCCGTCCGGCCCGGGCGGTGGGGGCCAGGCGCCGGCCAACGCGAAGCCAAACGGCGTGCGCCTGTCGATCACGCCGGCGACGGGGAGCAAGGATCGCAAGCCGAATCGGGGGATCACGGTGACGGCCGCGGGAGGCCGGATCAGCCGCGTGGTCGTGCGCACGCGGGGTGATCGCGTCACCGGGAGGCCGAACGCCGCGGGCACGGCCTGGCACAGTGACTGGGCGCTGAACGTCTCTCGGCGCTACACGGTGACCGCAACGGGTGTCGGGCCGTCAGGCCAGCGGGTGACGCGGACCAGCTCGTTCCGGACCTTCACCCCGCGCAACACGTTCTCGACCCGGATCGTTGAGGGCTACCACCAGACCTACGGCGTGGGAATGCCGATCGTCCTCTACTTCGACCGGCCCATCCGGAACAGGGCGGCGGTGGAGCGGGCGCTCGACGTCCGGACCTCGAGGCGGGTCGTGGGCGCCTGGTACTGGGACGGCAACTGCGGGATGGCTCCGACCTGCCTGTACTTCCGCCCGCACCACTACTGGAAGCCGCACACGCGGGTGACCGTCACGGCGCACCTCAACGGCATCAAGGGCGCCCCGGGGCTGTTCGGGAACCACACGCTCAAGCAGAGCTTCCGGATCGGCTCGTCGCTGGTCGCCGTGATCAGCACCTCGAAGCACTACATGAACGTGTACCGCAACGGCAAGAAGTTCGCGCACTGGCCGATCAGCAGCGGGCGGCCCGGCGACGACACGCCGAACGGCAACTACCTGACCATCGAGAAGGGCAACCCGGTCCAGATGACCGGGCCTGGCTACAGCATCTCGGTGCCCTGGTCGGTGCGCATCACCTGGAGCGGCGAGTACCTGCACGATGCCTTCTGGTCGGTCGGCGACCAGGGCTTCAGCAACGTGAGCCATGGCTGCGTGAACATGTCGCCGGCCAACGCCGAGACCTTCTACAAGATGACCAACCCGGGCGACCCGGTGAAGATCCACGGCAGCCCCAAGTCCGGCGTGTGGGACAACGGCTGGACCATGTGGTTCCTGTCGTGGCGCAAGTACGTCCGCGGCAGCGCGCTGAACAAGGCGGTGCGGACCGGCCCGAGCGGCAGCACGTTCGTCAGCGCACGCGCCGGCGTGCGGCGCCACGGGCACAGCAAGGCGTCGCGAGCGTCGCGCTCGCACAACGGGCGAGCGGCCTGAACCCGGCCGCTACCGGAGGATCCGCGGCAGCCCGAAGTGCGGGAAGCCGCCGAACGCCGGCCTGGAGCAGGTCCTCCGCGTCCTGAGGGGAGCCGACGATCCCGTAGATGTGACGTCGGGGCGGCGCGAAATTCGTCGCTCAGTTTTCGTCGCTGCGGGCGCCTCAACGAACACGACGGCGCGACCCCAACGAAAGGACAGGCGAAATGGCAAAGATCGTGATCAGCGAGAACGTCTCGCTCGACGGAGTGGGCCAGGACCCCACCGGCGACGAGGGCCTCACGCACGGCGGCTGGTTCGAGCGGACCATGGACGGGGACCGGGAAGCGTGGGCCCAGGTCGAGTTGGACGAGGCGCTGCGGGCCACGGCCCTGCTGATGGGTCGGCGGACCTACGAGTACTTCGCGCCGCGGTGGAAGTCGCGAACCGGCGCGTGGGCGGACCGCTTGAAGACCCTTCCCAAGTACGTCGTGTCCTCCACGCTCGTGGATCCCGACTGGGGCACCTCGAGCGTCCTGAAGGGCGACGTGGTCGAGGAGGTCGCAAAGCTCAAGCGGGAGCTGGACGGGGAGATCGTCGTCAACGGCAGCTTCCAGCTCGGGCGCGCGCTGATGGAGCACGACCTGGTGGACGAGGTGCGCCTGATCGTCTTCCCGGTCGTGCTCGGAGCCGGCGAGCACCTGTTCGGCGCGGCCGGCGGCGAGCGACCCATGCGGCTGGTCGACACGCGGACCGTCGGGGACGGTCTGGCCTTCCTCGCCTACGCGGTCGACCGGAAGGCGTGACGAAGGTCACCGCGCATCCGAGAGCGCCCTCAAGCCAGGTGTCCGAGCGGCTAGACCGTCGCCGTCGCCGGCGCCCCGTCCTTGGTCCAGGCCAGGGACCCGGGGCTGAGGACGAGCGAGCCGCGCGGGATCGCGTGGGCGTTCTCGGAGCGGTCCAGGAGCTGCGCGCGGCCGGCCGGGCCGGCGGCCCAGAGCTGAAGCGCGGTCGGGTCGTCGTTGTCGTCGAAGCCGACGTCGGTCAGCCATGCGAGGGCGCCGTCGGAGCGGAGCCGCAGCGTGAGCACCAGCGAGCTCTCCTCGTCCGAGGCCGGAAAGCTCGCCTGGGCACCGGTGCGGAGATCGAGGCGGCGGAGCTGGTCGTAGCTGCTGACGCCGGCGCAATCCGAGCCGCTGCGGACGTAGGCGAGGAACGCGCCGACGAAGTGGAAGTGGGCGATGCTGTCCCACCCGGCGCAGATCTCGTCGCCGACGAAGCCGAGCTTGCTGCGGCGGCCGTTCAGGCGCGAGCAGGCGAAGTAGTCGTTGCCCTCGTGCCCCCGGGTGCTGTAGAGGACCGCCGAGCGGTGCTTGGCGACCACGTCGGCGCCGTGCGGCAGCGCACAGCGCGGGGCGGTGCTCGCGGCGTGCGCCTGGCCCGCGAGGGTGATCGCCAGCACGGCGGCCAGGACGATCAGGGCGATGACTGCCAGCGCGTTTCGGGCCATGGCGGGAATCCTCGCCCGCCGAACGGGGGTCACCGGTCGACGCGACGACGCCCGCAGTGTCGAATGGGCGACGCTCCGTGGCCGCCCCGCGGAGATCGTCGATCAGGCGGCGTGAGCGGCGTTTTCCGCGCCAGCGGTCTCCTGGTGGGCTGCGATCAGCCCGGCGACCCGTCGAGGGTCGACGAGCCATGGGCCGTGGCCGGCGGCCATTTCGTGGATCGTTGCGTTCGGGATCCGGCCGATCGACGGACGTGCGTCGCCAGGCGAGAGGTAGGGGTCGTCTGCTCCCAGGATGAAGGTCGTCGAGACCCGGATCGCTGCGAGCTCTGCGGCGGTCAACACGCTCTCGGCTCTCGGTCGCCGGAAGCGATCGATCGCGCGCATCAGCGACGCGACCGTGCGGGCGTTCTCGGGCCGGCGCGCAGACAGACGCAGCGCCTCGATCAGCGCGTCCGGTGCCATCTCCACCTCCGCGGAGCCAAGACCCTGGGCGAGCATGCGTCGATAGATCGGGCGTGGGCTCGGCGAACGCAGGACCGCCACGCCGAGGCCCCGCACGGTCAACGGCGACAGCGGCATCCGCACGCGGACTTCCGGAAGCGCGACCGCCGGCACTCCAACCGCGATCACCTCCGAGATCCGCTCGGACCCAGCGGCGGCATGCCACAGGGCGAACATGCCGCCGAGCGAGTGACCGACCACCGAGACGTCGTCCAGTGCGAGGGCGTCGAGGACGTCATCGATCAGCCGGTGCGCGTGCTCGCGAACGCGACCGCGCCGGTAGCGGACGGGATCCGACAACCCGTGCCCTGGGAGGTCGACCGCGAGCAGCCGGAAGCCCTGAAGCTCGGCGAACAACGGAGCCCACGCCGCCGCCATGAGCGACACGCCGTGCAGCAGCAGCAGCGGCACGCCGCTGCCGTGCGACAGCACTCGCACGCGGAGATCCGTCCGCTCGAGCTCGAGAAAGCGTTCCTCAACCTCGGCGTCGAGGAGGGCAAACAGGTCGTTCTCGGCATCTCGGATCCGCTGCTCGAGCCGCACCATCGGCCGGTCGTGCTTGTTCATGACGTCTTCCTTCCGTTCGCGTTGTCGTGTCGCGGGGGCGGTGCCAGCGCCGCCAGGCCGGCCAGCCAGGCACGCACCGTGGTCTCGTCGCGCTCGCTGAGGCCGGCGAACGCGGCGCGCTCAGCCATGCGGATGCGTTTGGTCGCCGCCCGGAGGGCATCGCGCCCCTGCTTCGTCGGGCGCAACAGGACGACCCGTTGATTTCTTGCTCTACGTTCGAGCAACCCGGCGGACTCGAGCCTGAGGATCGCCGGATGCATGGTCTGCCTCGTGACCTGCGTGACGCGCGCGAGCTCGGAGGTCGAAAGCTCGGCCCTGGTCTCGAACACGCTCAGGATCCCGTACTCCTGCGCCGACAGCCCAGTGTCCTCGAGCTCGTTCTCCAGCAGCGCACGGAAGCGCTGGTACGCGAGACGGAACAGGTACCCCAGGTTCGCTTCCGGTCCCGGAACCGGCGGCGGTGAGGTTGTCAGGTCGACTGACATGCCTCGAAGCGTAGCACGTTGTCAGTGCGACTGACATGTGCATGCGGGCCCGCCTAGCAGGAGTCCGTTGGTCTGATCCCCGTTGTCGCGGCGGCCGCGCAGCCTTTGGTGCGGGCGGTGGCGGTGTTGTTGTTGCCCTCGCCGGCCACTGCGCCGCTGGCGTCGGCCCTGGCCGTGGCGGTGTTGTTGTTGCCGTCGCCCGCGCCCGCGACGCTGAGGTGCCCTCGGGCGGTGGCGGTGTTGTTGTTGCCGCCTCCCGCTACCGCGCTGCTGCGGGCGCCTCGGGCGGTCGCGGTGTTGTTGCTGCCCTCGCCCGCCACTGCAGTGCTGCCGTTGCCGAGCGCCCGCGCCTTGTTGTGTTTGCCGGTCGCCGTGGCGGAGCTTCCGGGGCCTTTGGCGATCGCCGTCGACCCCTTCCCTCTCGCCTCACAGGTCGCGGTTCCTCGCTGCACCTGCACGGCACCGTTGGCCGCGATGCACAGGTTGGCGACGCTCGCCGTTTCTGCGCCGAGCGCGGCGTCTTCCATCAGTCCGGTCATCACCAGGCTGATCGCGACCGCTGACGCGCCCGCGATCATGAAGCCCTTCGAACGATTCATCCGTGAACCTCCCCAGGCTCGGTTGCCGGCGCGTCCCCGGCCCACCGTAGCGGGCGTGTGCGCACCTGGAGAGAAAGCGGTAATCCACGCCTCGTGATCGGCC
>Ga0207688_10001724_pt1 | contig 11601 bp, 9 predicted proteins | sample KBSMiscanthusM4_FD_184296 | JGI IMG/M metagenome (GOLD analysis project Ga0207688, IMG submission 184296) | Miscanthus rhizosphere microbial communities from Kellogg Biological Station, Michigan, USA - M4 (SPAdes) (version 2) | ecosystem: Host-associated > Plants > Roots > Rhizosphere ...
ACTAGCTAAGCGCCGTCAGCCCGCAGGGCCCGGCGGAATTGGCTGACCGGAGACAGGCGCGCCAGCTGGCGGTGGGCCGGACGGCTGCTCCTTGCCGCCGACGCCAGACATCACCGTCAGTGGAGCACCCACCGGCACCGGTGCACCCACCGGAGCACCCACCGGCACCGGTGCACCCACCGGAGCACCCACCGGCACCGGTGCACCCACCGGAGCACCCACCGGCACCGGTGCACCCACCGGTGCACCCACCGGAGCACCCACCGGCACCGGTGCACCCACCGGAGCACCCACCGGCACCGGTGCACCCACCGGAGCACCCACCGGAGCACCCACCGGCACCGGTGCACCCACCGGCACGGGCGCACCCGCGGGCACCGGCGCCGCGACAGGAACCGGCCCAGGCAAAGCCATCGGAACACCGGCCATGTCAGAGAGTGGAGCGCTAGCCGGACCGCACGCGCCCGCTGCCGGAGCTGCACCAACGGCCTCGGTCGCTGCCGGAGCTGCACCAACCGCGTCGCCCGACGACGTCTGGACGCATGCGTAGCCGCCGCCGGTTATTAGCGGGGCGGCCGCAACCTGCGGGCTCAACGCCAAAGCGACGCCGCACAATCCAGCGCCGACAGCAACTACTGTGATGTTGAATCGATCAAAGCTCGTCATCGACGTCGAACCCTTCATTTTCCCTCAGACATTTGCATTCATGTCATGCAGCAAAGCCGCATGCGGTACAGAAGTCGCGGTTAAACGACCGCGACAATTATCAGCAGCCAACGCCGGCGGCACGCCGCGCCGCACCGCATCGTTTCCAAATGGTGACGTTCGGCAGCCGCAGACGCCGATCAGGATCGAGGTACCCGCAAACCGCTTGAGGTGCATCGATCTTGAACAGCGAACGGGCCCGCAACATTTGCCGGCGCAGAAGATCCGGAGTTACCCAACCGTTGCAACGGCGAAGCGCACCCGTGACTGGATTTCGGTGCGCTTGCCGTCGGAGTCATCGTGTGGCGGCGACGCCGCTGACGGTCCGTGCCGTCAGGGCAAGGGCGCCAGCCAGTTCAAGTGAGTGCCGCCGGCCGGCAACCGTTCGACGGAGAACTGGCCGCCGGCGTCCTCGGCCCGTCGACGCAGATTGGTCAGGCCGCCGCTGCCGGTGATGTCGGCGGGAATTCCCCGGCCATCGTCGACGACGTCGATGCACAGATCGTCGTCTACGGCGACGTTCACGGTGAGCGTTGTCGCGTCGGCGTGCCGCACTGCGTTGCTAACCGCTTCTCGCACCACAGCTTCCGCGTGGTCGGCCAGCGCCGCATCGACCACCGACAGAGGTCCTGTGTATTGCACTGTGGTGCGCAGATCCGACGTCGAGAACTGCGCGATGGCTTCGTCGAGGCGCTGGCGGAGCCGGGTGACGCCATACGATGCCCCGTGCAGATCGAAGATCGCCGTGCGAATCTCCTGAATGACTTCCTGAAGATCGTCGACGCAATCGGTAAGTCGCTGCTGCACTTCGGGCACACGTGCGCGCGGAATCGTTCCCTGAAGCGCAAGTCCGACTGCGAACAGGCGTTGGATGACGTGATCGTGGAGATCACGCGCGATGCGGTCACGGTCGGTCAAGATGCTGAGCTCACGCATTTGACGTTGGGTGCTGGCCAATTGCCAAGCCAGAGCGGCCTGATCGGCGAATGCAGCCATCATGTCCAGCTGTTCGTTGTTGAACGGCTGGGAGCCAACCGCCCGCACTGCGACGAGGACGCCGGCGACGGCATCGGTGGCCCTGAGTGGCAGTACGAGCGCGGGACCAGTCAACGTCGTCTCACCGGGCACCAACTCGAAGTTGTCGAATCGACCGGGCACGCGCTGAACGAACGCTTTGCCGATCAATGTTCCGTCAACTGGAATCGGTTGCAGCTCCATCGCCTGACCATCACCGGACGTTGCGGTGATGACCAGCTCATCCACCTCGCTTGCCGGCGCGTCCGGATCGACGGGTACGGCCACCAACGTCAGTTCGGCTCCACTGAGGGTTCGACACTCGTCGGCGACCAGACGAAACACCCGGGCGGGATCGGTGCCTGACAACAGCTCGGTGCCGATGTCACGGGTGGCCTCGATCCACGACTGGCGGGTCTTCGACGCCTCGTAAAGGCGTGCGTTGTCGATCGCGATGCCGGCAGCGGCGGCAAGAGCCTGCACCAAGACCTCGTCGTCCTCACTGAACGGCTGCCCGCCGGTCTTGTCCGTCAGGTAGAGATTGCCGAAGACCTCGTCACGGATCCGGACGGGCACCCCGAGGAAGGTCCGCATCGGTGGGTGATTCGGTGGGAAACCGACGGACGAGGCGTGGTGCGAGATGTTGTCCAGCCGAATGGGTTTCGGATCGTCGATCAGCACGCCGAGAACGCCGCGCCCTTCGGGCAGATGCCCGATCTGCTCGCGCATCTGTTGGTCGATGCCTTCGTAGATGAACTCCACTAATTCGTGGTCGTGCCCGCGCACACCCAGTGCCCCGTACCGCGCGTCGACGAGCTCGATCGCGGTGTGCACGATCGTTCGCAGGGTTTCGTCCAATTCGAGCCCACTGGTCACGACGAGCATGGCTTCAACCAAACCGTCGAGTCGGTCGCGACCCTGCACGATCTGCTCGACGCGGTCCTGGACCTCTACAAGCAGTTCTCTGAGCCGCAGCTGGGACAGTGTGTCACGCAGCGGGCGCACGCCGGTTTCAGCGCCCGACTCGACCGGATCGGTCACGCCACAATCGTCCCATCTTGTCGAGATCGATGACGAAAGTTCCATCGAAACCCCGAGCAGCCGCGAGTTGGCGGGGCGGTCCCGGCACCCCCCATCCCGGGACCGCCCTCATCGTTTCAGTCCTGAAACCTCAGCGCATCCGCCTCAGGCGAGCGCGGATTCGCGGTCCGGCTCGGGGCCAAAGACGAATCGACGACCGGTGACGCTCAGTGGCCGAACACGGACAAAGTGCTGTTTGGTCGTCGCGGTCCAGGGCAGCAGCTGTGCGTGTTCGGCATCGGCGATGTCGTCGTGGGTACGCAGCACGCGAGCGTGGCCCCTGACGATCACGCTCCAACCACCGGTAACGCCGTGGTCGTCGGCCTCAAACAACACGCGGTCGTTGATCGCAGTGCTGACCAGCTTGGTGCCCTCGGCGGTACGGAACAGCACCGTCTTGTGCTGCACGACGAAATTAACCGGGAAGATCTCCGGGTGGCCATCCACGCTCGTGACGAGCCGTCCCAACGCGACGCTGGACAGCAGACTCCAGCATTCCGTCTCGGTCAGGATTGAGATCGGTTCAGACTCTCCATACATGACCGCGACGTTAACGGCGGTCTGTGCCCGACGATACGGTCGAAAGTCCCATCAATTGGGATCGAACGGCCACGGGTCGATCACTAGTGGGCCCGGTCAACCCTGTTCGTCTGACGAGTGGCAGAACATGACCGGGATGGTTGCGTGGTGAAGCAGCTCGAGTCCAATCGACCCCAACCGGGCGACAAGCCCGCTGGCGCGGCTGCCGACTACCTGTATTTGCGCGCCCTGTGCGGATCGCAGAAGCGCCCTGTCGGGCTTGTCCGGTTCGACAATCTCCGCGACATCGACGTTCGGATATAGATCGATCCACGGCAACAATGACTCCGAAAGATGTTGTTGTGCATCGCTTTCTACTTGTGCCCAGAGTATCCTGGACCGAAGCGTGACATCGCCCAGTGGTCGGCTGGTGGTCCAAGCGTGAACAGCGAGGATTCCCACGCCCAGGTGATCGGCGAACTCGAATGCCGCCGTGATCGCGACCCGGCTGCCTTGGTCGTGGTCGACTCCGACGGCGATTGGTTGTCGAGTCGGAGAAATCACATCACCCCGCCAAGCCACGACCGGACAGACCGAATACGCTGCTACTGCCTCCGTCGTCGAACCGCCCAAAGCGACTGTGCCCGAGGACGCCTCGTCGGTGCCGAGGACGATCAGTCGGGCGGCATGGCTCGACTCGATCAGCGCTTGGCCTGGCGAACCATCCACTCGAATGACGGCTATGGGCAGACCCTTGAAGTGCACGCGTACCGCCTGTTTGGCGGATTGAAGAATCGCTTCTGCGGACTGACGCCGGACAGCCGAGTCCGCGGCCGGGCGGTCCGCGACGGCGTGCACGATCTCCAGCGGAGCCTCGAACCTCTCGGCGATCGCCGCCGCCCAGCGTGCAGCGTGGATTGCGGCGAAACTGCCGTCGACGCCGACGATGACGGGATACGTGTGCTCAGGCGTCCGGTCACCGTCGCCTAGATCACGCGGCAGCATGCCTTCAGCGCTTCTGCGTGAACACGCCGCGTCGTTGGCCAATGCTGTTGCAGAACAGAGACGGTCGCCGAGTCGCCGTTCATGTCCTCATGTCCTCAGGTTGCGCCCGGCCGAGTCCGTCACACCGGGGCCATAAGACCCCAGGTTGGGGACCATTGACCCTGGCCGCAGTGTGTCCGGCAGTACATGGTGGAGGCATATAGAGCGGAGGTTGCAATGCCTGCCACCACGGTTGACGCAGCGTTCATCAGGGATGCCGTGCGATTGGCGTGCCGTGCGCCATCACTGCACAACAGCCAGCCGTGGCGTCTGGAGGTCGAACGTGACACCGTTTCCGTCTTCGCAGACCCGGACCGGGTCGTCCGGGCTACGGACAGGTCAGGTCGCGAGGCGCTGATCGCCTGCGGCGCCCTGATCGATCACTTTCGGGTCGCGATGGCCGCCGCCGGATTCAAAGCCAATGTGGTCCGATTTCCCAATCCGGACAACCTGTTACACGTCGCATCGGTCGACTTCGCACCAATGGAGTTCGTCACCGACGGGCACCGGCAACGCGCGAATGCGATCCTGCTGCGGCGCACCGACCGCCTCCCGTTCGCCACTCCCCCGGACTGGGATGCCTTCGAGCCGCAGCTACACGACGCCGCCGACTCCGCCGCCGTGCGCATCGACGTGATCCCCGACCATCTCCGTCCCCAGCTGGCCGAAGCGTCTCAACTCACCGAATCGCTGCGTCTCTACGACTCGCCGTACCATTCCGAACTAGCCTGGTGGACAGCAGCTTTCGAGGTTGCCGACGGTATCCCCCACAGCTCACTGGTGTCGGCGGCCGAGAGTGACCGCGTCGACGTGGGGCGGACATTCCCCGTGACCAACCACCGCGAGCGCAGGCTCGAGGTCGGCGACGACCGTTCCAAGGTCTTGGTCTTGTCGACGTACGACGACACGCACGAAAGCGTGCTGCGTTGCGGTGAGGTGCTGTCCGCCGTACTGCTCGACGCGACGATGGTGGGGCTCGCCACCTGCACGCTGACCCACATCACCGAGGTCGCTGCGAGCCGAAAGATTGTCGCTGGATTGATCGCTCAGGGCGATCAGGGCATCACCCCCCAGGTCCTCGTCCGCGTCGGCCTGACGCCGTCGATCGATGACGTGCCTCCTCCAACGCCACGCCGGCCGATCGGCGACGTCTTCGACGTTCGGTGAGAGACCAACCCGCACAACGCGAAAGTACAGGAGCCACCATGGGAGAACACTTCTCGCCATCCCGGTCCGTCGTAGTGGGCATCGATGGTTCACACTCGGCCATCGATGCCGCATTGTGGGCCGCCGACGAAGCAGTCAGTCGCGATGTCCCATTACGCCTCGTATACGCGATCGACCCCGGCAACACCGCGGGCACCGATCACGAGGCAGCAGCCCGCGACCTCGCCAAGGCCGAAGTCGCCGTCAGGTATGCGTTCACGGCGGTTGAGTCGACCGACAAACCGGTCAAGATCGAAGTCGAAATCCTGCAGGACCGACCCACCCGGGCGCTGATCGAGGCCTCCCGATGGGCCGCAATGGTGTGCGTCGGATCGGTGGGACTCAAGCACAGTGCTCAAGGGCGGATGGGCTCGACTGCGGCGGACTTGGCGTCGTCCTCTCACTGCCCCGTGGCCGTCGTCCGTGGACACGATCCGTTTCAGGCAGAACAACAGTGGGTGGTGGCCGAGCTCGACCGCTCTCCTGCCGGTGAGGGGGTGTTACGCCGCGGTTTTGAGGAGGCGCAGCTCCGAGGCGTCCCTCTGCGGGTGTTGACCGCGTGGCAGTTGCGCTTCACCGACATTCACGACGGCGGTGCCCTCGCCGACGGCACCCGGCTGGCGGAGGCCCAGCTCGACCGTCGCCTCGCCAAGTGGAAGAAGCGCTACGCCGAGGTCGATGTGCACGCGGTGGCCGTGCACGGTAGCACCTTGAACTTCCTCACCGAGAATGCGCGCTCGATCCAGCTGCTGGTCGTCGGACGCGAGCGGCCCCACGGCATCACCGAGCTGGTCGGCCCTCCCGGGTACGCGGCGCTGCACAACGCGGCTTGTTCGGTGCTGATCTGCGAAACGCAGAACATACTGTGAGCAATACATCCACCGTCTCCGCGATGTCTATGGAGGGCCTTCGAGTGGTGAAAGTCTTTCTCGTCGACGACCATGAGGTCGTCCGGCGGGGACTCATCGACCTCCTCAGCGCCGATTCCGAGCTCGAAGTCGTGGGCGAGGCGGGATCCGTGGCGCAGGCACTGGCGCGGATCCCCGCGCTTCAACCCGACGTCGCAGTCCTTGATGTCAGGTTGCCGGACGGCAATGGCATCGAACTCTGCAGGGAACTCTTGTCTCGGCAGCCGGAACTTCGGTGCCTGATGCTGACGTCGTATACATCCGACGAAGCGATGCTGGACGCGATATTGGCCGGCGCCAGCGGTTACGTCGTCAAGGACATCAAGGGCATGGAGCTCGCCGAGGCGATCAAGCAGGTCGGCGCGGGCCGTTCGTTGCTCGACAACCGGGCTGCGGCGGCGTTGATGTCGAAGCTGCGCGGAGCCGCCGAGCAGTCCGATCCGTTATCGGGACTCAGCGATCAAGAACGGGTGCTACTGGATCTGCTCGGCGAAGGCCTGACCAACAAGCAGATCGCGGCCAGGATGTTCCTCGCCGAGAAGACCGTCAAGAACTACGTGTCCCGGTTGTTGGCCAAGCTCGGCATGGAACGCCGAACCCAGGCTGCGGTGTTCATCTCCAAGCTGGAACAATCACGTCGGCGCTCCAAGGACTGAGCGTTACGCGGGCGAACCGTCCAGCCGCGCAACCACTTCGGCCAGGGCACGGCGCGGCGTTGACGACAACGGGTCGGCGTTGACGGGCGCCCATCCCAGTCGCAGCAACATCTGCGGGTATTCGTCGGCACCGAACACATCGGCACGCACGGCCGCGCGCGTCTCGGGAATCTCCAACGGTTCGGTAATCGGGCAGCTGGCGAGCCCCAACGCGGTCGCCGTCAGCAGCACCAGGCTTGTGGCTTCGCCGGCCCGCAGCCTCGAAACGTCGTCGTCGGCGGCGGTGCCCAAGGCGATGACAACGGCGTTGTCCTCCGCCGGATCGACGTCGGGCGTCTGGGCGAGCACTGCGCCGGCGAAGGCGCGGGCCGGGATCGCGGCCGTGGGATCGGATTCCGGCGTACTGCGCGCCGGCACACCGGCCGCCGCGCCGTACCTGCCGCTCCATGTCGCCAGCTCAGCCAGATAGCCGTGATCAAGCGCGTGGCGCATAGCAGCTTGGGACACAAGGGTTTTGAGACTGTCGAGCTCGTCGACCCGCCGCAGCGTCACACCCGCGCGTGCCGCCCTGGCGGCCATCAACGCGAGGTCGCCCTTTGGTACCGGCCATGGGCTGTAGTGCCGCCGGTCGGTACGGCGCCGCGGGATCGCGGCCGCCAGCGTGATGTCGACGTCATTGGCCGCGTACCGATGAAGTTCGATGGCGGCCAGATGGTGCGGTTCGTCGGGATTCGGCATCCGATGGATCTTGGATTGCCATCCGAGCGCCGCGAATGCGACCACGCAGTGGTTCAGCGACGTGCCACAGCTGAGCAGGAGGTCTCGCGTGTCCGGGTCAGTGTGCGGCAGGTGCAGGTCGGGGTCGGAGTACAGATGCAGGCTGTGCTCGCCCACCCGCCAGCGCCACGGCTGCGAGTTGTGCACCGACGGAGCGCGGGTGGCCAGTGCCAGCGCCGATCGAAGGGTTTCGGCGTCGGGAAAGTGTGCGCTCATGGCTCCACGATGGCGGTCCGGGCATCGGTCTGAGCAGGGCACAAAGACCCTGGTGTCGAGGACTTGGGAAACCCGGCGTCCGATTCTGGTAAGACTGACTAAAAATACGACATCGCAGTGAGGAGTTCCGCCGAGGTGCCCAGCTGGTGCGTTCAGCGGATGACGACCTGGTGAGCGCGCCGACAACCGACCGCGTCATCACGGCCGAGCAGCCCCGCAGACTTGTCGTGGCCAGGTGGATCCGCCGGTTGGCAGTCCCGATCATCCTCGGCTGGATAGCGCTCATCGCGCTACTCAACCTGACCGTGCCGCAGCTCGAAGTCGTTGGCCAGATGCGCTCGGTGTCGATGTCCCCAAAAGAAGCACCGTCGGTGGCCGCGATGATGCGCGTCGGCAAGGTCTTCCAGGAATTCGATTCCGATAACTCGGCAATGATCGTGCTGGAGGGCGACAAGCCGCTCGGCGACGACGCACACCGGTTCTACGACGACATGGTCGCCAAGCTCAAGGCCGACACCAGGCACGTCGAACACATCCAGGACTTCTGGGGCGACCCGCTGACGAGGGCGGGAGCGCAGAGCGAAGACGGCAAAGCCGCATACGTGCAGGCATATCTCGCAGGCAACATGGGTGAGGAACTCGGCAACCAGTCGGTCATCGCGGTTCAGAAAGTCGTTGGTGGGTTATCTCCCCCACCAGGGGTCAAGATCTTCGTGACCGGCGGGGCGGCACTACAGGCTGACCAACAGGCGGCAGGCGACAAGAGCGTCAGAGTCATCGAACTGGCGACGGTGGGCGTCATCATCTTCATGCTGCTGTTCTTCTACCGCTCAATCGTCACCGTCCTGCTGGTGTTGGTGATGCTGGTGCTGGGGTTGTCGGTGACCCGCGGTGTGGTGGCGTTCCTCGGCTACCACGAGCTGATCGGGTTGTCGACGTTCGCGACGCAGCTCTTGGTAACTCTCGCGATCGCCGCGACGACCGACTACGCAATCTTCCTGATCGGGCGCTACCAAGAGGCTCGCACCATCGGGGAAGACCGAGAGACGGCCTACCACACGATGTTCCGCGGCACAGCCCATGTGGTGCTGGGCTCGGGCATGACGATCGCCGGCGCGACGTTCTGCCTGTCGTTCACCCGGTTGCCCTACTTTCAGACACTCGGCATCCCGCTTGCGGTCGGAATGGTCGTTGCAGTGCTCGTGGCACTGACGTTGGGACCCGCGATGATCACTGTCGCGAGCCGGTTCGGACTGCTCGAGCCCAAACGCGCCATGCGGATTCGCTTTTGGCGGCGCCTGGGTGCCGCCGTCGTCCGATGGCCGGGCTGGATCCTGATGGGGACGATCATTCTGGCCTTGGTCGGCCTACTGACGCTGCCGGGCTACCAGCCCAGCTACAACGACCGAAAGTACCTACCGGCGGACCTGCCAGCGAACGAAGGCTTCGCTGCGGCCGAACGACATTTCCCCATCTCCCGGATGAATCCCGAAATGTTGCTCGTCGAAACGGACAAAGACCTCCGCAATGCGACGGACTTCCTGGTGATCGACCGGATCACCAAGGCCGTGACCAGGGTGCCAGGCATCGGACGGGTTCAGTCGATCACACGTCCTGAGGGCAAGCCCCTGAAGTTCAGCACGATTCCGGCTCAGCTCAGCATGAGCGACACCTTTCAAGAGATGAATCGTTCGTACATGGAAAAGACCATGAACAACATGCTGGTGCAGGCCGACGACATGCAGACCACCCTCGACACCATGAACCGGATGATCGCCCTGATGGAACAGATGAGCGCGATGACGCACGACATGGTGGGCAAGATGAACGACATGTCTGTCGACGTCGCCGAATTGCGCGACCACATCAGCGATTTCGATGACTTTTTCCGACCGGTGCGGAATTACCTGTACTGGGAGCCGCACTGCTACAACATCCCGATCTGTTGGTCGTTGCGGTCGACCTTCGACGCACTGGACGGCGTCGACACCATGACCGATGACTTCCAGAACCTCCTGCCGGATCTGAATCGACTCGATGCCCTCATGCCCCAGATGATTGCGGCGATGGGGCCGACGATCGAAACGCTGAAATCGTCGCGCACGATGATGCTCACCATGTACGCGAGCCAGTCGAGCCAGCAGGACCAGACGACGGCGATGAACGAGAACCAGAGCGCCATGGGTGATGCGTTCAACAACTCACACAACGACGACACGTTCTATCTGCCGCCGGAGATCTTCGACAACAAGGACTTCAAACGTGGCATGGACAACTTCATCTCGCCGGACGGCCACGCAGTGCGATTCATCATCTCCCACGAAAGCGATCCGCTCAGCGCGGATGGCATCGGCCGCATCGACGCGATCAAGAACGCGGCATTCGAAGCCATCAAGGGCACGCCACTGGAGGGATCCAGGGTCTATATCGGGGGCACCGCGTCGACCTTCAAAGACATGCAGGAAGGCAACAAGTACGACCTGATGATCGCCGGAGTCGCCGCATTGACGATGATCTTCATCATCATGCTGCTCATCACGCGCAGCCTGGTCGCGGCGGGCGTCATTGTCGGCACCGTGGTGCTGTCGCTGGGTGCGTCCTTCGGGCTGTCAGTTCTGCTCTGGCAGCACCTGCTGGGCATGGAATTGCAATTCATGGTGATGGCGATGGCGGTCATCATCCTGTTGGCAGTCGGTGCGGACTACAACCTGTTGTTGGTGGCGCGGATGAAGGAGGAGATACCGGCCGGGATCAACACCGGAATCATCCGTGCCATGGGCGGCAGCGGATCCGTCGTGACCGCGGCCGGCCTGGTGTTCGCGTTCACCATGATGTCGATGGCGGTCAGCGCCATGGTCGTGGTCGCCCAGATCGGCACGACGATCGGGTTGGGCCTGTTGTTCGACACGTTGGTCATTCGGGCATTCATGACGCCGTCGATCGCAGCACTTCTCGGGCGCTGGTTCTGGTGGCCGCAGATCGTCCGGACTCGGCCCGCACCGGCCATCCGGTGGTCGCAGTAGACGAGTTGCGACTTACAACGCTCCTTCCGCCACGCTGATCTGCGCCCATTCGGATTCCATTTCGATGCGATCTCGGATTCCAATCCTGTTATGCCGCAGAACAACTTGTCTGGGTCAACAGCGAGCGCAGGGCTGCAGGTGGTCGTACGGTTTAGCCATGGCCATCGCTACCGTCAGCCCCGTCACCGGTGAGGTCGATCCGCCTACGCCCGGGTGAGGCTATCTCCGTCGGATCCCGCGGGATCCCGCGCGGCATCCGACGCCGCCGCCGCACCACGTCGAAGCGTTCGGCACCGTCCTCGACGAGCAGTTGCGCAGCTCCACGTGTCCGCAGCAACCCCACGCTATCGGGGTAGGACGGCAACCAGACGGGGTCGCAGACGCTTCGGTGTGATCTCGGCGCCCGCCGCGAGGTCGGCGATCAGCGCATCGGCGTAGGCGACCAAATGGGCG
>Ga0207688_10001726_pt1 | contig 11597 bp, 12 predicted proteins | sample KBSMiscanthusM4_FD_184296 | JGI IMG/M metagenome (GOLD analysis project Ga0207688, IMG submission 184296) | Miscanthus rhizosphere microbial communities from Kellogg Biological Station, Michigan, USA - M4 (SPAdes) (version 2) | ecosystem: Host-associated > Plants > Roots > Rhizosphere ...
TCATCCGACCAGGATCTTCGATCCCGGTCGCTCGGACCAATGCGGTCACCTTGTTCGTCATCTCGGGGAAGCTCTCCATCCCCGCCCTCAGATCACTAATTGTCGGGGGGCACGTGCCTCAACCCAGGCTGGCAGAGAGGGCTGCTCCCAGAACGCCTGTCAGAACTCTTCTCAGCACTGCCATAGCCTATGTGTCGGAGAAATGACCAGCAGTGTTTCTAGCCGAACGTGTAACTGCCTTCGGGGCTGAGCACAAAACCCGACTGATCAGCCCTATTTACGCACGTCGTGACAAACCCGTCGGTGCCGCAGCTGACCGTGCGGAAGGCGAGCCGGGTATTCGGCGGGAGCGCCTTCGCATCTTCGACCACGCCATAGAGCGGCCGCGCAGCGTTGGCGAATCCGGGCTTCCCCGACGCGCCTGCACTGACCACGTTCGCGCCGCCAGGCGCCGCCGGAATCGGCCCGCTGCAGCCATAACCGCCCGACTGCTTGTCCAATACGCACGTAACGCCGTCCAGCACGCCGAACGCGTACCACGCACCGTCCATCACCGAGTAGTCCGACGGCCTTGCCGACGGAAACGCATCGACATTCGGCAGCGGTGGCGGGTCGGCCGCCGCGATGCCCGGCACGCCAACCACGGCCGCCCCCGCGACCCCCACCACGCCGATCACAATTCTGCTCAGCACGCACCACACCCTAAGGGGGGCGGCGTTGGCCCGCGCACCGACCTCAGTACTGGCCAGGTCCGCGGCCCGCCATCTCCTCCAGGCGACGGATCCGGTCCTCAACCGGCGGGTGCGTCGAGAACAACTTGCCGATCTTCTCGCCCGAGCGGAATGGGTTGGCGATCATCAGGTGAGCCTGATCGGCAAGCTGCGGCTCCGGCGGAAGCGGCGCCTGCTGCACCCCCGCGCTGATCTTGCGCAGCGCGCTCGCCAACGACAGTGGATCGCCCGTCAGCTCCGCGCCCGACTGGTCGGCCTGATACTCCCGCGACCGGGACACCGCCAGCCGGATCACCGTGGCGGCGATCGGGCCCAGCAGCGAAACCAGCAGAATCGCAAGGGGATTCGCGCCACCGTCGCGATTACCGCCGAACATGCTCGCGAAGAAAGCCAGATTGGCGAGTGCCGTGATGACCGCAGCCATCGCGCCGGCCACACACGAGATCAGGATGTCGCGGTTGTAGACGTGGCTGAGCTCATGGCCCAACACCGTGCGCAGCTCGCGCTCGTTGAGAATCTGCAGGATGCCCGTCGTGCAGCACACCGCGGCATTGCGCGGGTTGCGGCCCGTCGCGAAGGCGTTCGGCGCCGAGGTGTCGCTGATATACAGCCGGGGCATCGGCTGCCGCGCCGTGGTGGCGAGCTCCCGCACGATCTTGTACATCACCGGCGCCTGCATCTCGTTGACCGGCTGGGCGTGCATCGCCCGTAGCGCCAGCTTGTCGCTGTTGAAGTAGACGTAGACGTTCATTCCGACGGCGAACAGAACGGCCAGGAACATGATGTTCCTGCCGAACAGGGCACCAACGAACACGATCAGCGCCGAGAACCCCGCCAGCAGCAGAAAAGTCTTGGCGGTGTTGGCGTGCGGATGCCAGGTCATCGTGGCTTCCTCCTACTAGACCAGGAACGTCTTCGCTGATTTAACGCTCAGCCGGCGTCCGCGGGTTCCTAATGCGTCAGCCGTGCCGGTTCACGGTGTAATCCACCAGCGTGGCCAGCGCTTGGCGACCCGGCCCGTCCGGGAGGTTGGCCAGCTCGTCGCGGGCCTGCGCGGCGTACCGCGCCACGGTGTCCTTGGCGTGCGCCATGCCCGGCGACTTGCGCAGCAGTCGCAGCGCCTCAGCCACGTCCTCGTCGTTCTCGACCGGACCCTTCAGCAGTTGCCGCAGCCGGTTCCCGTCCGGCCCGGGTTCGCGCAGCGCGTAGAGCACCGGCAGCGTGTGCACGCCCTCGCGCAGGTCGGTGCCCGGCACCTTGCCCGACTCGTCGGGATCGCTGTCGATGTCGATGATGTCGTCGGAGATCTGAAACGCCGTGCCGACGATCCCGCCGAGCCGGCTCAGCCGCTCGATCTGCTCCTCGCCGGCGCCGGAGAACGTCGCCCCGAACCGGCCCGACGCCGCGATCAAGCACGCCGTCTTCTCGTACACCACCTTCAGGTAGTGCTCGACCTCGTCGACGCCCTCGGCTACACCGCGGGTCTCCCGCATCTGACCCGTCACCAACAGCGCGAACGTATCGGCGATGACCCGCACCGCTTCCGGACCCAGCCGGGACACCAGACGGGATGCCGTCGCGAACAGGTAGTCACCCGCCAGGATCGCGATGTTGTTGCTCCACCGGGCGTTCGCGCTCGGGGCGCCGCGGCGCACCTGCGCCTCGTCCATCACGTCGTCGTGGTACAGCGTCGCGAGGTGCACCAGCTCGATGACGGCCCCCGCGACGGTGACCTGCCACGCGTCGGGTTCACGGCCCAGCCGCGCCGTGAGGACCGTGAACAGCGGGCGGAACCGCTTGCCGCCGGCCTGAAACAGATGCTGGACCGCTTCGGACATCAGCTCGTCGGCTTTGCCCAGCTCAGTGGCCATCAGATCCTCGATGCGGGCCACGCCATCGCGCACCTCCTGCGCGAAGACGGGGTCTCCGAAATCCACCCCCGCCACCACACTCGCTGGTGTCCTCACCCTGCCAACATACTGGGAGGCGTGGATACACGAGCCGACGTGGTGGTGGTCGGGGCCGGTCCTGCGGGCTCGGCGGCGGCCGCGTGGGCGTGTCGTGCCGGGCGCGATGTGCTGGTCATCGATTCCGCACAGTTCCCTCGCGACAAGGCGTGCGGAGACGGCCTGACCCCGCGCGCGGTCTTGGAACTGCAGCGGCTGGGGCTCGGCTCGTGGCTCGAGGGCCGCGTACAGCACCGCGGGCTGCGGCTGCTGGGGTTCGGCGGCGACGTGGAAGTCGAGTGGCCGGGTCCGTCGTTCCCTTCGGTCAGCAGCGCGGTGCCCCGCACCGAGCTCGACGACCGCATCCGGATGGTGGCCGCCAATGAGGGCGCCAAGATGCTGCTGGGTGTGAAAGCGGTTGATGTGCGGCGAGGTTCGGGCGGCCGCGTCGCGTCACTGCTACTGGACACCGGTGCCGAGATCGGCTGCACGTCGCTGATTGTGGCTGACGGTGCGCGCTCGCCGTTGGGCCGCGTGCTGGGTCGACAATGGCATCAGGAGACGGTGTACGGAGTGGCGATCCGCGGGTACATCGCGACGCCTCGCAGCAGCGAGCCGTGGATCACGTCGCACCTGGAGCTGCGCTCACCCGAGGGCAGGGTGCTGCCGGGCTACGGCTGGATCTTCCCGCTCGGCAACGGCGAGGTGAACATCGGTGTCGGCGCGCTGGCGACGTCGAAGCGGCCGGCCGACGCGGCGCTGCGGCCGTTGATGTCGTATTACACGTCGCTGCGCCGCGAGGAATGGGGCTTTTCCGGCGAGCCCCGCGCCGGCCTGTCGGCGTTACTGCCGATGGGCGGTGCGGTGTCCGGAGTGGCAGGCCCGAACTGGATGCTGATCGGCGACGCCGCGGCCTGCGTCAACCCGCTGAACGGCGAGGGCATCGACTACGGGTTGGAGACGGGCCGGCTGGCAGCCGAGCTACTAGGCTCCGGCGATCTGTCGTCGACGTGGCCTGCTGTGCTTTCCGCGCATTACGCGCGCAGCTTCTCGGTCGCGCGGCGGCTGGGGTTATTACTGACGGTCCCATGGTTCCTCCCGTCGACGGGGCCTGTTGCCATGCGATCGAAGTTCCTGATGCAGATCGCCGTGCGGGTGATGGGCAACCTCGTCACCGACGAGGACGCCGACTGGATCGCGCGGGTGTGGCGGTCTGCGGGTGCAGGGTCGCGACGGCTCGATGAGCGGCCGCCGTTCAGCTGACGTCTCGAGCACAAGGCGCGCAATCGGCTGGGCGGCTGGACTTGCAAGTCCAAATTCGGCGGTCGAGCATGTCGCCTGTGATTACTCGACGCGATTTCGCCCGCACCGTTGGACTCGTCGTCGCCACGAGCACCGTGGCCAGTTGCACGTCCGCCCCGTCGCCGGCCGCACCGCCGTCGCCGCACACGTCGTTCGCCTCGCTCAAACAGATCGACGCCGATGCACTCAACGTCGGGTACGCCGAGGACGGCCCCGCCGACGGCCCGCCGGTGATCTTGCTTCACGGCTGGCCCTACGACATCTACAGCTATGTAGATGTGGCGCCGATCTTGGCGGCGAAGGGATACCGCGTGCTCGTCCCGTATCTTCGCGGCTACGGGAGCACTCGATTCCGCGCGGCGGACACTGTCCGCAACGGACAACAGGCCGCGCTGGCGCAGGACATCGTTGCGTTCATGGACGCCCTGAAGATCGACCGGGCGGTACTCGCAGGGTACGACTGGGGCGCACGGACCGCCGACATCGTCGCCGCGATCTGGCCCCAGAGGGTCAAGGCGCTGGTGTCGGTGAGTGGCTACCTGATAGTCAATCTCGTTGCCAATCAACAGCCTTTATCCCCACAAGCCGAGCACGGTTGGTGGTACCAGTACTACTTCGCGACCGACCGAGGGGTTCGCGGCTACCGCCAGAACACCCACGACTTCAACAAGCTCATCTGGCAAGAGGCGTCCCCGACGTGGAAGTTCGACGACGCCACCTATGACCGCACGGCCGCGGCGTTCGCCAATCCTGATCATGTCGACATCGTCATCCACAACTATCGATGGCGGCTTGGTCTGGCACAGGGCGAACCGCAGTACGACGACCTCGACCGCAAGCTGGCCGCCAGCCCGCCGATTACCGTGCCTGCGATCACGATCGGCAGCGACTTCGACGGCCCCAACAAAGACGGCGCCGCCTACCGCAAGATGTTCACCGGTCCGTACTCGCACCGCATTCTCGACGGCATCGGGCACAACGTGCCGCAAGAGGCGCCGCAAGCGTTCGCGGATGCCGTCGTCGCGGCCGAGAATCAATAGAATTGAGCATGGGTGGCGTGGCCACTGTCGGCTATGAACGTCGCACGGTTGACGAACTGATCACCGCGCCGACCGAGGCAGCTGTGGAAGTCCTTGTTGACGTGCGGCTTACGCCGTTGTCGCGTAAACCGGGCTTCTCAAAGAAGCGCCTCGCGGTGCTTTTGCAGGCGGCCGGCATCGAGTACCTGCATCTGCCGCACCTTGGCAATCCGCGGGAAAACCGCGACGCCTTTCGGCGGCGCGACAAGGCCGCCATCGCGCGGTATCGAGCGGTGCTGAAGACGCCGGAAGGCCAAGCGGCACTTGGCGAATTGGTTCGACTGGCTCCACATCGGCGCGTGGCATTGATGTGTTTCGAGCGGGCTGCGGCTGAGTGCAGGGGTCGATCGGAATCTTCAATTCGCCTGAAGAACAACAACGCCAGTGGGACGAGTGCAGGCGAGACATCGTGCCGGACAATCCGTCGATGGGAATGCAGATCCCGTCCGTGCACGACCCGAGCATGGCGCCCGCAGGCAAGCACGCCGCAAGCGCGTTTGCATTCGCATTCCCGGTGGAGACCAACCGCGACATGCACGGCCAGCTCAAGAACGTGATGGCAGAGAGGGTGATTGACAAGATCACCCGGTTCGCATCGAACTTCCGCGACATCCAGATACGCCACATCACGTTCGCGCCGTACCACATGCAGACGATGTTCGGCAGACCGTCCGGCGACTTCTGCCACGGTCTGCTGCATCCGGATCTGATGAGACCCAACCGTCCCGGGCCGAGAGGGGTTCCTCGACATGCCCATTCCGATCGGCGGGCTATATCTTGGCGGCGCGGGATGCCATGGGGGCCCAGGGATCACGTTCATCCCCGGTTACAACGCGGGCCACCAAGTCCTCGAGGACGCGGGCGTCAGCCTAGCGACTTCGCGAACCCGCTGACGTCACGCATGCTCGCGGCGAACACCTCGGGCATGACGCCCGGGAACAGAAGGTCGCCGCCATGGCATGTGCCGACTACCATCCGTCCCACCGCGGGTACGCCCGCACGCACCAGCCTGCGGTAGTACACCAACCCCTCGTCACGCAGCGGGTCGAGTTCATTCACGGAGATGACGTGCGGAGGCAACCCGACCAGCTCCTCGTCGGTCGCCATACCCGCAAACGCAGTCGCGTCCCGCGCGTTCTCCCCGGTCGGATCGTAGATCGTCCCCATCACCGCCAGCTGCTGGCGGTTGATGAAGTAGCCGTCACACTCCTGCAGCGACGGCAGGTCGTCCGGCGCCTCGTGCCAGCGGTTCGATATGTAGGGGCACTGCGCATATACGCCCGCGATCTCGTCCAGCCAGCCTTGCCTTTTCGCCTGGAGCGCCACGGTCAGCGTGAGATTGCCGCCGCCGGATTCGCCGCTCACGATCAGGTGCGTGACACCGAGATCGCTGCGGTTGGCCGATACCCATCGCACGCCGGCCGCACAGTCTTTCAAGCCGGCCGGATATGGATGCGGGCCTAGTTTGCCACCGGAGTTACGAAACTCGACGCCCACCACGACAAGTCCTGTGGCAGCGAGATATTCGCGTCCGCGCATATATCCGACGTCGGTGGCGCTGCCGATCGCCATCCCTCCACCGTGCAGGTGCACCACGGCAGGCAATAATCCAGCACGGTCAGGACGGCTGATGTAGAGCGTGACGTCGTTGCCGTCCTCGCCCGTGATGGTCGTGGTCGCTGTCGTGACACCCTCGACGTGCGGTACGGCCTGCCCGAACGCGGCGAGTACCGCGCCGACGCCGTCCTCGTTCATCGCGACGAAGGCCAGGCGCTCTTCCAGCGGTGAATCGACCGTCAGCGGCACTTCAGGGAAATTTCCGTCGAGTCCGAATTCCGCGAGCGCCTTGACCATTCGCGGATCTGACCGAGGGTCGCTACCCAGTGTGCATTCGAGATCTGCGAGTCGACCATGAGCCATCAGGTGACGCTACCTCCGGCCCTGCGCGGCTCGAGGAGCTTTAGCGCAGGGGCTTGGTCGCGGCGTGCAGCGCAACGATGCCGCCGGTGAGGTTGCGCCATCGCACCGCCGACCACCCGGCATCGGCGATCCGGTGCGCCAGCTCCGCCTGGTCCGGCCACGCACGTATCGACTCGGCGAGGTAGACGTAGGCGTCCGGATTCGACGACACCGCTCGAGCGATCCGCGGCAACGCCTGCATCAGGTACTCCTTGTAGACCGTCGCGAACATCCCGTTCGCCGGCGTCGAGAACTCGCACACCACCAGCCGGCCGCCCGGACGCGTCACCCGCGCCATCTCCCGCAGCCCCGCCGCATGGTCGACGACGTTGCGCAGCCCGAAGCTGATCGTCACCGCATCGAACGCCCCGTCGGCGAACGGCAGCCGCGTCGCATCGCCCCCCACCTTCGGCACCGGCCTGCCCGCACCTGCCGCCAGCATGCCGACCGAGAAGTCCGCCGCCACGCACCACGCACCCGACGCTGCCAGCTCCACCGTCGACACGGCCGTACCGGCCGCAAGATCGAGCACCTTATCCCCCGGCCCGATGCGCAGCGCCAAGCGCGTCGCCCGCCGCCAGAACCGGTCCTGCCCGAGCGACAGCACCGTGTTGGTCATGTCGTAGCGCCGCGCGACGGTGTCGAACATCGACGCCACTTCATGTGGGTCCTTGTCCAACGTCGCCCTGTTCACGAACGCGACGCTACCTGGTTGCGCTTACCACCTCGTCCGTGCCAATACGCAATTACGATGCCGAGGTGACCGATGGCGTCGATGAGCTGAGAAACCCGGTGGTAACTGCCGCCGCGGGCGCAGCGGCGCTGGCCGTCGGCGGGGCCGCGACGACCTACGCGGTGATAACCAGACTGCCGGTGATCGGCCCGGCGGTCAGGAAGGGTGTGGACGCCCTTTCGGCCCAAGGCGAACAGGTGATCACGCACGTCATCGATCCCGTCAGAACACTGGTCACCACCATCGCCGTAGAGATGGTCGAGCAGATCCTGGCCGAGCTCGATCTCACCACGTTGGTACGCGAAAACGTAGACGTCAACGCGATTGCCGCCGAATTCGACATCGACGCGATCGTGGACCGGATCGACCTGATTGGGTTGGCCAACAAGGTGATAGACGGGGTCGATCTGCCTGCGATCATCCGGGAATCGACAAACTCGGTCACCGCCGAGGTGATGACCGATGTCCGGACTCAGGGTGAACGCGCGGACGACTTGGTTGCAGGCATCGTCGATCGCGTCCTGGGGCGCAGCCGAGAGCCGCAGTGATCCAACCGACGCCTGTGGCCGGGCACGCACGCGCCGCCGGAATCGTGAGCCGGGGACTCGCCGCCGTGATCGACCTGGTGGTGGTCCTGCTCATCATGAGTGCGCTGTACATCGGTCTGGTACTGGCACATCTCGTCTTCTCACCCGCCGCGTTCCGCCTGCCTTCGCTGAATGCCGTGTTCTCCACCTTGATCACTTTCGCGGTCGCCGTTGTCTACCTCACCACCTGTTGGGCGGTGTCAGGGTGCACGGCCGGGGCGGTGACGATGGGCCTGCGCGTCGCCGGCCGCCGCTCACAGCGGGTCGGGCCGGTGATCGCGTTGCTTCGCGCGGTCGCATGCGTGCTGTTCCCCGTCGGTCTGCTCTGGGTCGCGGTGGATCGGAATCGAAGATCGCTGCAGGACATCGTCCTTCGCACGCGGGTCGTCTACAACCGTCCAGACTGAGCCTATTCCCAGCGAACTCACAGCCTGCGGATTGGCTGAATCGGGAATGAGCAGCGCCAGAACGGGCATTACCCCGGGCATGAGCAACAAAGTTTGGTTCATCACTGGGACATCACGCGGATTCGGCAGGGAGTGGGCGATCGCGGCGCTGGAGCGCGGCGACAAGGTAGCGGCCACGGCCCGCGACACGGCTACGGTCGACGATCTCGCCGGGAAGTACGGCGAAGCGCTGCTGCCGGTCCAGCTCGACGTCACCGACCGCGACGCCGACTTCGCCGCCGTCAAGCAGGCGTACGACCACTTCGGCCGCCTGGACATCGTCGTCAACAACGCCGGCTACGGCCACTTCGGCTTCATCGAGGAGCTCTCCGAACAAGAGGCGCGCGCCCAGATCGAGACGAACGTGTTCGGCGCGCTGTGGGTGACGCAGGCCGCGCTGCCTTTCCTGCGTGCGCAGCGCAGTGGCCACATCATCCAGGTGTCCTCGATCGGCGGCATCACCGCATTCCAGAACGTCGGCATCTACCACGCGTCGAAGTGGGCGCTCGAGGGCTTGTCACAGGCGCTGGCCCAGGAGGTCGCGCCGTTCGGGATCCATGTGACGCTGATCGAACCTGGCGGATTCTCCACCGACTGGGCCGGATCTTCGTCGAAGCGCTCCACCCCGCTGCATGACTACAAAGAGGTGCACGAGGAAGCCGAGCGGATCCGCAGCCAGCGCACCGCCAAACCCGGCGATCCACAGGCGTCGGCCCGCGCGCTGCTCAAGGTCGTCGACGCCGCCGAGCCACCGCTGCGGGTGTTCTTCGGTGAAGTGCCGCTGCAGCTGGCCAAGGCCGATTACGAGAACCGCCTCAAGACGTGGGAAGAGTGGCAGCCGGTCGCGATCGAAGCGCAGGGCTAGTGTCTGCTCGCCGGAAAGGGCTAGGCGGCGCGCAGTCGTCGAAGTCCCTGCACGGCGTCGTAGTGGCCGATCAACTCGTCGCAGATCGCGGGCCACGTCCGGGCGAGTACGCTGCGACGTGCGGCGAGCGAGTAGCGGTGCCGTTCGGCGATCAGGTGGTCGACGGATTCGCCGAGCTTCGCTTCGAATTCGTCGACCTCCAGTAGCAACCCGGTGCGGTAGGGCGCCACGAGGTCGCGCGGTCCGCCCGCGTTTGGCGCGATGACCGGCAGGCCTGACGCCATCGCTTCCTGCACGGTCTGGCAGAACGTCTCGTGTTCGCCGGGGTGGACGAAGACGTCCATGCTGGCGAATGCCGTCGCAAGCGGTTCGCCGTAGAGCGCACCGGTGAAAACGGCTGACGGCATGGCGCTTTTGAGCTTGTCTTGGTCGACGCCGTCGCCGACGATGACCAGCTGAAGGTCGTCGCGCCGCGCCAGCACAGCGAGCCGCTCCACGTGTTTCTCCGGCGCGAGCCGGCCGACGAACCCGACAACCGGCCTGCCGTCCGGCGACCAGCGTCGCCGCAGTTCTGCGTCGCGTGCCGACGGTGCGAAGCCCGTGATGTCGACGCCCCGCGCCCACTTGTGCACTCGCGGGATACGATGTGCAGCAAGGTTTTCCATCGCCGACGTGGACGGCGCCAGCGTGCGGTCGGCCCGCTTGTGCAGGTGACGGGTCCACGCCCAAGCAGCACGCGATGCGACGCCGATGCCGTAACTCTCCGCGAAACCCGCTACGTCGGTTTGGAATACGGCGACGGTCGGGATACCGAGGAACCGCGCGGCGTGCAGTCCGCCGTAGCCGAGCAGGGCCGGCGACGCCAGATGCACGACGTCCGGATCGAATCCACGCAGGACACCGACCATCCGCGGCCGCGGCACGCCGAGCGGCAGCGACGTGATCTTCGGGAACATTCGCGACGGCACACGGTGCACGCGGATTCCGTCGTGAACCTTTTCGGCAGGCGGTTCGCCCGGTGGCGTATCCGGAGCGATGACGATGACTTCGTGACCGGTGTGGCGGAGATGCTCGATCACCCGAAGCACCGAGTTGGTGACGCCGTTGACATTCGGGAGGAACGACTCTGCGACGATCGCGACGCGCACGCCAACAGCGTCCCATCAGCGGCTGTCGCGAAGGTTGCATCAGGGCATACGACACGCAAATAGCTCGTGCCAATGATCGAGCGGTCGGCGAACCGGATTTCGAGTATCGTGCGCACAAAGAAGGGCGATTGACATGCGGGTTTCCCGGGCCATGGTGATGATCACGGTAGCCCTGCTGATCACCGCCGTCGGCTGCACCAAACAGATCGCAGGCACCGCCGAGTCCGATCCCAAGAAGCCGCCGCTGTCAGTCAGCAAGGACGGCTACGGCATCGTCGCCGGCTTCGACAACGCCCCCAAGAAGATCGAGATCTACACCGAACCGCAATGCAATCACTGTGCGGACCTTCAACACGACTTCGGCGACCAACTCGCTTACTACATCGGCGTCGGGCAACTCGAGGTCACCTACCGCCCAATGACGTTCCTGGACGACAAGACCGGCGGCTATTCCGGTCAGGTGAGCAATGCACTGTTCCTCGCCACCGAGAAGACGGGGTCGCCCGAGGCGAAAGCGACAGGCACCGAGTTCCAACGGTTCGTCGAAGACGTATGGGCGCACCAGCGTCCCGGCGGTACGCCACCAACCGGAGATGAATTGCAGGACATGGCCAAGAAGGCCGGCATGCCCGACGCCGTCGCGCACAACATCAAGGGCGGCGGGTCCGCTGTCAACGTCAAGGCCATGGACGATGCGAACTTCGAGTTTCTCTATGAAATAGACTCGACAGAGATGGGCACGCCCACGGTCTACGACCTCGACAAGGGCGAGAAGCTCGACATCTACGACAACGACTGGCT
>Ga0207688_10001728_pt1 | contig 11595 bp, 7 predicted proteins | sample KBSMiscanthusM4_FD_184296 | JGI IMG/M metagenome (GOLD analysis project Ga0207688, IMG submission 184296) | Miscanthus rhizosphere microbial communities from Kellogg Biological Station, Michigan, USA - M4 (SPAdes) (version 2) | ecosystem: Host-associated > Plants > Roots > Rhizosphere ...
CGGATCGACCTTCCCGGAATTCGACCGCGTCGAGGGCATCAACGACGGCTACGTGCTGTTAGCCCCCTCCGCGGACATCGCCGCACGCATGCTCTCCACTCCCGGTTACGCGACGGCCGCGTTCGTCCTTCCAAAACAGGGCACTGAAAGATCACGCGTCACGTCCGATATTCAGCGCGTCATTGCCGGCGTCGCGACGGCAGGCCCGCCCCGGCCGCACCTGCCGGCCATATTCGAAGGCGCCACACAGAATCTCAACCTGTCGGCGTTGGCCGGCATCATCATCGGCGTCCTCATCGCCGTGAACACGATCCTGCTGGCCGTGGAGGACCGCCGGGCGGTGATGGGAACGATCGGCGCGATCGGCGCAAAGCCGATTGGGTTGTTCGGCGGGATGCTCGGTGAAGGGGCCGTGGTGGGTCTCCTCGGGGGATTGTTAGGCGTCCCAAGCGGTTTCCTGTTCGGGACGTATCTGCTGGACAGATTCGGGCGATCAATGTTGGCCGGGTCCGGCGGCACCATCACAGCGCACTTCACGCCGAAGTTGTTCGGAATGGGAGCAGCCGCGGGGATCGTCTGCGGAATCATCGCGATGATCGGGCCCGCCGCCAGGTTGCTCCGTGACGGGCCGTTGGAGTCGATGGCGAGCGTCGGCGGAGTGCAGCGCGCGAGGAAGATCCCGGTGTGGCCGCTGTTCGTCGGGGTGGTTCTGCTGGCGGGTGCGGTCGTCGTGATGAAGATATTCGAGCGCGGGTCGCTGCCACTGAAGGTCGGCATCAACGGCTTGACGGTCGCGCTGTGCGGGGTGGTGTTGGTGACGGTGTGGATCGCCCCGCGTGGCGCCCGGGTGTTGATCGAGTTGCTGACTTTCGCGCGCCCCGCTGTGGGGCGTCTGCTGGGTGCCGACACTCGGCGCTACGCGCTGCTGTTCGCTTTCTCCGCCGCGCTACTCGCCGAGAGCGCCAGCCTCACAATCGGCTCGTACAGCATGCAACTGCTCGGCACCGAGCAGGTCGCCGACCAGAAATCTGACCGATTGCCCGCCGCCTTATTGATTTCCGCCCAATCGGTGTTCGATCAGCGGGACGGCCGGCTTTCCGACTCCACATTCGAGTTGGTGGCCGGGGCCGCTGACGGGCGGAGCGTCTCTTCGCGTTGGCGATCGACCATCTCGTCAGGGGCGTCATCGCGACTGGTCGTCGGCGTCACGCCGGGCGATTGGTACAGCCAAGCGTTGTATGAGCCGGCCGACGTCCCTGACGGGTTTTGGCAGGGCTTGCGGGAAGGCGAGATCGGCCTGAGCGAGATTGCAGCCAGCCGACTCGGCGTTACCACGGGCAACACTGTCGAGCTGCCCACCGTCGAAGGGCCCAAGCAGTATCGGGTGGCTGGAATCGTTCGTCCCCAGATGGTCAATGACGCCTCCGTGGGCGACTTCGTCCTCATCTCCGAGAGTTTGGCACGTTCCGATTGGGCTGCCGTGCGCGACCAGGTCGCGGTGGCCTATCCGTCCGCCGCCGACGCGACAGCCCATCGTGACGATTTCCTCGACCTCGGCGCCGGATTGTGGGTGTACGACAACGAAGAGTGGCGGTCGATCGCCACCAACGGGATCACCCGGTTCCTGGAGCCGGTGACAATCGCGGGGTACGTGGTGATGTTGGCCGCCGGATTGAGCGTGCTGAACGTGTACGTGCTCGGACTCGTGCAACGCAGGCGTGAGCGAGCCGCGTTGCGGGCGATAGGGGTGACCCCCGGGCAAGAACAGGCAGTGATCATCGCCAACGCGGCCCTGCTCGGCCTGCTGGTCGCCGGCGTCGCCGTGCTCGGGGGTGTGGGCCTGACGTATCTGTGGTCGCTGAGCTCGCCGGTGTTCTACGGCTTCAAGATCGAATGGGGTGTGCTGTCGCCGCCGCTGTGGACAGGAGTGGCAGCCGTGTTCGTTATCGTCCTGACCGCCGCGGTGTATCCGGTGGTGCATTCGCGGCAGCTGGAGACGGTCGAAGTGCTGCGAACCAGTTAGCCTTCAACCTCGGTGTGTAATCGTGGGATGTCGTCGCCTGCGCAGCGAAACCGGTGTAGGTGTTCACGAATCGCGGGACTCGACATCGCCTCGAATTCCTTGGGCGGCAACGCCATCTGAAAGACCAGCCCGCGGCCACCCGCCCCTTCCATTAGGGCACCGCCTCCCGCAACGGGCAACCGCACCACCATCGTGCAATAGGACGGGAAGACGTCTTCGAATTGGATGCGATGAACGCCGAAGCCGCTCAGGTTCGTGACGAGCGGATTCCACCTGGCCGGGTTGAAGGCAGTGGATACGCAGCGAGCTGCCCGCCAGGCGCCGACATCGTCGAAAAACCGTTGGTTGATGCGCATGTCGCAGTGTTCGTCGGCGAAGTGGTCCACGTTGTGGCGTATGCGTTCGGCGATCGAAGGTGCAGGTTCTCCGCGTGGCAGGCCGAGGTTGAGCGTCGTGATGATGTTGCCCAGGAGCATCGGATCGAGGCCACAACGTTTCCGCGCGTTAACCGCGATCGCGAAGGTGCGACGATCCACCGCGGGGTCCGCGTTCATGACTGCTTCGGCGACATGTCCGCACACAACGTCGTTGGCAGACAGACGCATCCGGCTGCCGTAGGAGTCGCGCATGCGGGCGATCTCGTCGTCTCCGAAGTAGATGGTCAGGGTCCGCTGCCGTCGCGCCTCCTTTGCCAGGTACAGCGCGCTACGGGCAAGTTCGGCGACACCCATGCAGCGCACCCCTGGCTCTCGCGCGCCATCTGCAGGCAGATGCTCGTCGAGGTAGGCAGGGCGGTCTTCGACGATCAACGGACCAGCGAATGGCGTGCCGGCAGCAGCGGCGGCCCACGCATTCATGAAGTGCATGAAGGTCTGCATGTCGCCCACAACGTGGTGCCACGACAACCCGATTGCGGTCGCGCCGTCGGCAAGGTGCGTGACACGCGTCTTGCACAGCGGACCCAATCCCCAGCGAGCCGTCACTCCGTTCACCGGGTCGATGAGCCAGTCTCCCGCGTCCTGCGACGTCGACCCGATTGCGTCACGGAGGGTACGACCGGACGACACAGACGTGAAGGGCACACCCTGCCCCTTACATGTGATCCGCATCCTGCCGTTGCCCAGGGTCAGTCGCCCCCCGAAGATCGGAAACTTGTTGAGCGCGTGCGCAAATGAATCGGCGAGCGCCCTCGTGTCGAGACGGCGCTCGAAGAAGAACACAACGTGGACCGCCAAGTTCGCGACAATGGCGTCGCCGACATTGCAGCGGACGTCGAGCCGTTCTGCGTGCAGTGGTCTGATCAGATGAGTCGACATGGGCTAACTTCGGCGGTTTACTATCAGGCGGCCGCCGAGTTTCGGGATATGGGCGACTCCTCGGAAATACGACTTCTCATCGGGGGCGGCTGGATCAGTCTGGACCCGGAAATTCCGCAGTACCGTCCGCAGCACGACATCCATTTCGGTGATCGCGAAATCAGCACCGATACACCGGCGTGCTCCACCGCCAAACGCCAGCCATGCTGGTGCCGCCGGTCTGGTTCCGCGGAAGCGGTGCGGATCGAATCGTTCGGGGCAAGGAAAGATTTCGGGATTCTCGTGAACATCGGCAATGCGCACGAGCACCGTGCGATCATCCGGAATTCGCCACTCGCCGAGGGCGTAGTTCGGCGAACTGACCCGGCGGCCAAACACATCGATCACGGTGCGTACTCGCAGCGACTCCGAAATCGTCGCTCGACGGAACTCGTTGCCACCCTCATCGACCTCTCTGACCAGTTCGGCCAGCACGTCTGGGTGGCGCCGCAACCGCTCAAACGTCCAGGCCAGTGCTGATGCGGTGGTTTCGTGGCCCGCACAGACGAGAGTCAACAGCTCGTCGAAGATGTCCAGCCGCGGCATGCCGGTTTCGTCCTCGTACCTACTGCGCGCTAAGAAGGCCAGGATGTCCTCCCGCTCGGCGAGGCCCGGATCGGCATCGGCCCTGTCGATCAGCGTGCATACAACTCGGTCGAATGCCTGGCGCAGCTCGTCCAACTTGCCCCACGGGCTGTGGCGTCTGATCCAGACTGGCGGCGCGGGCACAAACGCCAAGAGCTGCCCGAGTTTCATGTAGGGCGGGACGATCTCGCGTAGTTTCTCGAGTTCGGTCCCATCAGCACCGAAGATGGTCCGCAAGATCACGTTCAATGTGATCCTGTTCATCGGTTCGAGAATCCGGAATTCTTCGTTCTCAGGCCAATTCGCGCTTTCACGCAGTGTCTCGGCCTCGATGACCTTCTCGTAACTCTTGAGGCGCTGACCGTGAAATGCCGGTGCGAGCAGCTGGCGCCGATCGCGATGCCGACTGCCGTCAAGCCCGAATGTCGACCCGGATCCGAACCAATTGCCGAGATTCGGCTGCACGTTGACCAGCTGTCCGGCGCCCGCGGTACACACCGACCTCACCAGAGCCGGATCGGACACGATGACGGATCGACCAAAGAATGGCACATTGATTTCGAAGATGTGCCCATGCCGGTTGATCCAATGCCGCATCGACTGGCGGCGAAAGAAGGCGAATCCAACACCCTGGACAAGCTTGGGCAGGCGAACCTGCGGCGGGTTAAACCTGTTCGGCGTCGATGTTTCGCACGGATTGGCCATGGCCGGATCGGTCATGCGGTCCCCCAAACTGCGATGTTCCTCGGAATCTACTGCCCGATGAGTGCGAGCGCGGCGGGACGCATCACCGAGCCACGTGCCAAGGGAATCGTCGCTCGCGTGCGGTGGGACGATCTCGATGATGCACTACTGCAATCTCGCCAGGTTTCGGCGCGGTTGTACTGGTGTATGACCCGCACATTTATCGGTATGAACCATGCACCGCTCAACGCATAGGGGCTGGTGTCCTCGGCGCAACGGTGTACGCACCGCCGATTCGGCAGCTCGTGGCCGGTTCGACATGGCGGCCATTGTTGCTTCAACAGTTCAATCCTGACAGGGGGCGCTACAGAAACAGCGGCTCCACAACATTCGTTCAGGGCGCTCGTCAGGACCGGACGGCTTGGATGGCGTCGATGATGGCGTCTGCAGCGAAGTCCAGGTCCTCGTCTGTCATCGGGGTGGAAAGGGCCAGCAGGGCATTCGTGCCGGCCAAGACTCCGCGGTGGTACAGCCCCCACCAAAGATCGCTGATATCAACGTTTTCCATGATGCGCATCAGCGAACCGCGACCGTTGACCGCAACACCCGCCGCGCCGAGGCGGCCGCGTAACTGGTCGCCTCGGTTGTTGAGTTGGTCGATAGCGCCCTGATGGTAGGCCTCGATGGCCGCCAGACCGGCGGCCATGGTCAGCGGGTTGGCGCTGAATGTGCCTCCCCACGCGATCTGCGGACCGTTCTTGGAGTCGAATGCGGCCATGATGTCGGCGCGTCCGGCAAGGGCGCCGACAGGAAGGCCACCGCCGATCGCCTTGCCGAACGTGGCGAGATCGGGGGTGATGCCATAGGTGGGACTGAGGCCGCCGAGGGCGAGGCGGAACGTGATGACCTCGTCGACGATCATGAGCGAGCCGTTGCGGGCAGTGAGCTGGCGGACAGCGTTGACGAACTCAGGGTCGGCGGGTTGGAGGCCAGCGCGGTTCGGCATGAGGTCGATGAGGACCGCGGCGATCTTCGTACCGCTCGTATCGAAGAGCTCCCGAAGCGACGAACGGTCGCCCTGCGGGAGCACGATGACCGCCTCGCGCTCGGCATTCGTGATGCCGGGCTTGTCGAAGTCAGTTACCGGATCCGATGTGCCGTGGTAGCTCCCTTGGAACCGGACGATCACATCGCGTCCGGTGACAGCGCGGGCGCAACGGATGGACTGCATGACCGCTTCTGTTCCAGAGTTGCAGAACCGCCAGTGTTCGTAGCCTGTGCGATCCCGCAGGTGCTCGGCGAGGACAACTTCGCGCCGCGTCGGTAGCCCGAACGACGTTCCCTCTTCGAGGGCCTCGGTGACTGCGCGCTGGACGGGCTCGTAGCAGTGTCCGTGGACCAGGGTCGTGTAGTTGTTGTTGCAGTCCAGGATTCGAGCGGCACTTTCGTCGGTGAGCCAGGCACCTTGGCCGCTGCGCGCCATCGGGACCGCCGGCGGCACGAAGAGGGTTGATCGGGATGTCCCGCTGGGGATGACTACGCGTGCCCGAACAGCGAGGGCCCCGCTATCCGGGCCGCTCGCGACCTTGCCGATGGAGTGGGCCGAGGTCGCGCTCATGATCCTGTCTTTGCGACCGTGCGGCTCTGCTCGCGCATGAAACCCTGGATGTACCAGTGGCCGAGGCCGCCCTTCCCTATCGAGCCGCTGCGCTTCCAGCCGCAAAATGACTGGACTCCAGGCCAGGCGCCTGTGGTCGCGCCAGCCGCACGATTGAGGTAGATGACTCCGGCCTCGATCTGCTCGACGAATTGGTCTACTTCATCCTGGTTTCCGCTGAACACGCCGGCGGTCAGGCCGTACGGCACATCGTTGGCCTCTGCGAGGGCGTCTTCGAACGTGTCGACTGTGGTGATCGTCAGGAAGGGTCCGAACAGTTCCTCCCTGGTGAGGACGTGCCCGGTCGGGAGGTCGGCGACGACGATCGGGGAGAACCAGTTTCCGTCGAGGTCGAGCCGCCGCCCGGTCAGGACCTTGCCGTCTCGGGCCGCGACCCCCAGCGCCTCGTCGAGGCGGGCGGCGATGTGCTCGTCGATGACTGGACCCATGAAGGTGTCGGCGTTGATCGGGTCGCCGATCACGAGTTCCTCTGCCTTCTGGACGATCTTGGCGGCGAGGTCGTCGGCAACATCGCGCACCACCACAACCCGCCGGCAGGCGCTGCACTTCTGACCGGACAAGCCAAATGCTGAGCGGACGATCCCATTGGCAGCTGCGTCCAGGTCGGCACTGGCGCCAACAACAGCAGGGTTCTGGCCTCCCATCTCGGCGAGCACAGGGCGCGGCAGGCCCTTCGGGGTAGTAGTCGCGACCAACTGCCAGCCCACCTCAGCAGATCCGGTGAACGCGACGCCGTCGACATCGGTCTCAGCGAGGGCACGGCCGATGTCGGCACCGCCGTGGACCAGGTTCACGACTCCCGGCGGGAGCACGTCGGCCAGGAGGGAGGCAACGGCGGCGGTCGATCGCGGCGTCTTGTCCGACGGCTTGCACACAACGGTATTGCCGGCCACGAGTGCACCCGCCATCATTCCGGTGGACAGGGCGAACGGGAAGTTGAACGGCGCGATGACACCGAACACGCCGTAGGGAACGAGGACGTCGTAGGTGTCCTCGGTCGAGGACGACTTCAGCTGGTTGTTGTAGCCGTCGTTCTCGGTAATCAGGCGGGTGTAGTGCTTGACGATGTCGGAGGCTTCCTCGACCTCGCCGATGGCCTCCAAGCGCGTCTTGCCGGTTTCGGCAGACAGGATGGCGCTCAGCTCGGCGACGCCGGCAGAGATGCGATCTGCCGCCTTGAGCAGGCCGCTGCAACGCTGTTCGATCGTGGTCCTGCGCCATACCTTGAAGGCGTTGCGGGCCACGGTGACGGCTTCGGTGACGAGCTCGGTCGGGGCCGAGTGGGCAGCGGAGACCCGAACTGAAGGGTGGCACGGGTCGAACCGCTCGAACACGACGCCGTCGGTGCGTCGGGCACCGCCGATGATGTGCTCCTCGACTGGCGGTTCCTCGCTGCGCAGGCGGCGCAACGCGGTCTCAAACGCAACGCCGAGGGCGGCAGGGAGCTTGGTAGACGTGTAGTCGACTTTCGTGGTCATTGAGAATCTCCTTAATGCCCGGTTGTCGTGGTGGTCAGCGTGCGGCTGCGATTTCGGACACGGCCGCAGTGAACAGGCGAAGGCCGGTCTCGGCCTCGTCGGTCCGAACGACCGGCGGCGGCGTGCGGATGACGTTCTCGCCAACCTCAAGAACGAGCAAGCCCTTCGCGAAGCAACCGTTCTGGACGTCGGGCTCGGTCGAGGTGTGCTCCATGGCCCAACATCTTGCCTGTCCGAGCGATGCCTGACTGGCCTCATCGGCGACGAGCCGGATTCCAATTTCGTCGAATCAAGGCTCCGCCCGCCAGGTCCCAGCCGAGATCGTGGACTGGCTCACCTGGACTTTACGAGTCCAGCGGCCGGGCGGTAAACCGGTGCGCGATCGGCTGTCGACCCGCGATGTCGTCGAAATCATTCGGCGACAACATGTGCCAACTTTATGAGTCGGCGCGGCCAACGGGTTGGGCTTGGTGTGATTCACACCAACATCGAAGGCTCGTCAACTCATGGTTGCGTCGCGTGCGCACCAAGCCGGTCGAGCGTCGCGCCCACCAGCCGACAAAGGATCGGTAGTTGGCCCACCCACCTGCTCTACAACGGTGGGAAGTCCTAGCGCCCCCAAGGCATCGCCAGCCCGTCCGTAGCCGTCGACAGTCACCTGCAACGGACTATCGGGATCATCGATCGCGGCATCCAGTCCGAGGGCGCCGGATCCACCATTCGAACCCTGCTGCCCTTCACGCTTCAGCGATCTGGGAGGTACGGGTGGGCAGCGACGCCGGCTTCTGGGCACGGTCGAGAAGTCCGACATCGCCGAAGGTGAGTGGATCTCATCGCCGCCGATGCCGACGCCGCGGCACGGTGAGGTGGTCGCCACCGTCGGCAACACCGTGTACGTCATCGGCGGCGCGGACCGGTCCGGCCATGAAGGAGGTACCTCGACGGTCGAGGCCCTGGACTTCTCGTGACGCCTGCGACTCGCCGCCTTCGAATCCGCTTGCGGTGCAGATCATTACGACGTCGCCAGCACTCCAATTCCGGAGTGTGCTCACCCTTCGTGAGTACCGCTGTCGCGCAGCATGGCGAGGGTGACAGCCCCACGCCGGAGGGCCTCATTGGCCAGACGGACCCGGCGCTCTCCCTCTGTGGGGATCGCGAATTTGTCGTACAAGTTCTGCAGATGCTGTTTGATGGCTGCCTCTGTAACGAATAGCTCCTGAGCCATCCGACGAACAGACGCAGCCGCGGGAAATGGGTCGTCGGAAACCAGCGGGCGGCACAAAACCACTAGGACCTCGAGTTCGCGCCGGGTCAGCGGCGGCGGGAGCTGGGTGGGGGCGGCGGAAATCGTTGCTTCACCAGCAGTTGCTTCGTCGCCTTCCTTAACCTCCCAGAAGATCAACCGTGACTTGCCGACTCGCAACTCGTCCCCGGAACGCAGGACCCGTTCGGCAGAGATCTTTTCTCCGTTGAGATAGGTGCCATTGCGACTACCGACATCCCGGACCGACCAGGCAAACCCGAGGTTTTCCAAGACCGCATGCAAGCGTGAGACGGTCGAATCGTGGTTGAGCGAGACCATATTGGTTGAGGCCTTGCCGACCGTCACTCGTTGGCCGATCAGTGTGATCAGTTCCCGTCCTGATGGTTTCCAGATTTCCAGGTGGGAAGGCATGTAGATAGCCTATTGGGTTAGGCCGATTCGCACCTGCGAGTCAGCCTGTTGGACCCCGGTTGCTTACCGGGCGGATAGGAAAACATTCCCTTTCGGCCGTGGAATCTGGCTTCCCGACGATTACGGAACCACCGCCTGATCACGACCATTTCCCTCATGAATCGGGTCACCGTCGAGTACGTCGACGAGTGTGGGTTGGGGAGCTGCTCGTTGCGTCGGGCGGCTGCCGAGGTCGTTCTTCCGCACACGTACTCCAAGTCGTGCGGAAACCCCCTGCGCCGGCGCCAGCAGCTGGTCCGCGCCGTGGATCGTCGTCACTGGGTGGCCGCTGCGCGACCTGGTGGTCTTCACCTCGACCGCCGCACTGCCGCAACGCAAGTCGTGAGGGGCGCCGAAAGGACCGACCCAGAACCCGGTCCGGGGAACCTCACTGGCGTGCGCAGCATCGGACACCGCGAGCAGCTTGCTGAGGATTCCGGCCAGCCGGTGGCGCGCGGTCAGGCCGGAGGGGGCAATCACGAACTCACGCCAGCGCTGCAGAACCGTCTCCACCGCAATTGCGCTCTCGTCGGTTGCGGACAGCCGCTCGATGACCAAGACGACGAAGTGGTCGAAGACTTCGGCCATTGACGCGAGAAGGCAGACGACGTTAAGGACATGGGTGTGGATCCCGGCAATAAACAGACTGCGCGCATCGCCGCCGACGTGTCGATCGCCGACGAAGTCGCGCAGCTCACGGTCATCAAAGAAGTTGCAGGCGAAGATCAACAGGCGATCGCAGCGGTGATCCCGACATTGCGGGAACGGTCTTGCGCTTCATCCCATTTTCGACCGCAAACGAAGAGTCGGCCGTCCCCTTTCCTCGATGCAAAAGCAACTGCCGTGCACAGTTTCACCCGGATTTCGGCCGCCGCGGGCGGCACTGGCTGCGCTGGTGTTGACACCAGGAACTCCCAGGCCACCGATGCCGCGGCCGCTACGATCTAGGTGACCTGGATCGAGGTTTCCATGACAGATCCGACTGCCAACTACCCCGCCGAGCTCACGCAGACTCACGCGGCGGCCGAAACTGCCGACGAGACAGAAAACAGCACCGGAACCTTCGAATCCGCGTTTGCCATTACCAGCCCATCGGCCCGCCTCACACATATCGAGGTCGGCCAGCGGCTCGACGACTTCGATCTGCTCGTCGAACTCGGCAGCGGCGTATTCGCGCGAGTGTTTCTAGCCCGGCAACGGTCGCTGCAACGACTGGTGGCGGTCAAGATCTCCGCGAACCGCGGCAACGAACCACAAACCCTCGCCCAGCTTGATCACGATTACATCGTCCGGGTCTTCGACCAGCGGATTCTCCGCGACCGGGACTGGCGGCTGCTGTACATGCAGTATTTGCCCGGCGGAACGCTGCTCGACCTCGTTCAAGCGATTCGCCGTGCCGGGAGCCCACCCGACTCCGGTCAGGCGCTGCTTGACGCGGTAGACAACGCACTGGAGTCTCGCGGCGAGATCCGGCCCACCGAATCACCGACCCGCACTGAGCTCGCGACCCTCTCCTGGCCTGAGACCGTCGCGTGGCTGGGGAAACGACTGGCTGAAGCGTTGAATTATGCGACCTCGCGGGGCGTCCTGCACCGCGACGTCAAGCTCGCGAACGTACTGCTCGCACCCGATGGCACCCCCAAACTCGCGGACTTCAACATCAGCTTCGCTCGCAACGTATCCGGCGCAAGCCCGTTCACCTATTTCGGCGGCTCACTGTCCTATATGTCTCCCGAGCAGCTCATGGCTTGTCGGCCCGGGTACATGCAAGATGCGGCAAACCTCGATACCCGCAGCGATATTTACTCGCTCGCGGTCGTGCTGTGGGAATTGCTGACCGGCCTGAAGCCGTTCGATGATTCCGCGGCGCAAGCCGCTCGGGCGCGCTCGGGCGGGTCCGTCAGCGACACCACCGCCCTCGAGCTGATGCTGACCACCCGGGCACAAGGGATTTCGCCGGCGGCACTGGCCGCGCTACCCACCAACTGTCCTGCCGCGCTGCGTAGAGTTCTGCTGAAGGCACTGAGCGCCGATCGTGATCAGCGCTGGGCGTCGGGTGCTGAACTCGCCGAGCAACT
>Ga0207688_10001730_pt1 | contig 11585 bp, 9 predicted proteins | sample KBSMiscanthusM4_FD_184296 | JGI IMG/M metagenome (GOLD analysis project Ga0207688, IMG submission 184296) | Miscanthus rhizosphere microbial communities from Kellogg Biological Station, Michigan, USA - M4 (SPAdes) (version 2) | ecosystem: Host-associated > Plants > Roots > Rhizosphere ...
CCCCCCGCCGCAGGCGCTGCCGCGCCCACCGCCGCCGGGGCCACCGCCGCTGCCGGTGCACCTGCGGTCCCCGCGCCGGGTAGTGCCGGTGCGCCTGCCGGCCTCGGCGCACCCGCGGCCCCGATCGCACCTGCGGCAGGCGCCGCCCCCGCCGTCTCATCTCCGCCCGCCGCCCCGGCGAGCAACGGCGCTCCCGAGGGGGTCACGGGCACACCGTTCGCCACCCCCGGCTCGGGCATCGGTGTGCCGGGGCCGCCGCCCACGGCGGGGGAGCCGGTGCTCGCCCCTTCGCCCGGCATCTTCTGGCGCTCGCCCGCCCCCGGCCAGCCGCCGTTCGTCGAGGTCGGCGGCCGCGTGGAGGCCGACACCGTGGTCTGCATCGTCGAGCTGATGAAGCTCATGAACCGCGTGTCGGCGGGCCGCGCAGGCGTGGTCACCGCGATCCCGGTCGGCAACGGGCTGTCGGTCGAGAAGGGCGAGCCGATCGTCTACGTCCAGCCGGACCCGGCGCCGTGAGCCTGCGGCGCGTGCTCGTCGCCAACCGCGGGGAGATCGCCGTACGGATCGTGCGGGCGTGCTTCGACGAGGGCGTCGAGTCGGTCGCCGCCGTGTCCGACGCCGACCGCGACAGCCTCGCTGCCCGCCGCGCCGACACCGTGGTGCGGATCGGCCCCGCCGCCGCGTCGGCGAGCTACCTCGACGTCGGGTCGATCGTCGGTGCGGCCATCGCCACCGGCTGCGACGCCGTGCACCCCGGCTACGGCTTCCTCTCCGAACGCCCCGAGCTCGCCGCCGAGTGCGCGCGGGTGGGCCTGACGTTCGTCGGGCCGCCCGCCGACGTCATCCGCCGCGGCGGCAGCAAGATCGGCGCGCGGGCGCTCGCCCGCTCGATCGGCGTGCCGGTGGGCGAAGGGTCCGACCGGGCCGCCACGCCCGACGACGCCGCCGCGGCGGCCGCGCGGATCGGCTACCCGGTGCTGCTCAAGGCGTCGGCGGGCGGCGGCGGCCGGGGCATGGTCCGGGTCGACAGCCCGGAGGGCCTGCCGGACGCGTTCACCTCCGCCTCCCGCGAAGCCGAGGCCGCGTTCGGCGACGGCACCCTGTTCGTCGAGCGCTGGATCGGCAACGCCCGCCACGTCGAGGTGCAGATCCTGGCCGACACCCACGGCTCGGTGATCCACCTCGGGGAACGGGACTGCTCGGCGCAGCGGCGGTTCCAGAAGATCGTCGAGGAGGCGCCCGCCAGCGCGCTGCCCGAGAGCCTGCGCGCCGACATCTGCGCCGCCGCCACCCGCCTCGCCACGGCATTGGAGTACGTCGGCGCGGGCACGGTCGAGTTCCTCGTTGACGTCGACCGGGGCGACTTCTCGTTCCTCGAGGTCAACACCCGGGTGCAGGTCGAGCACCCCGTCACCGAGATGATCACCGGCGTCGACATCGTCCGCGAGCAGCTGCGCATCGCCGCAGGCCTGCCGCTGTCGATCACCCAGGACGAGGTGCGGCTCACGGGCCACGCGATCGAATGCAGGCTCAACGCCGAGGCCGTCACAACCGACCACACCGGCGCGGCGATCTTCCTGCCCACGCCCGGCCGGATCGAGCGCTGGACGATGCCCGAGGGCGCGGGCGTGCGCGTCGACACGCACTGCTTCGACGGCTGGACGGTCGTGCCGCACTACGACTCGATGATCGCCAAGCTGATCTGCTGGGGCGGCGACCGGCCCGAGGCCCTGCGCCGGATGGACCGGGCACTCGCGCACGTCGCCGTCGAGGGCGTCGCGACCACGGCGGGCATCGCGCGCGACCTCGTGCGACACGGCGACTTCCGCGCCAACCGCATCAACACCCGCTGGATCGAAGACCGCTTCCTGCCGCAATGGCGGACGAACCGAGGAGAAGATCATGGCGTACAAGTGGGGTAGCCCACCGCAGTCGCGGACCGTCGCGTTCTACCACCGCCGCGTCGGCGAGCTGGTGCAGGAGAAGCTGAAGGCCTCCGGCCTGACCTGGGAGGAAGCGGTCTTCCGCAACGATCTGGAGCTCACCCGCGAGGACCTCCAGGCGCTCGAGGACGAGCTGCTGGCCACGGGCGTGCGCTTCGAGATGTCCGCCGACATCTCGAAGCACGAGAGCCCCGACAAGTACCAGACCGCGGAGGCGGGCGAGTTCACCCTGGCCGCGGCCGACGAGCAGGGCCGGATCGTGGTCGGCGGCGGCGACAACGTGTTCAAGGCGGGCGACGTCACCGGCATCGCGCGGTTCATCTCCGACGTCGACCGCGTGATGGACATGCTCACCGACGGCGTGCCCCCGGACACGGTCGCGATCATCGACGACTCCGGCGGCACCCTCACCGCGCCGATCCTCGAGGAGTTCACCGCCGTCGTCTGCAAGGGCGGCAGCGTGCGCTCCCACCTGGGCATCCTCACCCGCGAGTACCAGATCCCGTGCTTGATGAACGCCCAGGTCGCCGGCCTGGAGGAGGGCGATCGCGTGCAGGTCGAGTACAGCGTGCCCGCCAAGATCTCTTACGCGGCAGAAGAAGTAGAAGGCCAGGGCCACGCCCGCGTCTGGAAGCTGACCTGAGATGCCGCACAACCACACCTACGCCGACCTGCTGCGCCTCAACGCCTGGATCCGCAAGAACTCCGACACCTGGTACCTGCACTGCACCACCCGCACCGTGCAGGAGTCGAAGCTCTACCCGGTGCCCGCGTACATGACGCTGTCGTACTTCCAGGCCTACTACCGGTTCCCCGAGCTGCTGCGGAAGATCGAGGCGTCCATGCCCGCCGAGGAGATCGGCGACCGCATGCGCGAGATCGACAGCAAGGGCGACATCATCAGCCACTCCTGCGTGCCCGAGTTCTACCTCGCGGGCCGCCAGCTGCTGATCGACCTCGGCATGCTCAAGCCCACCGACGGGCTCGACGACCTCGTGTTCGTCGAGGACTTCGCCGAGCGGCTCAACCTCGCCTACCACCGCAACCACGCCCACGTGCTGCCCTCGGACGCCAACCTGCGCGCCCAGCTCATCCCGGAGCGCCGCGCCCAGGTGTTCGAGGCCGACGCGATCGGGATCACGCCCGGCGACCGGCTGTCCGCCTCGCTCAAGCGGTTCATGGCCACCGCCAACCAGTACGCGCTGCTGTCGCACTGCGAGTCCCGCCTCGGCATCTTCAACCACGGCCCGTACCGCTGCCGGGCGAACGAGGAGATGCTCGTGCGCGGCTACGTCGACCTCGGCGAGGGCGACCTGCCGTGGCTCGACGGCATCGCGTCCGGGGTCACGCACAACAACCTGACGATCCCGGTGATCCTCAAGGACACCCACTTCAACATCGTCGACGACTGGAACAGCTTCGAGGCCCAACCTTCCTACGACCACGACAACGTCGTCGCGGTCGGCCTCTACACCTCGGACTACCTCTCCGACGGCCAGCTCCCGGTGGCGATGGACAACGCGGCCACGATGGCCGACTTCCTCGACCACGAGGGCGAGATCCTGTCCAAGGCGACGGTCGAGCTGTGGAAGGAGATGGCGGGCTGGAGCCGCGACCAGATGCTCGACGCGGGCGCCATGTCGTACTTCTGCGTGGCCAAGGACCTCGCGCACGTCGCGGGCGTCTACGACCCCGACGACTGGTACCAGATCGACGAGCGCGCCGCGCGCTTCAAGCCGCTGCTCAACGACGAGTACGGGCGCGACTTCCTCGCCGAGCTGCTGGGCTACGTCGACCTTCCCTCCCAGCAGGGCAGCCCGTACACGATGAGCAAGTGGACCGCCCAGCCCGGCGACATGTGGTGGACCGTGCCCTACTCGGTGCTCACCGACGACGAGTACACGCTCACGTCCGGCCGGCTGCGCCCGGGCTCGACCACGTTGCCGCACAAGCAGGGCACCTACCTGACCACCCGCGGACGGCTCACGCTCGACGAGTACAACGCGGCCTGCCGCGAGTTCACCCCGGCGATCTGCCAGGAGCCCTACCGCTTCCTCGACGACGCCTGGGTGCGCGGGCACGCCGACACCCCGCTTGCCGACGAGCTCTACCGCATCGACCAGCGCGGCTCCGTGCTGGAGGGCCGCGGCGCAGGCGTCACGCGGGCCGAGATGGACGAGATCCGGGCCAAGCGGGCGGCCACCTAGATGTTCGTCCAAGACCTCGTCCGGCACGCGGCGCTGCGCTACGGCGACGCGCCCGCGTTGTCGGACGGGGAACGCACGCTGTCGTTCGTCGAGTTCGAGCAGCGGACGGCCCGGCTGGGCAACGCGCTGCTCGGGCTCGGCCTGCGCCCCGGCGACCGGGTCGCCTCGGTGCTGCCCAATTGCATCGAGGAACTGCTGGCCTACGTCGCGCTGTCGCGCACCGGGCTGCACCGCGTCGGCCTCAACGCCCGCGACACCGCGGATGACCACGCGTTCAAGGTCGAGGACTCGGGCGCGCGGGCGTCGATCACCGACGGGCTCACGCTGCCCGGCGTCGAGTTCGCCCTGTCCCGCAGCGACGTCGAACGGCTGTCGCAGACCGGCCCCGACGGGCCCTGCGACGTGCCGATGGACCCGAAGGAGGTCTACCGCCTCGCGTACACGGGCGGCACCACCGGCCGGTCCAAGGGCGTGCTGCTCACCCTGCGGACGTTGCAGGCGCAGGTGAGCAACTACCTGCTGGAGCACGTGCCGGGGATCGCGCGGGGCGACGTCATGCTGCACGCCGCGCCCGTCTCGCACGCCAGCGGCTCCTACTTCCTGCCGCACCTGGTGCGCGGGGCCACGAGCGTGCTGCTGCCCCGCTTCCGGGCAGGCGAGTTCCTGGAGTGGATGGAGCGCACCGGGGCGCAGCGCACGTTCCTGGTCCCGACGATGATGGCCACGCTGCTCGACGAGCCCAACCTCGCCGACGTCGCGCTGCCCCGGCTCAAGCAGATCTCCTACGGGGCCTCGCCGATAGCGCCGTCGGTCGCCGAGGGCTGCGAGCGGGTGTTCGGCCAGGTCCTCGCCCAGACCTACGGGCAGGCCGAGGCACCGATGACGATCACCCACCTGCGCCCGGAGGAGCACGGCCGGGTCGGCTCGGCGGGCCGGGCGTACACGATGGTCGCGGTGCGGGTGGTCGACAGCTCTGATCCCGCCGAGGACCGGGACGTGGCCGTCGGCGAGACCGGCGAGGTCGTCTGCCGCGGGGCGATCGTGTCGTCGGGCTACTACAACCGGCCCGACGCCACGGCGCAGACGTTCCGCAACGGCTGGCTGCACACCGGCGACGTCGGCTACCTCGACGAGGACGGCTACCTGTTCCTTCAGGACCGGCAGCACGACATGATCATCAGTGGTGGGTTCAACGTCTACCCTCGCGAGGTGGAGGACGTGCTCGTGACCCACCCCGCGGTGCGGGAGGCCGCGGTCGTCTCGGTGCCCGACACGCGGTGGGGCGAGATCGTGCACGCGGTCGTGAGCGTGCGCGCGGCCGTCACCCCGGACGAGCTGGAGGAGTACATGCGCGACCGGGTGGCCGGGTTCAAGCGGCCCCGCGCGTTCCACATCCGCGAGCAGGACCTTCCGAAGAGCGGCGCGGGCAAGCTGTTGCGCCGCACCGTACGGGACGAGATCAGGGCGGAGCAGCCATGAGCAGTGACATGGAGATCGACGAGTTCACCGCACTGCACGGGCTCGTGCTGAAGAAGGCGGGCCAGGCGGGGGAGGTGGCCGAGGTGCTCGGCGCCACCGAAGCCGAGGTCGCCCCCGCACTCGACGCCGCCGTCGCCGAGAAGCGGGCGATGTCCGGGCGGGGGAAGTACATGGTCACCCCGGCCGGGCGGGCGTGGCTCGACGAGCAGTACCCGGTGCTGTTCGCCGACCTGCGGGCCGATCCGGGCGCCGACGCGGCCTACGCGGGGTTCGAGGAGGTCAACCGCGAGCTGCTGGCGCTGATGACGCGCTGGCAGACGGTGAACGTCGGCGGCGAGGCCGTGCCCAACGACCACTCCGACGCCGAGTACGACGCCGCCGTGCTGGACCAGCTGGCGAAGCTCGACTCCGACGCGGACCCGGTGCTCGAGGTGCTGGCCGGGCTGGTGCCGCGCCTCGGCGTCCACCGGCGGCGGCTGGCCGAGGCGCTGGCGCGGGCGTCGGCGGGCGAGACCGACTACGTCAGCGGCGTGCGGGTGGCGAGCTACCACACCGTGTGGTTCGAGCTCCACGAAGACCTGTTGCGGCTGTTGGGCCGCACGCGGGAACCGTGAGCACGGCCATCGGCGGTGTCGTCGTCCTCGACGGCAGCGTCGTCCCGGACCGCGAGGAGATCGGCAACAAGGCGCACAGCCTGGCCACGATGCACCGGCTCGGCATGCCGGTGCCGCCCGCGTTCGTGCTGACCACCTCGGTCGGCAAGCGCTGTGCGGGCGGCCTTCCCGACGACGTGTGGGCCGACGTGCTGGCCGCGCTGGCCCACCTCGAAGCGGCCACGGGGCGCAGGTTCGGCGAGGAGCTGCTCGTCTCCGTGCGTTCCGGCGCGGCCCAGAGCATGCCCGGGATGATGGACACGATCCTCAACCTCGGCATCACCGACGCCGTCGAGGCCACGCTGGCGGCGGCGAGCGGCGATGCGGCCTTCGCCCGCGACACCCATCGGCGCTTCCGCGAGTCCTACGCGCGCCTGGTCGGCCAGGACGCCCCGGCCGACCCGCACGAACAGCTGCGCGCCGCGATCTGCACCGTGTTCGCGTCGTGGGGCTCGCCGCGCGCCGTGGCCTACCGCAACCACCACCGCATGTCGCACGACGGCGGCACGGCCGTCACCGTGCAGGCGATGGTCTACGGCAACCTCGACGACCGGTCCGGCACCGGGGTGCTCTTCACCCGCGACCCGCAGAGCGGCGACACCACGCCGATGGGCGAGTTCCTGCCGCGCGGCCAAGGGGAGGACGTGGTGTCCGGCGAGGTCGACCCGCTCGACCTCGCCGATCTCGCGCAGCGGCTGCCCGAGGTGCACGCGGCGCTGCTCGACGCTGGCCGCGCACTGGAGCGGCACGCCCGCGACGTGCAGGACATCGAGTTCACCGTGGAGCGCGGCAGGCTGTACCTCCTGCAGACCCGGGTCGCCAAGCGCTCGGCCCGGGCCGCGCTGAAGCTCGCCGTCGACTTCGTGGGCGAGGGCGTGCTCACCCCGGCGGAGGCGCTGGCCCGCATCCGACCGGATCACGTCGCCACCGTGCTGCGGCCCGTCCTCGACCCCGAGGCCCGCGCCACCGCCACGGTGCTGGCCCGCGGCGAGCCCGCCTGTCCCGGGATCGGGTCGGGCCGCGCGGTGGCCGACCCGGACGAGGCCGCGTTCGCGGGCGAGGACGAGGACGTCGTGCTCGTGCGGCACGCCACGAGCCCCGAGGACGTGCACGGGATGATCGCGGCCAGGGCGGTGTGCACCGAGGTGGGCGGGCGCACCAGCCACGCCGCGGTGGTGAGCCGCGAGCTGGGCTGTCCCGCGGTCGTCGGCTGCGGGGAGGGGATGCTCGCCGCGGTGGAGGGCCGCACCGTCACCGTTGACGGTACGGCCGGGGAGATCCTGGACGGGATCGTGCCCGTCCGCACGCCGGAGCCGTCGGAGGTCCCGGCGCTGGCGCGGCTCGTGGCGTGGGCGAAGGAGCATCCCGACGCCGTCGCCGCGGACCACCCGCTGGTGGCGCTGTGATCGAGCTCGTCGACCAGACGTTCCGCGACGGCCAGCAGAGCCTGTGGGGCATGCGGCTGCGCGGCGGGATGCTGCGCAAGGTGGCGGGCGAGCTGGACCGTTCGGGCTTCCGGGCGGTGGAGGTCACCGGCAGCTCGCTGATGGAGTGCTCGGTGCGCTACTCGCGCGAGGACCCGTGGGAGAGCCTCGACCTGTGGCGCACGTGGCTGCCGTCGTCGGAACTGCGCTCCCCGGTGTGCCAGAACCGCATCGGCACGTTCGGGATGACGCCCGACGCGCTGATGGACCTCTGGGTGAGAACCCTTGTGCGCCATGGGATCGACGCGCTGTGGGTCTACGACTGCCTCTACAACATGGGCCAGATGAAGCGGCTCTGCGACGTGATCGCCGAGACGGGCGCGAAGGCGCTCGGCGCGATCATGTACGGGATCAGCCCGGTGCACACCGACGAGTGGTTCGCGCAGCGGGTGCGGCAGATGGCGTCGTGGCCGTCGGTGAGCGCGATCTACGTGGAGGACGCGCCGGGCATCCTCACGCCGGAACGGGCGCGCACGCTGATCCCGGCCATCTTGGCGGCGGCGGGGGGCAAGCCCGTCGAGTGGCACTTCCACAACAACACCGCGATGGGCGCGCTCAACTACATGATCGCCGTCGAGCTGGGCGGCACGATCCTGCACACCTGCTCGCGGCCGCTGGCCAACGGGCCCTCGCTCCCGTCCACCGAGCAGACCGTGGCCAACCTCGACCGCCTCGGCTTCGAGCACGGCATCGATGAGGCCGCGCTGCCACCCGTCGCCGATCACTGCGCGCGGATCGCCCGGCAGGAGGGCTGGCTCGTCGGCGAGCCCGCCGAGTTCGACGCGTTCGCCTACGAGCACCACCTCCCCGGGGGCATGACGGGCACGCTCAAGGCCCAGCTCGCGCAGTACTCCATGGCCGAGCGCCTGCCCGAGGTGCTCGAGGAGACCGTCCGGGTGCGGGAGGAGCTGGGCCACCCGATCTCCGCCACGCCGTTCTCGCAGCTCGTGGGCATCCAGTCGGTGCTCAACGTCGTCACCGGCGACCGGTGGAGCGTCGTGCCCGACGAGGTCGTGCTGTACCTCATGGAGAAGTTCGGCCCGCCGCCCGCGCCGATCGACGCGGAGGTGCGCGACCGCGTGCTGTCCTCGCCGCACGGGCAGCGGTTCGCGGGCTGGGAGCGGCCGCAGCCGTCCCTGTCGGAGCTGCGCGAGCAGTACGGCGGCCGGTCGGTCACCGACGAGGAGCTGTTGCTGCGCTACATGGTGCCCGCCGCCGACGTCGACGCGGCGCGGGCGCAGCCGGTGTACCCCGACTACGACTACCACGACGAGACCACCGAGCTGGACCTCGTCACCGCGCTGCTGGCGACGCGGCGGCCCCGCAGCGTGCACGTGTCGCGCGGCACGACGTCGCTGCACATGGAAAGGGACTGACATGGGCGAGTACGAGACCCTGCTCTATGACGTCGAGGGCGCGATCGCCTCGATCACGCTCAACCGGCCCGAGGCGCTGAACACGATCGTCCCGCCGATGACCGACGAGCTGGAGGCCGCGGTCCACGAGGCCACCGACGACCAGGCCGTCAAGGTCATCGTGCTGCGCGGCGCGGGCCGCTCGTTCTGCGGCGGCTTCAACTTCGGCGGCGGCTTCCACTTCTGGGACGACACCCTCACCACGGACGGCAAGTGGGACCCCGGAAAGGAGTTCATCGCCACCACCTCGCCCACCAGCGGCTGGGTGCCCAAGTTCATGAGCCTGTGGCGCACGCCGAAGCCGGTGATCGCGCAGGTGCACGGTTGGGCCGTGGGCGGCGGCAGCGAGATGGCGCTCTGCGCCGACATCGTGATCATGAGCGAGGACGCGCAGATCGGCACGCCGTACTCGCGGATGTGGGGCTGCCACCACGCGGGCATGTGGGTGGCCCGCCTGGGCCTCGCCCACGCCAAGGAGCTTGCGCTGACGGGGCGCCCGCTCAACGGCATCGAGGCGAAGCAGCTGGGTCTCGTCAACGACGCGGTGCCGTTCGCGCAGCTGGAGAGCCGGGTCTACACGCTGGCCGAGCAGCTGGCGTCGATCCCGATGTCGCAGCTCACGGCGATGAAGCTGGTCGTCAACCAGGCCTACGAGAACATGGGCCTCACGAGCACGCAGCTGCTCGGCTCGGTGCTCGACGGCATGCTGCGCAACACGCCGGAGGCGCTCGAGTTCATCAACCTGGCCGACAGCGAGGGCGTCGGCAAGGCCGTCGCGGGGCGCGACGGCCCGTTCGGCGACTACAGCCAGGGGGAGAAGCCCAACCCGCAGAACGTGATCGACCCCAAGCCCCGGCGACGATCACCGGGCCGGTCGTGAGCCACATCGATCTCGTCGACCAGACCTTCCGCGACGGCCAGCAGTGCCTGTGGGGCATGCGGCTGCGCACGGGGATGGTCACGCCCGTGGCCCGCGAGCTGGACACCGCGGGCTACTCGGCGATCGACATCACGGGCAGCTCGATGTTCGAGTGCGTGCTGCGCTACTCCCGTGAGGACCCGTGGGAGGGCCTCGACCACTGGCGGCGCGCCATGCCGCGCACCGAGTTCCGCAGCGGCGTCGGCAGCAACCGGATCGTCAAGTTCGGGCTCTCCCCGGACGCGATCCTCGACCTGTGGGTGCAGACCCTGGTCAAGCACGGCATGGGCTCGTTCTGGGTGTACGACTGCCTCTACAACCTCGACCAGATGAAGCGCCTCTGCGACACCATCCACGCCGCGGGGGCGAAGGCGCTTGGCGCGATCTTCTACGGGATCAGCCCCGTGCACACCGACGAGTGGTTCGCGGCGCGGGTGCGGGAGATGGTGTCGTGGCCGTCGGTGTCGGGGATCTACGTCGAGGACGCCCCGGGAATCCTCACCCCGGACCGGGCCCGCACGCTGATCCCGGCGATCCTGGCCGCGGCGGGGGACACGCCCGTCGAGTGGCACTTCCACAACACCACCGGCATGGGCGCGCGCAACTACATGACCGCGGTCGAGGCGGCCAGTCGTTGTCGGGCCAGTACCACGCTCCACACGTGCTCGCGGCCGCTGGCCAACGGGCCGTCGCTGCCGTCCACCGAGCAGACGCTGGCGAACCTCACCCGGCTGGGCCACAGCCACGGCATCGACGAGTCCACGCTCCCGCCGGTGGCGCGCAACTGCGAGCGGATCGCCGAACAGGAGGGCTGGCTCACCGGCGCACCGGTGGAGTACGACGCGTTCGTCTACCGCCACCAGCTGCCCGGCGGCATGACCGGCACGCTCAAGGCGCAGCTCGCCCAGTACGGGATGACCGAACGGCTCGACGAGGTGCTGGAGGAGTGCGTACGGGTGCGCGCGGAGTTCGGCCACCCGATCTCGGCCACCCCGTTCTCGCAGATCGTCGGCATCCAGGCGGTGCTCAACATCGTCACCGGCGACCGGTACTCCATGGCCCCCGACGAGGCCGTCATCTACCTGATGAACGCGTTCGGCGTGCCGCCCGCGCCGGTCGACGAGAACGTGCGCGACAAGGTGCTGAACTCCGAGCACGGCCGTCGCTTCGCCGGGTGGGAGCGGCCCCAGCCGTCGCTCGCGGAGCTGCGCGACCAGTACGGCGGGCCATCGCTCTCGGACGAGGAGCTGCTGCTGCGCTACATGGTGCCCGCCGAAGACCTCGAGGCCACCCGCGCCGCGGGCCCGTTGCGCACGGACTACGTGTTCACCCGGCCCGCCACGGTGAGCGACATCATCGCCCGCTTCGGCGAGCTGTCACGGACCCGGAGCCTGCGGGTGACCCACCCGGAGTTCCGCCTCGACCTGAGCCGCCCCTGATCAGCGGGGTGAGCAGTGCTTCGAGGTCGTTCTCGGCGGGGATCCG
>Ga0207688_10001733_pt1 | contig 11575 bp, 9 predicted proteins | sample KBSMiscanthusM4_FD_184296 | JGI IMG/M metagenome (GOLD analysis project Ga0207688, IMG submission 184296) | Miscanthus rhizosphere microbial communities from Kellogg Biological Station, Michigan, USA - M4 (SPAdes) (version 2) | ecosystem: Host-associated > Plants > Roots > Rhizosphere ...
CCACAGCATCCGCTCATCGTCTGGGCCGTTTTTCCATGCCGCCTCGAGCACCTCGTGCGCGTTGAATGCCAAGCCACGGTCCAGCAGATCCTGGGCATACGCGAGGGTTTCGGCTGGCGGCAGCGCGAGGTCATCCGGGATGCGTGCAACGCCCTCACTGCCTTGCCGAAGGGGTCGGCCGAGAGCGTCGCGCGGGCGGGTGCTTCGGGGTCGGCCGAATTCGTCGCGATCACGCTCGGCCATGTGCCCATCATGGCAAGTGAATCGAGATCCGCATACTGCGCTGCTGGCTTCCAGTCCTGAAGGGTAACCAGCGGGTTCACGTTGTCTCATTGGGTTGGCGAGGCGTCAAGTCTCACTACCGGGCTCACGCCCTCAGACCGCGCCATCTGAGTCAGTCGGTTTCAAGCCCAGAGACATGCACCTTCCACGCCCGGGCCAGCCGGGCGCCGTCGAAACGGGCCCTGTGGAAGCGCATAACGGTCCGATCCTAAACCGGTCGGGCTGAGCCGACCGTCGCTAGGCGCACGACGAGCCCTGGCGGGCAATCGATCGAATGTACGAACCGCCCTGGCACATTCTTGGCACAACGGGGTAAGTTCGGCGCATCTCACCGGCGTGCGTACGGCGCTGACCTGCATGAATTTTGGTGGGCGCGGACGGTATCGAACCGCCGACCGCTGGTGTGTAAAACCAGAGCTCTACCACTGAGCTACGCGCCCTTGCCGGGCAGGCTACAGGTCGATGACCTGCTGGCGGAAATCCGTCAATCTGACTTCAGCGCTTTGAGCGCATCCGTCCACACGGCCTGATCGCGCGGCTGCCCCGGCTGTTTCATCTCGGCGAACCGGATGATGCCCGAGCGGTCAAGGACGAAAGTGCCACGGTTAGCGAACCCGGCGTCGTCGTTGAACACGCCGTATGAGTGTGCGACCCCGCCGTGCGGCCAGAAGTCGGACAGCACGGGAAAGGTGAAGCCGCTCTGTGTCGCCCAGATCTTGTGGGTGGGCGGCGGCCCGACCGATATCGCCAGCGTGGCGGTGTCGTCGTTCTCGTAGGAGGGCAAGTGGTCGCGGATCTCGTCCAGCTCACCCTGGCAGATGCCGGTGAACGCGAGCGGGAAGAACACCAGCAGCACATTCTTGACGCCGCGGAAGCTGCTCAGCGTGACGGGCTGACCATTCTGGTCCTTGAGAGTGAAGTCCGGCGCCTCGGTACCGGCTTCGAGCACTAGCGTCTCCCCGACTTGGACCTCGGCTGTACCAACCGGCTGGCGATCCAGTCGCCGAGATTGGCCGACGACGTCTGCATCAGACCGGCCGTCGGCGCCGATTCGGCGATCTCGGCGGGTTGGACGTGGCCCGGCTTGCCCGTCTTCGGGGTGACGACCCAGATCACGCCGTCGTCGGCCAGTGGCGTGATGGCATCCATCAGGTTGTCGACGAGGTCGCCATCACCATCCCGCCACCAGAGGAACACGACATCGATGACCTCGTCGGCGTCCTCGTCAAGTAGCTCGCCGCCGCACGCCTCTTCGATGTCGGCCCGGATGTCGTCGTCGACGTCCTCGTCCCAGCCCAACTCCTGCACAACGTGATCTTTTTGGATGCCCAGTCTGCGGGCGTAGTTCGGGGCGTCATCCGCCGCGACCACGGTCGGTCCTCCTTCAGCCAGCTTGGCGCACGATGCGCTGTGATGTTCGAGCCCTATCGTCGCACGCCGGGGGGCAATGACCGACGACTGGCAGCCAGGTTTCATCGATATGCGGCGTCGCACAGGTTCAGCGCGGTGGTCTTTGTGTCGTTCAGCTTGGTGATCGCCGCGTTGAAATCGTCGGCCCCGTAGTTGCCTGCGATCGCGGTCGCGAGCCCCCTGGACGCGTCGACCCAGGCGTTGAGCGCATCGCGCAGGTCGGGGGCCAGCGTGTCGGACACGCTGCGTGCCACCAGGTCGGCGCTGTGGTTGAGCGCATCGATGGCGGGCGGCGCCTTCGCCGCAGCATCGGGGGCGTTCCGGTTGAAGGCGTCGACGTAATTGTTCACCGCGGTGATGGCGTCGACGCTGGACGAACTGAGAGCTTCGCACGACGAGTGGATCGCCTGCGTGGTGAGCGAAGCCTGGCGTTCGGATTCACGGGAGCTCGAACTGGCTGCCGACTCCTCGCTCGACGCTGATACCGACGCCCTATACATGGGTGCGTCGGCGCGGTCGATCTCCGCGGAACCCTGGGTGACGCTCGTGCAACCGACGATGATCATCGCCCCACCAGCCAGGATCCCCAGGACAAGCGCGACGATCCGCAACCGCGTTCGGCCCAGCCCACCGGTCAGCACGGTCTGCAGACGTTACCGGGTTGGACCGGCGATCGCGGGTTCATTCCACTCCGCACCCCCAGCGGTGCAAGTGGGGCACGATAGGGGGACGATATAGGCGCTTCACCCATCGTGAGGCAACCTAAACCGCCTAATAAGGAGCGGAAGTTGACCACCGAGTTCGTGCGCCAAGACCTGGCCCAAAACTCCAGCACCACAGCCGAACCCGATCGGGTTCGGGTGATTCGCGACGGCGTCGCGTCGTATCTGCCCGATATCGATCCGGAAGAGACCTCCGAATGGCTGGAGTCGTTCGACGAGTTGCTCGAGCGGTCAGGGCCTGCGCGGGCGCGCTACCTGATGTTGCGGTTGCTGGAACGTTCCGGCGAACAGCGGGTGGCCATCCCCGCGCTGACGTCGACCGACTACGTGAACACCATCCCGACCGAGCTCGAGCCGTGGTTCCCCGGCGATGAGGATGTCGAGCGGCGCTACCGGGCGTGGATCCGATGGAACGCCGCGATCATGGTGCACCGGGCGCAGCGCCCGGGAGTTGGTGTGGGAGGCCATATTTCGACCTACGCGTCGTCGGCGGCGTTGTATGAGGTCGGTTTCAACCACTTCTTCCGGGGTAAGGCGCACCCTGGCGGCGGCGATCAGGTGTTCATTCAGGGCCACGCCTCGCCAGGCATCTACGCCCGCGCATTTCTCGAGGGCCGGCTAACCGCTGATGAACTCGACGGCTTCCGCCAGGAGCACAGCCACCCCGGCGGCGGGCTGCCGTCGTACCCGCACCCGCGGCTGATGCCGGACTTTTGGGAGTTCCCCACGGTGTCCATGGGGCTGGGCCCGATGAACGCGATCTACCAGGCCCGGTTCAACCACTACCTGCACGATCGCGGCATCAAGGACACCTCCGATCAGCACGTGTGGGCGTTCCTCGGCGATGGCGAGATGGACGAGCCGGAAAGCCGCGGGCTGATTCAGGTGGGCGCCAACGAGGGGCTGGACAACCTGACTTTCGTGATCAACTGCAACCTGCAGCGCCTCGACGGTCCGGTCCGCGGCAACGGCAAGATCATCCAGGAGTTGGAGTCGTTCTTCCGCGGAGCCGGGTGGAACGTCATCAAGGTGGTGTGGGGCCGCGAGTGGGATGCGCTGCTGCACGCGGACCGCGACGGCGCGCTGGTCAACCTGATGAACACCACGCCCGACGGTGACTACCAGACCTACAAGGCCAACGACGGCGCATACGTTCGCGACCACTTCTTCGGCCGCGACCCGCGCACCAAGCAATTGGTCGAGAAGATGTCGGACGCCGAGATCTGGAACCTCAAGCGCGGCGGCCACGACTACCGCAAGGTCTACGCCGCCTACCACGCGGCCACGGAGCACAAGGGCCAGCCGACGGTGATCCTGGCCAAGACCATCAAGGGTTACTCGTTGGGCGCCCACTTCCAGGGCCGCAACGCCACACATCAGATGAAAAAGCTTGCGATAGAAGACCTCAAGTACTTCCGCGACGCCATTCGCATCCCGGTCAGCGACGAACAGCTGGAGCACAACCCCTACCTGCCGCCCTACTACCATCCCGGTCCAGAGGCGCCCGAGATCCGCTACATGCTCGAGAGGCGGCGTGCACTGGGCGGATTCGTGCCGGAGCGCCGCACCAAGTCGAAGGCGCTGACGCTGCCCGGCCGCGACACCTACAAGGCGCTCAAGAAGGGCTCGGGCAACCAGGAGGTCGCCACCACCATGGCGACCGTGCGTACGTTCAAGGAACTGTTGCGGGACAAGCAGATTGGACCCCGCATCGTGCCGATCATCCCGGACGAGGCGCGCACGTTCGGTATGGACTCGTGGTTCCCGAACCTGAAGATCTACAACCGCAACGGTCAGCTGTACACCTCTGTGGACGCCGAGTTGATGTTGGCATACAAGGAGAGTGAAATCGGCCAGATCCTGCACGAGGGCATCAACGAGGCGGGCTCCACGGCGTCGTTCGCCGCCGTGGGCACGTCGTATTCCACGCACAACGAGCCGATGATCCCGCTCTACATCTTCTATTCGATGTTCGGGTTCCAGCGCACCGGCGACGGGTTCTGGGCCGCGGCCGATCAAATGGCCCGTGGCTTCGTGCTGGGCGCCACCGCCGGCCGGACCACTCTGGTCGGCGAGGGCCTGCAGCACGCCGACGGCCATTCGCTGCTGCTGGCCGCCACCAACCCGGCCGTGGTCGCCTACGATCCGGCGTTCGCCTACGAGATCGCCTACATCGTCGAAAGCGGCCTGCACCGGATGTACGGCGAGAACCCGGAGAACATCTACTTCTACGTGACGATCTACAACGAGCCCTACGTCCAGCCCGCCGAACCGGAGGGTCTCGACATCGAAGGACTGCTGCGCGGCATCTACCGCTATCAACACGCACCGGAGGCCAAGACGAACGTCGCCCAGATCCTGGTTTCGGGTGTGGGCATGCCGTCGGCCCTGAAGGCCGCCGAACTGCTCGCCGAGGACTGGGACGTCGCCGCCGATGTGTGGTCGGTGACGAGTTGGGGCGAGCTCAATCGCGACGGTGTGGCGATCGAGAAGGAACGGCTGCGCCATCCGGAGCGCCCTGCGGGCACGCCGTACATCACCAAGGTGCTTGCCGACGCGGCAGGCCCGGTGATCGCGGTCTCCGACTGGATGCGGGCGGTGCCCGAGCAGATCAGGCCATGGGTGCCGGGCACCTACCTCACGCTGGGCACGGACGGGTTCGGCTTCTCCGACACCCGGCCCGCGGCGCGGCGCTACTACAACACCGACGGCGAGTCGATCGCGGTCGCGGTGCTTGAGGGCCTGGCTCGTGACGGCAACATCGACGAATCGCTCGCGTTCGAGGCAGCCCGCAGGTACAAGATCGACGATGTGATGGCCGCGCCGGAGCAGACGTCAGACCCGGGCGTCGCCTGATCACGGTCGCGTTGTTAGCGTCGCTGGAGGCGACACGACGTTAGAGGAACCTTACAGCGCAATGGCGTAGCTTTTAGGGATGCCCGACAATCGGTTTATCCCGCCGAAGTCCACGCTAGAGGTGCTGGAGGCGGTGCCGGACCCGGTGTTGCGCCGATTGAAGCAGTACTCCGGACGGCTGGCGACCGAAGCGGTCCACGCCATGCAGGAGCGGCTGCCGTTCTTCGCCGACCTCGAGGCGTCACAGCGGGCCAGCGTGCAACTGGTGGTGCAGGCCGCGGTGGTCAACTTCGTCGAGTGGATGCGCGACCCACAGAGCAATGTCAGCTACACGGCGCAGGCGTTCGAGGTGGTCCCGCAGGACCTGCGGCGGCGCATCGCGCTGCGGCAGTCTGTCGAGATGGTGCGGGTCACGATGGAGTTCTTCGAGGAAGTCGTGCCGCTGCTGGCCCGCTCCGAAGAGCAGCTCACCGCGATGACCGCCGGAATCTTGCGCTACAGCCGGGATTTGGCGTTCGCCGCGGCCGAAGCCTACGCCGACCAGGCCGAGGCGCGCGGCGCGTGGGACACCCGAATGGAGGCCAACGTCGTCGACGCCGTGGTGCGCGGGGACACCGGTCCAGAACTGCAGTCGCAGGCCGCCGCGCTGAACTGGGACGCCACCGCGCCCGCCACCGTGATCGTCGGGCTGCCCCAACCGGACCGCATCGACCTCGCCAGCGACGACGTCCACGACGTCGTCAACCGCAACGGGCGCGCCGCCTTGTCGGATGTGCACGGCACGTGGCTGGTGGCCATAGTCTCGGGCCCGCTCGGGCCGACCGACCGGTTCCTCACCGAATTGCTCGGGGCCTTCGCCGACGGACCGGTGGTGATCGGACCGACGGCGCCGACCTTGGGAGCCGCGCACGTCAGCGCCACCGAGGCGATCGCCGGGATGAACGCCGTCGCGGGCTGGAGCGGCGCGCCACGGCCGGTGTCGGCGCGGGAGTTGCTGCCCGAACGCGCGCTGCTGGGCGATGTGACCGCGATCGCCGCGCTGGAATCAGAGGTGATGCGCCCGCTGGCCGATGCCGGCCCGGCGCTCACCGAAACGCTGGACGCTTATCTGGATTCGGGCGGCGCGATCGAGGCCTGTGCTCGCAAATTGTTCGTTCATCCAAATACCGTCCGCTACCGGCTCAAACGGATCGGCGACTTCACCGGCCGCGATCCCACTCTTCCGCGTGACGCCTACGTCCTGCGCGTTGCCGCGACCGTGGGCCGGCTGGGTCGTCAGCCATACCACCCCAGCACGCCAAATGCCGCGTCAGGGCTGGTCCAGACCGGCCGTTCCGGCCCATCGGAAGCGCATCGGGCTGTGTAACAGGTTGCGGAGCGGTATCGATGGAGTCGCATCACATGCTGTTTTGTGGGAGTCCTACAAAAACCTAAGACGAGGTTCATAATCTCTTACACCACGCAAAACCGTCTTCACAGTGTTCTCTTAGAGACGTGTTCGCATTGCTTGCGCCCGGACAGGGCTCCCAGACTCCCGGCATGCTCGCCGCGTGGCTCGAGCAGCCCGGTGCTGCCGAGCGTCTCGCTGCCTGGTCGGAGATCAGCGGCCTGGACCTGGCACGCCTGGGCACCACCGCGACCGCCGAAGAGATCACCGACACCGCGGTGACCCAGCCGCTCGTGGTGGCGGCGACGCTGCTGGCCCACGAGGAACTGACCCGGCGTGGGCTGCTTGCAGGTAAGGACACCGTCGTAGCCGGCCATTCCGTCGGCGAGATCGCCGCATACGCGATCGCCGGCGTCATCTCCGCCGACGACGCCGTCAAGCTGGCCGCCACCCGCGGTTCGGAGATGGCCAAGGCCTGCGCACTGGAGCCGACCGGTATGTCCGCGGTGCTCGGAGGCGATGAGGCCGAGGTGCTGGCCCGCCTCGAGGCGCTGGATCTCGTCCCAGCCAACCGCAACGCGGCCGGCCAGATCGTGGCTGCCGGTGCGCTGTCCGCGCTCGACAAGCTCGCCGAGGATCCGCCGGCCAAGGCCCGGGTCCGGCAGTTGGCCACCGCGGGCGCTTTCCACACTCACTACATGGCGTCGGCGACCGACGGATATGCCACCGCCGTTGAAAAGGTAACGACCGCCGAGCCGCGCACGAAGCTACTGTCGAACGCCGACGGCCAGCCCGTCGCCTCGGCGGCGGATGCCATCACCAAGCTGGTGGCACAGCTGACTCGGCCGGTGCGTTGGGATTTATGCACTGAGACGATGCGTCAAGACAATGTGACGGCGATCGTCGAGTTCCCGCCCGCGGGCACCTTGGCAGGCATCGCCAAACGTGAACTTCGGGGGGTGCCCACGCAGGCCGTCAAGTCCCCCGCTGACCTGGATGGGCTTGCAGAGCTCTCCGGGGACTGATTCCCGGCTCGCCGGGGAGTACAACCACATAAAGATCGACCAGATCGTTGTTTCCAGCAGTATCAACCCGATTAGAAGGAGCCACCGTGCCCGCCACTCAGGAAGAAATCATCTCCGGTCTCGCCGAGATCATCGAAGAGGTCACCGGTATCGAGCCGTCCGAGGTCACCCCGGAGAAGTCGTTCGTCGACGATCTGGACATCGACTCGCTGTCGATGGTCGAGATCGCCGTGCAGACCGAGGACAAGTACGGCGTGAAGATCCCCGACGAGGACCTCGCCGGGCTGCGCACCGTGGGTGACGTCGTTGCCTACATCCAGAAGCTCGAGGAAGAGAACCCCGAAGCCGCCGCGGCGATCCGGGCACAGATTTCGGAGAGCAAGTGACCAAACCTTCCACTGCTAACGGTGGTTTCCCCAATGTTGTGGTAACCGCCGTCACGGCGACGACTTCCATCGCGCCTGACATTGAGAGCACGTGGAAGGGCTTGCTGGCCGGGGAAAGCGGCATCCACGTACTCGAGGACGAATTCGTCACCAAATGGGACCTGCCCGTGCGAATCGGTGGGCACCTCAAGGAGTCGATCGACGACCACATGGGCCGGCTGGACCTGCGACGCATGTCGTATGTCCAGCGGATGGCCAAGCACCTCAGCGGTCAACTGTGGGAGAGCGCGGGCACGCCCGACGTCGACCCCGACCGCTTCGCGGTGGTCATCGGCACGGGCCTTGGCGGCGGCGAGAAGATCGTCGAGACGTATGACGCGATGAACGAGGGTGGCCCCCGCAAGGTGTCACCGCTCGCCGTTCAGATGATCATGCCCAACGGCGCCGCCGCCGTCGTTGGTCTCCAGCTCGGAGCCCGCGCCGGGGTCATCACCCCGGTGTCGGCGTGCTCGTCAGGTTCGGAGGCCATCGCGCACGCCTGGCGCCAGATCGTGATGGGTGACGCGGACTTCGCCGTCTGCGGTGGCGTGGAAGGCGGCATCGAGGCCCTGCCCATCGCGGCGTTCTCGATGATGCGCGCCATGTCGACCAACAACGAGAATCCCGAAGGCGCGTCACGGCCGTTCGACAAGAACCGTGACGGGTTCGTCTTCGGCGAAGCGGGCGCATTGATGATCATCGAGACCGAGGAACATGCCAAGGCCCGCGGTGCCAAGCCGCTGGCGAGGCTGATGGGTGCAGGCATCACGTCGGATGCCTTCCATATGGTCGCCCCGGCGGCCGACGGCCTGCGTGCCGGTCATGCCATGAAGCGTGCGATGGAGACGGCAGGCTTGTCCCCCAAGGACATCCAGCACGTCAATGCCCACGCCACGGCAACTCCGATCGGTGACACCGCCGAGGCGAATGCGCTTCGGGTCGCCGGTGTGGAGCACGCCGCGGTGTATGCGCCGAAGTCGGCGCTCGGCCACTCCATCGGTGCGGTCGGTGCGCTCGAGTCGGTGCTGACGGTGCTCACGCTGCGCGATGGCGTCATTCCGCCGACACTTAACTATGAGACCCCCGATCCCGAGATCGATCTCGATGTCGTTTCAGGCGAGCCTCGAAATGGCGAATACCAGTACGCCATCAACAACTCGTTCGGTTTCGGTGGTCATAATGTCGCCCTGGCATTCGGGCGGTACTGAGGGACGAAAGGAACCATCGGAGCAGTAATGGCAGGGCTTGCAACGGGGAACGGGTTCCCCAATGTGGTCGTCACCGGCGTTGCGATGACGACATCCGTGGCAACCAACGCGGAAGGCACCTGGAAGGCACTGCTGGACGGCCGAAGCGGGATTCGCAAACTGGAGGATCCGTTCGTCGAGCAGTACGACCTACCGGTTCGCATCGGTGGCCATCTGCTCGAGAACTTCGACGGTGAGCTGACGCGGGTAGAACTGCGTCGGCTGTCGTACCTGCAGAAGATGTCGACGGTGTTGAGCCGGCGGGTGTGGGATAACGCCGGTTCACCCGAGGTCGACACCCGTCGGTTGATGGTCTCGATCGGCACTGGGCTGGGTTCGAGCGAGGAGCTCGTCTTCGCCTACGACGACATGCGCGCAAAAGGCATGCGCGCGGTATCACCCTTGGCCGTGCAGAAGTACATGCCCAACTCGCCTGCCGCTGCGGTCGGCCTCGAGCGTCAAGCGAAAGCCGGTGTGATCACGCCGGTCTCGGCCTGCGCATCAGGTTCGGAGGGCATTGCTCACGCGTGGCGCAACATTGTGCTCGGCGAGGCCGACATCGCGATCTGCGGTGGCGTGGAATCCAAGATCGAGGCGGTGCCGATCGCCGGGTTCGCACAGATGCGAATCGTGTTGTCCAACACCAACGACGACCCGCCCGGCGCGTGCCGTCCGTTCGACAAGGACCGCAACGGCTTCGTGTTCGGCGAGGGCGGCGCGCTCATGGTCGTCGAGACCGAGGAGCACGCAAAGGCGCGCGGTGCCACCGTCTACGCCCGGCTGATGGGCGCGAGCGTCACCTCGGACGGCTACCATATGGTGGCTCCTGATCCCAACGGTGAGCAGGCGGGCCACGCGATGACGCGGGCCATCCGGCTCGCGGGCCTCGAACCGACTGACATCGATCACGTCAACGCCCACGCAACCGGCACCTCGGTCGGCGATGTTGCGGAAGGGGTCGCGATCAACAACGCGCTCGGCTCCCACCGGCCCGCGGTGTACGCACCAAAGTCGGCGCTCGGCCATTCGGTCGGTGCGGTCGGTGCGGTGGAGTCCATCCTCACCGTGCTGGCGCTGCGCGACGGCATCGTCCCGCCGACGCTCAACCTGAAGAACCAGGACCCCGAGATCGACCTGGACGTCGTCCACGGCAGTGCTCGGCCCGGCAACTATCAATACGCAATCAACAATTCGTTTGGATTCGGTGGGCACAACGTCGCGCTCGCCTTCGGAAAGTACTGACGCATAACACATTTCCGAAGGCGTCAGCCGGCTCCGACGCGCTACAGGAGGTTCGAATGACAATTGTGGCCCCCGAGGTCGTCGGCGAATCGCTAGATCCACGCGATCCGCTGCTGCGTCTGAGCACATTCTTCGATGACGGCAGCGTCGAGCTGCTGCACGAGCGTGACCGCTCGGGCGTGCTGGCCGCGGCCGGCACCATCAACGGTGTGCGGACTGTAGCGTTCTGCACCGACGGCACCGTCATGGGTGGCGCCATGGGCGTGGAGGGTTGCGCGCACATCGTCAACGCCTACGACACCGCGATCGAGGAGCAGAGTCCGATCGTGGGTATCTGGCACTCCGGTGGCGCGCGGCTGGCCGAGGGCGTCAAGGCGTTGCACGCGGTCGGTTTGGTCTTCGAGGCAATGATCCGCGCGTCCGGTTACGTCCCGCAGATCTCGGTGGTCGTCGGCTTTGCCGCCGGCGGCGCGGCCTACGGGCCCGCCCTCACCGACGTCGTCATCATGGCTCCAGAGGGCCGCGTGTTCGTCACCGGTCCCGACATCGTGCGCAGTGTCACCGGCGAGGACGTCGACATGGCGTCGCTCGGCGGCCCGGACACCCACCACAAGAAGTCCGGTGTGTGCCACATCATCGCCGACGACGAGCTCGACGCGTACGAGCGCGGCCGCCGACTGGTCGGATTATTCTGCCAGCAGGGCCATTTCGACCGGAATAAGGCAGAGGCGGGTGACACCGATCTTCACGCGCTGCTCCCTGATTCGGCGCGGCGCGCGTACGACGTGCACCCTCTCGTCGATGCGCTGCTTGACGATGACGCCCCGCTTGAGGAGTTCCAGGCCAAATGGGCACCATCGATTGTCATCGGCCTCGGCCGGCTGTCCGGGCGGACCATCGGTGTGATCGCCAACAACCCGCTGCGCCTCGGCGGCTGCCTGAACTCCGAAAGCGCTGAGAAGGCGGCACGTTTCGTTCG
>Ga0207688_10001734_pt1 | contig 11575 bp, 9 predicted proteins | sample KBSMiscanthusM4_FD_184296 | JGI IMG/M metagenome (GOLD analysis project Ga0207688, IMG submission 184296) | Miscanthus rhizosphere microbial communities from Kellogg Biological Station, Michigan, USA - M4 (SPAdes) (version 2) | ecosystem: Host-associated > Plants > Roots > Rhizosphere ...
CAGCGTCCAGGCGCACCCCGGCGACACGGATCTTGGGGCCCGCCTTCTTGCAGGTTTCGTAGAAGGTCACGAAGTCTTCTTGCGTGATCCCGTCGCGGACTTCCGCTGACATGAGCTCCCAGACACCGGCGAAATCGCCCGACGAGAAGCGATCGACGTTTGCCTGCGCCGCGGCAGTGGCGGCTGAGAGCGTCTCCGGCACGTCTGGTCCCGAGGCGGTCGTGCTCCCCGCGACTGAGGTGGCTTGTCCAACGGTTGAGTTGAACGCGCCATCGGCGATGCCACAAGAGGAGCATGCGGTCGCCAACAGCACCGCGGATAAGACGGCGACGAATGATCTCATCGCCGAAGGGTAACGCCCGACGGCGTCGCACGTTAGCCCAAGAGCACATGCTCAGGGTTGCCCTTGAGAAGGTGCGCGAGATCCGCGCGCCCGACGCGGGCACGCCCAGATCTCCACTTAAGCCGGATGGCGCCGCACCGCGTTATACGAGCCGCACGGCCCTTGAGACCGCGGCGGCGAAACGCGTGCCCGGCAAGCCTTTTCGCTAGTGAGAGATCGACGTCGGGCAGCCGAGTTCGGCCGCCACGGCACGCATCGCCGCTCCGGCGGCCTCGACGGTCATGAGTGCGTTACCGGCCACGACATGCAGGCCGTAGGCGTCCTCGAGCGCGACGAACGTCATCGCGAGCTGATCGTCGCTGAGATTCGGCGTGAACACGCTGGCCTCCCGCCCGGCGGCGAAGATACCCCGGTAGGTCGCCGACTGGCGCAGGTAGAGCTTCTGCACCAGATCGTCGTGCAGCGTCGAATTGCCTGCGAGAACATCGAATTCGTAGAGCAATCGCATGAGCGCATCATCGGGGCCGCTCGGTAGGCCGGCGTCGATGGCCGCGGCGAGCTGGGCGCGCGGGTCGTCGGTCGCGGCGATGAGCCGGTCTCGTTCGTCGCAGAAGCGCTCTACACCGGCGGCGTGGGCCTCCACCAGCAGGGCATCGAGATCGTCGTAGTAATAGAGGATCGCACCGCGGGTGAGGCCGGCTTGCTCGGCGACGTCGGACAGTGACAGCGAGCGCAGCCCGCGCCTGCGCCCGGCGGTGTATGTCGCCTCGATCAGCGCCTCGCGACGGGCGCTCTGGTTGCGCGGTCGGGCCATCTTGCGACCGTAGCCGACGGCGGCCCCGACCGGCACTATTGTTTGACGGCGAAGTCAAATAATCAGTCGAGTCGATTCGGCTGCGTGCTCGGTGCTCGTGGGCGGCGATTTCAGCTCGACCCAGGTGCTGACCCGGATCTGCGGGTCGTCGAGCGAGCCCGGTTCTACCGCGCCCATCGAAGCCAGCCGCTGCATGGTATTGCGCTGCAGCCCAGGCACTTCGGCTACTACCTTCGAGTGCGAGCCGTGGCAGCGCACCGTCTGCAGCTGCTCGTGACCGAGGCTGGCGCGAACGTCGTGGCGAATGCTCGCGCACAGCCGTGGGCCGGCTTCTGGCGCGATCGTGTGGTCGGCCCGTGTCTTGACATCACCTGTGAGGGGTGCCATAGTTCCGTAGTTCTTTGACAGAAGTGTCAAAGAATTGTGACGACCTCAACCACCATCGACCCGCAGGAACCGCCCATGACCCAGACCACGCCATCACCCCCCGCTGACACGAAAGCCGCCGAGCGCGCCGCGACGGCCACCTACGACGCCAAGCTCTCCCGCTCCCTCGGCGTCGGCGGCAACGTTCTCATCACCCTGTCCGGTATCTCGCCGGCATCCAGCGTGTTCATCCTCGGTGGCGCCGCCCTGGCCACCTACGGCACCGGGGTGTTCTGGGGCTTCGCCATCGCGGGCGTGATCAGCCTGCTCATCGCGTTCTGCTACGCCGAACTCGCGTCGCGACACCCGCTCGCGGGCGGCGACTACTCACTGGTGAGCCGGACCCTCGGACCGGCCGCCGGGGTCGCCGTCTTCTTCGTCGGCCTCATCACGCTGCCGCTCATCGTCGCCGTGTTCGCCCTGGGCGTCGCCGACTACCTCGGCGTCGCGATCGCCGGACTCGACCCGGTGACCACCGCCGTCATCGTCGCGGCGATCGCGACGGCGACGGCATGCCTGAACATCCGCACCAACGCCTGGGTCACCGGCGCTTTCTTGGTCGTCGAAATGGCCGCGCTGGCCCTGCTCACGGTGCTCGGCCTGATCCACGTCGAGCGTCCGATCACCGCGTTGTTCGATCCGCAGGCGATCGACGCGGCGACCGGCGGGCTCGCCCCGCTCGGCATCGCCGGCCTGGTCATCGCCGTCACACAGGGCATCTTCTCGTATAACGGCTACAGCGGCGCCGTCTACTTCGCTGAAGAAACGAAAAACGCACGGCACACCGTCGCCCGGGCCGTGCTGTGGAGCGCCGTCATCACGATCCTCACCGAGATCATCCCGTTGGCCGCGATCATGCTCGGCACCAACTCGCTGGAGGGTCTGTTCACCGCCGAACTCCCGGTGGAGGGCTTCCTGGATGAGCGCGCCGGCCACGCCGTCACGGTGTTCGTGCTCGTCTCCATCGCGCTGGCCATCGTCAACGCGATCATCGCGATCGCCCTGCAGTCCGGCCGGCTGCTCTTCGCCGCCGCCCGCGATCGCGCCATGCCCGAAGCGCTGGCCAAGCCGCTCACCCGCGTCTCCGAGCGCACCCGGATGCCGTGGATCGCCACGATCGTCATGGGCATGCTCGCCGTACTCGGCTGCTTCGTCCCGATCGACGTGCTGCTCAACGCCACCGGATCCACCCTCGCGTTCAGCTACGGCTTCATCGCGCTCGCGGCAATCGTCATGCGGCGCAACCGAACCGAAGCGACCGGCTACCGCATGCCGCTGTGGCCGCTGCCGCCGGCGATCGCGCTGGCGGCGATCGCGGCCATCTTCGTCGTCGGTGTGCTCGACCCCAGCCAGTGGCTGAGCATCGGCATCGCGCTGGGCATCATCGCGGCTGGCTTCGGTTACTACTACCTCTATCTGCGTCCGCGCACCGGAACGCATCTGCTGCTGATCGAGGCGAGCGAGGAGCCGGCATGACGCTCGATCTACTCATCACCGGCGCACGGGTGCGCACCTGCGACACCGCTATGCCGTGGGCCGAAGCCGTCGGCGTCACCGACGGGCGCATCGCCTACGTCGGTGACGCGGCCGCCGCCCCACCTGCCCGTGAGCGCATCGCCGCGGCGGGCCGCCTGGTCACCCCGGGCATCATCGACAGCCACAATCACCTGCTGCTCGGCTTCGATGAGGACGCGGTGTCGCTGGAGGGCGCACACGAGCTGGGCGAAGTGCGCCGGCGCATCGGCGAGTTCGCTTCTCGCCGAACCGATCTCGACTGGATCTGCGCAGAGAACGCGGTGTACGCGGTGGTCGAAGGCCGCAGGCCCAACGCCGCCGACCTCGACGGGCTGACCGACCGCCCGATCTTCGTGACCACCTACGACCAGCACTCGGTGTGGCTGAACGCGGCCGCGCTCACGGTACTCGGCATCGCCGACGGCGCCGACGTCGCGTGGGGCCGCCCCGAACGCGACCCGGTCACCGGCGAGCCGACCGGCTGGGTAACCGATTTCTACACCAGTGCAATGACCGAGGCCGGCCTCGCGCAACTGCAGCGCGACATCCCGATGTACTCGCCGCAACGGCGCTACCGCAAGCTGTGCGCCAGCATGCGCATGGCCACCGCGCTGGGCATCACCACCGTGGTGGAGCCGCAGGTGCCGCTCGCCGAACTACCGCTTTTCGAGCGCGCACTCGCCGAGGGGGTGCTCACCTCGCGGGTGATCGCGGCGCTGTTCCACCCGGTCGGCGCGGACGGCGCGTTTCGACGCCGGCTGCGCGACACCGTCGACGGCATGCAGCCGAATCCACTGTTGCGGCTCGGCCCGGTCAAGCTCTACGCCGACGACGTCATCGAGCCACACACGGCGCTGATGCTGGAGGACTACGCGAACCGCCCCGGCCTTCGGGGCCGGCCGAGCTACCCCGGCCGCGAGCTCGTCAACGTGATCGCCGAACTCGACCGGCTCGGTTTCCAGACACACACGCACGCCACGGGAGACGCCGGTATCCGGCTCACCCTCGACGCGATCGAGCACACCGCGCGTGTCAACGGCACCCGCGACCGCCGGCACGGCATCGTGCACGTCGAATGCCTGCATCCCGACGACCTTCCCCGGTTCCGCGAGCTCGGGGTTACTGCGGCGATGCAGCCGCGGCACTGCTCACCCGACCTGGTGGCGGGCACCTGGATGAACAACGTCGGCGAGGAGCGCTGGAGCCGTGCCTGGCGGTTTCGCAGCCTGCTGGATTCCGGTGCGACGGTGGCGTTTTCCAGCGATTGGCAGGTCGGTGAGATGGACCCGCTCGTCGGCGTCTTCTCGGCCGCAACCCGCGCCGGGCTGGACGGGTCCGACGGGTGGACACCCAACGAGCGCGTCGGCATCGACCGTTCGCTGCAGGCCTACACCGTGCACGGTGCGCGCGCCTGGCACGCCGAACACGACCGCGGCCGCATTGCCCCCGGCATGCTCGCCGACCTAGTGGTGTGGTCCGGCGACCTCTACGCCCACGAGCACGACCCCGCGGGACTGCTCGACGAGCGCGCCGAGGTGACGCTGGTCGGCGGCCGCGTCGTGTACTCCGCTGGTGCGGTCGCCGATCCCGTCGGACATGCGGTCGGCGACGACCCCGCCGCGGGCGTCCGCACGGTGTGCGCGCACGCGCACTGACGTCTGCCAGTTCGACGCGCATCGACCCTGCGTACGTGACGCCCGCCACACCCCGGCCGAGGTTGTGAGCTGGGCAGAAATCGACCTCGTGACGGAATCGTGATCTCGCGATGCGCGTTCCACGGGACGGCAAGAACTTAGCTCGTCTAAGTCGGACAAAGGAGTCAGGAAATGAAGAAATTCGCCCTTGCCATGGCCAGTGCAGGCGCGTTCGGCGCGATCACCCTCGGCCTGGCGGGACCCGCGATGGCGGCCCGCGACTACGTCACCCCCAGTCACGACGCGGTCTACTCGACGCACTCGGACTCGGCGACCATCCGCCCAGTCGATTGCTCGGTACACGTCAACTACCAGGGCTCCGACGTCGACGTGAACTGGTGCTGACCTGACGGACCCGCGGACAATGCGCCGATGTGGCGACATGTGCCCTGCCGCATGTGGCGTTGATGCTGCCGGCACCAGTCACCCGGCCGCGCGGGTCACCGGCGATCGGCGTCGGTGTCGTCTACCACGTTGCCCGCCAAAGGATCTCAGACCGCCGCGCTGCAGACCGCCGCCTAGTCACCGACGCTGTGTGGCCCACGAACAACGGTCTGCGTGTCTTCGGGCGCGAGTGGCTCGCCATCAGCCGAACTGCACACCCACCGGTGCGTCCGGCATCTCGGTGCGCCGATCAACCAGGCATGGCCGCGGTTCGGAGTCGCCGAAGAGGTAATCGGCGCCCCACTGCCGCAGCGCCGCCACCACCGGAAACAGTTCGCGCCCCATGGCGGTGAGCACATACTCGTGGTAATGGCCCGCCTGGCTGACCGGGATGGTCTCGAACACGCCGAGCGCGATCAGCCGCTTCAACCGCTGCGACAGCAGCGTTCTCGCCAGGCCGGGCAGCTGATGCGAGAAGTCCATGAAACGCGTTGTACCGCTTAAGGCTTCACGGATGATCAGCAATGTCAACTTGTCCCCCAGCACATCCAGTGAACGTGCGACCGGGCACGGGGACCGCCCATGCCTGATGTGCGTCGGCATGACAGCCATGCTCGCACACCACGCTGGGCGACTGTGACGAACGAGCCGGGGCAAACCGCGCCTCGGCGTTCCCGCTCAACCCCGCAGATGTCGGCGACCCGCGTTGCCCACCGGGCCGTCAACGACGTGTCTGCCACGAGGCTGGTGCACGCGCCGTCCTCCGCGACGCGGTCGCGGTGTCTGAGGTTCGGAAACCGCCGCACGCGAGTACCCCGGTAATCAAACGAAACCCGGCAATCTGCCGCCGCCGGCCGGCCAAATCATGGGGGCCACTGAAGGCCGTTTCGTCCTTCAGGGAGTGACAGGTACTCGCTAGCAATCCGCAACAAACTCGAGTAGCCACCTACGCTAGTCGCCGCACCTCAACGCCGTGATCCTTGTCGTGAGCCGCAGCAGCGGTCCGCGGTCAGCGATGAAGGAGCAGCCATGGTCGCGACGGTCAATGCAAAAGCAGACAAGGCCGGTGTCGGCGCGCTGCCGCTCGTCCCAAAAAATCCGCTGCCGATCCGGCAGCAGTTGACCGCGCTGCGGGTCTTTCACACCGGCCAGCAAACGCTGCGCGACGCAGGCGGTCCGGTGACCCGGCTGAGTTTCGGCCCCAACTGGCTGCTGCCGCCCATCGTCATCGCCACGACGCCCCAAGGCGCGCGCGACATCCTCGGCCGTCCGGACGCACTCGTGGAACGCAACAAGGTTCATCAGGAAATGCGACACCTGCTGGGGCCGAACCTTTTCGTCGTTACCCATGACGCCTGGCTGCCCCGCAGACGCGCGCTGCAGCCCGTCTTCACCAAGCACCGCGTCCGCGACTTCGGCGGCCAGATGTCTTCGGCCGCAGACACGATCGCCAACAGCTGGGCCGATGGCGGCGAAATCGACCTCGACACAGAGTGCCGCCGGCTCACACTGCGGGCACTGGGCCGATCGGTGCTCGGGCTCGACCTCGACGAACGCGCCGACGCGCTCGCCGAGCCACTGCGCACCGTGCTCACATATATCGCCGACCGCGGGCTGGCGCCGATCCGCGCACCCAAATGGCTGCCCACCCCGCCGCGGCGCCGAGCACGCGCCGCGGCGGCGATCATCCGCCAGATCGCCAACGACGCCCTGCAGGCGTGCCGCGCCGATCCGACCCGGGACGCCCCGTTGGTGCACGCTTTGATCGCTGCCACCGACCCGGCGACGAGTCGGCCGCTGACCGACGACGAGATCTGCGATGACCTCGTTGTCTTCATCGGCGCCGGCCACGACACCACTGCAACGACAGTGGCCTACGCATTGTGGGCGCTGGGATGTCATCGCGAGATCCAGGACCGCGTTGCCGCGGAGGCCGCCGCCATCGGCGATCGCGAACTCACCCCGGCGGACGTCCCGCACCTGGGATACACCGTTGCGGTGCTACACGAGGCCATGCGGCTGTGCCCGCCGGCCGCCGCGATCGGCCGACTGGCGACGCAGGACATCATCGTCGACGGTTACCGGGTCCAGGCCGGCACCATGGTGGTGGTCGGGACGTATGCCATCCACCGCGATCCCGCCCTGTGGGACCACCCGCTGCTGTTCGACCCCGACCGATTCAGCCCGCAGAACTCCACAGGCCGCGACCGGTGGCAGTTCATCCCGTTCGGCGCCGGACCGCGATCGTGCATCGGCGATCACTTCGCCATGCTCGAAGCCACCCTGGCACTGGCCACCATCGTCCGGCGCACCGAAATCCTGTCCATGGAACCGGATTTCCCAGTAGCCGTCCCCTTGACGATGGTCGCTGATGCGCCTATCCGCGCGCGGACACGCGCACGCACCTGAGTCTGTGAGCATCCCCGGCACTCGCGCCCGCCGTCGGCAAGGATGTCACGTCAGCGTGTGCGATAAGTCCCTCGACGTTAATCGTTTTCCAACTGCAGACGTTGTTCGGGCCAGCCATTCTTGCCGGCGAGCCACTGAGAACCTCACCAAGCCGCGACCTCGTCCTCGGGTGCGGCCTCAGGTGACATCGCGATCCTGTTGCCGCGCAGGTGCAATGGCGGTCGTGTCCGCCGAGTCACCGCCAATTGTCGCCGACGCGGGACTTGGCCGTGCTGGGCTGAGCTCATCGGTTCATCGACTCGCCGCGGGTGACGGACGCTACGCAGCTCGTCATTTTCTTCAAACTCATTTGATCTCAACCAAACTCATCAAACACGACGCATTCTCGCTGTGAAGCTCGCTTCTCGATCGAATTCGCCAATCCGACTGCGCCCCAAACCAAATATCGCTTTGATCCCAGCATTACACAATTCGCGGGGGCTCTCTCAGACGACCGAAGTGACCTCGCCGGAGTGTCGCTGCTGGTGGACGTGGTGAAGGAATCGGCCGACCGCGGCCACTACCGGCGCCGTACGCGTGCCGTCGACCAGGTCGAAGCCGTGTCCCACGCCCGGTAGTTCGATGTATCCCACGGTGGCCTCGGACACCGACCGCAAACGGTCGACGAATGCGCGTGCCCCTTCGACCGGGATGAGCCCGTCGTTGCTGCCGTGCACCGCCAAGAAAGGCGGTGCGAACGAGTGCACGCGTTCCGTCGGTGACGCCGCGCGGAAGATTTCGGGATGACGCGCTTGCGAACGCTGCACGACGACCTGCTCGAGGAATTCCATGAAGCGGTCGCGCTCGGGGGTCGAGCGGTCATGCCAGTCATAGACGCCGTACATGCTGACGACCGCATCGACCGAGGTGTCGGCGTCCGCGGAAAGCTCGCCCTGCCATTGCGGGTCGTTGGCGGTCAGCCCAGCCAGAGTCGCCAGATGCCCGCCGGCCGAACAGCCAGCGACGACAACGAAACTGGGGTCACCGCCGAACCGGTCAGCGTTGGCTCGTGCCCATGCGATCGCGGTTTTGACGTCGGTGATCTGGCGCGGCCAGCGGTGTCGCGGGCTGGTTCGGTACTCGATCGACAAACACACCCAGCCGCGTCGCACCAAGTGCGCCATCAGCGCGTGGCCCTGCAGCGTTCGCCTGCCGAACACCCACGCTCCCCCGGGCACGAAGACGAGGACCGGCGCCGGCGGCTGTGCCAAGTCCTCGCGCCGCCAGACGTCGAGCAGCTGGGCTGCGTCCTCGCCGTAGCGCACTGACGAGCGGTACACATAGCGCCGCTGCCCGGCCGCCTTCCACACCGGAGCCAGGTCCCGATGCGACGGCCAGGGCTGGGTGAGATGTTCTGCGGCGACGATGCCCTGCAACGCCTCTGTCAGGACGCTCGGCATCAACGCCTCCGCAGCCCGCCGGTCCGGCGCCCGGTTCGGGCGCAACTGGACTTTCGTCATGCCGGCGGCAATTCCAGCCAGGTAGCGCCGACCGCCGATGCCGAGTGCCGCGAACCCGCCGATCGGCTCGAGATGTCGCCCGAGCACGGGTACCGACGCCGACGCGGTGCTCAACGCGATCACGTAGTCACGCGGCTTGGCCCTGATCACCCGCCGCACGCAGGAATGTACCGTGCGGGCGGCCTGCGCGGTCTGCAATCCGGGCATCGCCGTAGCGTAACGGCACACGGCGCGTTGCTCACCGCGAACCGCTGACGCCGGAAGACTTTTCAGCAAATTTTCGCCGCCGGCTGGATTGCGGGGCCGAATGGCGTTGTGCGCCAGCCCGCCGGCGTCCGGCGCCGGCTTGTCAGGTGCCGGTTTTGTAGGAACGGCCACGCACTGCGCGCCGAGTGTCGAATGGGGGCATTTCGCCCGGCTCAAGGCGGAAACGCTACCTGGGGCGCAGGCCAAGCAGGTAATCGCCCCGGGGGGTGTTTCACATCGGAAACTAATGGCCGGATGTTGACTTATCTGCGCAGAAATCGGGCATGTGTAACGTCATGGGGGCATCGACTGTTCTTGTTGGGTTAGCTGGGGTCGGCTCGTTCTTGGCTGCGGTTGTGGTTGGGGTGTTCGTCGTTGTGGGCCGTCACGGCAGCGCCAACGAGCCGCCAGTGTCGAAGCGCGCGCGGCGGTTCCTTCGGTGGCGGCGTGAGGAGCGTTAAGCTGCGCGCGCACAATGACTTCATGGCGGTCGGCCTTGTCCGACGTCCATCCGGGCGGTGACTCACTAGCGTGCCGATGTTCGTGCCGATCAGCGTCGGTCACCGCCGCCACCATCAGCGCCTCGATTAACCGCAAGCAGACGACGGTGTGAGTGTCACCGCATCAGCGGCGCTTGCGATGTCGCGACTCCCGCAGCTGATGCCCAGCGGTAGGACAGGGCACCAGTACCTGGAACGAAAGTCGCCGACCACATGTCGTAAAGAGCCTTCGGGCACAAGAAGTCCCGCAATTTTTACCAGCGCGCATCGGCGAATGCGCGCCAGGTGTGGGATCCGCTAGTCCGTCGCAACCAACAAACCCAAGCGAGACGACCTCAGTGGCACAGTCACCCGACAGGAACGGTGTGATGCCACCATCGGCTCGGCGATGTCGGCACAGGCCATACCAGTCGGCACTGCAGACCTGCGACGCCGTGGTGTACGAGCCGGCTTTGAACTCTCACTGCACGGCGCTCGAAGGGCCTATGGCAGAGAGGAGCTCCATTTCGACTTGAAAGACGGAATGTAAGCCGCGAAGCGGGACGGTGGGTGCGGTGGTGCGTTGTGAGAAGCCGCCACCGCTTTTCGTCACCGCGGCGGTGAGATGCTGCTCATGCAATACGCGGCGGTTCTGGCCGCGTCCCAACCAGCGCTTCGATCGCTACTGACCCGCGCCGTCTGGCTCACACGTCACGACCCGTGTGTCTGTCGGCATGACCGGCTGTCCATCAGCGGAGAGCACTGCCACCAGCGGGACAGGGGTTTGGGTGCGACGATCGACCAGGCAGGGCCGCGGCTCGGACTCGTCGAAGAGATAGTCGGCGCCCCACTGCCGCAACGCCGTCACCACGGGAAAAAGCCGTTGTCCCATCTCGGTCAGGACGTACTCGTAGTACAGGCTGGTTTCGCTGAGCGGGACCTTCTCGAAGACGCCCAGCTCGACCAGCCGGCGCAGCCGCCCCGACAGCAGCGTTCTGGCCAGCCCGGGCAGCGCGGCGGAGAACTCCATGAATCGCGTTGAGCCGGTGAGGGCTTCACGAATGATCAGCAATGTCCACTTGTCCCCCGGCACATCCAGTGAACGTGCGACCGGGCACGGGGATCGCCCATGTCTGATGTGCGTCCGTGAACCCGTATGCCGGGATGGAGACGCCTGGGCTTGCCGGCCTGTCTCCTGCTCGGCGGTGCAGGCCCGCATGACCAAGATGGTCGCGCCTTCAGCGCGTGGCCGCGCGATGGTCGGCGTCGCCCAATACCGACGGAATTAACGCCGATGTGCTAGCGTTAATCAGCGTTAGTACAGGAGGTGATTGCGGTGCCGACCGATCTCGAGGAGATGATCACCCAGCACTTCGGTGTCAGCGCTGAGCAGCTCAGCAGCGCCCTGGACACGCTAGCGCCCATCAGACCGGAGGCCGCGTCGTTGTCCGACGATGAAGCGGCCCTGTTCGACGAGGTTGATTTCGCCGAGGATGAGCAGGCATACGCCCGCGTCACCCTCGAAGCCGCGGGTCATACGGCGCGCCTGATCAGCACGGCCTATTCGGCGAACGAGGTCGCGGAGCTGCTCGGAGTCCGCGACTCACGCGTGCGTCAACGCCGCGCAGACCGCACGCTGTGGGCCATCGAAGACGCTGGCGGCTGGCTCTTTCCCGCGCTGCAGTTTGAAAACACAGATGGGCGGCGGCGTCAGATCCGCCATCTCGACCAGGTGCTGCCCGCCATCCCCACCGACATGCATCCGC
>Ga0207688_10001735_pt1 | contig 11575 bp, 8 predicted proteins | sample KBSMiscanthusM4_FD_184296 | JGI IMG/M metagenome (GOLD analysis project Ga0207688, IMG submission 184296) | Miscanthus rhizosphere microbial communities from Kellogg Biological Station, Michigan, USA - M4 (SPAdes) (version 2) | ecosystem: Host-associated > Plants > Roots > Rhizosphere ...
GCATGGCGGCGTCGAGCGATGACGGTGGCGACAAGGTGGTCAAGGCGACCTCGGCAGCCGACGCCGCGATCCAGATGGCCTACGCCAACCAGGTCATCGTCGTGCCGGGCTATGGCCTGGCCGTCGCCCAGGCCCAGCACGCCGTCAAGGACCTGGCCGCCATGCTCGAACAGCGCGGTGTGCCAGTGAAGTACGCGATCCACCCGGTCGCGGGTCGGATGCCCGGGCACATGAACGTGCTGTTGGCCGAGGCAGACGTCGAGTACGAGGCCATGAAGGAGATGGACGACATCAACGATGACTTCTCACGCACCGACGTCACGATCGTCATCGGCGCCAACGATGTCACCAACCCGGCGGCGCGCAACGACCCGTCGAGCCCGATTCACGGGATGCCGATCCTCAACGTCGATCAATCGAAGTCGGTGATCGTGCTGAAGCGCTCGATGAACTCCGGATTCGCCGGCATCGAGAACCCCCTGTTCTATGCTGATGGCACCACCATGCTCTTCGGCGACGCGAAGAAGTCGGTCAGCGAGGTCGCCGAGGAACTCAAGGTTCTGTAGCCTCCGACAGGTGATAATCGCCGACTATCGGTCGGTAACCGAAGCGTCTTGGACGGCCGTCCGGGTAGGCGCAATGATCAAAGGCAGCACCGACATTCGGCCGTTCCGCGTGAGCACGAAAGGCAACTGAAAACATGGGCGTCGAGAACCCAGAGGTCAAGCCGCCCAAGAAATCAGCCGCCGGGATGCCTGCTGTGATGCACGCGCTGGAGTACTCACTCGAGCAGACCTCGCTGGTGCGGACCGCGATCAATCTGCTGAGCATCAATCAGACCAAGGGCATCGACTGCCCGGGCTGTGCGTGGCCCGAACCCGAGGCCGGAAAGCGCCACAAGAACGAGTACTGCGAGAACGGCGCCAAACACGTCAATGACGAGGCGACCACGCGCCGGATCACGCGAGAGTTCTTCCGCGAGCACTCCGTCTCCGAGCTGGCGGCGAAGAAGGATATGTGGCTCAACGAGCAGGGCCGGCTGACCGAACCGATGGTGAAGCGGCCGGGCTCGGACCACTACGAGCCGATCAGCTGGGACGGCGCACTCGACCTGTTGGCAGCAGAGTTGCGTGGGCTCGATTCGCCCGACGAAGCGTTGTTCTACACCTCTGGCAGGCTCAGCAACGAGGCGGCGTTCCTGCTGCAGCTTTTCGCGCGCGCGTACGGCACGAACAACCTGCCGGACTGCAGCAACATGTGCCACGAAACCAGCGGCGCCGGGCTGAACGAGACGCTCGGTGTCGGCAAGGGCAGCGTGAGCCTGGACGATTTGCATGAGGCCGATCTCGTGCTCGCAGTGGGCCTCAACCCCGGCACCAATATGCCTCGGATGCTTTCGGCGCTGGAGGAGACGAAGCACAACGGTGGGTACGTCATCGCTGTCAACCCGTTGCCGGAAGCCGGGCTCATTCGGTTCAAGAACCCTCAGAAAGCGAGCGGAGTTCTCGGCCGGGGAACCGCGATCGCCGACCAGTTCCTGCACATCAAGCCGTGCGGCGACCTGGCGTTGTTTCAGGCGATCAATGCCCTTCTGCTGAAAGCCGAGGACGCCGCCCCCGGCAGCGTGCTGGACCTCGAGTTCATCGACACCCACTCCACGGGTTTCGCCGAGTTCGCCGCCCACACCCGACAGATCGCATGGGCGGATGTCCTTGATGCGACCGGACTTTCACGCAAGGAGATCGAGCAGGTCGTCCAACGGGTGCTGTCGAGCAGGAAGATCGTCGTGTGCTGGGCTATGGGCGTCACCCAGCAGAAGCACGGTGTCGCGACGGTCCGCGAAATCGTGAACTTCCTGATGCTGCGCGGGAACCTGGGCCGGCCGGGAACGGGTGTCTGCCCGGTGCGCGGGCACAGCAACGTCCAGGGCGACCGCACGATGGGCATCTGGGAGAAGATGCCGCAGTCGTTCCTCGACGCATTGGGACGAGAGTTCGGCTTCGCTCCCCCGTCGAGGCACGGCCTGGACGCGGTCGACTCGATTCGGGCCATGCGGGACTGCCGGGCGAAGGTGTTCGTCGGCTTCGCAGGCAATTTCGTGCGGGCCACTCCGGACAGTGAGTTGACCGAGTTGGCGATGCGGAACTGCCGACTGACGGCCCATATCTCGACAAAGCTCAACCTCTCGCACGCGGTGTGCGGCGAGACGGCACTGATCCTGCCCACACTGGGCCGCACTGACCGCGACATCCAGGCGTCCGGCGCGCAGTTCGTCACGGTGGAAGATTCGATGAGCATCGTGCACCAGTCGCGCGGCAGGCTCACCCCGGCCTCGGACCATCTGCTGAGTGAAGTGGCGATCGTCTGCAGGCTCGCGCGCCGGACTCTTCGCGGCACGCATGCGATTCCGTGGGAGGACTTCGAGTCCGACTACGACGTGATCCGCGACGCGATATCCCGGGTGGTGCCCGACTTCGACGACTTCAATGTTCGGGTGCGCCAACCGGGCGGCTTCCGGTTACCCAATCCGGTCAACGACTACCGGTTCAACACGGCGTCGGGCAAGGCGCAGTTCACGTGCAATACCTTCGACCGAATCCGCGTGCCTGCAGGACATCTCGTGTTGCAGACCATGCGGTCGCACGACCAGTGGAACACTGTGCCGTACGCGCCCAACGATCGGTATCGAGGCATCAAGAACGGACGACGGATCGTTTTGGTGAACCCCACGGACCTCGACGAGCTGGGGCTGGCCGACCGCCAGGTGGTCGACCTGGTGAGCACCTGGGAGGACGGTATCGAGCGGCGCGCCAGTGGTTTCCGCCTGATCGCGTATCCCGCCGCGCGGGGCTCAGCAGCCTCCTACTACCCCGAGACCAATGTGCTCGTCCCGCTGGACAGCGTCGCCGACATCAGCAACACACCCACATCGAAGGGCGTGTTCGTACGGTTCGAACCGGCCGACGAACGCGGCAGGTCGGAGGAGCGCCCGACTGTCGTACAGCTGGCGACCAGCTAGTAGTGCCGCGGCGACGAACCGTGCGGCTGCACGGCGCGCCTGCTCCTCAGCGTCTTGACCCTGCCGTCGCCGACAGAATTGTGCATCTGCCAATACAGTCCCGCGTACTGCTCGGCGAGCTGTGCATCGGCATGCTCCGACGCGACAACGCCTCCTGCGTTCTGCCGCCAGCCGCGAAGCGTGGCCGCCAGCCGGTCCGCGACCGCTGCAACCTCATCCGTTGGCGCGGCAAGGATATTCCGAGTCTCGTGCGGATCGCTGAGAAGGTCGAACAGTTCGCGTTCGGGTTGCGGTGCAACGACTTCCGGGACGATCACCTTTACAGACGAACCGGTTTGGATATCGAGCGTCGTCGTCGCCGAGGGCCGGTGGTGGTACGTCTCGATGTAGCTGTAGTCCTTGGTGCGGACCGCGCGGGCGTGATCGCACGAATCGTGATAGGCCTTCGCGCTGAATATCTCGTTTCGCACAGCTGTCGTCGCGCGAGACGAAGCGAGCAGGTTCTGTGCGTGGGATATCCCATCGATGACTGCCGGTTCGTCGATTCCAAGCAGGCCGAGCAGTGTGGGCAGCAGATCCACTCCGCTGAACAACTCGTCGTAGACCCGCGCCGTCACACCGGAGGCCCGCGGAGGTCGCACGATGAGTGCGATTCCCGTGCCGGAGTCGTAAAGGGTCGACATGGCCCTGGGAAACGCGGCCCCATGGTCGGTCACGAACACCACCCAGGTGTTGGTGTCCAGCCCGGTAGCGGCGAGCACATCAAGCAGCTGACCCACTGCGGTGTCGGCAGCGGCGATCGCACCGTAGAACGCTGCGAAATCGCGGCGGACCTCGTCGGTGTCGGGCCAGCAGTCGGGCAGCTTCACGTCGTTGACGTCGGCGGGCGTGTACCGCTCGCGTGGGTACGGCCGGTGCGCTTCGAAGAAACCCGTAGTCAGCAAGAACGGTTCAACGTCGGCGGCGCGACTCCGCAGCCAGTCGGCGGCTTGCCCAGCGACATACTCGCAGTAGGAATTCGACACGTCGTACTCATGGAACCCCAAACGAGACGGCAGCGTTGTTTCGTGCTGCATGCCGAAAAGCGCCGAGTACCAACCTGCGTCGGCCATGATCTTCGGCAGCGTGCGGACCCCGGACCGATACTCCCAGCCCTGGTGCACCAGACGAAGCAAGCCATGGCTGTGCGGGTAGCGACCGGTGTACATCGACCCGAGCGCCGGCGAGCACAGCGGCGCGGTGGCGTGGGCACGAGTAAGGAGAATCCCGTCGGCGGCCATCGCATCAAGCCGGGGCGTGCGCACACCGGGATGGCCGTACGCGCCGAGAAATCGCCCGAGGTCATGGCACTGCACGATCAGCACATTGTCGCGTCGCTGCTTCGGCAAGGTCGGACTCCTTCAGATTGCATACTGTATGCGATCATTGTGACCGACGCCGGCAGCCGTGTCCAGAGCTGATTCGGTGCTGTGGCTCTGGCCATGACTAGTACAGCCGGGAGGCCTCCTGCCATCGGCGACGGTATGCGTCCCGTGGCTGCGATCCGGCGATGAGCGGATCCGCTGGCCTGGCGCCGGTCTCCAATCACACCCACAACGAGTTATCGCGACCGCGCGGTAGCCCTTTCGAGCGCAGATCAATGGAGGCTCGGCATGGAAGAAACCTGGCCAGCTCACGCCAAGGCCGAAAGCCCGACCCCGAAAACCACGACTACGAGTACGACGAGGCCCACGACGTGTCGGCCTTGCCGTTAAGTGGGGCTCGCTCGCCGCATCCTGTCCATGCCCCACCGACAGTGAACCTCGTCCAGGACGGGGGCTACGGATACGACGAGGCTCACGATTTCGGCACCTCCTGAACAACGGAGACCTGACATCGCCTAGACATCGGCGGCTCAACGCCGCCTCGGTGACCTCCGTCAGACGTCGGTCGTGCTGTACCTCGTCTTGACGGGGGGCACCGCGAGAAGTGGTGGGAGCTCGGTCAGTCGACCTTCGCCGGCACGAAAGCTGCGGTAAGCCTCGTCCTGCTCGACCGTCTCCCAACGTTCGTAGATAAGCCAGTGCGCTTCGTCGTCCTCATCGACGAGCACGTCGGTTCCGAGATTTCCGTCGAATGCCCGGGTGTCTTGAAGCGCTCGGCGCATGACATCGCGCGCCGCAGGCACGGACTCGGGCTTGAGCCTGAGTTCAAGTATCACCGTCACTGGCATCGTCATCTCCTCCATCAGGGTCGTGCCGCTCGCAGATCTCCGCCAAGGTAACTCTGACGTGCTCGGTACTATCTTTCCGGGTATCAGTAATCGAAGGTTGTGTTGTCGAACGGAATCACATGAGTGCACGCGTCGAGCAGTTGGAGTTTCAGGCAGAGGCGCGCCAACTGCTGGATTTGATGGTTCACTCCGTCTACTCGAACAAGGATTCCTTTCTGCGGGAGCTGATCTCGAACGCCTCCGATGCATTGGACAAGTTGCGGCTTGAAGCCTTCCGGAACAAGGACCTGAACGTCGACACTTCCGATCTACACATCGAGATCGAGGTGGACAAAGGTGCGCGCACCCTGACCGTTCGCGACAACGGCATCGGTATGACGCGCGACGAGGTCGTGGGCCTGATCGGCACCCTCGCCAAGTCAGGCACGGCCGAGCTGCGTCAGCAATTGCGTGAGGCCAAGAATGCGGCCGCTTCGGAGGAACTGATCGGTCAGTTTGGGATTGGTTTCTACTCGACCTTCATGGTGGCCGACACGGTAGAGCTGCGCACGCGCAAGGCGGGCGAGAGCGCGGCCATCCGGTGGGAGTCGAGCGGCGAGGGCACCTACACGATCGAATCCGTCGACGATGCGCTGCAGGGAACGTCGGTCAAGTTGCACCTCAAACCCGAAGACCCCGAGGACGAGCTGCACGACTACACCTCGGACTCGACGATCAAGGCGCTCGTCAAGCAGTACTCCGACTTCATTGCCTGGCCCATCCGGATGGAGGTCGAGCGACGGACCCCGGCTTCCGAGGAAGGTGGCGAAGACGTCGTCACCGTAGAAACCGAGACCATCAACTCGATGAAGGCGCTGTGGGCCAGGCCCAAGGACGAGGTCTCCGACGAGGAGTACAAGGAGTTCTACAAGCACATCGCGCATGCGTGGGACGACCCGCTCGAGGTCATTCCGATGAAGGCCGAGGGCACCTTCGAGTACCAGGCCCTGCTCTTCATCCCGTCGCATGCCCCGTTCGACCTGTTCAACCAGGACTCCAAGGTCGGGGTGCAGCTGTACGTCAAGCGAGTCTTCATCATGAGCGACTGCGATCAGCTCATGCCGCACTACCTGCGCTTCGTCAAGGGAGTCGTCGACGCACAAGATATGTCGCTCAACGTTTCCCGGGAAATCCTGCAGCAGGATCGACAAATCAACGCGATCCGCCGTCGTCTTACCAAGAAGGTGCTCTCGACGATCAAGGAAATGCAGTCCGGGCGGCAGGAGAACTACCGCACGTTTTGGACCCAGTTCGGCAGGGTCCTCAAAGAGGGCCTGCTGTCGGACTTCGAGAACCAGGACACGTTGCTACGCATTTCCTCGTTCGCTTCGACGCACAGCGAGGAGAAACCCACCACCCTCGCCGGGTACATCGAGCGCATGAAGGACGGTCAGGAGCAGATCTTCTACGCAACCGGCGAATCGCGTCAGCAACTGCTGAACTCACCGCACCTCGAGGCGTTCAAGGCCAAGGGCTACGAGGTGCTGCTGCTCACCGACCCGGTCGACGAGGTCTGGGTGGGATCGGTGACCGAGTTCGACGGCAAGCCGCTGCAGTCGGTAGCCAAGGGCGAGGTGGACCTCGACTCCGGGGATGAAAAGACCGCGCACGAGGCCGAGCGCCATGACCAGGAGCGGGATTTTGCTGACCTGCTGACCTGGCTGAAGGAAACCTTGAGTGATCATGTCAAGGAAGTGCGGTTGTCCACGCGCCTGACGGAATCGCCGGCATGCCTGATAACCGACACATTCGGCATAACACCGGCGCTCGCGCGCATGTACCGGGCTTCAGGACAGGCGGTTCCGGTCGGGAAACGGATTCTCGAACTCAACCCGAATCATCCGCTCATCACCGGCCTGCAACAGGCGCAGAAAGCGGGTGGTGACGATGCCCAAATGCGCCGACTGGTCGAAACCGCCGAGTTGCTTTACGGCACAGCCCTACTCGCCGAAGGCGGTGCACTCGAGGATCCGGCGAAGTTCGCCGGACTGCTCGCGGACCTACTGGCTCGCACCGTGTAGGACACGCCACCGCAGCCTAGATCACGCGTTCTGCTCGCCGATAGAGTCCCGACCTCGTCGTCGCTGAGTGCGGAGTCGGTGGCGGCGACGTTCTCCCCTAGGTGCGCCACGCTAGTGGTGCCCGACAGGATTCGTACCTGAGACCTCTGGGTTATGAGCTGACCGATCGCGGTTTCCCCCAAATACGTTGGGTCTCATAGCTGCAGGCATTGCTCGTAATCACCGGGCTCGGCGTGGTTGTCACGGATCTTGCGTCGTGGGCACGAATCCCAGGGGTGCGCCGGCCGGTATGAGTGGCTCACGGCGCACGCTCTGGCGGTAGTCGCCGAGGATCCGGCTGAAATGCTGCACGGTCCACGAGTGCAGGTAGGTGGCACTAATGGGTTCCCGTTCTTGGGGATCAGTGACCAGATTGATGATGCGGGGCGAGGCGAGTTTGCCGATCGGATCGGTAGAGTATTTCTGGGCGATGAGGGCAAGTTTGAAGTCTCGCCATTTCACACGTACATTTCTGCGCCCATCCAGTAGATAAATCCGTCACGCTTCGAAAATGGTTGTTCACCGGTGAGCCAATCGAGTTGGTTTGACGCCGTCGATGATGCGATCGGTCGGCTCGGTGAGGCCAGCGGCATGCACGATGGTGGTGATCCAGTCGGTGATGTGCATGATTTCGTTGCTGACCTCGCCAGCCTTGATGTGTCCCGGCCACCGGGCAGCGGTGTTCTGACGTTTCCTTCACCGCCGGCGAATTAGGAGCCTTCCCAGTACCCGGGGGTGCCTCGCCAGGTGAGTACTTCTTCCGGGCCGTTGTCGCCCGCGAAGACGGCCATGATGTTGTCCGTAACGTTGAGCTCGTCCAGCAGGTCGAGTAAGGCGCCGAAGTCCCCGTCCAGTTCGAGCAGGCTATCTGCCCAATCTCCCTGCCCGGAAATACCTTTGAACTCTTCACGAGGGATGACCGGCATGTGCATCAGTGAGTGGTTGAAGTAGACGAAGAACGGTGTGGCGTCGGCACCGCACAACGGATGAACGTATCCGCTCGGCGGAGGTATTCGACATCGCAGTCCGCCGTACGTCGAGGGTCAGCTGCTCACGTTCAGTGACTTCGGTGTCACCGCGTTTTATCTCGAGCATCCGCGAGACGCCATCTCGGTGCGGGTCGTACCAGGGGTCGGTAGCCCAGAGCGCCTCGTCGTACGTGCGCGCCGGCCCGTACCACTCGAGGAATCCCTTATCGGGCGGCCAGCGTCCGCGACCTTCCCCGACATGCCACTTCCCGTACGTCGAGCATGCGTACCCAGCCGAGGACAACAGGTCGCCGAGCGTTTTCTCCCACTCGACCAGTCCCCACCCGCTGCTTGTTCCGAGCGGCACACTATATCTGCCGGATCGCACAGCATGACGGCCTGTCAGGAGCGCCGAACGAGACGGGGTGCACTGCGCTTCGGGAGCGTAATTCGTGAGCCGGAATCCTTCCTCTGCGAACTGGTCGATACGTTTGGTCCACGCGCCGCGGAACGGGCCGCCGCTGTAGCAACTGAGCTAGGCCAAACCCGAGATTGTCGACGTGAAAGAACAACACGTTCGGCCTATCCGCCATCTGATCTTCCTCACTCCTAGCGGGGTCTCGGCACGAGAATCGATCCGACTCCGCTCCTATGGTCGTACCGGTCCGATCCGCGAGACATCACTCCAATCGGAGGGCACGTTCGGCCATTGCGGTGATCGTCCGGCTCGTCCCGGACGACGGCGCGACTGGTCAGGGTGTTCGCGGCAACCCGACGGTCCGCCTCCGCGCCGTTGTCGAGGCTGAACGCCTCGACCGCGATATCGCAAATGCCTTGGTGCGCAAGCTCGATCAACTCGATCAGTTCGCTGCGGCTACCGCGCAGCCAAGAACGTCTCGGGATCTGCGTCGGTCTCTATCTGCTCGAAGTCCGGCAACGGCCAGGACCGATCGAAGTAGCCCTCGGTCGGCTGGTAGAAGCGGAAATACGCGAACCAGTTCTTGTCGGGGACGGTCGGGATCCAGTTCTTCTCGAAGCCGGCGGGCGCCTTCGGCCCGCAATAGATGTCCACCGAGCCGTCCTGGTTCTTACGCAGGTCCATGCGCGACGAGCGGTCGGCGATCTTCTGCTCGTTCAGGATCAATGCGCGCGTGTCGACGTCGTACACCGTGACCGACCAGAACAGCTTGACCGGCGGATGGGGTGGAACCCGGAGCCGATACGACGTGCCGCCGTCCAGCCACTTGCCGCCCTTGTCCTTGTATGCGCCGAGGTATGCGGATGAAGGACCGGGACGCTTGGGCGCCATCGCCGCTCCGGCGCCGACCGCCTCGTAGAACCAGGAGGCGCGTTCGTCGAGCAGGTTCCAGAATGCATCGGGATCGTCGGCGTCCAGCTGCAGCGCGAAGTCCCAGTGCGCGTCGGATCGGTATTTGACGCCCGCAAAGCGTCGGTCCGCAGAGTTGGCTTTCGCCATGGCCTCACCGACCAACGCGGCGTCGTCCAGGGTCTTCGTCTGCCGCGGGTCCGGTTTGAAGGGTTTGCCCTTTTCCAGACCGAGCGGCCGCAACATGGCATGGAAGAAGATGTCGCGCGGCTCGATTGGCTCACGCTGGATCACGTCGTCGAGCCGCTGCCAGTACTCCATTCCGCGCGGCGGTACGCCGCTCCATGACGTGGTGCCCGCGTCTAGGATCTCCATCTCCGGCGGATTGTCACGTTGGGTGTAGGGATACATTTTCAGCTGCGCCAGCGCCTGCTTCGCGCTCTCTGGATCGGCGTCGATCAGTCGCACGCCGAGAAAGATGTTGACGGTCGGTGAGTGACACACGACGTAGCCGACGACGTTGTCGGGCACCTTCTCCCCCGGCGCCAGCATGAGATACCTGCCGGGCGCATCGGTCCCCGGAATGGCGTTTTGCCACGAGTCGTTCATCGCGCCTTGCACGCCGCGCGGCGGCATCTCCAACACCATCGGCCCGGAGGAGAGATCGGCGAAACCGAGGTAGTACGGGGTTGTGGCATTGGCGGTCAGGATGCCGCGCCTGGCCTCGTAGGACAGAACGGCGACGATCTGGCCGTTCTTGGCGCCGAGCTCCTTCGTGACGCCGTGCTGCCACGCCGTGAACGAGACCGCCGGAAGGGACCAGAGGTAGGCCTGACAGGCGCGTTGAAAATCACGCTCGTCATAGAGCTTCTCGATGGTTGTGTCGGTCGGAAACCCGTTGGCGAAGTCGTGCGTGAACTCGAGCGTGCCGATGCGCGCCTCGATCCTTTGCGGTTTGCTCTGGAGTGTTGCCAATGCGATCACCCTCTCAATCACACGGTTAACTCAAGTCGTCGGCGCCCCGGACGGGCGGCGGCGCCCATTCCCTCTGCACCACTTCTTTTGGCACGTAGGTACGGAACGTCAGCGAGAACGGCTTTCCCTCGGCGGAGGGCAGCCAGTTCGATTCCGGGACGCCCAGGACGGGCCTCGGCCCGATGGCGATTTTCAGGGAGCCGTCGGATTCGTTTTGCAGAGCGGACTGATTGTTGAAGTTGTAGCGCTTGAGCGCGTTCGGCACGACCCGGTAGTCGGGAACACTGACGAGGATGATCGACCAATAGGCATTGACGACCGAATCGGGCAGGCCGTCGGCGGGAAAGTGGATGACGTAGCTATTGCTGCCGTCCAGAGGCCGCTCGTTCGCATCGCGGAAGGCGCCGAAATATACAGCTTCCTCGCCGGTGTTTGCCCAGATGCCCATCAAACTCACCATTGTCCGCAGCCGGTAGTTGGCGCCGTAATTGCCGGAAGACCCCCCGCCCAGCCAGTGATTGCGATAATCCGCAGCCTTCGTCGTGGCGAACACTTTGAATTCCGGAATGACTTTGTCGCGCAGGAGACTGTCCACTGCTGCGCGCCCATCCTTCCCGGACGCAACGTGCGCCACGACCGCGCGGACCTGCTGCTGCATCCTTGCGGCGTTGGGGGCGACGTCGAGCGCACTGGCGAGAATGGCTTCGGCCCGCTCGAAGATCTCCACCCCGATGAGACCGTTGTTGTCGAACATGGACAGCGCGACCGCCGACTCGATCTCGGGTGTCCCGGTCACGCTGACCTGGAATGCCTTCTGCAGGCGCACCGCGCCCTCGGGATCGCCCTTCAGTTCCACCCGCGCCAGCATCTTGGCCTTGCTCGAGTGCAGCTCGATGCGGCCCGCGTCGGCGGACGGGACGACCTTGGATCCCGGCTTGACCAGAAAGAACTTGCCGAAGGGCTTCGACCGGAAGG
>Ga0207688_10001736_pt1 | contig 11572 bp, 9 predicted proteins | sample KBSMiscanthusM4_FD_184296 | JGI IMG/M metagenome (GOLD analysis project Ga0207688, IMG submission 184296) | Miscanthus rhizosphere microbial communities from Kellogg Biological Station, Michigan, USA - M4 (SPAdes) (version 2) | ecosystem: Host-associated > Plants > Roots > Rhizosphere ...
GACGCCTGCTGGGAGATCGTGAAGGACTGGAGCGCGGCAGAGCGTCAGAAATTGCGCGACGACGTGCCGAGACTCGGCTTTAAGGCTACGATCCGCGGCCGCAGCCTGCTTGAGATCTCCAAACAAACATTGGCGCTGGCCGAACAGGGGCTGGTTCGCCGCAACAAGGTCGATAAGAACGGCCGCGACGAGTCGGGCTATCTGCGGCCGCTTCAAGAGATCGCGGCGCGCGGCATCACGCCGGCCGAAGAGCTTCTCGAAAAGTACCACGGGCAGTGGAAAGGCTCGGTCGAGCCGATTTTCGACGAGTATGCTTATTAAGTTTGCCTCTAAGCTTGCTCCGTCCTCATCCCGAGGAGCGGGCGAAGCCCGCGTCTCGAGGGATGGCGGCCGGCCCATGCTTTGAGACGCCCGCTTAGCGGGCTCCTCAGCACGAGGCCGGGAGATCCGATCCGTTCGTGGACGAACTCGCCGGCGATGTGGCGTCAAGGTCGCGTCACGCCGTCACAGCTTGCGATCGGCCGCCGGCGGCAGATACTGGCTGGTGAAGATGTCCTCGGCCTTCGGCCGGTTCTTGAAGTCGTAGGTCAGCGCGATCTGGTCGATCGATTTGGCGAGCCGCGCCATGTCGACGTCGCCGAAACCGTTGGCCTTCACCCACGGCGTCACGAAATTATCGCGCAATGACATCTTGAGGCGGTCGAGCTCGATCTTGGGATCGCCGGTCTCGTTGCGCGCCATCACCGATTTGATCGCTGCGTCCGGATCCTTGATGGTGTCGAGCACGCCCCTGATGGTCGCGCGCACGAAGCCCGCCACCACTTTCGGATTGGCCTTGGCGTAGTCCGGATTGACCATGATGGCGTTGCCGTAGAGCACGAGCCCGTGATCCGCCATCAGCATGGTCTTGATGTCTTCGGGCTTGAGGCCCTTCTGCAGCAGGTTGTAGTGCATCGAGAACGAGAAGCCGGTGATGGCGTCGACCTTGCCGTCGGCCAGCATCGGCTCGCGCACGGGGAAGCCGACGTTCTCGACCTTGACCTTGGACTCGTCGATCGCGTTTTCCTTCACGAACGCCTTCCACTGCGCGAACGCGCCGTCGGCCGCGGGCGCGCCGAGCACCTTGCCCTCGAGGTCCTTGGGCTTGGAGATGCCGGTCTTGGCGGTGGTGGCGATGGCGAACGGCGGCTTGTCGTAGATCATCAACACCGCCTGGACCTTCTTGTCCGGGTTCTGGTCCTGGAATTTGACCAGCGAGTTGATGTCGAAGAATCCGAGCGGATAGGTGCCGGCGGCCACGCGCGCAATGCCGGCGACCGAGCCGGGACCAGAATCGATCGTGACGTTGAGGCCCTCGGCCTTGTAGTAGCCCTTGTCGATAGCGACGAAGTAGGGGGCCGCCGGCCCCTCGAACTTCCAATCGAGGGCGAATTTCACATCGGTGTCGGCGGTTGCGGGGCTCGCCGCCAAAGCAGCCGCGGCCGCTCCCGCGAGCATCCCGAGAAGCCTGATCATGTGCATGTCTGACGCTCCCTTTGGGGCCGGTTGACCGGCGCTGTGTGCGCTATTGCAGCAATCGGCGTGCCAGCCCGGATCGCGTTGCGCCTGGGGCGGGGACGCCGCATCTTGCCTCAAGACTAGGCATTTTGCCCGTTCTTGCCTATTCCCCAATCAATCCAGCGCGGTCGTCAACTGCCGCGATAGGTCGAATAGCTCCACGGCGTCACCAGCAAGGGCACGTGATAATGGCCCTCCGGCTCGGCGACCGCGAACCGCACCGGCACCGTATCGAGGAAGGGCGGGTCGCTCTGCGGCGTGGCCAGACGCGCAAAGTAGCCGGCGACGTGGAAGCGCAGTTCGTAGTGCGCGATGGGCAGCGGCCGCCCTGTGATCAAGGGCTCGTCGGTGCGGCCGTCGCGATTGGTGGTCGCGAGCGCGATCGTGACGTGCTCGCCATTGGCGGACAATTGGACCAACTCGACCGGCACGCCCGCCGCCGGCCGGCCGCCATGGGTGTCGAGGACATGGGTCGACAGGCGGCCGTGCACCTTGAGACGATCGGCGGCCGCAACCCGCTGATCGAGGCGCAGCGCGGCGATGCGGAAGATTTCATCGAGCGCCGCGCCGGTCTCGGCGCCCACATCGTTCTGCACACGACGCGCAAACTGCTGCAGGATCGAGTCCCTGCCGTGCCGGCGCACACAGACGATGAACGGGATGCCGAATTTTTCCCGATAGGCGCCGTTGAGCCGATGAAATTGCGCGAATTCGGCTTCCGACAGCCGGTCGAGACCGACGCTGGCCTGTTCGGCCGTGGACTCGCTGGTCATCGTGCCCGCCCGCGCTGCCTTGCCCGCGAGATCGGGATGTCCCTTGATCAATGCCAGCCGTTGATCCGGCGGCGCTGCGCGCACGGCCGACGTCATCGCGTCGTGCAGAGCCGCAAGCGTGCCGAACGGACGATTCGCATAGACGGCTTTCGCCACCCAGGGTCCGTGCTCGTAGATATCGCCGAGCGCGGCAACGAAACTCGCCGCGTCGCTGGCGTTGAGGCTTTCGAGCGAGATCGTGGTCATGGCGGATCTGTCTGGCAGTGATGTCAGGCGATCGTCGGTGCGCCCGCAGCAAGCGCCCGATGCTCGCGATGCCAATGCTGGGCGATGTCGAGCCTGCGCGCAATCCATACGCGCTCGCGTGCGGCGATGTAGTCGAGAAAGCGCGCCAGGCCCGCCGCGCGTCCCGGCCGGCCGGCCAGCCGGCAATGCAGCCCGACCGACATCATCTTGGGGGCGCGCTCGCCCTCGGCATAGAGCAGGTCGAACGCATCCTTGAGATAGCTGAAGAAGTCCTCGCCGGTGCCGAAGCCCTGGGGATTGATGAAGCGCATGTCGTTGACGTCGAGCGAATAGGGAATGATCAGGTGTGCTCCGTTCGGCCCGTTGACCCAATAGGGGAGGTCATCCGCGTAGGAATCCGACGAATAGAGAAATCCCCCTTCGTCGAGCACGGCCCGCAAGGTCTCGACCGAGCTGCGGCCGGTATACCATCCGAGCGGACGCTCGCCCGTGGCTTGAGTGTGGATACGGATCGCTTCGGCGAGATGGGCGCGCTCCTCCCCGGCCGGGACATCCTTGTAGTCGATCCATTTCAGGCCGTGGCTCGCGATCTCCCAGCGCGCTTCGCGCATCGCCGCGACGACGTCGGGACATCGCGCCAGCGCGGTCGCGACGCCAAATACCGTGACCGGCATGTCGTGCTGCGTGAACAACCGCCACAGGCGCCAAAAGCCGGCGCGCGAACCGTATTCGTACATCGACTCCACGTTCATGTGCCGTTGCCCCGGCCACGGCTGTGCCCCGAGGACATCGGACAGGAACGCTTCGGAGGTGGCGTCGCCGTGCAAGATGTTGCGCTCGCCGCCCTCCTCGTAATTGACCACGAACTGGACGGCGATGCGGGCGCCGCCGGGCCAGCGTGGATCCGGCGGGTTGCGGCCGTAGCCGGCGAGATCGCGGGGGTATTCGGCGAAATCGTGCGGAGACATGGCCTATCCATACACGTTCAGCGGCGGCGCGGCTTGCATGCGGCCGCCCGATCACTGCGCCGGCGCGCCGGCGGCGATCCAGGCCGCCAGGATCTGGCGCTCCTCCGGTGTTATCTCGGTGATGTTGCCCGGGGGCATGGCGTGCGAGCGGACGGCGTTGATCTCGATCAGGCGCGCGTGGCGGCGGATATTCTCCGGATCGTCGAGCACGACGCCGTTGGGGGGCGCATGGATGCCGGGCCAGAGCGGCTCGTTGCGGTGGCACATGCTGCAGCGTGCCAGCACCGTATTCTCGGCGGCCTTGATGTCGAGTTTCTGCGCGCGCGGCGCGACGCCCCCGGGTCCGGCCCCTGACAGCCACGCCACGGCGATCATGCCGGCGGCCGCCACGCCCCAGGTCCACCATGGGCTGCCCTTGCCCTCGTGCCGGGAATTGAAGAAATGACGGATGACCGGGCCGACCGCGAGCACGATGGCGACGATCAGCCAGTTGAAGCGCGTCGCGAACATCAGCGGATAGTGGTTGGAGATCATCAGGAAGACGACCGGCAGCGTGAGATAGTTGTTGTGCACCGAACGCTGCTTGGCCTCTTCGCCCCAGCGCGGGTCCGGCGCCTTGCCTGCCAGCAGCGCGGCCACGGTCTTCTTCTGGTTCGGGATGACGATGATGAAGACGTTTGCCACCATGATGGTGCCGATCAGCGCGCCGATCTGGGTAAAGGCGCCGCGCCCGCTGAACACATGGGTGAAGGCATAGGTGAGGCCGACCAGAAAGACGTAGCCCACGAGCGCCAGCGCCACCTCGTGCCGGCCGAGCGGCGAACGGCACAGCGCCTCGTAGAACAGCCAGGCCAGCACCAGGCTGCCGAAGGCGACGGCGGCGGCGGCCGGGGCGGTGAGGTCGAGCACGGACTTGTCGATCAGATAGAGCTCGGCTCCGAGATAGTAGACCACCACCAGCAGCGCGAAGCCGGAGAGCCAGGTGGTATAGGCCTCCCATTTGAACCAGGTCAGCTCATCCGGCATGCGCGCCGGCGCGACGAGGTACTTCACCATGTGATAGAACCCGCCGCCGTGGACCTGCCAGGCGTCGCCGTGCACGCCTTGCGGCTGATCGGCTCGTGACTTGAGGCTGAGATCGAGATGGATGAAATAAAATGAGCTGCCGATCCAGGCGATGCCGGCCACGACGTGGAGCCACCGGATGATGAGGCTCAGCCACTCGGTGAGCACGGTGTCCACGATCGCCAATCCTTTCTCGTGCGTGCGCCGTCCTCGTTTCGGCCAGGCTGCGGCAGGATGACAGACGCGTGTCGAACGTTGCAAGAGCGATGCCGAACAAATACTGCATGCACATGGTAACGGACGCACAGAGCGCGGGCGGCGCCGAGCAGGCCATGTTCGGAACGAAGATCATGGCGCTTGCCGACCGGCTGGCGCAGTGGTCGGAAGTCCCGGACGGGCTGACCTGCACCTATCTGTCCCCGGCGCATTGTTCCGTCGCCGCCGAAATCCGCGACCTGATGCGCCAGGCCGGCCTCACCGCCGACATCGATGCGATCGCCAATGTCGTCGGGCGTCATGCCGCCGACGATCCGCGCGCGCCGGCGCTAATCCTGGCGTCGCACTACGACACGGTCCGCAACGCCGGAAAATACGACGGCCGGCTCGGCGTGCTGGTTGCGCTGGTCGTGGCCGAGCATCTGCGGCGGCTCGGCCGCAAGCTGCCGTTTCACCTCGACGTCATCGCATTCTCGGAAGAAGAGGGCGTGCGCTTCGCTTCGAGCTTTCTGGGCAGCAGCGCGGTTGCGGGGCGCTTCGATCCGAGCCTGCTCGAGCGGCGCGACGCCGAGGGGGTCACCTTGGCGGCGGCGATGGGCGCGGCGGGGCTGGATCGCGCCGGCATTCCCGCGCTGGCGCGGCCCGGCAAGGAACTCGCCGGATATCTCGAGGTCCATATCGAGCAGGGTCCGGTCCTGCTGGAGGAAGGGCTGCCGGTCGGGATCGTGAGCGCGATCGCCGGGACCGTGCGCTGCATGGTCACGATCAGCGGCACGGCGGGGCATGCCGGCACCGTGCCCATGGGGCGGCGTCATGACGCCGCGGCGGCGGCGGCCGAGCTCGTGCTCTATGTCGAGCAGCGATGCGCGCAGGCTCCCACGCTCGTCGGTACGGTCGGCCAGCTCGCCGTGCCCAACGGCGCGATCAATATCATTCCGGGCCGCTGCGAGCTGACGCTCGACATTCGCGCCGCCGATGACGCCACTCGGGATGCAGCCGTGCTCGACGTCATGCGGGAGATCGGGCGGATCGCGGAGAAGCGCGGCGTCGTCATCGAGAGCAGGGAAGTGCAGCGGACTGCCGCGGTGCGCTGTTCGCCGCGGTTGCAATCGCTCCTGTCCGATGCGGTGACGCGGGCAGGGGTCGATCCGCGCCATCTCCCCAGTGGTGCCGGCCATGATGCCATGATGTTCGACGGTGTCACCGATACCGCCATGCTGTTCGTGCGCTGCGGAAACGGCGGAGTGAGCCATTCACCGCTCGAGATCATCACCGCCGAGGACGCCGACGTCGCCGCGCGCGTCGTCCTCGATACCGTCCTGCGATTGGCACAGGCATCATGACGTCGACCAAAGCCATCAGTGATTTCGTCGATCGCGAGTTTGCGCGCGAGAGTGCTTTCCTCGCCGAGCTGGTGAAGGTCCCGAGCGACAATCCACCGGGCGATTGCAGGGCGCATGCACAACGCGCACGCGAGCTGTTGGAGCGGCTCGGCCTGACCGTCGAGGCGCACGAGGTGCCGCGATCGACGGTGGAAGCGGCGGGAATGAAGAGCGTGACCAACCTGATCGTCCGCCACCGGTTCGGCGAGGGTCCGGTCATCGCGCTCAACGCCCACGGCGACGTCGTGCCGCCCGGCCTGGGATGGCGCTTCGACCCCTATGGCGCAGTGGTCGAGGACGGTCCGCACGGACCCGTCATGTATGGGCGCGGCGTGGCGGTGTCGAAATCGGACTTCGCCACCTACACCTGGACGCTGCTGGCGCTCAAGGCTGTTGCCGCCGGCGGCGACAAGCTGCAGGGAACGCTCGAGCTCCACTTCACCTACGACGAGGAGGTCGGCGGCATCGTCGGCCCGAAATGGCTGCTCGACGAGAAGTTGACCAGGCCCGCTGCCGCGATCGCCGCCGGGTTCTCCTATGCCATCGTCACCGCGCACGACGGCTGCCTGCATCTCGAGGTGACGGTCACCGGCAAGCAGGCGCATGCCGCCATGCCGGAGACCGGCGTCGACGCGCTTGAGGCCGCCACCGGCATTCTCGCCGCGCTCTATGCGCATCGCTCCGGGCTCGCGCGGATACGTTCCGCGACGCCCGGCATCGTCTCGCCGACGCTGAACGTCGGCCTGATCAAAGGCGGCATCAACACCAACGTGGTCCCCGACCAGGTCGTGTTTCGCATCGACCGCCGCATGATCCCGGAGGAGGATGCGGCGAAGGTGGAAGCCGAGCTGCGGGAGCTGATCACGGCGGCGGCCGGGCGCCATGCGCGTATCAAAGTCGACGTGCATCGGCTGCTGTTGGCGCAGGCACTGCGCCCGCAGCCGGGCACCGACCGGATCGCCGCTGTGATCGAGAAGCACGCCAAGGCGATCCTGGGCGTGGACGTGCCTGTCATGGGCGTGCCGCTTTACACCGACGCCCGCCATTACGCGGATGCCGGCATACCGATCGTGCTCTATGGCGCGGGCCCGCGCTCCATCCTGGAAGCCAACGCCCACAACGCCGACGAGAACCTGCGCCTCAACGACCTGCGCGCCGCCACCAAGATCGTGGCGCTGACGGTCGGCGATCTGCTGCGGCCAGAGTGAATTCCGGCACGGCGCCTCACGCACCGAAGATGTCACTCGGGCGCTAACGTATCGTTCGGCGAGCACATTGCGTTCACTCAATGGACGATATGGACCGAAGGGGTAATTCGGAGAAGTACGATGAACATATTCGCGATCGCCGCCGGCATGATGGCCGTGATCCACCTGGTGGCAGGATGGCAGCGACCGCGTCTGGCCGTGATCGTGTCGGGTATCCTATGGCTGCTCTACGCCGTCTACGAGCGTCTGGTGGCGACCGGCGTCCTGTGCGATGCGGACTGCAACATTCGCGTCGATCTTGTGTTCTTCTTTCCCATATTGGGACTCGCAACCTTCTGCGCCTACCAGTCGTATATGGGGCGACCAGGCCAGACGATGGTCCTCGGCACGGTTCTCGGCGTAATCGGCCTGGTTGTTTTCGCGCTGCTGTTGGAGAGCTTTGGCTACACCGCTCTGTCGTGGGTCGCGACTGCGGGTGCGCTGGCGATCGGCGTCTATGCTGTCAAATCGAAGTTCATGACCAATCGGTCGTGACGACCACGGTGGATCGGGCACGCCATTTGAAGTTCCCGAACGAACTTGCGCCCAAATGATAGGAACTTCAAATCCACCGCCCTGGCGCGCGTACTCTTAAATCGGTTCATGGGCGGTGAATTGCCAATACACCTCATTGCTCCGGAGCCGCCTTCGTCTCTTCGGCCGGGTGGACCGCACGAAACCCGATCTTGATCCGGTTCCAAGCGTTGACTTGCGCGATCAGCAAGGTGAGCTTCACCTGTTCGTCCTCAGTAAAGTGCTGGCGCAGCGCCTCGTAGGCATCGTCCGGCGCATGGGTCTCGGACACCAGCGTGAGAGCCTCGGTCCAGCCCAACGCGGCGCGCTCGCGGTCGGAATAAAGCGCGGACTCGCGCCACGCGCTGAGAAGATGAAGCCGGTCCTCGGTCTCTCCGTACCTGCGGGCATCTGTAACGTGATGGTGGATGCAGAAGGCGCATCCGTTGATCTGTGACGCCCGCGTCATGACAAGTTCTCTCAACAATGGTTCAAGACCATTGCTTTGAATTGTTTTTCCCAGTTCGATCCAGGGCAGCATTGCTGCGGGACTGGCGGTGAAGGGGTTCAGCCTGGGTGCCATCGTGGTCTCCTTTTTGGGGCTTCCGGAGACATGACGAATGAATTCTGCTGTGTTTGACATCGGGTGGAATTTTTTTCAGGCGTGCTGATGCACGCCTACAATCAGAGTGTCGATCGTCTGGACGAATGGCCGCCTGTCCGGCCCGCGTTGACGGCGACGCCGGCTGGATCAGGGGCTATGCCGCCGAGAGGGGCGCTCAGCCAATATCTCTCCGCGATGCAATCGCACGGAGCCGGTCTGCTTCAGCCCTTATGTCTATAGTGCCCGCACTTGGTCGAGCGGTTCTTCAACAGGATCAAGCAGGGTCGTCGCGTTGCGACGGGCTACGGCAGGCTTGCGGCGAACGACCTCGAGTCCGCGCGCTTAGCAGAAGCCTTAGCATCGGGGCGGCGTTTCAGTTGTCTTGAAACGCCGCCCCAATGTCTTGTTCATGGCTTCGACCAGCGTCTGGGTTCTACAGAAGGCTCTGAACGAAAACCCTTCCGCTGAGATCAGACGAGGTCGAACCGATCGAGGTTCATCACCTTGGTCCACGCCGCCACGAAGTCCTTCACGAACTTCTCCTTCGAGTCCGCGCATCCGTAGACTTCCGCCAGCGCGCGGAGCTGCGAGTGCGAACCGAAGATCAGGTCGACGCGGGTGCCGGTCCACTTGACCGCTTTCGTCTTACTGTCGCGGCCCTCGTACACGCCATCGGAGCCAGCGGGCCGCCATTCCGTGCTCATGTCGAGCAGGCTGACGAAGAAGTCGTTCGTCAGCGTCTCGGACTTCTTGGTGAAGACGCCGTGCTTGGACTGTCCGGCGTTCGCGCCGAGGACGCGCAGGCCGCCGACGAGGACCGTCATCTCCGGCCCCGTCAGCGTCAGCAATTGTGCCCGATCCACCAATGCTTCCTCAGGCGCCATGTACTGCCGCTTCCCGCTGATATAGTTCCGGAAGCCGTCGGCACGTGGTTCGAGCGGCGCGAAGGATTCCACGTCGGTCTGCTCCTGCGACGCGTCCATGCGTCCCGGCGTGAAGGGGACCTTCACGTCGACGCCGGCGTCCTTCGCGGCCTTTTCGACTGCCGCACTGCCGCCGAGAACGATCAGGTCGGCGAGTGAAACCTTCTTGCCGAACTCCTTCTGGATCGCTTCGAGCTTCTGCAGGACGGTCTTGAGCTGGGCCGGCTGGTTGACGTCCCAGTCCTTCTGCGGCGCGAGGCGAATGCGCGCGCCGTTCGCGCCACCGCGCTTGTCGGAGCCGCGGAACGTCGACGCCGACGCCCAAGCCGCGGAGACAAGTTGGGACACGGACAGGCCAGAGGCGAGGATTTTCGCCTTCAGAGCGGCAATGTCCTGCTCTCCGATCAGCGGATGATCCACGGCGGGGATCGGATCCTGCCAGATCAGCGTCTCCTTCGGCACGAGCGGGCCGAGATAACGCGCGATCGGGCCCATGTCGCGGTGCGTCAGCTTAAACCACGCCCGGGCAAACGCGTCTGCGAACTGATCCGGGTTCTCGAAGAAGCGCCGCGAGATCTTCTCGTAGGCCGGGTCGAGCCGCAGCGAGAGGTCCGTGGTCAGCATGGTCGGCACATGCTTCTTCGACTTGTCGAAGGCGTCCGGTATCGTGGCGGCGGCGCCTTTCGCCTTCCACTGCTGCGCACCGGCCGGGCTCTTCGTCAGCTCCCATTCATTGTTGAACAGGTTGTCGAAGAAGTGGTTGCTCCACTTCGTTGGCGTCTGCGACCAGGTGACTTCCGGGCCGCCGGTGATGGCGTCGGCGCCGAAACCCGTGCCATGCTTGCTCCTCCAGCCGAGGCCCTGATCCTCGATGAGGCCGCCTTCCGGCGCCGGGCCCATCAGTGACGGATCGCCGGCGCCGTGGGTTTTGCCGAAGGTGTGGCCGCCGGCAATGAGCGCAACGGTTTCCTCGTCGTTCATCGCCATGCGGAAGAACGTTTCGCGGATGTCCTTGGCCGCCGCGATGGGGTCTGGATTGCCGTTCGGCCCTTCCGGATTGACGTAGATCAGGCCCATCTGCACCGCGCCGAGCGGCTCCGCAAGTTGGCGTTCGCCGCTGTAGCGTTCGTCGCCGAGCCACGTCCCCTCGGGACCCCAGAAGAGCTCCTCTGGCTCCCAGACGTCGGCGCGGCCGCCGGCGAAGCCGAAGGTCTTGAAGCCCATCGAGTCGAGGGCGACGTTGCCGGCAAGAACCATCAGGTCGGCCCAGGAGATTTTGCGGCCGTACTTTTGCTTGATCGGCCACAGCAGCCGCCGTGCCTTGTCGAGGTTCGCGTTGTCCGGCCAGCTGTTGAGCGGCGCGAAGCGCTGCTGTCCCGCGCCGGCGCCGCCGCGGCCGTCGGTGATGCGGTAGGTGCCCGCGCTGTGCCACGCCATGCGGATCATCAGCCCGCCGTAGTGGCCGAAGTCGGCCGGCCACCACTCCTGCGAGTCCGTCATCAACGCATGCAGATCCTTGATCACGGCATTGAGGTCGAGGCTCTTGAACTCCTTGGCGTAGTCGAACGCCTCGCCCATCGGATCGGCCGACGGGGAGTTGCGATGGAGAACCTGGATGTCCAGCTGGTCCGGCCACCAGTCGCGGTTGCGGTGTCCGCTCGAAAATGGGCACTTGGTTTTGGTGATGTCATCCATATTGCCTCCTAGTCGGGGTTGGCATGGTTTTCAATTTGGATCCCCTCCAGTCTACGCAACCCAAGCCATCAGGTAAAGTTGACTTTAATGATCGTTACGGTAAGATTTTCTTATGATCACGCTTCGGCAACTGCGTTATTTCAATGCGCTGGCCCGTCAGGGCCACTTCGGGCGCGCAGCAGAAGCATGTGCGATCTCGCAACCGGCTTTGTCGATGCAGATCAAGGATCTGGAGGACGCGCTGGGCGGTGTGCTGCTGGAGAGAAGCCCGCGGCAAGTCGCGCTCACCACGTTCGGAGAAGAGGCCGCCCCCCGCGTCCGCGACATCCTGCGCCTGGTCGATGAACTGGAAGACCTCGCGCGCGCGTCGCGCGACCGGCTCG
>Ga0207688_10001745_pt1 | contig 11541 bp, 10 predicted proteins | sample KBSMiscanthusM4_FD_184296 | JGI IMG/M metagenome (GOLD analysis project Ga0207688, IMG submission 184296) | Miscanthus rhizosphere microbial communities from Kellogg Biological Station, Michigan, USA - M4 (SPAdes) (version 2) | ecosystem: Host-associated > Plants > Roots > Rhizosphere ...
CAGCGTCGAGCGCATGTTGAGCAACTTGGCGGCGTGCCCCTCGGCGATCAGCCTGCCGGCGTGGTTCTGCCCGATCTGGTCGAAATGCCCGTCGCGCATGAACTCCACGAAACCGTCGAGGTTGGCCAGGTACGGCGGCTCACTGCTGCCGATCGACACCCGCTCGGCCGCCAGCGTCGTGCGGCTGACCTCCCAGCCGCGGTTGACCTCGCCGAGCACCAGCTCGTCGGGAACGAACACGTCGTCGATGAAGACGGTGTTGAACATCGCGTTTCCGGTCAGCTCCCGCAACGGCTTCACCTCGACGCCGTCGCTGTGCATATCGAGCAGGAAGTAGGTGATGCCGTTGTGCTTCGGAGCGGCGGGGTCCGTCCGGGCAAGCAGCATGCCCCAATGGGCCAGCTGCGCGGCTGTGGTCCAGATCTTCTGGCCGGTGATCCGCCAACCACCGTCGACCTTGGTGGCTTTGGTGGTGAGGCCCGCCAGGTCCGAACCCGCGCCCGGCTCGGAAAACAGCTGGCACCAGATCATCTCGCCGCGGAAGGTCGGCGGCAGGAAGCGCTGCTTCTGTTCCTCGGTGCCGAACGCGACGACGGACGGGATCAGCCACGTAGCGATGCCCATCGGGGGGCGGCGCACCCGGCCGGTGTCGAATTCCTGGGCGATGAGGATCTGCTCGATCGGACTCGATGCGCGGCCCCAAGGCATGGGCAGGTGGGGCATCACCCAACCGCCCTCGGCGATCGCGACATTGCGCTCCTCATGCGGAATCGCTTTGAGGGCTGCGACTTCCGCGCGAATCTCCTCCCGCAGCTTCTCGGTCTCCGGGTCGAGATCGATGTCGATCTTGCGCAGTCCGGCGCTCGTCGCGACGTCGACCACCTGCTGCGGGTAGTCCGCAGCGCGGCCGAAGCAGGCGGCGAGCATGATCGCGCGGCGATAGTAGATGTTGGTATCGTGCTCCCAGGTGAAACCGATGCCGCCGTGCACCTGGATGCAATCCTGGGTGCAGTGCAGCGCGGCGGCGGGTGCCAGTGTCGCGGCTACTGCGGCAGCGAATTCGAAAGCGCTTTCTTCCGAACCGGATTCGCGGTACTCGTCGATGGCGCGGGCCGCATCCCATACCGCCGCGGTCGCCCGTTCGGTGTCGGCGATCATCTCGGCGCACTTGTGTTTGATGGCCTGGAACTGCCCGATGGGCCTGCCGAACTGCTCGCGGATCTTGGCGTATGCCGAGGCGTTGTCGGTGGCCCAGCGTGCGACGCCGATGGACTCGGCGGAAAGCAGTGTCGACATCAGGGCGCGCGCCAGAGTCCGGCTCAGGTTGCTCAGCACGCGGTCGTCGCCCACCTCGACCGCGTTCGCGCGCACATGGGCCAGCGGACGCAGCGGGTCGACGCTCTGAACGGGCTCGATCTCCAGCTGATCGGCGTCGAGCACCAGCCATTCTTCACCGCTGTCGATGGCGACCGGCAGCACCAGTACCGACGCCTGTGCGGCTGCGGGAACCGCACGCACCTCGCCGCGGATGACAAGGCCGTCGCCGTGCCGGGTGGCGGTGAGCCCGGAGTCGATGGCGTACGCGGCGATCACGTTGCCGGAAGCGAGGTCGTTGAGCACCTTGGCGTCAGGGTCGTGGGCCGAGATCAGCGCGCTGGCGATCGCCGACGGGACGAACGGGCCCGGCACCGCGCCGTAGCCGAACTCGGCGAGGACAATGGCCAGCTCGAGGATGCCGAATCCTTGTCCACCAACGGATTCCGCCAGGTGTACGCCCTGCAGGCCCTGATCGGCCGCGACTTTCCAGTACGGCGGCGGGTTCGGGATCGGCGTCTCGAGGGCCTCGTGCAGGACGTCCGATGGCGCAACGCGCGCCACCAGGGACCGCACCGAATCGGCGAGGTCGTTGTGCTCAGGAGTGATCGCTATGGGCATGGCTACACCTCTTTGTGGGGCGTTCCCGATTAACCGGTCGGTTGGGCGCTAGCGTACTCGTTGACCACGTTGGCAAGTTCACGGCCGTCCCTGATCCGCCGGCAGTTGTCCACCGCGTGTTCCAGGTAGCGCCGCATGGTGTCGACGGTGTACCAGGTGACGTGCGGGGTCAGCACCACGTTGTCGAGGGCGAGCAGCGGATCATCGGCAGGTATCGGCTCGACCGCGAACACGTCTAGGCCCGCGGCGGCCAACCCGCCGGTGCGCAGGGCGTCAACGAGCGCGTCCTCGTCGACCACGGCGCCGCGTGACGTGTTGACGAGCACCGCGTCCGGCTTCATCCGGGCCAGCGCGGCGCGGTCGAGCATGCCCGCGGTTTTCTCGGTCAGCGGCAGATGCAACGAGACGATGTCGCTGGCGGCGAGAAGTTCCGGGAAGGGACGCCAGCCAGGGTGGCCGTCGTCGCGGGTGCTGGTGTGCAAGACATGGCGCCCATCGCGGCCACGTAGGTCTCCACCGTCTTCGCGATGTTGCCGTAGCCGACCAGCCCCACCGTGCAGCCGCCGATGTCGCGGACCGCCTCCCCGAGGGTCGGGTCGGATGGCCAGCCCTTCCCCTCGCGGGTCGCCCGGTCCAGCGCGGGCAGCCGCCGCAGCGCGGCCAGCATCAGCAGCACGGTGCCTTCGGCGACCGAGGGGGCGTTCGCGCCGGGCATGTTCGCCACCGCGATGTGCAGCCGCGTCGCGGTGTCCACGTCGATGGTGTTCACCCCTGCGCCCATCTTGTGCACAAGCTTGAGTCCACGCGCCTGCTCGAGGTCGTTACCCGAGATGGGCCGCAGCACATGCCAGATCACCTCGGCATCAGGCAGCTCACGGTAGAAGGTATCGTCGTCATCTTCGGCGCAGTGGCGCACATCGAGCCAATCCATCTCTGGCGCAAGGAATTCGGTGACCCTATCGCCGGGAACGAAGTGTGCGAGGACTCTTATCGCCACCGCTTGCCGATCCACTTGGCGATGGTATCGGCCTTGTCGCTGCGGGCCCCCGGGGTGGTGAAATAGTGGTCCGTGTCGATCGAGCACTGGGACTTGTCGGTGCTGGCCAGCGCGTCGCGGATGCGCTGTGCGTCGCTGGGGTACACGCCCGTGTCCTGTTCTGCGTTGATCACCAGCGCAGGACAGTCGATGCGCGCCAAGTGCGGTTCGGCGCGGGTCTGCGCATGCCGAAGGCTCCACATCCCGAGCCAGTTACGCAACGTGCAGGCAGCGGCGATGCCGTGCGCGGAGCGGTTGGCCTTGACAGGGACACCTGCGTAGCACATGTTGGCAGGCCGCTTCGTCGGTTCGATTGTCGGATCGACCATCCGCGGGTCCGCCCATGTCCGCAGGACCGTGAAAGGACGGTCAGAGAAGCCGGCCGCATGCACTCGTTTGAGTTCGGTTTCGACCCAGTCGGTGATGGCGTTGTTGCGGGCGATCTGTGCGGATCGATAGCGCTTGATGAACTCTTCGGTAAACGGGGGACCGTTGCGCTTGTCGAAGAGGTCCAGGTCGGGATCACTTGTGACGGAGTCATTCTCGTCGACCACGGAAGGGTCCATCCAGGCGGTGAGCACGTCAGGACGGCCGGGGTGCGCAGCGGTGGCCACGTACCCGTCGGCGGGTGGCAGCTCAGTCAGTCCAGCCGCGGGCCGCATGCCCTCCAGTGGCGTGACGTGTGGGTCGACGGCTTGCGCCTGGTAAGCCGCCATCAGGGAGCCACCGCCGGAATTACCAAGCAACACAATGGTTTCTATGCCTTGAATCTCCCGCAGCCAGCGCACCCCGACGCCGATGTCGACGAGCGCGTGGTCGAGCAGGAAGCTGCTCTCGTAGCCACGGTAGCGCGTGTTCCAGCCGAGGAACCCGATCCCGCGGGTGGCCATGTAATCGGCGAGATAGTGTTCGGAGAAATCGATCTGATAGTGCGCGGCGATCATCGCGACCTTCGGCTTGCGCCCCACGCCGCGGTGATAGAGGCCCTGGCACGGATGGCCGCCCGAACCGGCCCGCCGGGCCGTCGGCGAGTCCATCCCGACGAATTCGCGGGTGACGCCGGGTGTTCCGGATGTCGCCGATGTTCTCGTCATATCAGCCCGGGCTCCTTGTGATAGATGGTCCGGTAGAAGAACTTGGCCAAGGTGGTGATGCACGCGTCATCGTCGACGGTGTCACCGACGGCGGCACCGGACAGTTGCGTGTAGCAGAACTGATTGAGCATCGAGACCATCGCGACCGCGATGAGATGCGGGTCGTCATCTTGAGCGCAGAAGCCATGCTGTTGAGCCTGCTTCACCATGTGCGTGATCAATTCGATTGGGAACGAGCAGATGTCGGTCCAGTACTCGGCGAAGTCGTCGCTGATCATGGCGAGCTGCGAGACGCTGATGATCTCGGCCAGCCGGTTGCGGTAGGTGTTCCAATGTGCGGCCGCGGCTTTGTAGGAACGCTCCCAGTTGGTCAAGCCGGGTTCCGCGGCAGCCTGCGATCGTACCCGTGCCTCGTCGCGGAACCGCACGGCCCACTCGCGGACCATCGCTTCCTTGGAGTCGTAATAGTTGTAGAACGACGCGGTGGACTTACCCGCTTCGGCCGCGATATCCGAAATCGTCGTCGCCAGAATGCCCTTACGCGCGATGACCGCCCTCGCCGCCGCATCGATCGCGGCCTGCGTCTGCCTGCCGCGCAGAGTCGGTAACTGCTCTCGGGGGCTGACCGTCACTGAGCTCCTCGGCCGTTGATCGGATCTGAATGTGATGTTAGATTCAGATCCCGAGCTTGGCTAGAGGAGCTGCGACGTGATCAAGCCAAACAATCTCAATTCCGAATTCGAGCTCGGCGGCATCAACCACGTGGCGCTGGTCTGCTCCGACATGGAGCGCACCGTCGACTTCTACAGCAATGTTCTTGGTATGCCACTGATCAAGTCGCTGGACTTGCCGGGTGGTATGGGCCAGCACTTCTTCTTCGACGCCGGCAACGGCGATTGCGTTGCCTTCTTCTGGTTCGCAGAGGCTCCCGACCGCGTGCCGGGCCTCTCGTCACCCGAAGCGATCCCAGGGATCGGTGACATCGTCAGCGCCGTGAGCACCATGAACCACTTGGCATTCCACGTCCCCGCGGAGAAGTTCGATGAGTACCGTCAGCGGCTCAAGGACAAGGGTGTGCGCGTCGGGCCCGTGCTCAACCACGACGAGAGCGCGGCGCAGGTGTCGCCGACGGTGCATCCAGGCGTGTACGTGCGGTCGTTCTACTTCCATGACCCTGACGGCATCACACTCGAGTTCGCCTGCTGGACCAAGGAATTCACCGCCGACGACACGCAGACGACGCCGAAGACCGCGGCGGACCGCCGGCCTCCGGTGCCTGCTGGGCGCTAGCCCTTGCGGAACTGAGGGACGGCTAGCGCGTCGATCATCACGGCCAGCTGATCGACGAGGTCGTCGCTGTCGAGCACGATGTCGCCTGCCAGCCATGCGGTGATCATCTGCGTGACGCCGCCGACCACGAAATGTGCCGCTGCTTTGGTGCGGTCATTGTGCTGGGCCCCCAACACGCCGGCGTGCTGAAACGTCAGCATCGCCATCAATGCAAACGATTCCGCGCGCTTGCGCAGGACGACGGCGTTGGACAGCTGCGAGCTGAACAACAGTTGGCCCACTCGGCTGTCGGCGGCGATCGTCCGCACGATGTTGGCCATGCCCGCGCGGCTTTGTTCGGCGACGGGTGCGGATGCGACCGCAGCCTGGGTCGTGGCCGCGATATCGGCGATCACCCAGTCGTACACCTGCCCGACGAAGTCGTCCTTGTCGGTGAAGCTCTCGTAGAAGTACCGCAGCGCGACGCCGGCCTGCCGACAGATGCCGCGCACGGTCAAGTCCGACAGGTCGGGATCGGAACCGAGGATGTCCAGGCCCGCTTCCAGGAAGCGGCGGCGCCGCTCGGCGACCCGGTCGGCCGCCTCGACGCCGCGGTAGGGCCGCACTTGAGTCATCCCGTCAATCTTGACACCGCTGTCGTCGCGCGGGCAATATATCTGGAAACACAGGTTCTCACATTTGCCGTTAGGTGGGTCGATGACGATCAGTGAGCCGGTCGAACACCTCGAGCGAGCGGTGAGCGAGCCGGCCGCGGCGCTTCCTAGGAGAGCGCGGCGGCGTGCTGCGAGCTTCGACGACGGGCTGATGGGTGTGGCGCTGCTGGCAGGGCCGGCGAACGTGATCATGCAGCTTGCTCGGCCCGGTGTGGGCTACGGCGTGTTGGAAAGCCGTGTCGAGAGCGGCCGGGTGGACCGCCATCCGATCAAGCGTGCACGTACGACGTTCACGTACCTCGCGGTTGCGACGAAGGGCTGCCCTGAGCAGAAGGCAGCGTTCCGGCGTGCGGTGAATCGGGCGCACGCGCAGGTTTATTCGACTGACGAGAGTCCGGTCGAATACCACGCGTTCGACCGCGACTTGCAGTTGTGGGTCGGCGCGTGCCTGTACAAGGGCGCCGTCGATGTGTACCGGCTGTTCGTCGGCGAGATGGATGAAGCGACCGCCGAGCGGCATTATCGCGAGGGGTTGCCGCTCGGCACCATGCTGCAGGTGCCCGAGGACATGTGGCCGAAGGATCGCGCCGAGTTCGACCGGTATTGGCGGGAGTCGTCGGCGAAGGTGCACATCGACGACGCTGTGCGCGAATACCTGTGGCCGATCGCGGCGGGGCGCATGCGCGGCGTCAATCTGCCGATTCGCGTGCAGCGTGCGTTCGACAACTTCGGTCTGTTGATAACGACAGGCTTTCTGCCGCAACGCTTCCGCGACGAGATGAAGCTGGACTGGAATCCCGGCATGCAGCGCCGGTTCGACCGCACGATCGGTGTCCTTCGCTTCGTCAACCACCTGATGCCGCGGTTCATCCGCCAGTTCCCGTTCAACGTGCTGCTGAAGGACCTCGACTTGCGGATCCGGACGGGACGCCCACTGGTGTGATCAGCGGGGTGCGTCCCACTGGATGAAGACGCGTCCCAACAGCAGCAGTGACAACCGCGTGCCGGGCAGTTTCACGGCTCCGCCACAAACCGAGTCTGACGAAGCTGTCAGAATCCGGGCGTATAACCGGGTACGTGCGTACCGAAAATGACAGCTGGGACATCAAGACGAGCGTTGGCTCGACCGCCCTGTTCGTGGCCACGGCCCGGGCACTGGAGGCCCAGAAAGCTCACCCCGTGGTGCTCGACCAGTTCGCCGAGGTGTTCTGCAGGGCCGCTGGCAGGGAATGGGCCGACGTGCTCGACGGTGGCGCCGCTGACCACCCACTGAGGACCGAGTTCGGCCGCTATTTCGTCGACTTCCAGGCCGTGCGGACCAGGTATTTCGACACCTATTTCGAGGCCGCGGCTGCGGTCGGGGTGCGACAGATCGTCATTCTGGCCGCGGGTTTGGACTCGCGGGCCTATCGGTTGCGCTGGCCGGACGGGACGGTGGTCTTCGAGTTGGACCAACCGCGGGTGCTGGACTTCAAACGCGAGGCGCTGGCTGCGCGCGGTATCGAGCCTGCCGCCGTGCGTGTGGAGGTCGCAATCGACCTGCGCAGCGACTGGCCACAGGCCTTGCGCAACAGCGGGTTTGATCCGTCGAAACCGTCGGCATGGATCGCCGAGGGATTGCTCATCTATCTGCCGGCCACGGCACAGCGCCAGCTGTTCGCAGGCATCGACTCATTGGCCGCGCCTGGCAGTCACCTCGCCCTCGAGGAGTCCGTGCCGCTGGCCGCCGACACATTCCGGGCGAAGCGGGAAGAAGAAGTCGCGGGTGGCAACGACCGCACCTTCTTCACCCTGGTCTACAACGAGCAGCACGCGCCTGCGAAGGAGTGGTTCGGTAACCGCGGCTGGTGGGCCGCGGCCACCCCGCTGCCGTTCCAGCTGCGCTCGCTCGGTAGGTCCGTGCCGGCCCCAGACTCCGAAGCCGGTCTGATGACGGGCAACATCAGCCTGGTCAGCGCGATCAAGGACTGATGTCGCGTCGCTGGCCTACGAAGAGATCAGCGGTTTGAGCGCCTCACCGACTTTCGTTATCACTCCAGGTGTGTAGCGATGGGTCGGCAAGTTGACGATGACGCCGTCGATGCCGACATCAAGTACGCGACGTTTGATCTCCTCGGCCACTTGGTCGGGTGAGCCTGACAGGGCGCGATCGCCTCGAGCTTCGTCGATCGCGCTATGGGATTCGTACCCGTCGAGCACCACGGTCAGCAGGCAGCTCGTTTCCAGCGTTGCGGGGTCTCGGTTGGCTTCGGCACATCGTTCTGCCAGCGCGCCGAGCTTGCGCGGAAGTTCGCTCATGCCCGCGATGATGTTGAGGTGGTCGGCGTATTGGGCGGCCAGCCGGAAGGTCTTCTTCTCACCGCTGCCACCGAGCATCACCGGAATGTGGTCGCGGTAGCGGGGCTCGTTGATGGCGTCTTCAGCGTGATACCACTTACCTGAAAAGCGTGGCCGCTCACCGTGAGTCATCGGAATGATGATCTGCAGCGCCTCCTCCAGCTTTTCGAATCGCTCCGTGAATGTGCCGAATTCGAAACCAAGCTGCTGGTGCTCCAGCTCGAACCAACCGGCCCCGATACCCAAGATCGCGCGCCCTCCGCTGATCACATCCAGAGTGGTGATCTCTTTGGCGAGCAGTGTCGGGTTGCGGTAGGTGTTTCCTGTCACCAATGTCGAGAGCTGTACACCCTTGGTGGCGGTGGCCAACGCACCCAACGTCGTGTAGGCCTCCAGCATCGGTTCATCCGGCTCGCCCAGCGTGGGCAGCTGATAGAAGTGGTCCATCACCAACACGGTGTCGAATCCGGCGGCCTCGGCCTCCTCGGCCTGGGCCTTCACCGCGGAAAACAGCTCGGCTACGGGCGTTCCATAAGAGAAGTTCGGAATCTGCAATCCAAGTCGAATAGTCACGCCCGTGGTTACCTCACCTCGGCGAGTTTTATTCCACAGGCGATGCCGACGTACGCCTCGACACAATGCTGACTTCAGCCAAGTTAGTTAAGGCATGACTAAATAAAGAGACGCGGTGGGGCGTGACACGCTGGCGGCTCCTCCTGCCATGACGCGGGTCGACCGGGACGTCGTCAGCCGGTTCGCCACCTGCTGTCGTGCGCCGGGCCTGTCCGTTCACGGACGGCAACGGCCCGCGGACCTGACCGCGGCGCGATCCGGCTTCGCGTGGTTGACCCACACCGCGCATGAGCATCGCGATGCGTGGACCGGTCTGGCCGCAGCCGGCGACGTCGATGCGCATGTCGTGGAATCGATTTGGTGCACGTCGGCCACCGCGGGTGTACGGCGATGACACTTCGGGCTCGCGCATTGCCGCCGTCACTGGAACATGAAGTCGCGCATGAAGCGGGTCATCCGGCGCAGGTAGTCCGGCTGGCTGATGTGCAGGATGTGGTTGCCGGGAAACCAGTGGAATGCGCAGCGATCCCAGTGTTCCCAGAGCAACTCGGCCTGCTCGGGCGGCGCCAGCCGGTCTCCGAGGCCGGTGATGATCAGCCGCCGGTGCTTGGGCACCAGCGGGGGATAGTTCAGTGGTGACGGGTACTTCGTTGCGGCGCGGACCACGTCGTCGTCCGTGCCTGCGATGAGATCCCGCAACCGCACCACATAGTTCGCGGGGAACCACTCGTCGACCGTTCTGTCCGGGGTGACAACCGGCACGTTGGGGATCACCGCCTGGATGCGGTCGTCGACGCAGGCGATCAGCGCCGACGTGTAGCCGCCGAGCGACATTCCGGTCAGCGCAATACGGTCGACACCCGTGAACTCCAGATAGTCGATCAGCGAACGGAAATCGTGCACCGCCTGCGCCATCGCCTCGGCGAAACCCGCGAAACCATGAGCGAAGTAGCCGTAACCACTGAAGGGAGAACCCTTTTCGGCGCGCGCCCCGTGGAATGGCAGCGTATATAACAGCACGTCGTAACCCGATCGGTAGAACCACGGCAGCGAAAAGAACAGCCCGTTGAACAGGTACGGCGATCCCATGAACCCGTGGATCACAGACAGCGTCGGATGCGGTCCGTCTTCGTGGCGCCAGTGCTGGGCGTGCACCACGTTATTGCGGACGTAGCCGCGGCACTGCTCGCGCAGGGCCGGATTGACGGCCTCGAAGCTGCTGTTGAACCGGATGTTGTGAACGGGGCCATGGGCCATCCACTCCGCGACGGGGTTGGCGGCCCGCGATGAGATGCGAGGCTCCTCCGTCGGCGCCGGGAACGACAGCTCCGGATCCTTGGCGCTCGCCAACTCGGCGTAGAACCGCATGTTGTCCCGTTCAGCGCGCGACTCGGAGCGTCGCAACGCGGGACCGAGCATTGTGGGCATCATCGTGACACTCAGCAGCGACGCGATCGCGGTGCGCAGCGCGATGTCGGCGGCGGCCGACGAGTCGACGATCAACCGTTGCCGCAGCGTGAGGTCGACGCGACGGGGTAGCCCACCAATGCTTGCGTCGGCGCCGGAAACGTCGGGAACTGGGATCGGCGGCAGATCGACGGGAGCGGCGTCGGAGTCCTGCGAGCTGGACACATCCGCATGGTAGCGGTCAGAACAGGCGATACATCGTCGATCCGCCGATGAAAGTGCCGGGATAATGTGCCGCGACCCAATCGGCGATCTCGCGGGCGTGCGACGCGGTGTGTACTTCGCTGCGAATCACGTCGCCACGGACGGCCGGTGAATTCGGTCCGCGGCCTGCCTCGACGTAGTACGAGATCTTGCCCGCGTGTACGTCGTCGACGAACTGCTGCAGCGTCGGCACCGGGTCACCGCTCCAGCCGCCGACCGCCATCACCGATGTGCCGGATGCGATTTCGAGGGCGGCCGCGGACTGCGATCCGTTCGTCGCAGCCGACCACTTCGTGTGGGTGGCCGCGAGCATGCCTGCGAGTTGGGTGTTGGTTGCCTCGTCGTTGATCCAGCTGCCCATCACCTGCGACGTTCCGACCGCGGTCGGCATTGTCCCATGATGCGGGGTCGCGGCGGTCGCGACGGAAAGCACTGTGGTACCGGCGAGCCCGGCCAAGCACCCGGCCACCAACGCGATCGTCGGTGGTCGGTGCCACAGCACGGCGACGGCGCTAACCGCGGCCGGTACGACGACCACCCATGGCAGCCATGCCGGTCCAAAGGCGTTGCGGTGCACTAGGACCGCCGACGGAACAGCCGCCAGTATCATCATCGTCGCCAGCGCGCAGCGACCATCCCAGCTCGACCTTCGTCGCCAGGCCAACACCGCACCGATACCCACCAGCGCTGCGATCGCGGGAGCCAGCGCGACGGTGTAGTAGGGGTGAACCGTCCCGCCCATGAAGCTGAACACCACACCGGTGACCACCAACCATGTGCCCCACATCAGCAACGCACACAACTCCGCGCGGCTGAGCATCTGTCGCGCGGCCAAGTAGATCCCGAACGCGACAACAACCAACGCCACCGGTATCAGCCACGAGATCTCGTTGGCCATCTCACCGGTGAACAACCGGTGCACGCCGGTGCGTCCGTGCAGCATCGGCAGGTT
>Ga0207688_10001746_pt1 | contig 11540 bp, 9 predicted proteins | sample KBSMiscanthusM4_FD_184296 | JGI IMG/M metagenome (GOLD analysis project Ga0207688, IMG submission 184296) | Miscanthus rhizosphere microbial communities from Kellogg Biological Station, Michigan, USA - M4 (SPAdes) (version 2) | ecosystem: Host-associated > Plants > Roots > Rhizosphere ...
CGGTCCCTTGCCCTGCGCGACGGCGGCCTCGATGAACTCCTTCTCACGCAGCGCCAGAATTTCGCCCCTGATCGGTCTGGCCATGTACGGCACGTAGACGAAGCCGATGATCAGGATCGGGATCCAAATCGAATCGCCGGCAATCGCCAGGGGCCCGACCTTGAGACCGCCGATGGCCAGCGCGGTGCCCAATGCGATGCCGAGGAGCAGAACCGGAAAAGCCCAGATCACATCCATGATTCGGGACAGCACGGAGTCGATCCAGCCGCGGTAGTACCCGGCGAGCAGCGCGACGATCACGGACAGCACCGTGGTGACGGCGGCGGCCGCGAGGCCGATGTAGATCGACGTCCGGCCGCCGTACATCAGCCGCACCATCACGTCGCGGCCGTTCTGATCCGCGCCGAGCAGGTACTGCCCGTGCAGCCCCGGCCCGAGCGGTGTGCCGTCGGGTGCAACCACATTCGTCGGCTGCCCGTTGATCAGCACCTTTTCGGTGATGTGGTTCTCGTTCGGCCCGGTGTGGGCGACATGTTCGGCCCACAGTGGCGCTGCCAGGCAGAACAGCACGATGAGCACGAACACGGCGCCGCACACCAGCGCAACCTTGTTGCGCCGCAACCGAAGCCACGCCAGATACCAGGGGCTACGGCCCTGGATCTGCGATGCGGGCACACCGGTCGGTAGTGGCGGTTCTCCGGGGACCTCCAATTCGCCGATTTGGGCGACCATGAGTGGCTACTTGATCGCGAACGACGAGTAATCCTGGTTGAACAGCAGATGGTGATAGGACTTGTCGAAGTCCATGCGTTCGGACAGGAACGTGGTGAACCGCTCGTTGCCGTAGGGCGCCCAGACCGCCTGCTCCATGTACGACTTGTCCAGGTCCGCGTACTGCTGCTCGACCCCGCCGTCGCCGATCAGCTTCGTCAGCAGCTCGTCCTGCTTCGCGTTGTTCGCGGGGATGTTGACCCGCGACCAATTGTTGCTATTGGTCGGCAGGATGCTGTCACCGTGCAGCAGCGGGCGGAAGAAGTCATCCGGATGCGGGAAGTCCTGGAACCAGTCCCCGAACCCCGTGTCCAGGTCGGGGGTGGACTCGTTGCCGATCGTGGTGAAGTAGACGTCGCCCGCGATCACCTTGAGCGTGGCGTTGAAGCCGAGCTGGGTGAGCAGGTCGTGGTAGTACTCGCCAATCCGCTTACGGTCCGGCTCGTCATTCGTCCACACCGTGATGTTGCGGTCCGCCGGGTTGGCTTCTGCGATCAGCTGTTTCGCCTTGTTCATGTCCGGACCGGGGTACAGCTCGTACTCGGAGTAGCCGGGCATGCCGGGCGGCAGGACCTGCTGCGTTGGATGCATGCGGCCGCCGAAGACCCGGTTCAGGGCCTCGGGGTCGACGGCGTAGTTGATCGCCTGGCGCACCTTGATGTCGTTGAACGGAGGGTTTTGGGTGTTCATCCAGAAGAAGTAGGTGTTGATCGAATCCTCGAAGCGGAAGCGGTTGCCGTAGCGGGTCTTGACCTCTTGCAGACGGTCGGATGCAGGCGGGTCCACCATGAAGTCGACCTTGTTCTGCTCGATGTCGGTGACCTGCGCGCTGTTGTTCTTGTTCTCCGTGACAGTGATCTTGTCCACGCCGACGTCGACCACCTCGTCGGCCCCGGCGTCCTTGACCGTCTTGAAGTTCGGGTTGCGCTCCATCGTCAGGGTGCGCGGCGCCTCCACCTTGCTGATCATGAACGGACCGCTCGACGGTGGCGGGTTGTTGGTGGCGTCCTTGTCCAGCGGGGTGCTCGGCGGCACCGGTGCGGCGAACATGAGCCCGAGGACATTCTCAAAGGTGCCGTTGGCCTCGGCCAGTTCGATGGTGATGTCGCCGGTGTTGTCGTCGGTCTTGATGCCGCTGATCGTGTTCGCCTTGCCGTCGGCGTAGTCCTTGGCGCCGACGATACCGTTGAAGAACACCGAGCCGCCGGAGTCGGTCTTGAACAGCCGCTGGATGCCGTACGCGAAATCGGATGCCTTGATGGGCGTTCCGTCGGAGTACTTCATGTTCGGCCGGAGCTTGAGCTTGTAGGTCTTGCCGTCGGGGGAGATTTCGGGCATCTTCTCGGCCAGCGCAGGCACCACCTGGGTGCCTTCCTTGCCCTTGGCGTGCTTGTACGTCAGCAACGGGGTGTAGACGTTCCAGAGCACCTCCCACCCCTCGAGGGTGTAGGAGAGCTGCGGGTCGACGTAGTCCGGGAACGAATTCAGCGCGACGTTGATGTCGCCACCGCCGCCGCCACCGCCCCCACCGCCTCCGCCCTTGTTACCGCCGCACGCCGCTACGCCGAACGCTGCCATTGGGGTGATACAGACGATGGCGACGACCTTGCGCAGTGTGTTCATCTCGCTCCCTGTGGCTCGCGTGTGGGTTGACTCCCCTAAAGCTGTACGCTGTGAGTGGTGTCGAGTTGCCATCTTTGAGGAAAAATTCAGGACGGCAACTCGAGCGCTGGGGGTATCTTTCGGGTGCCGCCGGTCTGGTGAACGCTCGCGCATTTGCCACGCGGTCGGAAACGCCAGGAATAACTGTCAGCGTCAATTTTGCTCGTCTATGGCGCGAACGAAGTTAACTGTGGCATGATCTTGGCGGGCTACATCCGTTAACCAGCGGCGACCGCTTTCCAAGAATCGGCTAGTCGCGGCACATATAGATAGGAACCAACATGGAGTCATGTCGCTTGGCTCGTCGTCTTGCGGCTGTTGCCGGGGGTGTAGCGATCGTCACGATGATCGGTTTGACCGCATCTTGCGCCAAGGAAGAACAAAAGGCGCCCGAGACCTCGACGACCACGACCACCACAACGCCGACCACCACGTCTCCGCCGGCACCACCGCCGCCGTCGCCCACCGAGAAGAGCATCAACCCCACCGGGGGTAACCTCTTCACGCCGCCGGTTTATGCACCCCCGGCGCCCACAGAGCCTCCCGGTGTGCACCGGAATAACTAGAGCCGGTTCCGACACAGATAGGAATGCACCATGGATTCACGTCTCATGGGTCGTCGGCTCGCGGCCATTTCGGGCCTTTCCGCGATCATCGCGATGGGCGCGATAACGGCCGCCTGTGCCAAGGAAGAGAAGGCACCCGAAACCACGACACCGACGACCACCACGACTACGACCGCAACGTCTGGCGCCGGCGCACCGCCGACCGAAAAGAGCATCAACCCCACGGGCGGAAACCTGTTCACTCCGCCAGTTCAGGCGACCCCGGCGCCGAACGTCCCACCCGGACAACATCCCGGTATCAACGGGGTTCCCTAGGTCGCTCTTCGGTTTCCGTGACACCGTACCGTCGATGAAGCAGATGACGGCGCGTTACCGTCTGCTGGCGATCCTCTCGGCGGGTGTGCTCCTGCTCGTCGCGGGGGTGCACACCAAGTCGATGTCCGACAACCGGGCGGTCATTGGCGGTCCGTTGGCGCTACTGCTGGCCAGTTCAACAGATCTCGGCCCGTCCCGCGACGACAGCGCCCAGCTCACCGTCACGCTGCCCGACTCGGCACGTCCGCGGACGCTGATCGAATGGGCAAGCACACACCGCATCCGGGTGCGGTGGCGGCCGGACGACGCATGGGCCGTCGTCGAGGGGGCCGCACAGGATGTGGCCACCGCGTTCGATGTGCCGGTGAACGACTACCGCGGTCGCAAGGGGCAGGTGTTCTACGCGTCGCCGCAGCAACCGTCGGTTCCCGAGCCCCTTCGCGGCGCCGTCACCGCGCTCGGCCGAATCCTGGGTTACACCCCGCACCGGGAGGCGAGGCCAGGATTTCTGCCGCTGGACGTGCCGAACCGAGGACTGAACCCGAAAGCGTTGCTGGAGGCGTACAACGCCAATCCGCTTGCCGCTTCGCGTTTCACGGGCAAGGGCGCGACGATCGTGTTCTTCGAATTCAGTGGATACGACCAGAAGGACCTCGACATGTTCGCGGACACGTCGGGGCTGCCGAGATTCACGCCTGTGTTGGTCGGGGGTCAGCCCGGCCCGTCCGGTGCTGAGACTGTGATGGATCTCGAAGTGGCACATGCGATTGCGCCTGACGCTCAGAAGGTGGTCGTCAATGCCCGGCCAACCGTCGAAGGGGACGGCGCCTACGAGAAAATCGGACTGATGTTCGAGTCGGTGGATCGGCAGTTCCCCGGTGCGGTGTGGAGCTTGTCGATTGGGTGGGGGTGTGACGCGCTGGTCAGCGCCGCGGACCTGGCTCCGGTGGAGGGCGCCCTTGCCACCGCGCAGAAACACGGAACGTCGGCGTTCGACGCGAGCGGCGACACCGCAGGCCTGGAATGCAAGGGTGGCGACGAATGGTCGTCCCCTCCCGGACCGGACGATATTGGGCTCGACGCGGTTTCGTCGCTACCGGCGATGACATCCGTCGGGGGCACCACCTTGTCGACCGACGAGCAAGGTGGGTGGATGGGAGAGCGCGCCTGGGTGGACTCGCCGCTGTCGCAGGGAACCAGTGGGGGAGTGTCGGCTCTGTTTGCCCGCCCCGCATGGCAGAGCGGGTTGTCGGTGGAACGCGACATCAGGCATCGCCGCCTGGCCCCAGATGTCGCCGCCGTCGCCGATCCTTTCACCGGGGTGAGGATCGTGTTCAACCGGCAGGACGCGGTCGGTGCGGGGACCTCGCAGGCAGCGCCGATCTGGGCCGCACTCACGGTGCTGATGAATCAGTACCTGCTGGCGCATGGCGGACACCCGCTGGGCAACATCAACCCGCTGCTGTATCGGGTTGCCGAAGGTGCGAACCGGCCGGCGTTCCGCGACATCAGCTTTGGCGGGAACGCGGTCGACCTCTCACAGCCTGGATACGACGTGGTGACGGGCCTCGGCAGTCCGAATGTCGATTTCCTGGTGCGCGACCTCCTGGATATTCAGAACGGTGCCGCACCCCGATGATGCACTGCGCAGTATGCGACACGGACACGCCTGCGGCCGCGTACTGCGGGACGTGCGGCGCGCACCTGTCGGCGCAGCGCGGCGACGGCCGGGGCCGGTTGCGCATCGGCGCATCCGCGGCGGAACCGGGAGAGCACGTGCTGCGGTTGTCAATCGCGAGTACGTTGTTCCCGCACCTGCCTCACCGCTCGCGGGCGTCGTTTCGGGTGGCGATGGCGCTGTTGTTCCTGGCGATGGTCGTATTCGCGCTGCTGCGTTGGCAAGCGCCGTTGGTCGCGATCAGCGCGCTCGGACTTCCTCTGCTGTTCGGTCTGTACATGCACGAGACCGACATCGACGACGATCTGCCGATCGGCTCGCTGATCGTCACTGCGGTGCTCGGCGTCGCGCTCGGGGTGGGATGGGCGCTGGTGAGCGGCGGACTCGTCGCGCAGACGTACGACGCCGCAATCGGGGACGTCAAGGCCGACGCCACTACGATGCTCACGGGAGTTGCCGTCGCGGTTGTCACCGCAATCCTCACGCTCACCCCTGCTGTTGTGGTTCGGCTGCTGCGGCCGCTGCCAACCCGAGAGTCGTTGGACGGCTTTGTGATCGGCGCCCTGGGCGCCATTGGGTTCACCGCGGCGGCGACGCTCACACGGATGGCGCCCCAGTTCGCCACGGGCCCGAGGGCGGATACCGGCCGACCGATCAGCGAGCTTCTCGTTCAGGCCGCCATTCAGGGTGTCGCCCTCCCATTGACCGCGGCGGCCCTTGGGGGATTGGTCGGCGCCGCCCTGTGGTTCACGCGGCCCACCAACACCAGCCGACGACCGGCGACCGTGCTGCTGGCGGTGAGCATCCTTGTCGCGGTGGTTCTTTACGCCACGCTGGGGTTGACGGAGTCGCTGCCGTTCTTCCAAGGGCTCCACGTCGGGCTGCACCTGGCGATCGCGGTGATTGCCTTGCTGACCTTGAGGATTGGCGTGCAGGCCATGCTGTTGCACGAGGAGCGGGACGAGACGGATCCGGATCAGCACGTGCTGTGCCCGCACTGCGACCACGTGGTACCGGAGACGGCCTTCTGCCCGAATTGCGGGGTCGCCACCCGCGCGGCGTCGCGGACATCGCGCGCCGCGCGGCGCAGACCGCCCGAGGCCCCGGTGGTACGGCCCGGCTACGCGGTGCCCGCGGACTCGTACGAGACGGTGCCCGCGCCTTACACCACGCACACCAGGCTACTGACCGTGTTGGGCGCGGGGGCAGCGGTAGCGACTGCGGCGGCGGTGACGGTGTCGGTGCTGGCGACACCGAGCGTTCCGCGATTCGTCTGCCCGCCCGATTGCGGGCAGCCCCCGATCGGCAAGCCTGTCGAGACGAATCCCTGGTTCATGTCCAGCGATGGCAGGTTCTCTGTCCAATACCCGCGCCCGGGCACGGCCTACGAGGTGACGTTCGACCCCGAAGGTGTGAACGTGGATTTCACCGCCGGCGACACAGGCAGGATGCAGTTCTTCGGCCAGCCCGCGCAGGGTCGCACGTCGAAGCAAATCGCCGAGGACCTGGTCGGTGAGAAATATCCAAACGCCACAACGGATTACGAGATTCCCAACGCGTTGGTCGGCTATCAGCCGGGATACGGTGTGGTCAAAGACGAGTACCCGCAGGATGCCTCGGGCACCTTCACGCGGCTGCGCCTTCTGGTGATGGTCGCGATCAAGAACAACTATGCGCTGGTCGCCGCCGCGATCGGCCCGTACCACCAATTCAGCCCGGAGTTCGGCAGTGGCCACCCGTCCGGGGTCAACATGCAACTGGCGCTGGATATGGGCAAGTACGTGAACAGCTTTATCTGGCGCGACAACTCGCGGCGCTAGTTGCCGTACTGGTACTGGGGCTCGTGGAACCGGCCGATGATCGGGATGCGCTCGATGATCCTGTCGCGAAGCCGCGGCTGCTGCGGGACGGGCGGAACATAGTTGGGCGTGGGAGGCACATAGGCGGGCGGAGGAACATTCGCCGGCGCAGGCGGCGGCGCCGCGGGTGGCTCGGCCACAGGCGGCGCTTCCGGCGCGGGCGCGGCGGCCTCAACGATCGTGTGGGCAAGAAGTGGCGCAGCCTCCGGGGGTGGTGCCGCCGGCAGTGGTGGCGGTGCGGCCGGAACCGGTTGCGGCGCAGCCTGTGCGACCGATGGAGCGGCTGGCACTCGGGTCGGCTGATCGGCGGTTGCCGTGGTATCCCGTTGATCCACAGTCGAATTCGTGTCGGGAGTCAGGCCTATAACCAGCGCGGCGGAGAGCGAGACGACGAAGGCCACGACCGCGGCGGCAAGGACGGACGTCAACGCACCGATCCTCGACGGCAAGCGCCACCGGCTGGGCCCTGCTATCAGGGTGTTGACGGCCCGTGCCGATGCCAGCGCGGTTCCGCGGGCCAGTGCGAGGTTGGCCTCGGCTGCCGTGATGACCGGCACCGCTGCACCGTGGAAGGAAGTAGCGATCGAATCGATGTCGTCGGCCGACCCAAGGACAAAGATCGCCTCGGGCTGGACGCCGCTGCGATCAAGCAGGGCGAGCATGTCGTCGGCGGTCGGATCAACGCGCTCGGTCGTCACCCCGTCGTCGTCGACCAGCGCAACGAGAGCGCCGCCGGGTTCGACGATGCAAACTGCGACGTCGCGATAGCCGCCACGATCGGCGATGCCCGTCGCCAGGGAGTCAGCGGCCTCCTGCTCTGACACGGTGATGACGTTGTCGAGGCCCCGTTCCGCCAGCGCGTCGAGCAAGGTCGACGCGGCGGATTCGGCCTCAGTCGCCCAGGTGACGCCAATCGCATGCAGCCGGTTTTCCTCGACAGCGGCGATCACGTCGTCGAGCGTGTCGAAATCAACCGCGTCGCGGCAGACGGTGGCGCCCTCGGCCGTCGTGCCCTCGACAAGCACCCATCGGACGTCTGCCGACGTCATCGACAGACCGAGTACGAGGTCCACCTGGTTTGCCCCCGATCGGATCAATCGGCTCCGAGGTTACCGGCCAACCCGGATACACAAAAACCGTCAGTAAATGGCGCACGCCTCGTGGTTCTGCCTTTAAGGTGCTCTCGTGCCTCCGATGGATCGTCGCAACATGATGTTGATGTCCGGGATCGGCCTCTTGGCGGCCGCGATCCCCCTACCCACCGCCGGTGCTTCGCCGTCCCGCCCGGCGGGTCCGGCGCCCGCTGCGCCGCCGCCCAGTAGCGAACCGCCTGCGTACATTTTCCAGGACGAGTTCGACGGCCCGGCCGGTGCAGGACCCGATCCGGCGAAGTGGATTGTGTGGAACTGGGATGTGGACGTCTTCCCGCCGCTCGTGGGGCATTACCGCGACAACCGCCAAAACGTGTTCCTCGACGGGAACTCGAACCTCGTCATCCGCGCCACCCGAGAAGGCGACCAGTACTTCAGCGGCAAACTCCAAGCCAACTGGCGAGGGATGATCAATACCACTTGGGAAGCCCGGATCAAATTCAATTGCATGACGCCCGGTTGCTGGCCCGCTTACTGGACTGTGAACGAGGATCCTGACCCTGACGGCGAAGTCGACATCGTCGAGTGGTATGGCAACGGGAATTGGCCTCCGGGAACCACGGTCCACGCCGCATCCAACGGGAAAACATGGGAAGGCAGATCGATTCCCGAGTTGGTGGATGGAAATTGGCACAGCTGGCGAATGCGTTGGGACGAGGACGGTTTCAAGTTCTGGCGAGACTACGTCGACGGCGCGAAACCGTACTTCAGTGTGCCGCCGAAGCCCATACAGGTCTCCGGCAGACCCGGTGACCTCCGGTGGCCGTTCAACAATCCCGGCTACTGGATGTTCCCAGTCTTCAATCTCGCGGTTGGTGGGCCGGGCGCAGGAGATCCCGCCCTGGGTAACTTCCCGGCGGACATGCTGGTCGACTGGATACGCGTCTGGTAGTCGCTCGCGCTTATCGTGCCGCTTTGATGACCTGAACCAGGTTGAACTGCCAGCGCTCGAGAAGCCGGAACCCCAGGTCGCGCGGAACCGAGAAGGCGGGGGTACCTCCGAATCGTGTACCGGGCGGCAACGTTGTGTCCTGTTCGTGAGCGGGCCTTGACCTGTCGGCTTCGGTGATGATCCACACCACGCGGCAGTCGCTCAACGGTCCTACGGTGGCCTCCGGTATGAGATTGGTGTCGAAGACATCGTTGCGGTCCGTCGCACGTTGCCACAGGCTGAGGTCGACGAGTTTCCGGTAGGCATCGGGGCGCGCGGCCATCAAGGGCCGCATGGGGGCGGGCATGAAGGTCACCGTGTCGTTCACCAGTAGACAGTCACCCGGCGCAGCCTTCTCTGTGATCAAATCGGCCACTTGGCTGTAGTCCATACCGTATTTGGCGTACGGGCCACGCTGCACCAGAAAATAATTCGGACCCGCAGCGAGAGTGAAAACGCTCAGAATGGCCGCCGCCATCCATGGTGCAACAGCCAGTGCGCCGATGCAGACCCCCAAAACCAGCGCCACCGCCGGCGCGGTGAAACACAAGTAGCGAGGCGTGTAGATCGGGTTGAGCACCGCCGACCAGATGAGGATCACCGTGGTCGGAATCACAATCCATCCGATCGCCAGCGTCATTAGCCGTCGATCTCCCCGCGCCAGGTGCGCGGACGTGCAGAGCCACAAGACAACGGCCGTCGCTACGACAAGTGTCGACACGATCATGAACGGCGGACTTCGTTCGAAATACTGTTGAACCGTCACATCTTCGATCGTGCGGCGGCCAATCGGTGCGATCCAGACGATCTGATGTACTTGGCCGAAGGCCTCGACTCCAAACGGCGCCACAGCACAACCCGCCAGAAGCGACGCGACGGCGAACCGTACGAGGACCGTTGGACTGTGCCGGCAGAGACAGAGGAAAGCGACGTACGCCAACAACAAAAGGGTGAGATACACGTCGAGCAGAACCGACGTCGCCAGGACGACCCCATACGACAGCCAGAGCCAAGCGTTGTCACGGCGTGTGGCGTGCACGAACAGGACGGTCAACCACACGGCGGCCATCATCGACAACGCATACGGCCGAGCCTCGATGCCCGCCCACGTCGCCCGGGGCAGTATCCCGCAGACAACCCCGGAGCTCAGTGCCACAGTGCGCGACGAGAACTGCCTGCCCAACACCACTACTCCGGCCGCAGCGGCTCCGACAGCGAGACCGCTTGGTGCGCGCGACCAGAACTCTGTGGGCGGAAAGATCTGAAACCAGCCATGCATGAGCAGGTAGTACAGCCCGTGGACGGCGTCGACATTGCTCAACATCTGCCACAACTGCTGCAGAGATCGACTGTATGAGGCCGAAATGGTCGCGGCCTCGTCGTACCAGAAAGACGGGCGGCCCGCGCCGCCCAGACTCATCGCGGCGGCCAACACTCCAACGATCAGTGGGTCCAGCGCAGCCGGCGGTCGTCTCATCAGTACTCCCCGCCGAACACGCCGCTATGGTGCCAGAACCGATAGCCGCGTGCTGCGCCTGCTTTGGTCAAACTGCCATTTCCGCAGCAAATCAATAAAACCGTGTCTACAGTTATTTTTCTCAGCGTAAACAACTGAGTCCATAACCAGGTCAGTTCGTATTTCGCAAACTCCAGAGAGGGGTGACGACGATGACCTTTCAGCTTCCATCGCGACGTTTAATCCTTTTGAGCGGATTCGCTCTAGCAGTTGCGGCGGCTCCGGCGGTCGCGGCTTTCGGCGTGCCGGCTTCGCATGCTCCGACGCCGGTCGCCGAGTGCATGGCCGGTGAAGTCGTTGACCCTGCTACCGGGGTTTGCGTCTTGGGGCCGGCACCCGACGCCCCAAGGGCCATCCCGGGCAATCCAGCCCTTCCGGAAGTCGATGGCATTCCCTGCACCGGCGCCAACACGGGCGAATGCATCGGACTGCAAGAGTCCCAGGGCGGGGAGCCCGCACCGGTTCCGTGACATCGGCGGGGTGCTGACCAGCGCAAACGTACCGTTCTGTGACCCCGTCGTGACAACTTCGTGACAGTTGGCCCACTTTTTTCGTAGGGTGCTCTCTGTGGGGCGGCATGAATTAGCCAGGAAGCGACGGACGTCGCCAGCTGTCCTGGCTGCGGTCATCGCCCCGGCGGCGGTGTTCTTCGCCGTCGGAGCCGATGTTCATCCAGCTGCCCCCACGCCCGAGCCCAAGCCTGCGGTCGCCCCGGTTGAACCGGCTGCCAAAACCGTTGCACCGTGCTGCCTGGAGATCGTCGCTGCGGCACCGAGCGTGCCCTCGACTATTCCGTCCGATGGGCAGGCAGATACGGGTTCCATTCCCGCCCAATTGGTTTCGGCATCGAGATGGCGCGTCGTCGATCGCGCGCTGCCCGCCGGGGTTGCCCCGGAGCGGGGTCTACAGGTGAGAACCATTTTCGTCGCTCGCAGTATCAGCGCGCTGTTTCCTGAGATTCACCAGATCGGCGGCGTTCGACCCGACGCACTGAGGTGGCATCCCGACGGGCTGGCGCTGGACGTGATGATCCCCAACCCCAGCAGCGCCGAGGGCATCGCGCTCGGCAACCAGATCGTCTCGTTCGTGCT
>Ga0207688_10001749_pt1 | contig 11530 bp, 8 predicted proteins | sample KBSMiscanthusM4_FD_184296 | JGI IMG/M metagenome (GOLD analysis project Ga0207688, IMG submission 184296) | Miscanthus rhizosphere microbial communities from Kellogg Biological Station, Michigan, USA - M4 (SPAdes) (version 2) | ecosystem: Host-associated > Plants > Roots > Rhizosphere ...
GGAGGGGCGAGGGGAGACGGAGCGGCGAGGGATCCGGAGGCGGATACGGGCGGGAGGCGCAGGGGGGTGCGGGTGAGGTCTTCGTAGAGCTTGATCGGGAGCATCTCGCCGCCGGCGTCGCCGTACTGGGCGCGGGCGCGGCGGTAGACCTGCTCCACCACGGCGCTCACCTCCGCCGGCACCCCGGCGTGGCCGGCGAGGTCGACGGCAAGGCCGAGGTCCTTGCAGGCTAGGGCGAGCGCGAACGAGTCGTCGTAGTCGCCGGCCTCGAGCACGGACAGCACGTCGCGCTCGAGGAAGTTGCTCGCCGCCGGGCTGGCCAGCAGGCACCGGCGCAAGGTGGCCAGGTCCACCCCGGCCTGGGTGCCTATGGTGAGCACCTCGGCCGTCGCTACCAGGTGGGCGAACCAGAGCAGGTTGATCATGAGCTTGACCGTGTAGCCCGCGCCGTGGCCGCCCACGTGCAAGATCCGCTCCGGGTCGCCCATCGCCTCCAGCAGCGGCCGGACCCGGTGGAAGACCGCCTCCTCGCCGCCGACGAAGATCTGCAGCGTGCCCGCCCTGGCGCCGGCGGCCATGCCGCTCACCGGGGCGTCGAGAACGGCGACGTCGCCGGCCACGGCCCGGACCCGGTCCGCGACGGCGGGGACGCTGGTGGACATGTCGATCCAGACCGAGCCCGGCGCCAGCCCGGAGAGCAGGCCATCCGGGCCGAGCAGCACCCGCTCCACGTGCGCGGGCGCCGGCAGCATGGTGATCACCGCCTCGCGGCCGGCCGCGGTGTCCTGCGGGGTGGCGGCCCAGCCGGCCCCGGCGACCTCCAGGCCGGCCGCGGCCTCGCGGCGGATGTCGTGCACGAGCAGGTCGTGCCCGGCGGACAGGATGTTGCGGCTCATGGGACCGCCCATGGAGCCGAGCCCGATGAAGCCAACTTTCATGCTGCGCTCCGGTGGGTAGTGGCTCAGCGGACGTGCTCGGTGCGGAAGAAATCGCTGGAAACCCGGCCCGTTCGGGATAATCCTGCGGTGAAGAACGGGTTGGCCGGCTCGTGCCTGGCGGCGAGGATCTCGTCCAGCTTCGGCGCGCCGGTGGCGCCGTTTTCCAGTGCCTTCCTGATGGCGGCCCGGTTGTTCTGGTAGACCAGCTCGGCGTCCCGGGCCGCGGGGTTGACCCAGATGGCCGCGATGAGCAGCAGGTCCTCGGCTTCTTCCGAGCTGATCACGCCGTCCGCGACCGCGTCGGCGACACCGCCGGCCACGCCCGCCTGGGCCGCGCCCCAGGTGAGGTCGCCGTGCCGCTCGTCGGCCATGGCCGCCTTGTTCACGAACAGGGTCAGCGGCTTGACCGGCAGGTTCGGCCGCAGGATCGCGACGAAGGCCGAGTGCCCCGGTCTCGGCATGGCCAGCGCCGTGGCCCAGGCCGTGCCGACCGGCCCGTCGCGGCCGCCGAGCACCGTGTTGACGTGCGCCGCCTCGACGCCCTCCCCCACGAAGCTCTCGCCGATCAGCACCCGCGATGTCCGGTTCTGGTCCTGCATGGGGGCATCGTATCCAGCGGTCTTGGCTGCTCAGGCGACCGGGGTCAGGGTACCCATGGTAACCAGCTCGACCAGCGGTTCCAGGTCGGCCGGCAGTGTGCCGTCGGCCTGGGTGAACGGGACGAGTTCCCTGATCATCCGGTAGGCACGGCCGGTGCCCAGGCCGAGCTGACCGGGCGCACGCAGGTCGATGGCCTGGGCCGCGACCACCAACTCGATCGCCACGACCCGGGCGGACAGGGCGATCATGTCGGCCAGCCGCCGCGCGGACAGCGGCGCCATCGTGGCCCGGTCCTCGATGCCCTCGCCCTTCACCGAGCTGGCCAGCTCGTAGGAGACCGGGTGGGCCAGGGTGCGGGCCTCGACGGTGATGGCCTGGCCGGCCACCGCCAGCTCGGCCAGCGCGTCGTCCGGTGAGCCCGCACCGGCGGCCAGGCCGGCCGGCAGTCCCGAGTAGGGCGCCTGCAGCAGCTTGACCGCGCGCTCGTTCGCGCTGGTCACTACCGGGGCCAGCGCGATGCGCAGGAAATCGAGGGCGGCGGCGAGATGGCCGATGTCGAAGTTGCCGACCGACACGATCCGGCCCTGCTCATTGCCGGGCTCATTTCCGGGCTCATTCGTGGCGGGCACCACGACCGGGTTGGACTGCGAGGAGTTGAGCTCGATCTGCAGGATGCTCATGACGTAGCCGAGCGCGTCCCTGGCCGCGCCGTGGATCTGCGGCAGGCAGCGGAAGGTCAGCGGATCCTGCAGGAACCGGGCCGCACCCGGCTGCCACAGGTAGCTGCCCGCCAGCAGCAGCCGCAGCTGGTGCAGCGTGGCGACCAGGCCGGGGAACGGCCTGATCTGCTCGATGACCGGGTGCAGGCAGGCCACGTTGGCGCCGAACGCCTCCAGGTCGAGCGCGCCCGCCACGTCGAACACCGCCAGCAGGGCCTCCGCGTCGGCGGTGGCCAGGCAGGCCCACGCCGTGGTGAAGGCGTTGCTGCTGACCAGGGCGAGCCCTTCGTTCTCGGCTACCTCGAAACCGCTGCGGGTGATAAGGCCATGAGCGAGGTCGGCCATCGGGCCGAGGTCCCCCTGGCCGATCGAGCCGAGCCGGCGCACCGGCGGCGCGAACCCCTCGTTGAGCAGCGTGACGATCATCTCGGCCAGTTCGGGACGGACGCCGGTGACGCCCGTGGCGTAGCTGTTGGCCAGGCAGAGCATGGCGCCGCGGACCACGTCGGCCGGGGCCGCGTCGCCCTGGGCGATCCTGTGGTTGAGCACCAGGCGGTGGTTGAACCGCTGCCGCTCGGCCGGATCGAGCAGGTACGCCTTGCGCTCGCCCACCCCCGTGGTCAGGCCGTATACCGGCTCGCCGCCGGCGAGAACGTCCTGGACGATCGCTCGGGACCGGCGCATGGCGGCGAGCGCCTCCGGCGCCAGTGCGACCGTCTCGCCGTGCCGGGCGGCCGCCACGACCTGCGTAACAGTCAGGTCACGTCCGTTGAGCGTGATCGTCATTAATTGCTCACCCATCTATAACTGAGCTAGGCTCTGCCGTTCCAGGGCTGTTCCGCGTGAGGCGGCTCAATATTCCTGAGGCGGCCAGTATCAAGGAGGCCAGCGGTGGCAGCGTTCCTTCTGAGGCGCCTCGGCTTTATGATCCTGACGTTGTTTCTCCTCAGCCTGATCATATTCTTCGCCGGTCAGGTAGTCCCCGGTGATCCCGGCCGCGCCGTCCTCGGGCCGTTCGCCGCCAATAGCGCGGTGCAGGCCCTCGACCATTCGCTCGGCGTGGACAAGCCGCTGGTGACCAGGTACCTGAGCTGGCTCGGCGGGCTGCTGCACGGGGATTTGGGTAAATCGTATGCGTACCAGAGCGCGGTCGCGCCGTTCGTCCGGGCCGCGCTGATCAATTCGATCAAGCTGGCCGCGCTCGCGTTCATCATCGTGGTGCCACTAGGCATCGTCGGCGGCGTGATCGCCGCGTTCTACGAGGGTCGCTCGGCGGACCGGGTCATCTCCGTGACCGGGCTCTCCCTGACCAGCGTGCCCGAGTTCGTATCCGGCATCGTGCTGATCGTGATATTCGGCGTGACGCTGAAGTGGCTGCCGGTAACCGCGTCCGCCGGGGCCGGCGCCGGGGTCTTCAACCAGTTCCGGCACCTGATCTTGCCCGCTATACCACTCGTTTTGGTCCTTTTCGGTTACATTGCCCGTATGGCCAGGGCGGGGACCATCGAGGTGCTGAACTCGGACTACACACGGACCGCGGTACTCAAGGGACTGCCGGAGGCGACCGTGATCCGCCGGCACGTGCTGCGCAACTCGCTGCTGCCGACGATCACGGTCATCGCGACCCAGACCGGATACCTGATCGGCGGGCTGGTGGTGGTGGAGGTGCTGTTCAACTACCAGGGCCTCGGGAACCTGATCTACAAGGCCGCGGTAGGCAAGGATTTCGCGATGCTGGAAGCGGGGGTCCTCATCATCGGCGTGGTCTACGTGGTGGCCACGCTGATTGCGGACGTGCTGCTGACCTTGCTCAATCCGCGGCTGCGCCTCGGGGGCACGGAATGAGCGGCTCCGTGCCGCAGCCGGCCGAACCGGGCGCCGCGTCGCCCGTCGACCCGGTTGCGCCGATCGATCGCACGGGCGGGTATCTCGGGGCGACCGGAGCGGCCGCGGTGGCGGCCGCCAGCCGGTCTACGCCGGCCCGATGGCGACTGCTGCTGCGCAAGGCGACGTTCTGGGTCGGCGCGATCATCGTGCTGTTCTGGGTGGTCTGCGCCATCTTCGGGCACCTGTTCGCGCCGTACGACCCGCTGGCGCAGGATCTGCTCGCCAACAACCAGGCTCCGTCGGGGGCGCACTGGTTCGGCACCGACCAGCTCGGCCGGGACGTGCTGTCGCGGGTCATCGTCGGCGCCAGGTACATCCTGATCATCACCCCGCTGGCGACGCTGATCGGCACCGTCCTCGGCACCGCGCTCGGCCTGGCCATGGGCTACCTCGGCGGCTGGTTCGACTCGGTGGTCAGCCGGATCGTTGAGGCCATCCTCGCGCTGCCCTTCGCGATCATCATTTTGCTCTTCGCGGTCGCCATCGGCCCGTCCGTGGGGTCGATCACGGTCATCATCGGCCTGGTCTTCACGCCGCTGATCGCGCGGACGGTCCGGACGGCGGTGCTGGTCGAGCGACATCAGGACTACGTGTCCGCGTCCCGGTTGCTCGGCGAGAGCCCGGCCCGGGTCATGTTCGGCGAGATTTTGCCCAACGTCCTGCCCGCCATCGTGGTCGAGTTCACGGTCCGGCTCGCCTACGCGGTCTTCGCGCTGGTCACGCTGTCCTTCCTCGGCTTCGGCATCAAGCCGCCCACCCCGGACTGGGGCGGGGACATCGCGGCCAACTACAGCGGCCTGCTGGCCGGCTACTGGTGGCAGACGCTGTTCCCGGCGCTCGCCATCGCCTCGCTGGTGATCGCGGTCGCCTTGATCGCGGACTCGATTGAGCAGGTGCTCAACGCATGACCACTGACCAGGCGTCGTCGGCGTCGTCGGCTCTCGCGGCTTCGGGGCCGGCGCTCGTCGTCTCGAACATGGACGTCACCTACCGGGTGCGGGGCCAGGATCGCCTCGCCCTGCGGAACGTCTCGTTCTCCATCGGACGCGGCGAATCGTACGGGCTGGTGGGCGAGTCCGGATCCGGCAAGTCCACGGCCGCGCTCGCGCTGGTGCGTTACCTGCCGAGCAACGGCCGGGTGAGCGGCGGGACGATCAGCATCAACGGGCTGAACCCGCTGTCCATGGGTAAGAGGGACCTGCGCCAGCTGCGGGCCAGGACCATCTCGATGGTGTACCAGGAGCCCGGGCGGGCGCTGAACCCGTCCCTGCGGGTGGGCCGGCAGATCGCCGAGGTCTTCGAGGTCGCCGGGGAGTCGTCCGGGTCGGCCATGGCGTCGGCCGAGGACATGCTGCGCAAGGTCCAGATCTCCGATCCCGGCCGGGTCATGCGGCGGTATCCGCATGAGCTGTCCGGCGGGATGGCGCAGCGGGCGGTGATCGCGATGGCGCTGGCCTCCTCGCCGTCGGTGCTGATCCTGGACGAGCCGACCACCGCGCTGGACGCGACCGTGGAGGCCGAGGTGCTCGACCTGGTCGCCGCGCTACGCCAGGAGTTCGACACCTCGGTCCTGTTCATCAGCCACAACCTGGCCGTGATCGCCAAGATGTGCGATCGGGTGGGGGTGCTCTACGCGGGCGAACTGGTCGAGGAGGGGCCCGCCCGGCAGGTGTTCGACGACCCGCGGCACCCGTACACGGTCGGGCTGCTGCGCTGCATCCCGCGGCGCGGGCAGCGCAAGGACCGCGACCGGCTGGACACTATCCCCGGCTTCCTGCCCGCGCCCGGCCACTCCCTGAGCGGCTGCGTGTTCGCGCCGCGGTGTGCGCTCGCGCGGGACCGCTGCCGGTCCGAGTCACCGCCGTTCTTCGACGTCGGCGACCTGCGGACCGCGCGCTGCTTCTACCACGAGCAGGCGCCCGACCTGCCCCGGGCCACCCCGTCCTCGACGCCGGCCCTGGCGACCGACGGGATCGGCGGCCCGCTGGTCGAGGTGGAGAAGCTGTCGAAGACCTTCGGCGGCGGCGTCCAGGCGCTGGCCGGGGTGGACCTGGTGGTGCACCGCGGCGAGACGCTCGGCCTGGTCGGCGAGTCGGGCAGCGGCAAGACCACGCTGGCCCGGGTCCTGCTCGGGCTGATCGCGCCCGACCCGGGCTCGGTCGTCACCCTGGAGGACAAGCCGCTCAGCCCGGACGCGCGGCGGCGGCCGCGGGAGGTCCTGCGCGCGCTGCAGATCGTGTTCCAGAACCCGGACTCGGCGCTGAACCGGCGGCACTCGGTGCGCAGCCTGATCAGCCGCCCGCTGACCCGGCTGGCCGGGCTGTCCGGGAAGGCGTTGCAGGACCGGCTGGCCGAGCTGATCGCCTCGGTCCGGCTAGAGGACCGCCATCTGGCGCTGCGGCCCGGCCAGCTGTCCGGCGGGCTGAAGCAGCGGGTCGCGATCGCGCGCGCCTTCGGCCCCCGGCCCGACGTGGTGGTCTGCGACGAGCCGACGTCGGCGCTGGACGTGTCGGTGCAGGCGGCCATCCTCAACCTGCTGGCCGACCTGCAGCAGCAGGAGCACGCCACCTACCTGTTCATTTCGCACGACCTGGGCCTGGTCAGGTACCTGTCCGACCGGATCGTCGTGCTCTACCTGGGGCGGGTGATGGAGGTCGGCCCGGCCGAGACCGTCTTCGCCGGGCCGCATCACCCGTACACCGAGGCCCTGTTCTCGGCCGTGCCGTCGCTGGACGGCCAGCGCCCGGACCGGATCAGGCTGCAGGGCGAGATCCCGTCCGCGGCCAATCCGCCCAGCGGCTGCGTCTTCCACACTCGCTGTCCGCGCAGGCTGTCTACCGGAATCTGCGAATCCACCGAACCCCCCCTGCTCGAAGAAGAGCCGGGTCACCTGATCCGCTGCCACATCCCAATCACCGAACTGCGACAACTGCAGCTAAATGAACCCGCCCCATCCCAGGGAGGCTCTGCATGACTCGGAAGATCGATAACAAACGCCTCGGGCAGCTTCGCGAGGGCCAGGGCGAGATCGCTAACCACATCATCGACGAGTTCGCCGCCGGACGGTTGTCCCGCCGCGACTTCGTCCGCCGCGGCACCGTGGTCGGGATTTCCGTACCACTGCTCGGGTCGATCCTCGCCGCCTGCGGCAGCAGCGGGACGAGCTCGTCTCCGTCCGGCGGGTCCTCCTCCGCCGCGGGCGCGCCCGGCGCGGTGATCAAGGCGGGCATCGTCACGCCCACCGGGGCCATCAACCCGGTCACCGTGGCCGACCAGGGCGGCCTGGACATGCTCGGGCAGACCGGAGAGTACCTGTGCCTGTCCACCCAGACGCTGACCTTGAAGCCGGTGCTGGCCACCAGCTGGACACCGAACAGCAAGGCCGACGTGTGGACGTTCAAGATCCGCCAGGGGGTCAAGTTCCACAACGGCCAGGCGCTGACCGCCGATGACGTGGTGTACACCTACCAGCTGCACACCAACCCCAAGGGTGAGGCGAACGCGCTGTCCGCCTTCGGCGGCGTGCTGACCCCGGCCGGGGTGAAGAAGGTCGACGACTTCACGGTGGAGTTCCACCTCAGCGCCCCGAACGGGAACTTCCCGTACCTGACCTCCTCCGACAACTACAACATGATCATCTTGCCGAAGGGCTACGATCCGGCTAAGTGGCAGAGCACGTTCCTCGGCACCGGGCCGTTCAAGCTCGGCTCGTACACGCCGAAGTCCGGGGCCACGTTCACGCGCAACGAAAGCTACTGGGGCAAGAAGGCGCTGCCCTCGTCGACCCAGTTCACCTTCTACGACACCCAGAACCCGATGATCCTGGGGCTGACCGGCGGGACGATCGACGTGGTCGGGCAGTTCGCCGTGGCCGGCGCGCAGGAACTGCTGACCGGCAGCTACAACATCATCAAGCTGAAGTCCAGCGCGCACCGCCAGCTATCCATGCGCAACGACAAGGCCCCGTTCACCGACCCGCGGGTCCGGCAGGCGATAGCGCTCACGCTCGACCGGCCCGCGATCGTCAAGGCGCTGTTCCAGGGCTTCGCCGACGTGGGCAACGACAGCCCGTTCGCGCCCGTCTACCCGTCCACCAACACCAGCGTGGCCCAGCGGACGAAGGACATCGCCAAGGCCAAGTCGCTGCTGGCCGCGGCCGGCCACGGCTCGGGCTTCAGCACCCAGCTGGTCACCGAGAACTTCGTCGAGATCCCCCAGTACGCGCAGATCGTCGCCCAGTCGGCCAAGGAGATCGGGGTCAACATCGGCCTGAAGGTGGAGAGCTCGAGCCAGTACTACGGCAAGGCGACGTTCGGGAACTCCGACTGGCTCGACGCCACCATGAGCCTGGTCGACTACGGGCACCGGGGCGTGCCGAACGTGTTCCTGACCTCGCCGCTCGAGACGTACAACGCCAAGACGGGGACCGGCACCTGGAACGCCGCGCACTTCGCCAACGCGCAGTACGACAAGCTGGTGGCGCAGTTCATCGCCGCCTCGGACCTGGGTACGCAGAAGACCCTCGCCGGGCAGATCGAGACGCTGCTGCTGGCGCAGACGCCGATCATCTTCGGGTACTTCTACAATTACCTGACGGCGACGACCAAGGGCGTGACCGGGGTGTACCCGACCGCGGTCGGGCACCTGTTCCTGTACGACGCCGCGAAGAGCTAGGGCCTCCTGAGCTAGCGCACTCCGGGGCTTTCGGAGTGCGCTAGCTCAGGAAGGGAATGCAGCCCGGATGGCTACCCAGAAGCGAGCCAGGTCCGACCCGCACGGACACGATCACGGGCACCACCACCGGGATGTATCCGGCGGCTGGCTTCGGCCGGCTGTGTTCGGCGCCATGGACGGCCTGGTCACCAACGTGTCGCTGATCGCCGGAGTGGGGGGCGGCGGCGGGAGCGCGCACACCATCGTGCTCACCGGCCTGGCCGGCCTGGCCGCGGGCGCCTGCTCGATGGCCGCCGGGGAGTACGTGTCGGTCTCCTCGCAGAACGAGCTCGTCCAGGCCGAGGTGAACAAGGAACGGCTCGAGCTGGAGAACAACCCCGTGTTCGAGCAGGCCGAGCTGGCCACCATGCTCCGGGCCCGCGGCGTCAGCGCGGCCACCGCACGGCAGGCCGCCGCGGAGATCTCGGCGTACCCGGACAAGGCGCTGGCCGTGCACGCGCTGGAGGAGCTAGGCGTGGATCCCGGCGAACTGCCCTCGCCGGTGGTGGCGGCGGGCGCCTCGCTAGCCTCCTTCGCGGTCGGCGCGGTCATCCCGCTCATCCCGTACCTAGCCGGCCTGCAGGTGATGGCCCTCGCGCTCGGGTTCGCCGCCGTCGCCGCGATCGTCGGCGGGGGCATGGTGGCCCGGCTGACCAGCCGACCGTTCTGGCGGGGCGCGATCCGGCAGCTGGTCCTAGGTGCCTGCGCCGCCGCGATCACCTACCTGATCGGGGTGGGCGTCGGTCACGTAGCCGCCTGAAACGCGGTCGTTCTGGTTCTGGTTCTGATTCTGGTTCGGTTTATGGCTCCGGTTCCGGCTCCCGTTCCGGCTCTGGCGGGACAGGATGAGGGCGGTGGCCGCGGCGGCGGTGAGCGCCGCGGTCAGGTGCCCGACCGCGGCCACGTCGAGCTGGCTCAGACCGCCGAAGATCTGGCCGGGAAACACCAGCACCACGAGGTCCGCGGCGGCCAGCGCGCGCACCAGCCAGCCGCCGCAGATCAGCGCGATCACGATGGCCGACAGCACCACGTAGGACGGGCCCACGTCGCTGATGTGCCGGTTCGCGGCGGCGAGCTGGCCGGCGTCGATCCGGTAGGCGAGGATGCCCTCGCTGACCAGGGATCCGATCACATGCCCGGCCAGGCAGACCAGCGCTGTCCTGGTGTTGCCGAGGGCACGGTTCGCGCCGAAGACGGCCGGCGCGATCAGCAGCGGCCAGGCCGCGAAGAACCCGGACGTGACGAACGCGGAGGCCAGCAGCGGGCCCGCCGGCTCGTGCTCCAGGTTGGCCACGTTCGTGCTGGCCCAGGCGATCAGCCGGGCCTGGGCGTGCGGGTCCAGCCGGGTGTAGGCGAGCCCGGCCGCGACGACGCCGGCCAGATACGCCGTGGCGAAGCCGTAGTGCCGCAGCAGGACCCGCATTGTCACCTCAGCTGCCCCGGCTGGTCTGAGCCGGACCGGTCTGAGCCGGACTGGTCTGAGCCGGACTGGTCGGGGGCCGACTGGTCGGGGCCTCGTTGATCAGGGCCTGCCCGGCGACCGGGACGCCGAGCTGCAAGACCAGCCAGATGCGGCCGGGGTCGGAGAGCAAGCGCGGTTCGGTCAGCGGGTCCCCGTCGACCACGATCAGGTCGGCGAGCTTGCCCTCGGTGACCGTGCCGATGTGCTCACCCAGGCCCAATGCCTCGGCTGCGGTCCTGGTCGCGGCGACCAGGGCTTCGGCCGGGGTGAGCCCGTGATGCACCATCCGCTGGATCTCCAGCCCGGTGGCCAGGCTCACATCACTGCCGAGCGCGATCGGCACGCCCGCCAGGCGGGCGGCTCGCATGCTGGCCGCGCCCTGCTCGAGGTTGAACTGCGCCAGCCCGGTCAGCACGGGAGGCATCCCGGGATCGGCGTGCGCCGCCTCGGCGCCGAGCGGCTCCCCCGGCCCGGCCGCTGGGTCGACCGTCTCCCCCATTCCGGCCATCCAGTAGTAGCCAGACAGCGTAGGCACCAGGACTTGTCCCCCCGCGGCCATCGCCTCCAGCAGGTCCGGCCGCTGGTGCAGGTACATGCCGTGCTCGATGGTATCCACGCCGTGCCTGATCGCCGCGGCGCAGCCGTCCAGGCCCTCCGCGTGCGCGGCCACCCGGTAGCCCAGCCGGTGCGCCTCGTCGGTGACGGCGGCCAGTTCGGGCTCGGTGAGCTGAAGCGGATCGGGGTCCTCGAGTTCGTTGGAGCGAGCGCCGGTCGTCATTACCTTGACGAAGTCCGCGCCGTAGCGGATCTGTTCCCTGACCGCGCGCCTGATGTCGTCCGGACCATCAGCCTCCCGGTACATGTCGCCGTAGAAACGCCCGCCGGGTGCCGTGGCCGAGATGATTTTCCCGCAGGTCAGCAGCCGGGGACCACGGAACGCGCCATAGCGCATGGCCTGCCTGGCCTGCTGCGGCATCAGCCCCTGCGACCCGCAGACCCGGATGGTGGTCACGCCGAAGCGCAGGTAGTCGCGGAGTTCGGCCTGCAGGAAATGCGCCGCTACCCCTGGCAGCGCCTCCTCGGCCCCCTTGGCGGTGTGCGGCACGCGGCCGGACGCGTGGGTGTGCGCGTCGGTCAGTCCCGGCATCAGCACCCGTCGTCCCAGGTCCACCGGGCGGGCACCGTCCGGGCACCGCTCCCGGTCGTCCGCG
>Ga0207688_10001752_pt1 | contig 11515 bp, 9 predicted proteins | sample KBSMiscanthusM4_FD_184296 | JGI IMG/M metagenome (GOLD analysis project Ga0207688, IMG submission 184296) | Miscanthus rhizosphere microbial communities from Kellogg Biological Station, Michigan, USA - M4 (SPAdes) (version 2) | ecosystem: Host-associated > Plants > Roots > Rhizosphere ...
ACGCCAGGCGTCCCGGTCCGCCAGGTTCGGGGCGGGCTCGCCTTCGAACGCGACGGTGCCCGAGTCGGGAGCCTGCAGACCGGTCAGGATGGCGACCAATGTGGACTTGCCTGCGCCGTTGCGTCCGACGAGGGCGTGCGTGCGGCCCGCGGTGATGCTGATCCCGGCGCCGTCCAGCGCGACGGTCGTGCCGTAGCGCTTGTGCACGTCCTCGGCCAGCACGAGCGGCCACGACTGCCGGACTGCGGGCACTGCGGTCATCGCCATCCTCTCGAAGCGGCTTGCTCGTCAGCTGACGTTGTTGCCCCACAGCGACTTGTCGTCGTACTTCAGCGACGGCGTCCCGCCGATGACGCTGCCGTCGACGGTGACCAGCGGCGCGCTGAGCTGGTCCTCGAGAACGCCAGGTCGCACCTGGATGATCGTGCTGTCGTGATCGGTCTTGCCAGGGTTGAACGTCTTGCCCGCGATCGCCTGCTGCACGTAGTAGAGGCCGTACTTGGCGTAGAGGTCAGCGGGCTGGGAGACGGTGGCGTCGATCTGCCCGGAGCTGATGTCCTTCAGCTCCTCGGGGATGCCGTCGTTGGACACCACGAACACGTGCTTCGGATCGTCGGCAGGCAGCAGGAGCCCCTTCTGCTTCAAGACCTGGAGGGTTCCGGCCAGCGCGAAGCTGGACTGCATGTAGACCCCGCGGACGTCCGGGTTGGCGGCGAGCGCCGTCTGCAGCTGTGAGGCGGCGAGCGCGCCGTCCCACTTCGACGGCTCGCCGAAGACCTGCATCGCCGGGAAGTTCTTCTGCATGCACTCGTTGAAGGCGTCGGTGCGGTCGCGGCCGTTGATCGAAGCCACGTCGCCCTGCAGCATCACGACCTTGCCCTTGCCGCTGAGCTTGGTCCCGAGGAACTGGCAGGCCTTCTCGCCGTAGGCGCGGTTGTCCGCTCGCACGACCATGGCCACGTTGCCGGTGTCCGGCCGGGTGTCGATGGTGACGACCGGGATCTTCTTGGCCTCCAGCTGCCCCAGGGTCGGCGCGATCGCCGCGGTGTCCTGAGGCGCCATCACGACGCCCTTGACGCCTTGGCTGATGAGGGTCTGGACGTTGGCGGTCAGCTTGGCGATGTCGTTCTCGGAGTTGGTCGTCTTCAGGTTGCTGATGCCGAGCGACTTCGCCTCGTCAGGCGTGTAGCGGATGTAGGCGTTCCAGAAGTCGGTGTCCGACCGCGGGTAGTCCGAGCCGATCAGCGGTGCGTTGTCCGTTCCGCCGCCGCCTCCCGCCCCGCCGCTGCTCCCGCCCCCGCAGGCGGCCAGCGCTGCCACCGCAGTCACGGCGCACGCGGTCAACACGATCTTGCGCATGGCATTCTCCTTCGTCGATCGGTGGTGTGGTCGATGCCTCATGGGCCGGGTGCGTCCTGGCGGGAGCCCGCCCAGGCGGGACCGCCCGGGAAGCTGAAGCGCTCGAGCGCGGAGGGCAGCATCCGCGCGCCCGCACCCGGGCCCCGCGGCGCGACGTAGCGGCCCTCGCGGATGACCACCGGGTCGACGAAGTGCTCGTGCAGGTGGTCGACGTACTCGATCATGCGCTGGTCGGCGCGGCCGCTGACGGCGAGCAGGTCGAACATCGCCAGGTGCTGGACCATCTCGCACAGCCCCACGCCGCCCGCGTGCGGGCAGACGGGCACGTCGAACTTCGCGGCCAGCAGCAGGATCGCCACGTTGTCGTTCACGCCGCCGACCCGGCAGGCGTCGATCTGCACCACGTCGAGCGCGCCCGCCTGCAACATCTGCTTGAAGACAACCGGGTTCTGCACGTGCTCGCCGGTGGCCACCCGGATCGGCGCGATCGCCTCCCGGATCCTGGCGTGGCCGAGGATCTCGTCCGGGGAGGTGGGCTCCTCGATCCAGTACGGGGCGAACGGTGCGAGGTGACCCATCCAGTCGATCGCGTCGGGCACCCCCCAGATCTGGTTGGCGTCTAACGCGATCGGCAGTTCGGCCCCGACCGCGTCCCGGGCCACCGACAGCCGCCGGACGTCGTCCTGCAGGTTGCCCCCCACCTTCAACTTGATCATCGAATAGCCCTCGGCGGCGGCTTCCTTCGACAGCCGGGCCAGCTTCTCGTCGTCGTACCCCAGCCAGCCGGGCGTGGTCGTGTACGCCGGGTAGCCACGCGCGAGCAGCTCCGCCTCACGCTCGGCGCGGCCCGCCCGCGCCCGGTGCAGGACCTCCAGCGCATCCTGTTCGGTGATCGCGTCGCGCAGGTAGCGGAAGTCGACAAGTCCGACGATCTCCTCGGGCGACAGGTCCGCCAGCACCTGCCACAACGGCTTGCCCTCACGGACGGCGCGCAAGTCCCACACGGCGTTGACGACCGCCCCCACCGCCATGTGGATGACGCCCTTCTCCGGGCCCAGCCACCGCAGCTGGCTGTCGCCGGACAAGCTGCGGCCGAACGCGCCGATGTCAGCGAGGACGTCGTCCACGTCGCGGCCCACCACGAGGGGTTCCAGTGCCTTCACCGCCGAGGTCTGAACGTCGTTGCCCCGCCCCACGGTGAAGACCAGGGAGTGCCCCTCTTCGCCCGTGTCGGTGCGCACGACGAGGTAGGCGGCCGAGTAGTCGGGGAACGGGTTCATGGCGTCCGAGCCGTCGCGCTGCACCGACGTCGGGAAGCGCACGTCACGGGTGTCGAACTCCACGATGGTGGACACGGATCCTCGCTTCGTCAGGCGCGTGCTCGGGAGGGTGGCAGGCGCTGCAGCACCATCAGATGGCGTTCGACGTACCCACGCCTCACTCGATGGGAGCGGAGGTTAGAACAGAAAACATCCCATGTCTAGCGACCCGTTGCCCGTCCAGGAGGCCTCGTGTCACCATCGACGCGCACATAGATGGGATCGCTGACGGTGGTGACGAGGGGCGGTCGGGAGTGGCGCGGTCCGAGCAGGCGGGGTCCGCCGGGAACGTCCGCGGCGTGCTGGACAGCCATGTGCACCTCTGGGAGCCGCACAGGCTGCACTACCCCTGGTTGGCCGGAGAGCCTGCGCTGAACCGGGCCTTCCTGCCCGTCGACCTCGCTGCGGCCCGGCGATCGGACGGCGGGGTCCTGGTCGTCGAGGCCGACCGTGCGTCGGACGAGGCCGTCGCCGAGGTCGACTGGCTGACCGGGTTGGCCCGGGCCGGTGCACCGATCCGCGGCGTCGTGGCCCACGTCCCGCTGGAGCGCGGGCTCGCGTGCCGCGCGCTGCTCGCTGAGCTGGCCGCTCGGCCGCTCGTCGTCGGAGTGCGCAGGCTGCTGCAGGACCAGCGGACGGGCTTCGCACTGGCTCCGGACTTCGTGGCGGGCGTTCGGCAGTTGGCCGAGCACCGCTTCGTCCTGGACCTGTGCGTGCGGGAGCACCAGCTCGCGGAGGCGGCGGAGCTGGCGCGCCGGTGCCCGGAGATCACTTTCGTCCTCGACCACCTGGGCAAGCCCGCGGTGGGCCGCAGGCCGCTGCAGGACTGGGCCCGCGACGTGCACCGCCTCGCCGCGCTGTCCAACGTGGCCTGCAAGCTGTCCGGTCTGACCAGCGAGGCCGCGCGCGCCGCAGGCACGCCTGCCCAACTAAGGTCCTTCCTGCGCCACGCCGTGGCGGAGTTCGGGCCGGAGCGGTGCATGTTCGGCAGCGACTGGCCGGTCGCCTCGCTCACCACCACTTACGACGGCTGGCTCGACACCGTCTGCGATGCGATAGCGGATCAGACGGCGGCCGACCAGGACCGCATCATGAACCAGACCGCGGAGACCGTCTACGGCCTCGGCGGTCCGCGGAGTGACGAGAGGAAGAACCGGCAGTGGCGCTAGCGGACGAGGCGATCCTGCGGATCAAGGAGATGATCGTGACCGGCAGCCTCGCGCCGGGCGCCCGACTCCCGCGCGAAGCCGACCTCGCGAGCCAGCTCGGCGTGTCGCGCAACTCGCTGCGCGAGGCCGTCAGCGCCCTTTCGATGATCAACATCTTGGACGTCAGGCAGGGCGACGGCACGTACGTGACGAGCCTCGAACCGCAGGTCCTGCTGGACACCCTGACCTTCGTCGTCGACTTCCACCGCGACGACAGCGTGCTGGAGTTCCTCCGCGTGCGCCGCATCCTGGAGCCCGCGGCGGCCGCGATGGCCGCCCAGCAGATCGACGACGCCGCCCTGGCGGTGCTGCAGCGCGTCGTGGACGCCTCGTCGCCCGACGCCGAACCCGAGGAGCTCTTCGCGCTCGACGCCGAGTTCCACCGGCTGGTCGGTATCGCCTCGGGCAACTCCGTGTTGGCCTCCCTGATCGAGGGTCTCTCGGGGCCGACGAACCGGGCCCGGGTCTGGCGTGGCCGCACCGAGGTCGGCGCCCAGGAACGCACGGTGCGCGAGCACCAAGCGATCCTCGACGCGCTCGCGGCCCACGCTCCTGACGTTGCGCACGCCGCGATGGTGGGGCACGTGGCGGGTGTCGAGAACTGGTTGCGCAGAGCGCGTTGACTCGCGGTGAATCGCGGTTCAATATTGAACTGCGGTTCACGAGGGTGGGGCCCGGGGAGGTGCGCGGTGGCGGAGCAGGTTGCAGCCGGGCATCCGAGTCCGCATCCGAGTCCGCGGGTCGCCGCCCGGCAGGCGGACGCGCGGCGCCGCATCCTGGCGGCGGCGCGCGTAGTGGTGAGCGAGCAGGGTTTCGCCGCGGCCCAAGTGGCCGTGGTCGCCTCGGTGGCCGACGTGGCGACCGGCTCGATCTACCGGCACTTCCCGTCGAAGGCCGCGCTGTTCTCGGAGATGCTGCGCGTCGTCTGCGTCCGCGAGCTGGACGTGGTCACGGCCATCGCCAGCGAGACGGGGCGCAGCATCACCGACCGGATCGGCGACGCCGTAGCGACCTTCGTCGACCGCGCGCTGCGCGGCGAGGGCCTGGCTTACGCCGTCATCGCCGAGCCCATGGATCCCGACGTGGATCAGGTGCGGCTGGAGGCGCGCGCCGGTCTGGCGCACGCCTTCGCGAACCTGATCGAGGAAGGCATCGCCTCGGGCGAGCTCGCCGACCAGGACGCCGGGATCAGCGGCGCCGCGATCGTCGGCGCGTTCCTGGAAGGCGTCGTCGCCCCGCTGGCCGAGCGGGAGGTTCGTCCGCCCGACCGGGCGGCGATCAGCGCGGAGATCGCCCGGTTCTGCCGGGCCGCCGTGGCCTGCCACCACTGACCCACACCCACTTGCGGGGAACGAACATGACTCTCGTCGACGACTTCACCCACCAGCGTCCGATCCCGGACAACCTGATCCCGGACCTCAACGACGTCAACGCCTTCACCGCCGACAAGATCGCGAGCGGCGTCGTGGGGCGGTGCGCGCCGTGGGCGTGGGAGCGGGCCGAGCGGCTCGGCGCGAAGGTGTGGGACCCGGGGGTGCTCAAGGCGGCCCGTGACGCCCAGCGCTACACCCCCGAGCTGCGCACGCTCAACCGCATCGGCGAGCGGGTCTACGAGGTCGACTTCCACCCCGCCTACCACGAGCTGATGGCGCTCGGGTTCGGCTCCGGCGTGCACTCGCTGGCCTGGACCGCCGGGCAGCCCGGCGCGCACTCGGCCCGCGCGGTGCTGTCGTACCTGTGGAACCAGATCGACGGCTCCACCGCGTGCCCGCTGGGCATGGCCTACGCCTCGATCCCGCTGCTGCGCAGCCGCCCCGAGTTCGCCGAGTTCGCCCGTGCCGTCGCCGCGGAGGGCTACGACCCGGCCGACGCGCCGATCGGACAGAAGTCCGCGGCCACGATCGGCTACTTCATGACCGAGAAGCACGGCGGCTCCGACCTGCGGGCCAACGTCACCGTCGCCCGTCCGGTCGGCAAGCGCGGACCCGGCGAGCGCTACCTGGTCAACGGCCACAAGTGGTTCGCCTCGGTGCCCATGTCGGACTGCTTCCTCACCGTAGCCCAGACCGCGGGCGGCGTGTCGTGCCTGCTGGTCCCGCGGCGTCGTCCGGACGGCACCCTCAACGGGATCCGGATCAACCGGCTGAAGGACAAGCTCGGCAACAAGGCCAATGCCTCGTCCGAGATCGAGTACCACGACGCCGAGGCGTTCCTCGTCGGCGAGGAGGGCAAAGGCGTGCGCACCATCCTGTCCTCGGCCGAGTACACGCGGCTCGACTTCGCGGTCGGCTCCGCGGGGCTCATGCGCGCCGCCCTGTCGCAGGCGCTCCACTACAACGACAGCCGCGAGGCGTTCGGGGCGCCGCTGTCGCAGCTGCCGATCCAGGCGCCCGTTCTGGCCGACCTCGCGCTGGAATGGGCAGGCGCGGCGCACCTCGGGTTCCGCGTCGCCCGCGCCGAGGACGCGCAGGACGACGTCGCCGAGCGGCTGGTCTCGCGGCTGTTGACCCCGGTGGCGAAGTTCTGGAACTGCCGCCGGGTCGCAGGCGTGACCGAGGAGGTCATCCAGTCCATCGGCGGCAACGCCTACATCGAGGAACACCCCTGCCCCCGCTACTACCGGGAGGCGCCGCTCAACGCGATCTGGGAGGGCACCTCCAACATGATGGTCATGGACGTGGGCCGGGTGCTCACCCGCGAGCCGAAGGCCGTCGAACCGGTCCTCGACGAGATCCGCCCCGCCGCGGCCGAGCACCCGCTCCTCGCGAACGCGCTCGCCGAGATCGACGAGCTGGTCATGACCCCCGAGGACACAGGCCGCTACCTCGTCACGAAGATCGCGCTCGCCACCCAGGCCGCGCTCCTGGTCGAGCACGCGCCGACGGTCGTCGCCGACGCGTTCGTCGCCTCCCGCCTCGGATCCGGCTGGGGTCCGGGCTACGGCACCCTGCGCGGGGTCGACTTCCAGGCCGTCATCGACTACGCCCGGCTCGGGTGATCCTGAGCCCGCCCGCCGACTCGGGTGCGGCCTCGTCACAGCACGCCCCGTGCGGCGAGGCTCCCCATCAGTCGTCCGATGCCCCATTCCCATCGGGTGGCGTCTTCGGAGGTCGTCACGACGTTCACGAGGCGACCCAGCGCGTCATCCCTGTAGGGGTGGGGCCGGTCAACCCCGTGTTCTTGTAGTTGATCTTTTCTTCTGGTTCTGCGCCGGGTTTGTGGCGCGTCGAAGTAGGCGCCGAGGTCAAGAAGACGACGCCGCCATCTCGAGCGCGTACACCGCGCTCAGCGTGATGATCGCATCGGCAGCATTGTTAGCAAAGCAGTGAGACTGACCGTCGACGAAAGGGTGTCGCATCTCGCTCATCAGGCGACGACATGCCGCGCCCCAGACGCCGAGGACGACGCCGAATGATCCGATGCGGCCCTGTTCTCGGTCAAGATCATGATGCTGACGCCCGTGACGACTGCCGCGACGAGAACCAGCAGCGCCACGGGCACGAAGGATCCGAACTCTGCGTACAGGGCAGTAGCGATGATCGGGGTGAATCCCCCGCCGATCAGGGAGCCGAGCTGGTATCCCAAGGAGACGCCCGAGTAGCGCACCTGCAGAGGGAAGAGCTCGTGCATGAAGGCGGGGAGCGGCCCCTGCAGCGCAGCGACCAGGACCTGGGCGACCACGATTCCCAGCGCCACCAACACGAAGCGGGTGGTGTTGATCAGGAGGAAGGCAGGGAACACCCAGACCGCGAGGCCGACGACCCCGCCGAGGTACACCTTCTTCCGGCCGATCCGGTCGGACAGGATCGCGAAGAGCGGGATGGCGATCGCCTGCAGGAGTGCGCCGATGATGACCGCGGCCAGGACTGCGTTCCGGGTCATCCCCAGGACGGTGGTGCCGTAGGACAGGACGTAGGTGCCGAAGATGTAGAAGCCCACGGCCAGCAGGATCAGTGTCCCCGCACCGAGCAGCACGTTCTTCGGATGCTTCCGCAGCACCTCCAGAACGGGCGATCGTGTCGGCGTGGGAGCGGAGGTCTGTCCGGCCTCCTGCATCGCCGCGGTCTCTTCGAGCTTCAGCTGGGCGAACATGGCCACCCCGATCAGGGTGAAGCTGAGCAGGAAGGGGATCCGCCAGCCCCACGCCGCGAACTGCTCGGGCGTCGTGGCGGTCGTGGTCACCAGGAAAACCGCGCTGGAGAGGATCAGGCCGATCGGCACGCCCAGCTGGGCGAAGCTGCCGTAGAGCCCGCGTCGTCCCTCGGCGGCGTTCTCGGTTCCGACCAGGACCGCACCCCCGAACTGTCCGCCCACCGCTATGCCCTGGAGCAGGCGCAGCACCACCAGCAGCACGGGCGCGAGCGCACCGATCCTGTCGTAGTCCGGGAGCAGGCCGATGAGCGTCGTCGCGGTGCCCATCATGAACAGGCCGACGACCAGCGCCTTCTTGCGCCCGACCCGGTCGCCGAAGTGACCGAAGATCATTCCACCGACGGGGCGGGCCACGAAGCCGACACCGAAGGTCGCGAACGCGAGCAGAGTACCGGTCAGCGGGTCGGTCGATGGGAAGAAGAGCTTGTTGAAGACCAGCGCCGCCGCGGTCCCGTAGATGAAGAAGTCGTACCACTCGATCGCCGATCCCGCGGTGCTCGCGACCACGATCCTCGACAGTGAATTCCTGGTGTGTGCCGCGCCGTTCGACGTCATCGTCCAAGCACCTCTCGTGTGGATGCGGCCAAACTGGTGGCCCGTGGGTCGGCGCCCTCAGGCGTTTGGCGGTCCACGGGTGGTACGGGTCGTGTCAGCGGTTGGTGCAGCCTGCGTCGACCTCGTGTTGCAAGTAGAGCCGATACGCCCGACTTCTGTCAACGTATACGTTGACAACGGCGATGGCGATGGTCCGAAGGGCCGATATCGGTTGGCCCGCGGGTACGCCTTCTGCAGCGTGTTTCCCCGGGTGGGTGGGATCTCGCTGGGGGCCTCGGTGGTGTTGTCGGTGCGATCCATCAACGTAAGTGTTGACATGTCCGGGAGCAGTCCGTACTGTCGGCGGCGTTCCCTAGGAGGAGGCCGTCGTGTTCGAACTCGACCTGTCCTACGAGCAGCGCGCACTCGTGAACAGCATCCGTTCCGCGTGTGCAGGCTTCGACGACCACTACTGGACCCAGCACGACCGCGATCATGTCTTCCCCGACGCCTTCTTCGAGTCGATGACGAAGGTCGGCGTGGTGGGCATGTTGGCCGATGAGGAGTACGGCGGCGGTGGTGCATCGATCGAGGACGCCGCGCTGGCGCTGCAGACGATCGCCGCCAGTGGCGCCGGTATCAACGGTTGCTCGACCGTGCACTTGTCGATGTTCGGCTTCCATCCGGTCGTGCGCTGGGGCTCGCCGGAGCTGAAGGCGAAGTACCTGCCGCGGGTGGCCTCCGGTGAGATCCACGTGTCCTTCAGCGTCACCGAGCCCGACGCGGGCAGTGACACCACGCGCATCTCGACGCGAGCCATCCCCACCGATGACGGCTGGGTGCTCCGCGGCCGCAAGGTCTGGATGACCAAGGCCCTGCAGTCCACGTCCGCGCTCGTGCTGGCCCGGACGTCGGCCGTGGGGGAGACGGCGCGCCCCGTCGACGGGCTGTCGCTGTTCGTCGTCGACCTCGACCCGGCCCACGTCGACATCGTCGCGATCGACAAGATGGGGCGAAACGCCGTTGCTAGCTGCGAGGTGGCCTTCGACGACCTGCCGATCCCGCGGGAGAACCTGGTCGGCGAGGAGGGCAAGGGCTTCTACGCTCTGCTCGACGGGCTGAACCCGGAGCGCGTGCTGGTCGCCTCCGAGGCGATCGGGTTGGGCCGGGTGGCGATCGAGCGGGCCGTCCAGTACGCGAATGAACGGGTCGTCTTCGGCCGGCCCATCGGCAAGAACCAGGGCATCCAGCACCCCCTGGCCGACGCCCACATGCAGCTGATGGGCGCCGCGGCGATGGTCCGGATCGCCGCGCGCCTCTACGACGACGGCAAGCCCTGCGCGGCCGAGGCCAACACGGCGAAGTTCCTTGCCGGTCGAGCCGCCTTCTACGCCTGCGACCGCGCGGTGCAAACCCACGGCGGGTTCGGGTATGCGACCGAGTACCAGGTCGAGCGCTTCTTCCGGGAGTCGCGCCTCCTCCGGATCGCACCGGTCAGCGAGGAGCAGATCATGAACTACGTCGCCGAGCGGGAACTGCACCTGCCCCGTTCGTACTGAGCGATCGGCACCCGCCTGCAAGGGTCGCCCGGCAAGCCCAGCGCGAGCTCTTCCTCCGTCGCGAGGCTCGACTCAGGCGCCCCCGGGCAGGCGGCCCGGGTGGCGCGGTGGGCGGCTGGTCAACGGACCCGTTGAGGATGCCTGGAGCATCCGAAGGGGTCGCTGAAGTCGTTGAAAGGAATGGGTTGACGGCGTTGCATTGCCGTCAACGTCAGTGTCGATAATCTGCCGCGACGTCGTCAGTGGTGGAGATCCCCCAGAGTTGGGAGCACGCATGAACGACAGTGAGGGCCGCCTCTTCATCGGCGGCCGGTGGGTCGAATCTTCGTCAACCGAGTGGCTTGTTTCCATCAACCCGGCGACCGAGCAGGAAGCGGGGCGGGTGCCGGCTGCGAACGCTGAGGACGTCGACCGCGCTGTCGCGGCGGCCCGCCGGGCGTTCGATCATGGGCCGTGGCCGCGCATGTCGATCGGGGAGCGCGCCGACGTGCTCCGCTCTGCGGCGGCCTACCTGCGGGAGCACACGGAGGAGATCGCCAGGGTCATCACCTCGGAGATGGGTTCACCGATCGCTCAGTCTCTCGGCGTCCAGGTTCCGCGGGCGTACCAGATCTGGGAGTACTTCGCCGAGTTGGGCAAGACGTTCCAGTGGACCGAGCGGCGGGACGCCTACGACGTCGTCAACCAGGCCTCGGAGATCGTCATCGAGCACCAGCCGATCGGCGTCGTCGCCGCCATCGTGCCGTGGAACGGTCCGCAGATCGTCGCGGCCATGAAGTGCGCGCCGGCCCTGATCTCCGGCTGCACCGTGGTGCTGAAGCCCTCTGAGGAAGCGGCTGTCAGCTTCAAGTTCTTGGCCGAGGCGTTCATCCAGGCCGGCCTGCCGGAAGGTGTCCTCAACATCGTTCCCGCCGACCGGGTGGTCAGCGAGCACCTCGTGGCGCACCCCGACGTGGACAAGGTGTCGATCACCGGCAGCGTCCCGGCAGGCAAGCGCGTGAACGAGCTCTGTGCGGCCCAGATGAAGCACTGCACCCTGGAGCTCGGGGGGAAGTCGGCGGCGATCCTGCTCGACGACGTCGACCTCGAGGTCGCGATGGCCTCGCTCGGTCCGATCATGGCCTTCATCAACGGGCAGGCGTGCAACGCCCCTACCCGGCTGCTGGTCCCGCGGAGCCGGTACGACGAGTACGCCGCCGCCCTGGTCGAGACCATGCGCGCGCTGCCGTACGGCGACCCGTCCGACGTGAACACCTTCGTCGGGCCGCTGGCCTCCCGCCGCCAGCGCGACCGGGTTGTTTCCTACTTGGAGCTGGGCAAGAGGGAGGGCGCCACCGTGGCCCTCGGCGGTGGCATCCCGGCTGACCGTCCGGTGGGTTGGTAC
>Ga0207688_10001753_pt1 | contig 11515 bp, 12 predicted proteins | sample KBSMiscanthusM4_FD_184296 | JGI IMG/M metagenome (GOLD analysis project Ga0207688, IMG submission 184296) | Miscanthus rhizosphere microbial communities from Kellogg Biological Station, Michigan, USA - M4 (SPAdes) (version 2) | ecosystem: Host-associated > Plants > Roots > Rhizosphere ...
GGGAGTCGACGACATGAGCGCAATCACTGAAGCGGTTGTGCCGCTGAGCAATACCGGCCGGTTCTTCATCAACGGCGAATGGATCAAGCCGACTTCGGACGCCGTCATCGACGTCGTCGACTCCGCGACCGAGCAGTTGTACTTCCAAGTTCCCGAAGCACAGCCCGCGGATATGGACCTGGCCATCGGTGCCGCACGTCGGGCGTTCGACCGCGGGCCGTGGCCACGGATGACACACGTCGAGCGGGCAGGGTATCTCCGGGCGATGGCCGACAGGCTCGAGGCGCGGGCGTCGGACTACAGCGCAATGTGGCCACGCGAATCCGGCGTTCTGTACGCGATCGCGACGGCCGGCGAACCCGGCAACCCTGAGACACTGCGGTTCTACGCCGATTTGGCCGATGACTACCCATTTGAGGAGTCGTTCTCTCCGAGCACGACCTCGATGGCAGGTGGCGGCTTCGGCCTGCTCGTGCGCGAGCCCGTCGGGGTGGTGGGCGCGATCATCCCGTGGAACGCCCCGCTGCCGCTCATCCTCATCAAGGTCGCCCCGGCCCTGCTGGCCGGATGCACGGTAATCGTGAAGGTGTCGCCCGAGGCTCCCGGTGCTGGATACCTGATGGCGGAGATCGCCGAGGAGGTGGGCCTCCCTGGCGGCGTGCTGAACGTCATCACTGCGGAGCGCGAGGTATCCGAGCTGATGGTGCGTGACCATCGCGTCGACAAGATCGCTTTCACCGGCTCGACGGCGGCCGGCCGCAAGATCGGCGCGATCTGCGGTGAGCGCGTCGCCCGGTGCACGCTGGAACTGGGCGGCAAATCGGCGGCCGTGATCCTCGACGACGCGGATATGAACGCCGCGGCAATGACATTGGCTGGCGCGGAATGCTTCCTGTCCGGCCAAGTGTGCGCCTCGTTGACGCGGATTGTGGTGCCGCGCCAACGGCACGATGAGTTCGCGGATGCGTTGGCCGCGGCGTTCTCCGCGGTACAGGTCGGCGACCCATTCGACGCCGCCACGCAAATGGGTCCGCTGGCGATGGAGCGCCAACGCGACCGAGTGGAGCACTACATCGCCAAGGGCATCGAGGAAGGCGCAACGCTGGTGACCGGTGGCGGCCGGCCCAAACACCTGAAGCGCGGGTTCTACATCGAGCCGACGGTGTTCGCGGGGGTGGACAACAAGCATGTGATCGCGCAAGAGGAGATCTTCGGACCGGTGCTCAGCGTGATTCCGGCCGACAACGACGAGGATGCGGTCGATATCGCCAACGACACCATCTACGGGCTCAACGCGGCCGTCTTCACGCCGGATGCGGGCCGGGCGCGGCAGGTCGCCGGACGACTGCGCTCGGGCACTGTTGGGCACAACGGAATGCGGATCGATTTTGACATCGCATTCGGTGGGTTCAAGCAGTCTGGCGTGGGCCGGGAGGGCGGCCGGGAAGGACTCCTGCCTTACCTGGAGAGCAAGACGGTGCTGCTGGACGGGGCGCCGACCTAGCCGGATCAGCTATCTCTGACTAAGGTCAGAGATATGACCGCGGAGATGGTGGCGCAGGTCCGGCGGTTCAACCGCACCGTGACGCAGCGCATCGGCGTGCTGAATGAGAACTTCCTGGCCAGTGACCGTTCACTCGGCCAGAACAGGCTGCTGTGGGAGATCGGTGCCGACGGAAGCGACATCCGATCACTGCGGGAACGTCTCGACCTGGACTCCGGCTACGTCAGCAGGCTGCTGCGCACCCTCGAGACCAGCGGCTACGTCGTCGTCGAGCCGAGCCCGACCGACGGACGGGTGCGGATCGCTCGGCTCACCACGGCGGGGCGCCGCGAACTCGCGTCGCTCGATCAGCGCTCCGATGACGCCGCGGCGGCGATCCTGCACCCGCTCAACGACCGGCAGCGCACGAAACTGGTCACGGCGATGGCCGAAGTCGAGCGCCTGCTGATCGCCTCCATAGTCAAGGTCCGCGAATGCAGTCCGCGGCACCGCGACGCCCGGTTCTGCCTGCAGACTTACTACTCCGAGCTGGCCGTCCGCTTCCACGAGGGCTACGACCCAGCGGTCAGCCCGGTTGCCGACGCCGAAATGACGCCGCCCGCAGGGCTTTTGCTCGTCGCATCGCTACACGGCGAGCCCGTCGGTTGTGGGGCGCTGATTTTCTGTCCCGATGACGTCGGTCTGGTCAAGCGGATGTGGGTGGCGCCGGCCGTGCGCGGGCTTGGGCTGGGCCGCCGCCTGCTCTACGAGCTCGAGGACCGAGCCTGCGCCCGGGGTGTGCGGCTGATGCGGCTGGAGACCAAGAACGAACTCTCCGAAGCGATCCGGATGTATGAGACTTCCGGCTATCGCGAAGTCGTTCCGTTCAATGACGAGCCGTACGCCGATCACTGGTTCGAGAAGCCGCTCAGCTGAACACGTCGGACAGCGTCACGGTCTGCAGATTGCGGCTGGCGATGAGCTGGCTCAGTTGGTCGTAGCAGTGGGTGATGGTCGGCAGATTGGCGTGCGCCAGCACAATCTGCTGTGGCGCGAACGAGCGTGTCGCGGCCGCGACGAGGTCGGCCTCGCTTTCCGGGAGCGAATCGCCGATGGTGCCGCTCCATAACGTGACGGTCGTGTAGCCCAGATCGGCGGCCACTCGATCGGTGTCGGCGGTGTGCACGCCAAAGGGCGGCCGGAAAAACGGAGTGCCGTCGGTGCCGTAGGTGTCGCGCAGGAAGTCGGCGTTGCGCTGGATTTGATCGTGGACCGCGGTCAGGCTGATCCGGTTGAGGTACGGATGAGACCAGGTGTGGTTGCCCATCTGAACCTGGCCGGAGTCCACCATGGGCCGAAGCGCCGCCGCGTTGTCCGACCACGACGCGTTGGCGCCGTTGACGAAGAAGGTCAGCCGGGTTCCGGTGTCACGGCAGAACTGGCCGAACGCTGCGACGACCGGGCTGCTGGCGCCGTCGTCGACCGTCAGGGCCAGCTGGTTGCCGTCGCCCGGCAGCCTTATCAGCACGCCGACGGGCGCGCGGGCCAGCGGAACCATCAGCCGGACTGCACCCGCCACCGGCGGTCGGGCCACTGCCGTAACAACTCCTGCCGCTATCGCGGCCAACATGGTGCGCCGATCAACCCCCGCCATGTTTGCAATGGTAATTCGCATCTGCTAATTCGCTTCTGCGCCTTTGCTTCTCGTTTACTGAGAAGCGGCTGTACGGTTTCGCGGCCCCAATAGGTTCCATGGCATGTAACGCTAGGGCCCGATCCCGGCACTACAGGACGGGAAGGAGCAGAATGTCCGATAGTTTCGACGAGGTCTACCTCGATACCCGACGTCAGCTACGCGGCGTCGCCGAGAGCCTGATCGCCGGACCGCAGTACCGTGCGTCCGGCACCATCCGCCTTGCCGTGCGTCCCGACGGCTTCGCCGGCCCGGCGCAGTGGATCCACCGCAGTCACTACGCGGGCGGGCACGCAATCAAGACGGTTCCGCTCGAAGCGCACCGGCCCGTTGGAACGCGCCATTCGGCGTGCTGTGCCCGCTCGACCCCGCACATGATGTCGACGCACTCACGGTCACACATCGCCGAATTCTTCCAACGCGGCAGAAGGGAATTGTGACGCGACGATGATCGCAACCGTGGACGAATCGACGCTCATCGCCGCGCTGCGTGACGGCGACGAAGCCGCGTTCGCCCAACTCGTCGACAAGCACGCGCCCTCGATGCTGCGGGTGGCCCGCGGATACGTCCCCAGCCGCGAGATCGCCGAAGAAGTGGTCCAGGAAACATGGATCGCACTGCTCAGCGGCATCGACAACTTCGCAGGCCGATCCTCGTTGCGCACTTGGCTTTTCACCGTGATGATCAACATCGCCAAGGCGCGCGGGGTGCGGGAGCGCCGCGACGCCGACGCGGCGATCGCGGCTTTCACCAACGGCACCGTCGCTGCGGCGCGCTTCCGCGCCGCAGACGACCCCTATCCGGGCCATTGGAGACGGGGCCAAGAACCGTCGCCGTTCCCGGACACGCCCGAGCGATCGGTGCTCGGCAATGAATTGGTCGACGTCGCCCGCCGCGAACTCGACAAGCTGCCCGACCGCCAGCGGATTGTCGTCGCGCTGCGCGACATGCTCGGACTCGACTCCGGTGAGGTGTGCGAACTGCTCGACATCAGCATCGCCAACCAGCGAGTGCTGCTGCACCGCGGCAGGGCCGCGGTTCGGCAAGCGCTCGAAGAATACTTGGAGGACCGCTCATGAGTACCGGACCGATGGACTGCAACGAACTCGTCGAACTGGTCACCGCCTACCTCGACGGGTCACTCGATCGGGAAACCCGTGCCCGTTTCGACACGCACCTGCTCGATTGCGACGGCTGCGAGAACTACCTGCAACAGTTCCGCGAAACCATCCGCACCGTCGGCAGGATCCGCGACGACGAGCTCGACCCCGCCTTCCGCAGCCGCCTGCTGGATGCGTTCAAGGACTTCCGCTGATCGGCGTCGGGCGGTTTGTGCTGATCATATGGTGGGAACATCCTGATTTACCCCAGCGTTAGGAAGACCGTGGCTACGCGAGACATCACCGCCGAAGAGTTCAACGACACCATCACCGACAACGAGATCGTGTTGGTGGATTTCTGGGCGTCGTGGTGTGGTCCGTGTAAGGCTTTTGCGCCGACGTTCGCGGCTTCTTCTGAGCAGCATCCCGATGTTGTGTATGCCAAGGTCGACACCGAGGCCCAGCAGCAACTCGCGGCCGCGGCCGATATCCGGTCAATCCCCACGCTGATGGCCTTCAAGAGGGGCAAGCTGGTGTTCAACCAGGCCGGCGCCCTGCCTCCGGCGGCGCTGGAGGATTTGGTGCAGCGGGTCAAGGAGTTCGACATCGACGCCGCGATCGCCGCCCAGAATAACGGCGAAGCGAACTGAGCGATTGCACGCGATAGCGTGCAGTCCGTGACCGAGCAAAACAACTTCGTCCTACTCGAGCATCCGCGGCCGAATGTCGCACTCGTGACGCTCAACCGGCCCGAGCGGATGAACTCGATGGCCTTCGATGTAATGGTCCCGCTCAAGAAAGTGCTCGAAGAGCTGACCTATCACAACTCGACGCGGGTGATTGTGCTCACAGGCGCGGGCCGCGGGTTCTCATCGGGCGCTGACCACAAATCGGCAGGTTCGGTGCCCCATATCGACGGGCTGACCCGTCCGGCCTTCGCATTGCGGTCGATGGAGGTGCTGGACGAGGTGATTCTTTCGCTGCGCAAGATGCACCAGCCGGTGATCGCCGCGGTCAACGGCGCAGCGATCGGCGGGGGACTGTGCCTGGCGCTGGCTTGCGATATCCGCGTCGCAGGCGCCGGTGCCTACTTCCGGGCGGCAGGCATCAACAACGGTCTGACCGCCAGCGAGCTCGGCCTGTCCTACCTGCTCCCTCGCGCAATCGGGACGTCCCGGGCCTTCGAGCTGATGCTCACCGGGCGCGACGTTGACGCCGACGAAGCCGAACGCATCGGCCTGGTGTCTCGGACAGTGCCGGACGACAAGCTGCTTGACGTTTGCTATGACCTCGGCGAGCGGATCGCGTCGTTCTCGCGGCCGGGAACCGAGTTGACCAAGCGCACACTATGGAGTGGACTGGACGCCGCTAGCCTGGAGGGTCACATGCAGGCCGAGGGTCTGGGACAGCTCTTCGTCCGTTTGCTCACCGGCAACTTCGAAGAAGCCGTCGCGGCGCGCGCCGAGAAGCGGGCGCCGGTCTTCACCGACGACAAATAGGGAGTACCAGCGTGATCACCGCAACGGACCTCGAGGTCCGCGCCGGAGCGCGCACGCTGCTCTTGTCCGACGGCGCGGCGTTGCGTGTGCAGGCCGGCGACCGGATCGGGCTCGTCGGGCGCAACGGCGCCGGGAAGACCACCACCATGAGGATCCTGGCAGGCGAGGGTGAGCCGTACGCCGGCACCATCGCCCGTAGTGGGGAAATCGGTTATCTGCCACAGGATCCCAAGGAGGGCAACCTCGAGGTGCTGGCCCGCGATCGGGTGCTGTCCGCCCGCGGCCTCGACACCCTGCTGGCCGACCTGGAAAAGCAGCAGGCGTTGATGGCCGAGGTGGCCGACGATGCCACCCGCGACCGCGCCGTGCGCCGCTACGGCCAGCTCGAGGAGCGGTTCGCGGCGCTGGGCGGGTACGCGGCCGAAAGCGAGGCCGGCCGCATCTGTGCGAGTCTCGGCCTGCCCGAACGAGTTCTGACCCAACCCCTGCGCACGCTGTCCGGCGGCCAGCGCCGCCGGGTGGAGCTGTCGCGCATTCTGTTCGCCGCCTCGGATACCGGTTCGGGTTCGGCCACCACGCTGCTGCTGGACGAGCCGACCAACCACCTCGACGCCGACTCGCTGGGCTGGCTGCGCGAGTTCCTCCGCGGCCACACCGGCGGGCTCGTGGTCATCAGCCACAACGTCGATCTGCTCGCCGACGTCGTCAACCGGGTGTGGTTCCTGGACGCGGTTCGCGGCGAGGTCGACGTGTACAACATGGGCTGGCAGAAATACCTCGACGCCCGTGCCACCGATGAACAGCGTCGCCGCCGCGAACGCGCCAACGCGGAACGCAAGGCCGCCGCGCTGCGCACCCAGGCCGCCAAGATGGGCGCCAAAGCCACCAAAGCCGTTGCCGCGCAGAACATGCTGCGCCGCGCCGACCGGATGATGGCCGCCCTCGATGAGGAACGGATAGCCGACAAGGTGGCCCGCATCAAGTTCCCGACCCCGGCGCCGTGTGGCCGTACCCCGTTGGTGGCCAAGGGTTTGACGAAGAATTACGGATCGCTGGAGGTGTTCTCAGGTGTCGACCTGGCCATCGACCGCGGCTCGCGTGTCGTTGTGCTGGGGCTCAACGGGTCAGGCAAGACCACGCTGCTGCGGCTGCTGGCAGGTGTGGAGACGCCCGACTCCGGGGCGCTGGAACCCGGGCACGGGCTGAAGATCGGTTACTTCGCGCAGGAGCATGACACCCTCGACAACCTGGCGACCGTGTGGGAGAACATTCGCCACGCCGCGCCCGACACCGGCGAGCAGGATCTGCGGGGTCTGTTGGGCGCGTTCATGTTCAGCGGTCCACAACTGGATCAGCCGGCAGGCACGTTGTCGGGCGGCGAGAAGACCCGGCTCGCGCTGGCGGGCCTCGTCGCGTCGACGGCGAACGTGCTTCTACTCGACGAGCCCACCAACAACCTCGACCCGGCGTCCCGCGAGCAGGTGCTCGACGCGCTGCGCAGCTACGTCGGCGCGGTGGTGTTGGTGACGCACGACCCGGGCGCCGCCGAGGCGCTGGACCCGCAGCGGGTCGTGCTGTTGCCCGACGGCACGGAGGACTTCTGGTCCGACGACTATCGCGATCTCATCGAGCTCGCCTAGGCGAATTGCAAACCGTTTCATCAATTCCACCCGTTGGGTGTGAACCCTTCCTACGCTGGGTATGCGTCGGGGCATCCACACCGGGGAGATGTCGATGAAGAAACTGAACAAGTCTCGGGACGAAGTGCTGAACGAGTTGCGCAACGCTTACGAGGGGGGCGCGAGCATCCGTACCTTGGTGGCCTCCACTGGCCGCTCGTACGGTTCGATCCACAGCATGCTGCGTGAATCAGGTACGACGATGCGCAGCCGCGGCGGCCCGAACCACCGCAGTCGCGCCCGATAGCGGGGATTCCGAGCCGAGCTAGGATTTCTGCTGTCGCAGCGAGGCCTCGACGAGGTCTAGTACGGCACTGAGCTTTTCGGGGTCGTCGCCGGAGGCCAGTCGCGCCACCAGACCGTCGAGCACCAGGTCCAGGTAGGTCTGCAGCACCGCACTTGGCACGTCGTCGCGCAGCCGCCCGGCCTGCTTCTGCCTGCGCAACCGGTCGGTGGTCGCTGCCGACAGCTCGGCCGAGCGCTCCGACCAGCCCCGGTTGAACGCCGGATCGTTGCGCAGCTTGCGCGCGATCTCCAGCCGGGTCGCGAGCCAGTCGAACTGCTCGGGCGCGGCCAGCATGTCGCGCATCACCTGAATCAACCCTTCCCGCGACGCGACATCGGCCATCCGTTCCGCGTCCTCGCGGGCCAGCTCGAAGAACAGTGTGTCCTTGTCGCGAAAATGGTGAAAGATCGCACCGCGCGACAGCCCGATCGTGTGCTCGAGCCGCCGCACGGTGGCCTTGTCGTAGCCGTATTCCGCAAAGCACCGCCGGGCGCCGTCGAGGATCTGGCGGCGGCGGGCCGCCAGATGGTCATCGGTCACCCGGGGCAAGAGACACTCTCCTCGCGCGAAGCGCTCGTCGGCGGAGTTCGCTACGACTTCAACATGTTGCGCAACACGTACTGCAGGATGCCGCCGTTGCGGTAGTAGTCCGCCTCACCGGGGGTGTCGATGCGAACCACCGCGTCGAACTCCACAGTGCTGTCAGTGCCATCCGCTGCGCCTGTCTTGGTGGCGGTGACGTGGACGGTCTTCGGTGTCTTGCCTCCGCCTTCCCCGTCGCTGCGCTCGCCCCGGTCGTTGAGCGCCTCGATGCCGGTGATGTCGAACGTTTCGGTGCCGTCCAATTTGAGACTCGACGCGGATTCTCCTTCGGGGAACTGCAACGGGATGACGCCCATGCCGATCAGGTTCGAGCGGTGAATGCGTTCGAACGACTCGGTGATGACCGCACGCACGCCGAGCAGGCTGGTACCTTTGGCCGCCCAGTCACGCGACGATCCGGACCCGTACTCCTTGCCGCCCAACACAACCAGCGGGATGTCGTGCGCCGCATAGTTCTGCGCGGCGTCGTAGATAAACGCCTGCTCGCCGCCCTCGGTGAAGTCGCGGGTGTAGCCGCCGGACACGTCGTCGAGCAGTTGATTACGCAACCGAATGTTGGCGAACGTGCCCCGGATCATCACCTCATGGTTGCCGCGCCGTGAGCCGTAGGAGTTGTAATCCTTCTTGTCGACACCGTGCGAGTCGAGGTACTGCGCGGCCGGGGTGCCCGGCTTGATGCTGCCCGCGGGGGAGATGTGGTCGGTGGTCACCGAATCACCCAGCAGGGCAAGCACCCTGGCGCCTTTGATGTCGGTCACCGGCTCCGGCTCAGCGGGCATCCCGTCGAAGTACGGAGGCTTGCGCACATACGTCGAATTAGCGTCCCACTCGAAGGTATTGCCGCTGGGAGTCGGCAGGTTGCGCCACCTGTCGTCGCCCTTGAACACGTCTGAGTAGTTCTTGACGAACATCTCAGTGCTGATCGCCGACGCGATGGTGTCGCTGATGTCCTTCTGCGACGGCCAGATGTCCTTCAGGAAGACCTCGTTGCCGTCTTCGTCCTTGCCCAAGGCCTCCGACTCGAAGTCGAAATCCATCGTGCCCGCGAGCGCGTATGCGATGACCAGCGGCGGCGACGCCAAATAGTTCATCTTCACATCCGGATTGATGCGGCCCTCGAAATTGCGGTTGCCCGACAGCACCGCGGCGACCGATAGGTCGCAGTCGTTGACGGCCTTGCTGATCTCGTCGGGCAGCGGGCCCGAGTTGCCGATGCACGTCGTGCAGCCGTAGCCGACCAGATAGAAGCCCAGCTTCTCCAGATACGGCCACAACCCGGACTTGTCGTAATAGTCGGTCACGACCTGCGAACCGGGCGCCATCGTCGTCTTCACCCACGGCCTGGACGTCAGGCCCTTCTCGACAGCATTCTTCGCGAGCAGCGCCGCGCCCAGCATCACCTCGGGGTTGGACGTGTTGGTGCACGACGTGATCGCCGCGATCACCACCGCGCCGTGGTCGAGGATGAACTCACCACGGCCCTCGCACTTGACCTCTACCGGATTGCTCGGCCGGCCGTTCGAATTGACAGCGGCCGACGGCACCGGTGTGTCGCTGTCGTCGAACGAGAGCACCGCCGGGTCGCTGGCCGGGAACGACTCCTCGACGGCTTCATCGAGCTTGGTGTGCTGGGGCGGGAGGTTCTCCTCGACGTAGTTGTGGATGTCCTTGCGGAACGCCGTCTTGGCGTCGGTCAGCGCGATGCGGTCCTGCGGCCGCTTCGGGCCCGCGATCGACGGAACCACATCGGAGAGGTCCAGCTCGATGTACTCGGAGTACTTCGGCTCACGCGAGGGGTCGTGCCACAGGCCTTGTTCCTTGGCGTACGCCTCGACCAGCGCGAGTTGCTCCTTGCTGCGGCCGGTCATCCGCAGGTAGTCGATGGTGACCTCGTCTATCGGGAAAATGGCTGCGGTGGAGCCGAATTCGGGGCTCATATTGCCGAGCGTGGCGCGGTTGGCCAGCGGCACCTCGGCGACGCCCTCGCCGTAGAACTCGACGAACTTGCCGACCACGCCGTGCTTGCGCAGCATCTCGGTGACGGTGAGCACCACATCGGTGGCGGTCACACCGGGCTGCCGCTCGCCGGACAGCTTGAAGCCGACGACCCGGGGGATCAGCATCGACACCGGCTGGCCCAGCATCGCCGCCTCGGCCTCGATGCCGCCGACGCCCCAGCCCAGCACACCGAGGCCGTTCTCCATCGTGGTGTGGCTGTCGGTGCCCACGCAGGTGTCGGGGTAGGCCACCCCGTCGCGTTCCCAGACGACGCGGGCCAGGTATTCGATGTTGACCTGATGCACGATGCCGGTTCCCGGTGGCACCACTTTGAAGTCGTTGAAGGCGCCCTGGCCCCAGCGCAGGAACTGATAGCGCTCGCCGTTGCGCTCGTATTCGATCTCGACGTTGCGCTCGAACGCGTTCGCGGTCCCGAACAGGTCGGCGATCACCGAGTGGTCGATGACCAGGTCGGCGGGCGCCAGCGGGTTGACCTTGTCGGGATCGCCGCCGAGGTCGCCGACCGCCTCGCGCATGGTGGCCAGGTCGACGATGCAGGGCACCCCGGTGAAGTCCTGCATGATCACCCGCGCGGGGGTGAACTGGATCTCCACGCTCGGGTCGGCCGACGGATCCCAGTTGGCGATGGCCTCGATATGGTCCTTGGTGATGTTGGCGCCGTCCTCGGTGCGCAATAAATTCTCGGCGAGCACCTTGAGGCTGTAGGGAAGTTTGTCGGTTCCGGGCACCGCGTCAAGGCGATAGATCTGGTAACTCGCATCGCCGACCTTCAGCGTGTCTCGGGCATCAAAAGAGTTCAAAGATGAATTTCCGTTATTACCTTTGCTCACATCAACTCCCGGCTAGATCTCGCCGCGACGGGCTGTGTCGGCGGCGCCAACAACTCTAACAGTACGTTTGTCCTGCAAGACACCCCAGGGGTGGTTTTAGTCTTGTCCTCCCGAGCGCGTGCTGTCACCTACATACCCACGAATCGCGTACCGTGCCCGTGTGACCGGACCGCACGTGATCCCGTTCCTGCCCTCGTACATCCCACCCGATGTCGACATGAATCAGGTGAAGGCCGACGTGGCCGAGGACGGGGTGAGCGTGCCTCCCTCCGACGCGGCCGATGTGCCGGCGCTGCGTCAGGTCGTCGAGCAAGCGCGTAAG
>Ga0207688_10001761_pt1 | contig 11503 bp, 11 predicted proteins | sample KBSMiscanthusM4_FD_184296 | JGI IMG/M metagenome (GOLD analysis project Ga0207688, IMG submission 184296) | Miscanthus rhizosphere microbial communities from Kellogg Biological Station, Michigan, USA - M4 (SPAdes) (version 2) | ecosystem: Host-associated > Plants > Roots > Rhizosphere ...
ACGACCTGCTGCTCGTCCACGACGTCACCCACGGCCCGCTCGCGGTCGACCCCGGCAGCGCGTGGGTCCCGCTCCCGGCCACCGACCTGACCGAGCGGGCGGTGGCCACGTTCTCGGTCTCGCACTGCTGGGGCCTGGCCAGCGCGCGCATCGGCTTCCTGGCCGGACCGCGCGACCTCATGCGCGGCTGCCTGCAGCTCAAGGCCGCGATCACGCGGATGAGCACCGGCTACGCCGGCCAGCACGGGGCACTGGCCGCCCTGCGCGACCGCGACCACCTGCCGCGGGCCGAGCGCGCGATCCGCGCGAACCTCGCCGCGCTCGAGGACGCGCTCGCCGACGTGCCCGGCCTCTCGCTGGCCGTGCGCCCGCGCCGCGGCCTGTCGTGCGCGGTCGAGATCGACCCGGCGCTGACCACCGCGCAGGAGCTCATGGTGGCCCTGTTCGCGCGCCGCATCGCCGTCTACCCCGGCGACGGGCTGGGCGAGAACGGCGCCGCGACCACGGTCCGGCTGAACCTCTCGCACCCAGAGCCGTGGCCGCTGCAGCGCCTGCGCGACGCGCTGCCCGACGCGGCGGCCGAGGCCTCCGCGGGGCGCTGGCGCGCGCCGGTGGCCGAGCTACTGGACGGCAAGGGCACCGAGCGAGCGCGCCGGCTGGCCGCGGTCGTCCGGGAGGGACGATGACGCCGCGCGAGCTCGTCGCCGCCCACGGCTCGCCGCTGTGGCTCGTCGACCTCGACCGCGTGCGCCGGCGCCTGCGCGAGTTCCGCGCCGCCTGGGAGCGGCACGTGCCCGACGTCGAGGTCGCCTACTCGTACAAGACCAACCGCCTGCCGGCGATCCTGCTCGCGGTGGCCGACGAGGGCGCCGCGCCCGAGGTCGTCGGCCACGCCGAGTACCTGCTCGCGCGCGACGTGGTCGGGGCCCCCGGCGACACCATCGTCGTCAACGGCCCGGCCAAGCCCGACCGTCTGCTCGAGCGCGCGGGCGAGGACGGCGCCCTGGTCGTCGTCGACGACGCCGCCGAGCTGCGCCGCGCCGCCGCCGCCGGCGTGCGCCGCGTCGGCGTGCGGGTGCGCACGCCCGGCGTCGGCGAGGGGCCCAGTCGCTTCGGGATCCCGTCCGCCGACGTGCCCGACGCCGTGCGCGCCGCCCGCGCGCTCGGCCTCGCGGTCGAGATGCTCGGCGCCCACACGGTCTCGACCGGGTTCCGCGCCGGGGTCGCCCCCGAGCGCTCGCTGGCGAGCGCGGTCACCGTTGCCTGGCCGCCCGCCGGCCCCGAGCGCCACGTCGCCGCCGCGCGCGCGCTCGCCGAGCTGGCCCGCGCGACCGGCGTGGAGGCGGTCGACCTCGGCGGCGGCCACCCGCCCCAACCCGGCCTGGCCGCGCACGCCGAGGCGGTGGCGGAAGCGCTGCGCCACGCCGACTTCGGCGGCCGCCTGCTGCTCGAGCCCGGGCGGGCGATCGTCGGCGACGCCGTCGACCTCGCCACCAGCGTAGTCGCGGTCAAGCGGCTAGAGGACGGCACGACGTGCGCCATCGTCGACGCGGGTACGAACCTCGTGCCCGGCGCGCTGTGGTCGTGGCCGCGCATCGAGGCGGCGGCGGGCGCGGGCGACCGGCGCACGCTCGTGACCGGGCCGCTGTGCCTGAACGTCGACGTGCTGCACCCGGCCGCGATGCTGCCGGCGCTGCGGCCCGGCGACCTGCTGCTGGTCCGCGCGGTGGGCGCCTACCAGCAGGCCCAGTCGACGCAGTTCGGCGACCTGCGGCCCGCGGTGGTGGCCCGCGAAGACGGCGCCTGGCACCTGGTTGCGCAGGCTGAGAGCATCGATTCCCTGACCGCAGGCGACCTCGCGGCGAGCGCCGCCCGCGCCTTCATCGAGTAGGAGGACCCATGAGCGAACGCCTCATCGTCATCGGCGGCGGGGGTGCCGGCACTGCGGCGGCGACCATCGCCAAGCGGGTGAAGCCGGACCTGCACGTCTCGGTGTTCACGGAGTTCGAGGACATCGCCTACTCGCCGTGCGGCATCCCGTTCGTGCACGGCCGCGAGATCCCGCGCTTCGAGGACCTCTTCCTCTCGACCGTCGAGCGCTACGTCGCCGACGGGCTCGACATGCGCATGGAGACGGTGGTCACCGACATCGACCTCGACCGCCGCATCATCACCGCGCGCAACCAACACGAGGGCTTCGACCAGCTCGTCATCTGCACCGGCTTCACCTGGGAGAAGCCCAGCGTCCCCGGCGCGAACCTCGAGGGCCTGCACTACGTCAAGAACATCCGCAAGGCGATGGAGTTCGACAAGCTGCTCGACGAGGTCAAGCGCGTCGCCGTCGTCGGCGCCACGCCGCTCGGCGTCGAGATGGCCGGCAATCTCGGCCACCGCGGCCTCGAGGTCGACTTCATCGACGAGGGGCCCTGGGTGCTCGGCGAGGTGCTCGACCCCGACACCGCCGAGCCCGTGCACAAGTCGCTCGAGGAGCGCGGCGTGACCCTGCGCCTGGGTACCAAGGTCGAGGGCTTCGTCGGCGAAGACCACGTGCGGGCGGTCGCCACCTCGGAGGGCGAGCTGCCCTGCGACATCGTGATCGTGTGCCTGGAGAAGATCCCGAACACGACCCTGGCCGTGGCCGCCGGGCTCGAGGTCGGAACCACCGGCGGCCTCGTGGTCGACGACCACATGCGCACGAAGGTGCCCGGCGTCTACGCCGCCGGCGACGCCATCGAGGTGCCGCACGGCCTGACCATGCTCCCGATTCGCGGCCTGACCGGCTCGCACGCCTACGCCCAGGGCCGCACCGCGGCGGCCAACATCGCCGGCGAGGACCGTGTCTACGACCCCGTCTGGATCCCGTGGGGCCTGGTCGGCGGCGACTACACGATCGGCGGCTTCTCGATCGGCGAGACCCTGGCCACCGCCATGGGCGTCCCCTACATCGTCTGCAAGGGCGTCGGCGTCTCGCGAGCCCGCTACTACCCGGGGGCCACGCGTACCTACGTCAAGCTGCTCGCGGACCCGACCAGCCACAAGCTCATCGGCGGCCAGGTGCACGGCGGCGAGGGCGTCAAGGAGCGCTGCGACTTCCTCGCCTTCGTGGCCAAGCGCGGCGCGACGATCGAGGACCTGGCGTGGATGGAGAACATCTACTCGCCGCCGATCGGCGCGCTGTTCGAGCCGATCGCGATCGCGGCCCAGAACGGGCTGGCCGAGCTGCGGGCGGGCAAGGTCCAGGCCAGCGCGACCCCGGCCGCCTCCCCCGCCGGCTCCGGAGTCCCGGCGTGAGCGGGCTGATCGAGCTCAAGCAGCGCCTGCGCGAGCACGCCGAGCACCACCTGCGCGTGGCCGCGATGGAGGAGCTGCGCGGCCGCTACCCGGCCGGCACCACCCCGCCCTATCGGGACCACAGCGGCCTGCTCTGGCGGTACGGCTTCGTGCCGCTGTACCGCCGCGTGCCGTGGGAGGTCAAGGAGCGGGCGATGCACGCGCTGGGCATGACGGCCGAGGGCTCGGGCTGGACGCCTCCGGCGCGCAGCCCGAGCGACCCGTGGGTCCCGCCGGCCAACCTGCGGCGCTAGGACGACCGCACCAACAGGTCGCGGCGCAGCCGCTCGGGCCGGGCGATCACGGCCACGACCACGACCAGGCCCAAGGCCAGGAACACCATCGACCCGGTGAGCGAGCTCGACACCGCGTGGGTCAGGCCGCGCACCCCGGCGTTCCCGCCGTTGGCGGTGAACACCGACACCAACACGCTGATCCCCAGCGCGCCGCCGAGCTGATGGGCGGTGTTGACCAGGCCGGATGCGGCGCCGGCGTCCTCGGGCGCCACGCCGGCGATCCCGGCCGAGGTCAGCGGCGTGAGCGCCGTCCCCATGCCGAGGCCGAGCAGCAGCAGCGGCAGGGCGATGTCGGGGAAGTAGGGCGTGCCCGCACCGATCCGGCTCAGCCAGGTCATCCCCGCCAGAGCGACCAGGAGCCCGATCATGAGCAGGCGCGTGTTGCCGATCCGGGGCGCGATCCGCGGCACCACCTGGACCATGCCGAAGACCAGCACGGTCATGGGCAGGAAGGCGGCCCCGGCCTGGAGCGGGCTCAACCCGCGCGCGCCCTGGAAGTACTGCGTGAGGAAGAAGAACATCGCGTACATCCCGCTCACGACGAGGATGCGGGCGATGTAGGCGCCGGACCGCTCGCGGCTCTGGAACAGCCGCAGCGGGGTGATCGGCTGGGACGCGCGCCGCTCGGTGACGACGAACGACGCCAGCAGGCCAAGCCCGGCCACGAAGGACAGGATGGTCAGGCGGTCGCCGAACCCGGCCGAGGCCGCGCGGACGAAGCCGTAGACGATGGCGGTCATCCCCAGCGTCGAGAAGACCGCGCCCGGGAGGTCGAACCGGCCCGGCTCACGCGCCGTCTCCGGCAGGTAGCGGGGCGCGAGGGCGATCAGGGCGATGCCGATGGGCACGTTGATGAACAGTCCGGCGCGCCACGAGATCCACTGCGTCAGCACGCCGCCCAGGACCAGCCCCAGGCTGCCGCCCGCGCCGGCCACGGCGCTGTACCAGGCGATGGCACGGGTGCGCTCGGCGCCCTCGCGGAAGGTCACGGTCAGCAGCGCGAGCGTCGACGGCGCCGCGATCGCCGCCCCGACGCCCTGGATCGCCCGCGCGGCCAGCAGCCAGCCCGCCGACTGGGCAAGCCCGGCCGCCAGCGAGGCGGCGGTGAACAGGGCTATCCCGGCCACGAACACGCGTCGGCGGCCGAGGATGTCGCCGGCGCGTGCGCCGAGCAGGAGCAGGCCGCCGAAGGTCAGCGCGTAGGCGTTCTGGACCCAGGACAGGCCGGTGCTGGAGAAGTGCAGGCCCTGGTGGATGTCGGGCAGCGCGGTGATGATCACCGAGATGTCGACGATGACCATCAGGTAACACGCGAGGACGATCCCGAGGACCATCGTGCGATTCGTTGCGTTCATGAAAGGTGGGGCTTCCCTGGTCGGAGGTGGAGCGGTAAACTGGAGGCACCCTCCACAACCTAAATGGAGGATGCCTCCGCTTTCAGCCGAGCATGATACGGAGGATCCCTCCGCTTTTCAATGGCAACCGTCGAATCCGAGATCACGCCCCTGCTGCAGCGCCCCAAGCGGGCCGACGCGCGGCGCAACTACGACAAGCTCGTGGCCGCCGCCCGCGACGCCTTCGCCGAGCACGGCACCTCAGCCTCGCTGGAGGAGGTGGCGCGCCGCGCCGGCGTCGGGATCGGCACCCTGTACCGCCGTTTCCCCAGCCGCCAGGACCTGCTCGAGGCCGTCTACGTCGAGGAGCTCGCCGACGTCTGCCAGTCAGCCGACGAGCTCACCGACCTGCCGCCGTGGGAGGCGCTGTCGGCGTGGCTGCACCGCCTCGTCGAGTACGTCGGGCGCAAGCACGCACTGGCCGAGGAGCTGTGGAACTACCTCGACCGCGACGCCGAGTTCTTCAGCGGCTGCCGCACCGCGCTGTTCGTGGCCGGGGAGCCGCTGCTCGCGCGCGCCCAGGCCGCCCACGAGGTGCGCGAGGACGTCGATTACAACGACGTCATCCAGATGGTCGGCGGGATCGGGAAGAACCCGGCCACCCCGCCCGAGCAGGTCGCGCGCATCCTCGACATCGCGCTCGACGGCTTGCGCTACCGCCCGGCGCGGTAGCGCCGGATTAGCGCGTTGGTGGAGCTGTCGTGCTGCAGCTCCGGCTCGCCGTCGGCCTGCAGCTCGGGGATGATCGCCTTGGCCAGCACCTTGCCCAGCTCGACGCCCCATTGGTCGAAGCTGTCGATGCCCCAGATCGTGCCCTGGGTGAACACGCTGTGCTCGTACAGGGCCACGAGCTTGCCCAGGTTCGCGGGCGTGAGCACGTCGAGCAGGAACGTGCTCGTGGGCCGGTTGCCGTCGAACTGGCGGTAGGGCTCGTCGGCCGGCGCGTCCTTGCCGAAGGCCAGCGCCTCGCACTGGGCGAAGACGTTGGCGGTGAGCAGGTCGTGGTGGTCGCCGAGCGGGTTCAGGGTCTTGGTGAACCCGATGAAGTCGCACGGGATCACCACCGTGCCCTGGTGGATGAGCTGGTAGAAGGAGTGCTGGCCGTTCGTGCCCGGCTCGCCCCAGTAGATGGCGCCGGTGTCGTAGTCCACGCGCGCGCCGTCCAGCGTCACGTGCTTGCCGTTGGACTCCATCGTGAGCTGCTGGAGGTAGGCGGGGAAGCGCTTGAGGTACTGGTCGTAGGGCAGCACCGCGACGGTCTGGGCGCCGAAGAAGTCCCGGTACCAGACCGACAGCAGCCCCATGAGCACGGGCAGGTTGCGCTCGAACGGCGTGGTGCGGAAGTGCTCGTCGACGGCGTGGAAGCCGGCCAGGAGCTCGGCGAATCCCTCGCGCCCGATCGCCACCATGGTCGAGAGCCCGATGGCCGAGTCCATCGAGTAGCGACCGCCGACCCACTCCCAGAAGCCGAACATGTTGGCCGGGTCGATGCCGAACTCCTTCACCCCGTCCTCGTTGGTGGAGACGGCCACGAAGTGCTTGGCCACCGCCGCCTCGTCGCCCCCGAGCCCGCGCAGCGACCACGCGCGCGCGCTGTGGGCGTTGGTCATGGTCTCCAGCGTGGTGAACGTCTTGGACGAGACGATGAACAGCGTCTCGGCCGGGTCGAGGTCGCGCGTGGCCTCGGCGAAGTCGGTGCCGTCGACGTTGGACACGAAGCGGAAGACCATTGAGCGCTCGCTGTAGTGGCGCAGCGCCTCGTAGGCCATGACCGGCCCGAGGTCAGAGCCGCCGATGCCGATGTTGACGACGTTGCGGATGCGCTTGCCGGTATGCCCGACCCAGTCCCCGGAGCGGATGCGGTCGCTGAAGTCGCCCATGCGGTCCAGCACCGCGTGGACCTCTTCGACGACATCGGTGCCGTCGACCACGATCGACGCGTCGCGCGGCGCGCGCAGGGCGACGTGGAGCACGCTGCGGTTCTCGGTGACGTTGATGCGGTCGCCGCGGAACATCGCGTCGATGCGCTCGCGCAGCCCGCAGGCCTCGGCCAGGGCGACGAGCAGGCGCATGGTCTCCTCGGTCACGCGGTGCTTGGAGTAGTCGAGGTAGATCCCCTCGGCCTCCACGGTGAGCTGCTCCCCGCGCTGGGCGTCGGCGGCGAAGAGGTCGCGGAGGTGGTCGGAGCCGTGCTGGTCGTAGTGGCGCTGCAGGGCCTGCCACTCGGGGCGCTGGGTCAGGGCTGAGGTCTCGGGCATTGGCGGGACGCTAGCCGACCGCGTCCAGCGCCCGAGTGACGTCCTTGATGAGGTCGTCCGGGTCCTCGAGCCCGGCCGACAGCCGGACGAGCCCCTCGGCCACTCCGTCCGATCCCCAGCGCTGGCGCCGCTCGGCCATCGTGTGCGTCCCGCCGAACGAGGTCGCCTCGGTCACCAGCCCGGCTGCGTCCAGGAAGCGCTGTGCGGTGTCGGCGTCGCGCAGGGTGAAGGAGACCACCGGGCCGAACAGCCGCATCTGGCGCGCCGCGGTGGCGTGGCCGCGGTCGTCGGGCAGGCCCGGGTAGCGGAGGTCGAGCAGGTCGTCGCGGCCGCGCAGGGCCTCGGCCAGCGCGAGCGCGTTGGCGCACATGCGCTGCAGCCGCACGTCGAGCGTGGCGAGCGAGCGGTGGGCGAGCCACGCCTCGAACGTGCCCGGGATCGGGCCGGCCAGCGAGCGCCAGCGGGCCAGCCGCTCGTGCTGCTCGGGCGACCGCGTGGCCACCGACCCGAGGAGCAGGTCGCTGTGGCCGGACATCCCCTTGGTCAGGCTCATCATGCTGACGTCGACCCCGAGATCGAGCGGCGACTGCCCGAGCGGCGTGGCGAGGGTGTTGTCGGTCACCACGAGCGCGCCCTCGGCGTGGCCGGCCTGCGCGAGCGCCTGCAGGTCGACGACGTCGAGGCCGGGGTTGGACGGGGACTCCAGCCACAGCACCGTCGCGCCCGGCAGCGCGGCGCGGATGGCCTCGGCGTCGGTCGGCGCGGTGCGCACGTCGACGCCGCGGGGCTCGAGGTGCTCGGCCGCCAGCGCCCGCACCTGGTAGTAGCCGTCGGCGGGCAGGAGCACGGCGTCGCCTGGCCGCAGCGCGGTGAGCAGCACCGCCGCCGCGGCCGCCATGCCGGAGGCGAACAGCAGCACGTCGGCGTCCTCGAGCGCGCCGAGGGCCGCCTCGTAGGCGCTCCAGGTCGGCGTGTCGTAGCGGCCGTAGCCGTAGGGCGAGTCGGCCGGGTCGCCGCGCAGGTGGAACGGCGCCGCGAACACCGGCTGGGGCCCGATCGGCGCCCCCTGCTCGGGCGTCTCCCCCCCGGGGTGCAGCGCGCGCGTGGCCGGCTTCAGGTCGCGGTCGCGCGCGGGCACGACGAGAAGTCGGCCTCCTTGTGGCTGGCGTCGCAGAACGGCTTCGTGCGCGACTGGCCGCAGCGGCACAGGGCCAGAGGCCGATCGTCCTCGTAGACGAACACGTTGCCCTCGGCGTCGATCAGGCGCACGGGGCCGGTGACCTTGTAGGGCCCGTCGTCCCGCACCTTGATCTCCACCTGTGGTGTTGTGTCCATCGGAGGCAAATTAACAAGGAGGATGCGGTATGAAGCTCCGGCGACCTTCGCCGAGCATGGTTGTGGCGCTGATCGCGCTCGTGCTGAGCACGAGCGGGTCGGCCGTCGCGGCCGTCAGCTACGCCAGCCGGGCAGGGTCGGTCGACGGCCACAGCGCCGTCGGCGCAAGCTCGTCCTTGCGGCACGCGGCGGGCAACCTCGTCGCGACCGCCAAGGGCGGATCGACGTCCGGTCAGATCCCGGCCAGGTTCGTGGCCGGCGTCCAGCAGGGGTCCTCGCAGCCGTTCGTGCAGTCGGTGCAGGTGTCCGACAACGCGAACCTCGCGCCCGCCGCGCTCGTCGGCGTGCCCGGCGTCGGGACGCTGTCGGCCGGCTGCGACGACCAGGCCAAGAACCCGGGGCGGGAGAACCCGCTGACGGTGCTGGCGTTCACGAACCAGTCGGGCGGGTTCATCTCGTTCGAGCGCACGCTGGGCCAGACCCAGCCGGTCGTGACCGCGATCGACAACAACGCCGTGGCGACGGCGTCGATCCCCGGGTCGACGACGTTCTCCTACAACCTGCAGGTCGGCCTGACCAACCTGCAGATCAACGGCGTCGTGCGCCAGGACGGCACGGGCACCGCGGACGGGCGGTGCGTCGTCTACGGGAGCGCGGTGCGCGTTCCCTAGCTAGGCGTTGCGACGCTGTCTGATGACGTCGCGGAGTTGCTCGACCGCATCGGGGAGGGTGCGTTCCATCCGCTTGACGTCGTAGCTCTTGAGCGTGATCAGGCGCATCGGCGACGCGGCCACCACGTCGGCGTTGCGCCGGTCGCGCTCGAGCACGCCCATCTCGCCGAAGAAGTCGCCGGGGCCGAGATCGGCGATCTTCTGCCCGTCGTGGCGGACCTCGGCGTTGCCCTCCTCGATGATCATGAGGTCGTAGGAGTAGTCGCCCTCGCGTACGATCGTCTCGCCCGCGCCCACCGAGTGCTCCTCGGCGAACGGCGCGATCTTGCGGAGGTCGTCCTCGGAGAACGAGGCGAACAGCGGGATGGTCTTGAGGCGGGCGACGTCCATGGAGCGGGAGCCTACGTCAAGGCGAGCCGCCGCGCGGCATCGATGTCGAGGGCGACGAGGCGCACGGGCGACGTCGCCACGACGGTCGCGCCGGGGGTGAAGTAGTCGCCGGGGCCGAGCTCGCCGATGCGGCGCTCGCCGTACCAGATCTCGGCCGTCCCCTGGTCGAGGAGCAGCAGCTCCTCGCGCCCGTTGGCAAGCAGCGTGCCCGCATCGGCCGTCCGCTCGATGGCGAGCGGGGCGACGCGCAGCAGCTCCTCCTCGCCCAGCGAGGCGAAGAGCGGGATGGTCCTCAGTCGATCGGCGTCCACAACCGCGCAGGATGGCGAGGACCATCCTGCGCGGCTGAGAGGCTCATCACACTGAGTTCAGGACCCGTCGGCGGGCTCGCCCTCGTTGGGCGGCTCGAGGTCGGCCGCCGGCTCGTCCGGCGCCTGCTCCTCTGAGGCGCCACCCTCGGCGCCCACCCCGACCGGCTGCGGCGCCGGCTTGGGCTCGATGAAGACCAGCCGCACCTCGTCGGAGGCATCGCTGGGCTTGTCGTCGTCGCCCTTGGTGCGCTCGTCGTCGGGCGTGCGCTCGACCATGACGGTCGAGCCGCTCGGCAGCTGCGAGCGGAGCACGAAGTCGGCCAGCGGGTCCTCGATGTAGCGCTGGATCGCCCGGCGCAGCGGACGCGCGCCCATCGCGGGGTCCCACCCCTTCTCGACCAGGAGGTCCTTGGTCTCCTCGGTGAGCTCGAGCTGGAGCTCGCGCTCGGCCATCGACTCGCGGATCCGGGTGAGCAGGAGCTCGACGATCTCCTTGATCTCGTCCCTGGTCAGCTTGTGGAAGACGATGACGTCGTCGATCCGGTTGAGGAACTCAGGCCGGAAGACCTTCTTGAGCTCGCCCATGATCCGGCTCTTCATCTCGTCGTAGCTGACGCCGGTCTCGTCGTCGGAGACCGCGAAGCCCAGCGGCGTGTTGCGCGCGATCTCGGTGGCCCCGATGTTCGAGGTCATGATCACGATCGCGTGCCGGAAGTCCACCGTGCGCCCCTGGGCGTCGGTGAGCCGGCCGTCCTCCAGGATCTGCAGGAGGATGTTGAACACGTCGGGGTGGGCCTTCTCGATCTCGTCGAGCAGGAGCACGCTGTAGGGCTTGCGGCGCACCGCCTCGGTGAGCTGGCCGCCCTCGTCGTAGCCGATGTAGCCCGGGGGCGAGCCCACCAGGCGCGACACCGCGTGCTTCTCCATGTACTCGGACATGTCGACGCGCACCATGGCGTCCTCGTCGCCGAACAGGAACTCCGCCAGCGTCCGCGCGAGCTCGGTCTTCCCGACGCCGGAGGGGCCGAGGAAGATGAACGAGCCGGTCGGGCGCTTCGGGTCCTTCAGGCCCGCGCGCGAGCGCCGGATCGCCTTGGAGACGACCTCGATGGCCTGGTGCTGCCCGATGACGCGCTTGTGGAGCTCGTCCTCCATGCGCATGAGCTTGGCCGTCTCGGCCTCGGTGAGCTTGAACACCGGGATGCCGGTCCACATCGAGACGATGTCGGCGATCTCCTCCTCGCCGATGTCGGGCCGCTCGCCCGACTCGCCGGACTCCCACTGCTCCTCGAGCTCGCGCTTCTTGTTCGTCAGGCGCCGCTCCTTGTCGCGGAGGTTGGCGGCCTTCTCGAACTCCTGCGCCTCGATCGCGGCCTCCTTCTGGCGCCGCGTCGACTCGATCTCCTCCTCCAGGTCGCGGTAGACCGGCGGGGAGGTCATCGACTTGATGCGCATGCGCGACGCGGCCTCGTCGATGAGGTCGATGGCCTTGTCGGGCAGGAAGCGGTCGGAGATGTA
>Ga0207688_10001763_pt1 | contig 11500 bp, 14 predicted proteins | sample KBSMiscanthusM4_FD_184296 | JGI IMG/M metagenome (GOLD analysis project Ga0207688, IMG submission 184296) | Miscanthus rhizosphere microbial communities from Kellogg Biological Station, Michigan, USA - M4 (SPAdes) (version 2) | ecosystem: Host-associated > Plants > Roots > Rhizosphere ...
AGTCCGTCCGGACCGCGCTCGTAGACCGCGATTCCCGCCTGAGGCGGTAGGTCATGGCGGCCCCAACCTACGCAGTTGTACTCAAGCGCGCAGCGCACGCCGTCGTCGGTCACGGCGCAATGCTGCAGCCGGATGCCGCCACCGTCGCTGAAGCAAGCGGCGAAGAACGAGCGCAGCTCAGCAGTGCCGCGGTGGGTGGAGTGCGGGCCGATGGACTCGCGGAGGTATCCGTCCCGCGCGAAGGTGGTCACTATCGCGTCGGCGTCGCCGGCAGCCAGTGCGGTGTGGTAGCGGCCGACAACACCACCCAGGTCAGCGGGCTCGGGCTCGAGAATCGGCGGCCTGACGTGCCGCCGTCCGTCGACTGGCCATTGGCTGCAGTAGGTACGGAACACGACCGACCTATCGTCGGGACAGTCGGCGACGACTGCCACCGGCCACGCTAGTTCCGGCCCGTCATCGGGCATATGCGCGAGGAGTTCGACCACTGCCCGCCCCGGAACACGCGTGCTGGCTATGGTCTCGATACGGGCCCGGCGCTCGGCCAGCCAGGACAGATTGTGACTAACGAACCGCCGTAGCTGCTTGTGGCCACGGATCTCGCCCGCGCGAGGGTCGTAGACGACCACGTCACCTGGCCAAGCGTTCTCCAGGACGCGGGTGTCACCTTCGTTCAACGCGGTGAGGTACTGCGCGACTGGATCAACCCGACCTTGGATGCGAGTCTGCCTGCGCGCCAGCTCTACCCCACTGACGAAATCCGGAAACCATGGCATATCCACCCCTGTTTCGTCGCCAGCACCGGGCAATCTCTCTAGGCGATGCCGTCCGTCGTCCTCGGCAACATCCTCGTCCCAACCGCGGCGTCAATCAAAGTCCGGGGCCGGCGTTGAAGACACGCTGATTGCTCTACGCAAACGACAGGCTAGTGATCACGACACACGGTTGACATAGGCGCGACCGTGACGAGTGCCTCCGGTTCAGGCCCCCATGAAGCAGATCACCGAGCCGGGTGGGCCATCGCGTCGAGCGCTACGGTGGCGGCCAGTATCACCACCGGGTTCTGGCTTGGTGCGACTTCCACGCCGTACGTGTCGGCGACCCGGAACCATCTCTTCGACACGGTGGCCACGGCAGTGCGCCCGTCGGTGACATGTATTCATGGTCGAGGATGTTGCCCTGGATATCGAGGTCCGGCCCGTCGCCAATCTTGACCACCCACCGCTCTCGAATCGGCGTGATCAGAGCCTTCTTGACCGTCGCCAACGTGCGACCGTCGGGGTTCTCGACCTCCATAGTGTCCTTGATCCGAGCGACCTTCTCCTGAATCTTGGCCAATTCACGCCCCGATGGGTCTTCGAAGATCAAGGTCTTGCGCAGCCGGAGTGCCTTCCCGTCGACCTTGTAGACCCGCTCGCCACGGTCAGACTCGATCCAGACGTCATCACCGACCGACATCAGACGCTGGCGCATCCGATAATGAACCTGGGCTCGTCGCCGCGCCGTTCCTCCCGCCGCTCTTCCCGCCGTCCTCGCAGCATGATCAAACCCTTCTCATTTGGATGACCGCGGCCTCACGCGGAGATGACGCTGCGGCATCACCCGGTCAGGGTGATTCGAAGCATCCCTGTGCCCACCTACCCGTTTGACTTTCCTGGTGGGAAAGTCTTACGCTACTTTCCTACTCGGAAAGTTGAGGTCCCTCATGGACGTTCCACCTCTGGAAGCCCGGGCAGCGTTAGCTACGGTCGAGAAGAGTCGGCTGCGAGTGATCGACGAGATCGGACTGCCTCAGTGGTACTGGTGGGGACTCGCCCTTGGCTGGATCATCCTGGGGTGGGTCACCGACCTGAATTATCCATGGCTCACAGCCGCGGCCACGTTGGTATTCGGCGCCGTGCATTCAGCGGTTGCCCCGCGCGTCATCAACGGTCGCCATCGCAGCAATCAACTCAGCGTCAACGCCGACATCGTCGACCGTCATCTCCCGGCGCTGGTGCTCGGCGGGCTCATCATCCTGGCCGGGATAACGGTAGCCGGCGCGGTGGCGATCTCGGCCGACGGCGCGCAGCACCCGGTGACGATCACGAGCATCTTCGTGGCGGTTGTCATCGTGCTGGGTGGGCCGCGCCTGCTGGCCGCAGTCCGACGGCGAGCCGTGCGAAGCAGCGCACGGCGATGATCACGGCACAATTCGACGAACTCATCCACCCGAGCACCCGGCTATCCATCGTCGCACTGTTGGCCGCCGCAGACTGGGTCGAATTCTCCTTCGTGCGTGATCAGTTGTCGCTATCCGACTCGGCCCTGTCCAAACAGCTGTCCACCCTGGAAGATGCCAGATACGTCAGGGTCGAGCGGCCTACCAACGGGCGCCGACGCCGCGTGCACGTACGGTTGACCGACGCCGGACGCACGGCGTTCCGTGGGCACGTAGCAGCACTACAAGCGATCGTGGGCGTGGCGCAGTCTCGAAATGGGGAAGCTCAGCCGCGCTGAACTCGGGCCGAAGCGCCGGCACTAGGCCGGATTCGTTGTCTCGGCCACGGAGCTCCCACGCTGCGGCGCTGCGGCAGCGACATGCACTCCGCGGCGCAACCCGACCAGCGCTACAACTGCTGCCACCGCCATAGCCGCCGCCATTCCCCACAGCACTACGGGACGACGTAATCAAGCCGCTCCAACCTGAGGTGCTCGTCCCGTACACCCTGCAGTGGAACCCCGACCGAGCGCAGACGCCGGCTGTTGCCCGGTTCGTCCATACGGCGCTCACGGTCGACCCGCCAGCCGGATGGAGCCGGCAGCCTGGCCATCTACGCCACGCCACGCCGTGGTAGCTGGCCGGGCGGCGGCATGCGGTTGCGTCGCGCGAACTCCTGCAACCAGTGGGACAACTGAGCATCTCGGTAGCGATCATCCGCATCACGAGTGCGCGGGAACCGCCGTCAGAGTCGTCTCGGATGCGTAAGACTTCGCTGGCAGACAATGCCTCGCGAGCGACGGCATGGTGGCGCGGGACACTAGCAACGGGTTGACAACCTACGAGAGAGGAACGAACGGATGCGCGCTGACATCGTGCCCGGCGGAACCTTCCCGGACTATGCGCTGACCGATCACACCAAGACTCGGCGCCGGCTGAGCGAGTTGCAGGGCATCGATCCGATGATCCTCGTTCTCTCTCGCGGCCATTTCTGCCCAAAGGAGCATCAGCAGCATCTCGAGCTGGCCGCTAACTACCCGAAGATCGCGGTCGCCTACACCCAGATCGTGACGATCACGACCGACAACATTCTCGAGACCAATGAGTTCCGCAGCTCGGTCGGCGCGCAGTGGACCTTTCTGTCCGACGCAGGCCGCAAGGTGCAGAAGGACCTCGACATCCAGGAATACACCGACCCATTCCACGACCCGATGATCCCGCACACGTTGGTGCTCAAGCCTGGGCTGATCATCCACAGCATCTACAACGGATACTGGTTCTGGGGTCGCCCGTCATTCGAGGACTTGCGTCGCGACTTGCGTGACGTGACCCGGGAGATCCGACCGGACTGGGACCTCGCCACCCCCGGCTTCCGCGCGGCGTGGGACGCCGGGGACCACTCGTTGTTCCACCCGTACAAGGCCGACGACCAGCCGAACCCGGAAGCGCCCGCGCCCAAGGCTGCCGCGCAAGGCGCCTGACGAATCAGGCCTTGATCCTCCCTTCGTACTGTTCGGCGCTCAGGAGCCCATCGGCCTCAGACGGATCTGACAGCTTTACCTTGACCAGCCAGCCCTGCCCATAGGGATCGTCATTGATCACTTCAGCTGAGTCGGCTAGCGCGCCGTTGACCTCGACGATCTCGCCTGACATCGGGGCATACAGGTCGGAGACCGACTTGACGGATTCGATTTGGGCGTAGGGCTGATCCTTCGTCACCTTGTCGCCAACGTTCGGCGCCTCGAAGAACACGATCTCCTGCAGGTTGTCCTGCGCGAACCAGGTGATGCCGAAGGTCGCTATGTCTCCGTCGACGCGCGTCCAGCCGTGCTCGCTGTGGTAGCGGAGGTCGGCCGGATAGCCCTCGTCTGCCATGTCCATGGTCCCTTCGACGCGACGATCAGCCAAGATGCAGTCCGCGCCCGGTCAGAGCGAGCACGGTTTCACCGAAAGACTCCGAGAGCGTGGGGTGCGGCTGGATGAACCGCGCAATGCGATCCGGGACGGACTCCGCATTCACCGCCAGGTAACCCTGGCCGAGCACTTCGGTGACCCACGGGCCGACCAGGTGGACGCCAAGAATGGGACCGGGGCGGCCGTCGGCCTGGCGCTCCGCCACGACCTTCACCAATCCTTCGAAGTCGCCGATGATACGGGCCCGACTGTTGCCACCTAACGGGTACTTCTGGACCGCGACATCGAAACCGCGTTGCCGCGCCGCGGCCTCGGTCAGCCCTGCGTAAGCCACCTCTGGGTGGCAGTAGATGCACCACGGAACGCGGGAATAGTCGACCGGTATGGTCGACTCCCCCAAGATGCCCCTGACGGTCAGTATCCCTTCCGCAAATCCGACATGGGCCAGCTGCGGCGTGTCGACTACATCGCCCACGGCCCAGACACCGTCCGCGGTCGTGCGCATGTGGTCGTCGACAACCACGAATCCACGGCTATCGACGGTCACGCCGGTCCCGTCCGCAAGCACGCCCTCCGTCAACGGCCGCCGCCCAACGGCCACCACCACCGCGTCGACTGTGACCGTCTCGTTGTCGAAGTACACAGTCGTCATCGAGCCGTTTGGGCGATGTCCCTTGACCCGGACGCCGGTGTGCACAGCGATGCCACGCTTTCGAAACGAGCGGGCCAGCCACGCGACGATCTCCCGGTCGCACGCCGGGAGGATCGTGTCCATGGCTTCGAGCACGGTCACCTGCACTCCGAGATCGCTGAACATGGAGGCGAACTCGCACCCAATCACGCCGCCGCCGATGATCGCGGCCGAGGCCGGCAGTGCGTCGAGGGCCAGCACCTCGTCCGAGGTCAGCACGCGGCTCCCGTCGACGTCGAATCCGGGGAGGCTACGCGCCACCGACCCAGGTGCGAGCATGACGTGACGCCCCGAGAGCTGTAGCTGACCGTCGGGACCTTCGACCTGCACCCGGCGGCCGGGAAGCAACGTCCCAGTGCCCCGGTAGGTGGTGATCCCTCTCCGCCTCATCAGGCCGGCCAGTCCCTTGTACAGCTGCTCGACGACTTTCTGCTTGCGGGCCTGGCTGACCGCGAAATCGATCGACGGCTGACCGGCCGTGACCCCGAAGTCGTCGGCGCCCGCAACGGTGCGGACGACAGTGGCCGTCTCGAGGAACGCTTTGGCCGGAATGCATCCCCGATGCAGGCACGTTCCGCCGACCTTGTCCCGCTCGACAACGGCGATCCGTAGTCCGGCTAACGCACCGTGCAAGGCGGCGGCATATCCGCCTGGACCGCCGCCGATCGCCACGAGATCGAATTCGGCGCTCTCAGCCGCCATCGAACGACACCTCTCACCGATCACCTCGGGCCGGGACAGCTTGGGTCTAGGCGATCATCGTGTCGGCATATCCGATCGTTGTCATCTCTGGCCCGCGACGCTGAGCGCGCACGACGTCACGGCGTCCTTCGGACAGTCGCCCCGCCGGTTCCGCCGGCGCCGCGGCCAGGGCTGAGATCCCTACCTACCACGACCCTCGAGGAAGACCTCGACCAACTCGCCGACCCGGCCGCAGTTGCGTTCGGGGGGATCCGATTGCGCTGATGCGCAGTCGACTAGTGAATGACCTTCTCCACGTCATGGACGATCGCCAATGGATCAAAATAGAAGGGTTGATCGTGCATGATGGGAACGATCCGAGAGACGACGGCACCCGCATTGTGGGCGGCGTTAGCTCCTACGTCCGCCACGATCAGCATTGCCAGCACGGTGCCACTAATCGATTTCGCCCACCGCAGCCAAGCCGTGTTGGCGACTCCCGGCCTGGTGCCGCTTGGTGGCTGTGGAATCGGAACCGGGTAATGGGCGGTCGGCCAGTGTGACCCGCCCACTGCTGGATTGGCGGCTGCTGCCCAGCTGGTGTGACAGCCGCAGGTACACGGCATTTCCGCAGTGGTCTGGCTAGCAACGCCTTCATATTCCCAGGGTTCCCTAGCTGGCATGGCCTTACCGCACCCCCTGCGTCACACTGCAAGGCGGATACGAGTCCGGGCTCTGCAGCTGGATTTGCTCGCTATTTGTGCTCGCTCTCGCCTTGACGAGTTCGTCGCGGAACGGGTTCGGCAGCCCTTGCGGGGATAGTTCGAAACGAACGTCGATATCGTTCGGGCTCAGCACCTGATGATGCGCCGAGGCATACGTATCGAACACGATCTGGGCAATGGCTTGTTTCAGCGTCTTGGGTGGGTTTGCCGTTGCGAAACTGACAATCTTCGCGCTGTTCTCCCGGTTCAGTTCCGAAATCCCGAGGTTCGCGCAGTTGTTCGGTCCGGACATGACCGCGTCATACATGATCAAATGCGCGGTTTTCGCAAGTAGCGAATCGGTATTGTCGACCGGTGAGACGAAGTCCGAACCCATCGCCTGGGCCAGGGCCTTCGCGGTATCGACGAAGGTGTTGACGAACATGTCACCGAAGTTGCCGTGATTCGAGATTCTTTCGCTGGCCGGGTCGATAGCCGCCTGAAGCACCAGGTCGGACTTGTCGGGATCAGGATCGCCACGGAGCACGACCGTGAGCTTGCCGGTATGCGGATCTGGAGTTGCCCTCAGGGCCCCCAGTTTCGTACCGACATTGACCACGACATCCGCGGTATCCGTCAAGGTGTGGTTTCGCCAATCCCGAAGAGCGGGAACCTTGTTGAGCACTGGGATGGGATTTTGATCATGCAGAGTCACCTGCGCGGAGACGGTAGTGATCAACTTCGCGTCGTAGAGAACCGGCAACGTCAGGGCAGTGGCTTTGAGATGACGCTCCTGCACGCTGCCACGAACCGTCTCCTTGCCGGCACCGACGATCATTGCCCACAACCCAAGCACGACGCCGCCGACTACCGCACCGGCCAGAAGCTTCTTCCTCATCGGCTGGATTCCATGCTCACTCACCCGCCCGCGTGGATCGAGGACCCGAACAGATGCCTCGGTTCAGACATAGTAGATGAATTTCGCGTCAACGGTTACGAGCACTTGATTGGGCGATTACGCAGCGTGGACCATGGACGGCCTGTGGACGCGTCGTGGCGAGCTTGACGGCCACGAGCGCAGACCGGCCAACGATGCTCACGCAGGCGAGATGATCTTTGAGTTATCGTCGAGATCGGCAGTGACTTCAAGATCCCGACGGAGGATCTCGTACCTGACGAGACCGGTTGCGCATGAGCTGTTCTCATCCAGGTCGGCGGAGGGACCGCAAAAATGAGCAACCTGGAACGGAAGCCACAGGAGACGTCGTGCGGAGGACGGGCAGCGGTGGCCGTCGAGCCCGTGCGGGAACTGCAGTTCGGCGCCGCCGTGCCGCTGGGGGGCCCACGGGCCATGTCAGTTACCCGAACGCTGCCCAATGCGGTCCGGCGAATGGTCGGAGCATGGTGCTTCCTCGACTACTACGGACCCGACGACATCAGCGGGTCGAACGGGATGCGCGTGCCCCCACATCCGCACACTGGGCTGCAAACAGTTAGCTGGCTCGTTTCGGGGGAAGTGCTGCATCGCGACAGCCTCGGTAGTCAGCAACTCGTCACGCCAGGTCAGCTGAACCTGATGACAGCCGGGCACGGTATCGCCCACTCCGAGGAGAGTCCGGCTGCCCACTCGCCGATTCTGCACGGCGTGCAGCTATGGACGGCGCTGCCGGACCGGGATCGTCACGCCAGCGCGCATTTCGCCCATGTTCCTGACCTGCCGGTGCTCAGCGATTCCGGGATCACCGTGACCGTCATCATGGGCGAACTCGGTGGAGCGGAATCACCGGCCGATATCTACAGCCCGTTGGTCGGCGTGGAAGCTGTCTTGGACGCTGCCGCGGACACCCGGCTGCCGTTGCAACCGGCGTGGGAGTATGCCGCTCTGGTCCTCACCGGTGCAGTCGAGGTCGACGGGCTGGCGCTGCGCCCTGGTCCGTTGCTCTACCTCGGCTCAGGGCGGAGCGACCTGCCGCTCGCGGCAGAAGATCCCTCCCGCCTCTTGGTCATCGGCGGTGAGCCGTTCGAGGAACACATCGTCATGTGGTGGAACTTCGTGGGCCGCGACCACGAAGACATCGTCACCGCGCGAGAAGATTGGGTGCGTGCTGACACCCGGTTCGGCACAGTTCACGGCTATCACGGCGACCGGCTTCCCGCGCCGCCTCTGCCGAGTGTGCGGCTCAAACCGCGCGGCCGACACCGCTAGCCAGCACCCGACACTCCCCCGGCTGTTTTGACCGTCCAGCGACATCGCCGGTGATGGGAACGTCCCGGCTTGCTGAGTACCGTCTGGGTACCACAAGCCGCCGGATCCGCGAAGAGGAACACGACGATGCCATATCTTCCGACCGTCCCACCCGAGGAAGCTACCGGCGAGGTCAAGGACATGTATGACAAGGACCTGGCGCAGCAGGGGTACGTGGCGAACTACACGCGTGCATTCAGCGTCAGGCCCGACGTGGAAACGGTCTGGCTGGCGCTCAAGGACGCGATTACGTCGAGCATGGATCCCCGGCTGTACGAGCTGGCGACGGTCGCAGCGGCGACGGGGATCAAATCCAGCTACTGCAGCCTGGTGCACGGACGAATCCTCGCGACCAAGTACTACCCGCCCGGCACTGTCATGCGCATCGCGGCGAAGGACACCGGCGATGCGCTAGACGCGGCTGATACTGCCGTCGTCCAGTTCGCGAGAAAGGTCGCCCTGGAAGCCGAGAAGATCACGCAGGAAGATGTCGATCACCTTCGCGGGCTGGGCTTCTCCGACGCTGACGTGTTCAACATCATTCTTGCCGCTGCCGTGCGGTGCTTCTTCAGCAAAGTGTTGGATGCGACGGCCACACTGGCCGATGCGGTGCTGCACGACATGCCGGATCAATTGCGCGCTGCGCTGACCGTGGGCCGGCAGATTGCGCCCGCATAGCGCGCATCGAGGTAGCGTCGCGGTGATGGATCGCTTCAACGGCCTCGACGTGCCCGAATCGCTCGCGGATGCGCTCGACGCGCGGACACTGGCGTTCCTGGTCTATGACATGCAGGCCGGCATCCTGAGCCAGATTCCAGATGGCGACCGAGTGATGTCCGACGTCCAAAGGCTGCTGGCCGTCACGGGGAAACGCCGCGTGCGTACGGTTTTCACCCGCCACTACTTCCTGCCCACGCAGCTCGCCGGGGTGTTCAGCTGCGCCAGGCCAAGATTTGGCAGGGCAACGCGCACGCCGCGGAGACCCGGCCGCTAATTCCGCACGGATCGGCAGGATTTCAGCTCGCCGGTGGCCTCGAGCCGCGACCGGACGAGCCGGTCATCGACAAGATCACCATGTCGGCGTTCGAAGGCACCCCCTTGGACATCGTGCTGCGTGACTGCGGCGTGCGCGCCTTCCTCATCGCTGGTGTCGCTACTGAGGTAGGCATCGAGCCGACCGTGCGTCACTCGACCGACCTGGGCTATATCCCGATAGTGGTGCAAGACGCGTGCGGAAGCGGCAACGCAACCGCAGCCGACCGAGCGATCGCGAATATCGCCTTCGCCGGCGACGCATTACTTGCCACAACCGACGACGTCTGCACAGTTCTCGCCGGAGAACTCTGAAACAGCCCGGAGCTGGAGGCCCGATCCCGTCTCGAGACCTGCTCTGGCCGCCATCGAATCGTGAGATGCTCAGCTGCGACGGGAGACAGCCGCCCGGCCCGTTTCCACAAGCAGCGAGCAGACGTTCGACGGGGTGCGATGTGAACCACGATCACGACTCCGCGGATGACGATCAACCTCCGCTGGAGTCTGCCTTTCTGAACGCCGCCGGCCTCCAGATCACCAGGATGGAGCCGAACCGAGTCGAAGGCTTTATCGACGCCGGTCCGGACCACCACACCCCGTGGGGAATCGTGCACGGCGGCGTCTACGCAACAGCAGTTGAGTCGGCGGCGAGCCTCGGCGCGTCCCTGGCCGTCCAGCCGCAGGGACAATTCGCCGTCGGTGTCAACAACCAGACCGACTTCCTCCGTCCCCATGTCTCCGGCCGCCTGGCGGTAACGGCCACGCCGATCCAACAAGGGCGAATGTTGCAGCTATGGCTCGTCGAGTTGACCAACGAGCAAGGAAAGCTGGTGGCCCGCGGACAGCTGCGCCTCGCGAATCAGCCCCTGCCCGCTCAGCCGGCATCGCGAGGCACGACCGGCGGTGCCTCGGTCCGATCAAACGCGGCGGAGAACAGGTAGCTGGTCGCCAGACTGCGGTACGGCCGCCATTTCTCGGCGATAGCGAGAACCTCCTGCTGGGTAGGAAGATGGTCCAGCTGATAAGCGGCCTGGACCGCCTTACGGAGCGCAAGATCGCCGGGCAGGACGACGTCTTCTCGGTGTAGCGCGATGAGGAGTGCGCCCTGCACGGTCCAGGGGCCAATCCCAGGAATTGCGGTGAGCTGCGCCAGGAGCTCGTCGTCCGGCAGGCCGCTCAAGACATTCTGGTTCAGGCGGCCGTCCGATAGCCGCTCGGCGAGGTCGCGCAGAGTGTTGATCTTCCGCCACGAGAGCCCGGCCTCGCGGAGCTTGCCCGGCTCTACGCCCAGTAGCTCAGTGGGCGACGGAAGATGGCCGTCGAAGAGGGCCTCGATACGGGCAAGCGTCCGGCGGGTCGCTGGGACGGATAGCTGCTGACCGGTGACCTGGAACAGCAGGGCGCCGTAAAGGTCCATCGGCGGCAGCCGGGCCATCCACGCCTGGGGATCGAAGGCGGGCCGGTCGTCGATGAGCCCCGCCAGCACCGGATCGGCGTTGTGAAGGTACGCGCGCGCCTGCTGCAGCCGCATCGCGCGGCCGGAATCCTCGGTCACGAAGTCCGCTCCGTTCTCCCGGCGGATGTGTCACCATTTTCCCGCTGGCGTCTGGACAATGACCGCCACGGCCGCCCGCGCCGGTTTGGTTCGTGAGGCGGCCTAGCCCCAGGACAGCAGGGCACCACGCTGATTGAAGGTTGCGCCGGGTCCCCAGGTGATCTCCCAGCGGTTGCCCTCAGGGTCGGCGATGAACGCTGAACGGCCGCCCCACGATCGGTCGGTCGCTGCGGCTACCGGGGTCGCGCCGGCGGCCACGGCCGCGGCGAACACGCTCTCGACCTCTTCTCGAGTGTTCACGGCACAAGCGAGCGTGACGCCCGACCAGCCAGTCGGATCAGCGGTACCGGGAGCGGCCTCGGAGGTGAGGTCGCGAATGGGGAAGAGCGCCAGCAGGACACCGCCGAGAAGAAAGCCGGTCCACGTGTCGTCACCGCTGGGCAGTTCGGGCCAGCCCAATGTCCGGTAGAACGATCGG
>Ga0207688_10001765_pt1 | contig 11487 bp, 15 predicted proteins | sample KBSMiscanthusM4_FD_184296 | JGI IMG/M metagenome (GOLD analysis project Ga0207688, IMG submission 184296) | Miscanthus rhizosphere microbial communities from Kellogg Biological Station, Michigan, USA - M4 (SPAdes) (version 2) | ecosystem: Host-associated > Plants > Roots > Rhizosphere ...
GCCTCGTCACGTCAATCTTGCGACAGCTCAGGCAGTTACGACGGCGAAAACGAGGTCGCGGGGAAGTCGCGGAATGCGAGGTAGTGCCCGCCCGCGAACGGCATACCTATCACGCCGAAACCGACGACTCGCTCGTCGTCTCCGGAGGGCAGGTCCATGAGTTTGAGGCGGTTGCCCCGCCTGTGGGGTGGCGAATGTCTTCATGTGGGCATGGTGTGACGGATGCGCACCCAAGAGCATGGGGCTCTGCCCCAAATGCGCGGCTCCAAGAATCCGCCAAGACATCGGTCGCAAGGTTGGGATCGGTAGTGATCCCAGCGGTCTCTACTTGACGGCAGCAACGCCAGCGGGGTGGCGCCTCAGGAGAAGGGAACCAAACCATGAGCCGAATTTCGCGGTTCGCCACCGCTGTTGTGGTGTCTGCCGGTGTGAGCGTGGCCGGACTCGGTCTGGCCACCGGAACTGCTCAAGCCGACCCTGCCTGGGGCCCCAGCTACCAAGGCGGGAACTGCCCGGGTTCTTTCACCTGCACTCACTGGTGCCCGGGCGACCCGCTCATTCCGGGGAGCCAGGTCATCACGTGGGACTGGAACGTCTGCCACGACTGGTACTGGAACTCGGAGGGGACCGTGGACGTCGCCTCCAACATCATCTACCCGTGGCATGGCACTCCGCATGACGCCGGGCCTCCGCCTCCGGCTCTGCCGCCGTATACGCCTCCTCCGCCGCAGCCTTTACCGCCGGATTGCCCCCCGTGGTCGCCGTTCTTGGCCCCGTCGCGGTGCGGCGGGCTCTAGTAGGCGGTCACGACGGCCCGCCACCTACAGAGGGGTGGTGGCGGGCCGCGTGCCCGATGCGTCCCGGCCCGGCCCACGGGGTCAACTCGTGGCGTAGTCGACCATCGGCTCGGTGACCGCCCGGCCGCCCGGCAGGGTAATCGTCAAGGCGTCCGGCCGTATCTGATACCGGGTGCCGTCCGTCGGATTGGTGACGTCGAATCCCCCCGAGGAGCGCACCGCGTTGGCGAGTTCAATGCCCGCGCCGTCGCTGAGTCGTACACCGCGGTAATAGAAGTTGCCAGCACCGGCACGGCACACCACCAGGACCGACTGCGTCGTGCGGGCCAACGCCGCCGGGCTGCTGTCCGCATCGCACCGCGCACCCGGATAGTCGATGAAGCCCTGTGCATCGGTGCCGGGCAGGGCGATCGGGGACGCTGATGTCGACGCCGGCTCACTTGTCGGTGTGGCCGGTGAGGTCGGGGGAGGTGCCGTGACTTCCCCAGATCTGTTCTGCCCGAGCGCAAACCACAGCACCAGGCTCAGTGATGCCGCGCAAACGACGAAAGCCGCACCGGCCAGCAGCCACCGCCCGGCGCCGAAACCTATTCGCACGGGCGGACTTTGGACAGGCGGCACCGGCGCAACCGGCCGAATGGGCGCCGTTCGCAACGGAACGGGGTTCATTGCCGTTGGCACCTGCGCCACCGTCGCCGCGGCAGCGGCCGCGCGGGCCAGGTCACCCGCCGACGAGAAGCGCTCCTCGGGGTGCTTGGCCATTCCGCGCGCGATCACGGCATCGAATGCGAAGCCAACGCCCGGCCGCGTCACGCTCGGTCGCGGTGGCGGCGACATGACGTGAGCGCCCATCAGCTGACTCAGTTCGCCGGTCGGGAACGGTGCCGAGCCGGTCAGGCATTCGTAGAGCAGGCACGCCAGCGAGTAGACATCAGCGGCCGGGCCCACCTTTCCGCCGGTGAACCGTTCCGGCGCCATGTACGCGCACGATCCGATGGCTGCGCCGGCACTCGTCAGACCGCTGTCGCCACCGAAGTGCGCGATGCCGAAGTCGACGAGATAGGCGAAGTCATTCGATGTGAGCAGAACATTCTCCGGCTTGACGTCGCGGTGAACGAGCCCGCCGGCATGCGCGGCGTCGAGCGCCGCGGCCACCTGCCCGACGATCGACACGGCCCGTGCCGGATCCAAAGGCCCGTTCCGGCGCAGCACCGTATGGAGGTTGTCCCCCTCGACCAGCCGCATGTCGATGTAGAGCACACCGTGGATCACGCCGAAGTCGTGCACCGGAATGACGTGCGGTTCCTGCAGTCTCGCCGCGATCCGCGACTCGCGCCTGAACCGTTCCTGGAAGCCGGCGTCGGCGGACATTTCGGCACGCAACAGCTTGATCGCCACCGTGCGATCCTTGGCGTTGTCGTAGGCGCGATACACCTCGCCCATCCCGCCGACGCCCAGCAGCGACTGCAGCTCGTACGGACCGAACATCGTGCCGACCCGTGAGCCTCCACCAGCCATGCGAGGATTTTCCCAGCCCGGGCAATTCCGCGTGGCGACTATCGCAGCCCGGCGAGCAGCGACGTCGCCCCCAGCTTCCACCGCCGCTCGATCGACGGCCCCGACCCGAGCCACCGGCCCGCCTCCTGCACCGCCAAACCCTGTGCCAGAGCGAGCAATACATGTGCCATGTCGGTCGGATCCCCCGACAACAGACCCGCCTCGATGCACCGCCGGATCCGGCCGACGAACACCTCCCGCACCGACGCCCCCGCCGCCAGCTCCTCGGGCCCCGGCTCGAAATCGGCGAACGGCCGCGAGAACATCACCTGTGCCAGCCGCGGATACGCCCGGCAGAACAGCCGGAACACCGGAACGAGCCGCTCCAGATCCGCGACGGGATCCGCCGTGACCGGTACCTTCGCCAGCTCGCCACCCAGCAGCCGGAAGCCCTCGAAGAACATCGCCCGTACCAGGCCGGCCTTGTCGTGGAAAAGCTCGTAGACCGCGGGCACCGACGTGCCAGCCCGCTCGGCGACCCGTCGCGTGGTGAACCGCGCGATCCCTTCCTCGGAAAGCGTCGCGATCGCGACCTCCAGCAGCCGGTCCCGAAGCTCGGGAGTGCGCTGCTTGGCCCTCGGCATCGTTTCGAAGCTAACTGAAGAATTCCGTTGGGAGCCCGTCGATTCCGGCACGGATCGCCTTCAGCGCGGAATCGCGCGCCTTCAGTTTGGTCGCCAGGTGTGCCCCGAGGTGCAACGTCGTCGCCGCCTCCGCCGCCACTTGCTGCGCCCGCTCCAACACCTGGCCGGCCTCGACGAGCTCGTCGAGCCAACCGCCCGCCACCGCCTCGTCGCCGGCGAACGTCGCCGCCATCGAAGCACCGCGGTGGAACGCCGCGGGCGTCAGCCGCGCCCGCATGATCTCGATCGCCGAGATCGGAATCGTCATGCCGATCGCCACCTCGATCGCCTGGCACCGCGTCTTGGGCTGTCCGATCCGGTGGTCGCCGGAGAGCAACAGGAACGAACCCATCGCGATGGCTGGGCCCGTCGCCGCCATGATCACCGGCGCAGGGAACGTCAGGCACCGCACCGACAGCTCGAAGCCGCCCGCGAGCATGCCAAGCGCGGCCTTCGCGTCGCCCGACTGGAACACTGAAAGGTCGAAGCCGCCGCTGAACACGCGCTGGTTGCCTGCGATCACGACCGCCTTGGCCGAGTCCTTCTCCGCCCGGTCGAGCGCCTCGCTGATCGCCGATTGCATGTCCGGCCCCAGCACGTTGACCTTGCCGTCATCGAGCATGATGGTCGCGACGGCCTCGTTGAGCTCGTATTTCACGGTGCCACCCATGGATAACGATGTTACGTAACAAGGTTACGAAATCCAACCACCCAGATTCAAGTAGTGCTCTACGCATGACCCTTCGGCGGCCCATCCATAGCGTGAGACCAATGCCGACGGCACCGGGTCGCCGGCGCCACAGAGGGGGACAGACATGCGATCAGAGCGGAAGCGGTCAGCCGACCACGTCGAATCCGAAGGCCGCACCACCAAGCGCCGCAAGCAACTTAAGACGAGCGGCGTGCCGAAGCTCAGCCTCTGGGAATGCGGCATCGGCTCCGTCTGGAAGTGACGCGTTAGCTCAGATCGCGGCGGTGCCTGCCGTTGATCACCGTGGTGTGGGCCTCTTCGAAGTCGACGTTGTTCTGCGCGAGCGAGTCGTAGTTGTTCACGGGCGCGTTGTGCTGGGCGCGGTAGCGTCGCGCAGGTCGTCGGCGGCCGCTCGTACGCGGTCGATCTCGGCACGCAGCACCTCTTCGCGGCTCTCACTCGCCGCATAGTGGTAGTAGGTCAACAGATTGCGCAGCAGCTCGAGTTTCTGCTTTTCCTGCCGGGCGAGATCGTGCGTGGTCAGCAGCTCCAGCCGCTCGACCGGGTGCAGCGTCGCCCAGTCCAACACGGCGGTGGATCGGAAGTGGGTCCCGCTCGTAACCACGCTCCGGCCATCCCGGCAGCATTCGTCAGGCTGCGGCTTTGCCCGTTGCTGGGCCGGCGATACCTGATGGGTAAATCGAGACTGGAGTGCATCGCGGGAATGCGGACATATTGTCGAGGCTGGCAAAATGTCCGTCGCACAGCCCGATGTCTATGGCTTGGCGTGAGCAAGCCGCCATCCGCCGTCGCGCCGCACCGATACCTACATCGCGATCTCCGAGAACGCCGATGCGAAGTCGATATGAACTTGTTCGCCAGCGGCGTCCAACGCGACGCGTCGGATACAGGCGATCGTCAAATCCGGCGCCGTCACCCGGCCTTAGGACGCGGCGGCCGTGAGCACCGCGGGCTCAACTGGCGCCGCCGGCGGCCCGGCTGGCACCAGCCGTTCACCGCGCGCGAGCCAATCCGTGTCGGCCCACACCACATGGGCGGGCAGCCTCCGCCAGTACTCCGGATTTGCCCGCAGGTAGATGTCGACGCTGGCGTGCACCAGCGGGCTTGCGGGCAGCCTTCGCAGCGAGATCGTGCGCGCGCTCCCGGCGAGGGCGTCGCATTCGCTCGGCGCGGGCGCTTTGCAGTAGCTCGCGTTCCGCGCCGTGACACCGGCCTGGATCGCGCCGTCGAGCATCCAGTCCAGCGCGATATCCGCCAGCGGCCAACACGCCCCTGGGCCGCCCGCGATGTCGCAATGCGCCCCGCGGAACCAGACCTCGTCGACGCATTCCGGCGACGAGACAAGGTGATGCGGACCGTGGCGGCCGTCAACCGCGACCGCATGCCTGCCCGCGACGACATTGGTCAGCGGTTCGCGCGTCCCGTGCCGACCCGGCACATTGACCATGTCCCATAGTCCCAAAAACTGTACGGGAACACCGATTTCGCGACGTCCGGCCAGTCGGGCGGCCAGCAGAGTGAGACGCCGCCAGTCCTGCGGGCTGCGACGCGTGCGGGGCACGGCATACGCGGCGAGCACGTAGTCCATCAGGTCGGGCAGCACGCCGACGGTGCCGAGCAGCCGCGCCATGGCGTTGGCGCAGTAGGCACCACGGCCGACGCCGAACAAGTAGATCCGATCACCGCGTTCCCAGCAGTCGACCAGGAATTCGTATGCCTCGGCGATCGTGGCCCTGGCGTCGGCTGCGGCGGCCTCGCGCCACCGCAGGGCGGCCAACTTACGGCCATCGAACGCGGGCACCCGCGTGCCCGGGTGGTACCACGTGATCTGTTCGTCGCTCTCGTCGAGCAGTCGCAGCAACGCCTCGGCGTTTGTCGCATCGCGAGGACCAGGATGGTCTCGTGCGCGGTCAAAGCACAGCACGATGTTCTTCACGGCGACCCCCGGCGGAAGTATTTTCGGTGCTGCAGATTAGTTTGCCCGGCAAAAGTCGCCGTGTCCTGCGTATCGCACTACTCGAATTGCGAATTCCTACGGATTCGCTACACCGCGGCCTCGGTGGGCTCGGCACCCGCGATTGTTATTCCACAAGCACGGCCGAATTCCTCCGCCGTAAGTCCATCGGCGGAGTTCATATCGCAGCGGCCGAACGGGGGAGCGCCCTCCGGGAAACCGCCGCCGTGTCCGGCCCCGTCGGTGTACTGATGGGCGACCTTGCCGGGATACGGCGGGTTGTGGCCGTAAGCCGCGACCACCACCCGGAGGCCGGGCGGTTTGTTCGGCCACACATTGTTCAGATCGCCCACATTGCCGTAGCCGATCACCTTCGCCGTCGCCCCGACGAACGCGCCGACCGCGTAGTACGCCCCGTTGATACCCCCCGACTGGTCGCCACGGATCTGGCCGTCCCACGACTCCACGTCGAGCATCACCGCCATTTTCGGATGCGGTGTGCGGACCTGATCCTTGAATGTATCGACCGTTTGCTGCCAATTCGGCCGCCAGACAAAATAGACGATGAAGAACGTCAGCCGGCCGCTGTCGGCGTTGCGCAGGCACCAGCCGTAATTGTTGACCCACCGGCGATCTCGATGCGTGCCGTCGTTGGACCGGATGCACAACACCTGATACGGATAACTGTCGTTGACGCCGACCTGCCATTCCGACACGTCGGCATAGAGCGTGTCAGCCACGCTCTCCAGTCTGCGCGCCGACTACGACAAGGGAACCTCGACGCCGGCGCTGATCGGGTCGCCGTGCACTTCGAGTGACTCCGGTGTGGTCCCGGGTGGCACATCGAAAGCGATTGCCACATCCGAGGTGTCCCCGGGATTCAATTGCGCCACAGTGCCGTTGAGGTAGGCCGTCGCCACGTCGTCGATGGAGAACGTGGTGCCGCCTGCTTTGAGCTTCTGAAACGTGCCGACGAATGTGGCCGGTTGATCGCCGGAGTTCGACACCGTCAGGTGCACGATGGCGTATTCGCCCTGTGCGGTCTGCTCCACGGGCGCGTCCTGCGATTGCACCGACGGCGCACTCTCCACGCCGGTGACCGCGAACGTCAGACCGCCGTCGGAGGCTTGCGCGCCGGGACCTGAAGCGGTCGTTGGTGATTCGCTCGTGGTCTCCGTGCCGCTGCCCAAGCCGTTGCCCGATGAGCTTGTCGGGGCCGTGGATTTCGACGTGCTGGTGCTGGGCCCCGACGAGGCCTGGACGGTGTCGTCCTTGTGGATGAACACGGCGTAGATGACGACAAGCACGAGCACCGCCAGCAGGGCCGCGCACGCCGCGCCGAACCAGATGATGAGCTGGCGGCGCGGGTCCCGCGCTTGCGGCTCAGAGGGCGGTGGCTCGAACGGTGCACTGGCGAACGACGGCTCGGCCGACGGCGTCGGCGGGATGACCGGCGGCGTGGGCTGCGCGCTGGGCGCGGCTGAATCCAGGTCGATGACCGCGGTCGGCTCAGGGTCGGGCTCAGGCCCCGGCTCGGGCTCGGGCGTCACCTCAGGCTCGTTTTCCGGCTCAGGCGCCCGGTGCGCGCCCACGCGCTCCCCGGCGGGCCGGCGCGGGACGACCGTGGTCGGCTCCTCGCTGCCAGGGGATTCGGCGGGGGCCGTTGGTGCTGTCGGCTCAGGGGTGGCGGGGGACCGGTGCTCGGTCCACGCGAACCCGTCCCAATACCGTTGGCCGCCTGAGCCGTCGGGATCGGGATACCAACCGGCGGGCGTGGGCGGTGTGGTCATCGCGGGAGAATAACGCAGGTTCACAGGCACCCGCGCGACTTTTGCTCAGGCAAACAGGCGCGGCGGCGCGGGTCAGGCGCCCATCAGCATGCGCCATTGATCCAGATCATTCGCCCGATACACGTAGTTGGTTCGCTTGACTTCCGACAGCGAAGCGCTGGGCTCCGCCGAATACCAATGGCCAGGGAACACGGTGGGGTCGCCCGGCAACTTCGCGAGCGCTTGGAGACTGTGATAGATCGCGTCGACGTCGCCGCCCGGAAAGTCGGTGCGCCCGCAGCCCTCGAGGAACAGCGTGTCGCCTGCGACAAGCCGTCCATCCAGCAGGAAGCACTGGCTGCCCGGCGTGTGGCCGGGGGTGTGCAGCAGTTCGATGTCGATGTCGCCGACGCTGACCCTGTCGCCGTGCTGGTGCGCGGTGAGCTCGGAGCGCGCAATGCCGGTAGTGCGTGAAACCCAGTCCGCCTCAAGCGAATTGACATGCACCGGCACGCTGGTTCGCTCCAGCAGCTCGGCGAGGCCCTTGAGTTCGAACCCCATCATCGACCCGCCGACGTGGTCGGGGTGGTGGTGGGTGACTAGCACACCGGACAGGCGCATGCCATCGGCCTCGAGCGTATCGACCAGATCCAACGCGGCGTAGGCGGGGTCGACGACGACGGTATCGCCGGTTTCGCGGTCTCCGATGAGGTAGGCGAAGTTGCGCATCTGCGCGGCGATCACGTCGGCAGTCGCGAAGTCGCGCCCCGCGAGCAGCTGCCGAAAGTACAGGCGGTCGGTCATGGCTTTCAGACTATGTGGCGGCCGGTTTGAGTCGCACCATGCGGGTGGTGCTGCTCTCGTCGAGGTCCACCACGTCGGTGCGGGATCGCAGGAAGTCGCTGAACGACTTGAAACCCAACGACTTTTCGGAAAACGACGGGTCCATCCGCTTCATCTGCGCCTTGACCGCCGAATTGTGCAGCCAGTCGGCGTCGTCCTTCTCGTGCCCGATCCGCAGGGCCCGCTCCAGCAGGCCGGTGGCCGCGGCCTGCGGATCGGGCTGCTCTGGCTCGTCGTCGGGTTCCTGCGCCTTGGCGCGGTTGGCCCGTTTCTTCGGCTCGGCCACCGGGACGCCAGGGAGTGCGTCGTAGCTGACGAACTCGTCGCAGGCGGCCGTGAGCGATCGGCTGATCGAACCGGTGATGCCGATGCCGACAACGTAGCGGCCGAGCCGCTTACAGCGCTGCGCGAGTGCGATGTAGTCGGAGTCGCCGGCGACGATGACCACGTGGGTGAGGTCGGGCAACCGGAACATGTCCTCGACCGCGTCGACCGCCAGCCGGATATCGGCCCCGTTCTTGGCGTACGCAGCCGCCGGGAAGAGTTGCACGAGGTCGACCGCGCGACCGACCAGCTGTCCCCGGTACTCGGCGTTGACGTCGACCGACCAGTCGGCATAAGCCTTCGTCAGCACCAGGGTGCCGAACGACGACGCGAAGTCGATGATGGCGCCGACGTCGACGGTCGCCGTGGTCAGCCGCCCCGGCGCCTTGTGGAAGCCGGCGGTTTTGTCACGCTGAAACGAGTTGCGGCCGTGGATCTGGTCATAACGCGAGATGACGATGTTGTCGAAGTCGAGGTACACCGCCACGCGTGGCGTGCCGGGTTCATTCACGGTTCAGTCCTATCACCTGACGTCGAGACTGCGCGCAGATCGCGAATCTCGGCAAACACGGCCGACTGACAGTAATGTCACAGCTCATCCGGGGCGCGATGTTGAGTCGATCCACCTGAACGGCGGGCCGATTTCGCACGGTGTGACGGTCGGTCGGCAGCGGCGCGAAGACCAGCGGTTTGGCGCGTCAAACCGCGAGAATGTAACCTCTTTAGGGCCCACGCCACGGCTGCGCGGGTATGGCCCCCTTAGCTCAGTCGGTAGAGCGTTTCCATGGTAAGGAAAAGGTCAACGGTTCGATTCCGTTAGGGGGCTCGATGGACACCCGGGCCAGCGAAGCGACGGGAGAAGACGAGCGCCGATCGGCGCCCGACCATGGCGGTGTAGCTCAGTCGGTTAGAGCGAACGACTCATAATCGTTAGGTCGCCGGTTCGAGTCCGGCCATCGCTACAAGACAACATAGACATTTCAGAAAGAGGGCAGCTGACGTGGCGTCCAGTACCGACGTACGGCCAAAGATCACTTTGGCGTGCGAGGTGTGCAAACACCGCAACTACATCACCAAGAAGAACCGCCGCAACGATCCCGACCGGCTCGAGCTGAAGAAGTTCTGCCCGAACTGCGGCAAGCACCAGCCCCACAAAGAGTCGCGCTAGCGACCGGAGCAAGGGCCGGCTCGCCAACCGACAACGGTTTGCCCGGCCCGACTAGGTAGGTTCACTCAGCGTGCCGTTGTCAGAGAACATCGTCGGGATGCACTACCGCTACCCGGACCACTACGTCGTGGGGCGGGAGAAGATCCGCGAGTACGCGACCGCCGTCAAGAACGATGACGCCGCCTACTTCGACGACAAGGCCGCCGCCGACCTCGGTTACAAAGGGCTGCTCACACCGCTGACGTTCATGTCCGTGTTCGGTTATCAGGCGCAGACGGCGTTCTTCGAAAGCGCCAGCATCGGTATCTATGACGCGAAGATCGTCCAGGTCGACCAGGAGCTGAAATTCTTCAAGCCCATCCAGGCTGGCGACGAGCTGTACTGCGACGTCTACGTGCATTCCCTCCGGCGATCCTTCGGCGCCGACATCATCGTCACGAAAAACATCGTCACAAACCAGAACGGTGACGTCGTGCAGGAAACCTATACAACTCTGGCGGGCCGTGCGCCTGAGGATGGAGAAGAGGGTGGCTTCGACAATGGCGCTGCGTGAGTTCGATTCGGTGAAGGTGGGAGACCAGCTTCCGGAGAAGGTGATTCCGCTGACTCGCACCGACCTGGTGAACTACGCCGGCGTGTCCGGCGACCTGAACCCGATCCACTGGGACGACGAGATCGCCAAGCAGGTGGGGCTTGACGTCGCGATCGCCCACGGCATGCTCACCATGGGCCTGGGCGGCGGGTATGTCACCTCATGGGTCGGCGATCCGGCCGCGGTGACCGAGTACAACGTCCGGTTCACCGCCGTTGTGCCGGTGCCCAACGATGGCGTCGGCGCCGAAATTGTGTTCAATGGCCGGGTGAAATCCGTTGAACCCGAGACGAAGTCGGTAACCATCGCTTTGTCGGCCACTTCGGGGGGAAAGAAGATCTTCGGCCGCGCAGTTGCGACGGCGAAGCTGGCGTAACCGATGGCTCTCAAGGCAGACATCCGGGGGATGGTCTGGAAGTATCCGGACACATTTGTGGTCGGCCGCGAACAGATCCGCCAGTACGCATCGGCCGTCAAGGCCGACGATCCGGCCACCCACAACGAGGCCGCGGCCGCCGAACTCGGTCACGGCGCGCTCATCGCGCCGCTGACATTCATGTCGATCTTCGCGGTGAAGATCCAGCGGCACTTCTTCCAGCACGTCGACGTCGGCATGGAGACCATGCAGATCGTCCAGGTGGACCAGAAGTTCCTGTTCCACCGGCCGATCAAGTCTGGTGACGAGGTGAGCGGGACCATGTACGTCGAAACCGTCGACGAGCGGTTCGGCGCCGACATCGTGACCACCCGCAACGTTCTCACCGACGCGGACGGCGAGGTCGTGATGGAGTCCTACACCACGCTGATGGGCCACCAGGGCGACAACTCGATCTCGGTGAAATGGGATCCCGAAACCGGCCAGGTCATGCGGAAGGCCGTCGGCGAGTAGTCGTCCGGCGATTAGTAACTCGGAGGTGGGTCGCGCTACACTCGGACCTCGGGGTTTTCCCAGTCCAGCGCGCTGTCCGTCGGTTCGAAAATCGGCCGAACGGGGAGCGCGCAAATTGTGTAGGCCCCGACGGGTGGACCTGCCCGCAGTGCCATCCTGAAGGGGCGTAGCTCAACTGGCAGAGCAGCGGTCTCCAAAACCGCAGGTTGCAGGTTCAAGTCCTGTCGCCCCTGCTCAACTGAATACTCGACAAGTGTGG
>Ga0207688_10001766_pt1 | contig 11484 bp, 9 predicted proteins | sample KBSMiscanthusM4_FD_184296 | JGI IMG/M metagenome (GOLD analysis project Ga0207688, IMG submission 184296) | Miscanthus rhizosphere microbial communities from Kellogg Biological Station, Michigan, USA - M4 (SPAdes) (version 2) | ecosystem: Host-associated > Plants > Roots > Rhizosphere ...
GACCATCGACCGAATCGTTGCGGCTGGGATCAAGATCGCTCTCACCCAAGGTCTGGGTGCCCTGTCGATGGGCCGAGTCGCCAACGAACTCGGAGTCTCGACGATGTCGCTCTACCGCTACGTATCGGCCAAGGACGAGTTGCTGACCCTGATGGTCGACACCGGACTGGGCAGTCCGCCGCCCGTCGAAGCCAAAGATGATTGGCGCGCCGGCCTGACGAGATGGGCCCTCGGAGTTCGCTCCTCCTACCAGCGCCATCCCTGGGTGTTGCGCGTGCCGATCAGCGGCCCACCGATCGGGCCGAACAATGTGGCCTGGCTCGACAACGCCTTGCAATGCCTCGCGAATACCCCGCTGACCGAGGATCAGAAGCTGTCGACCGTATTGCTCGTAAGCGGGCACGTCCGAAACGAAGCCACCCTCTCGGCCGACATCGTTGCCGCCTCCGGCGGCCAGCCGGTCATGCCTGGGTACGGATCACTGCTGCGGCGGCTGACCACCGCGGATCAGTTCCCCGCCCTGCACCGGGCGATCGAATCTGGTTCGCTGGACCAGGACGACGATCTCGACACCGAGTTCAACTTCGGCCTGGAACGAATCCTGGACGGAATCGAAAGCCTGATCGATCGATCAGCTGAAAGGCCGGGCGGGGGTTAGCCACAGCAGAACCATGCGGTTGCCTCCATCGTCGGTGGGATCGCCGCGCCTTAGCGTCGACAACCGAAGCCGAATCGCGTCGTGGAGATCCGCATGAACCCAGGCGTCGTCGTATTGCCGACATGAACCACCCGGCCGATGTCTTGAACCTGCTGAGGATGCACGGTGGAAATCGTCACGAGAAGGTGACGCACGAAGAACAAGGAGGGACCGGCTACATGGTCGGTCAGTCGGCCGCTGCGACGGGCCCAAGCTACGTGTATGACCCCACGTCAGCTGGCCTCGGCAATTTTCAGGCGCAACCAGGTCCGGTGGCCAGCATCACCGGCTTGTTCGTTGACCCGATCGGGCGGCGCGCTCCGACGGATCTACCGTGCCGAGAGCAAGACCCGGATCTCTGGTTCTCCGAGCATCCGGCCCGGCTGGAAATGGCGAAGTCCTTCTGTGCGGTTTGCCCGGCTCGGCTCAGCTGCTTAGCCGGAGCCATCGCTCGCAGAGAACCGTGGGGCGTGTGGGGTGGAGAGATCTTCGAACGAGGAGAGATCATCGGTCAAAAGCGCGCACGCGGCCGCCCACGCAAGCGTGACATCGCAGCATAAACATCTAGCCGCTGCCGCCATCGAGAGTTTGGATGACAGAGTGCAGCTTGACCTGGATATCGGCAGCGGCATGCACGTGCGAGCCCTGGCGATCAAGGATGCCGCCATGCTCGTAGACGCCACCAGCCGGGAATCGGCAGCAGCCTTGTGGGGTCCTCGTCCGGCCGGGCCGTATTCGCTGCACGACGCGCAGGCGGCGCTGTTGGCATGGGACCCTGCTGCCGGCGGCCAGTTTTCGGTTGGCATCTTGCGCGGCCAGCAGCTCCTCGGCGCGGTCGGGCTAATGCCCGATCACTCCGGAAGTAGCGAACTGGCCTATTGGATACGACCCGAGCAGCGGGGCCGGGGCATCGCCTCGCGGGCCGTATTGGCCACGACGTTGTGGGCCCACCGCAGCCTCGCCGTTCCCCGGATCTGGCTGGAGATCCATCCCGGCAACGGCCCGTCTCTCCGGGTCGCCCAGCGCGCCGGTTACCACTTCGAACAGCGTCTCTCCCAGCACTGCCGCGACTGGGTGCACGAGGATGCCGACCACGACTCATGGCACGACTGTCTTATCTGGGCTCACGTCGGCGATCGAGCAATCGAGCGACCGCATTAGACGACGGGTTCGCTGTGGGAGCGCACCGCCAGGCGCATCGCGGTTGTCTCACCACGGGCATAGACTCCGCACCGTCCGATGAAGAAGCCAGCGGCGCGAACGCGACCCGTAATTTGTGGCCCTGTCGCGCGTGTTCGGCGCTAAGACGCGGGCGGGTCGCCGATGCCACAAGAGTCACCAACACCGCGAGGGGCAGCCCCGCCGCCGCGGCCACGCTTCCGAGTGGGGATTGTCTGGATCCTGATAGCCCTTGTTCTTCTCGGGATCAACATATATGCCGGCACGCGGGCCATGCAGCCGGCGTCACGGCTACATGTTCCGTACAGCCCGTTCTTTCTCGATCAAGTGAACGCGGGCCACGTCAAAGAAATAACGTCGAAGGGGACGGCAGTCCAAGGCACGTTCACCCAGCCCCAGTCGTATGCGGGCTCCAAGACGAACACCCTTTTTCAGACCGAGATCCCTACGTTTGCCGACAACACCACCCTGTCAGCGCTGCTCCAGAGCAAGGGAGTCGTGGTCAATGCCCAGCCACTCGATACCGGGGGGTCATGGTGGCAGAACCTGCTATTGGGCTTCGGGCCGACGATCTTGTTCGTGGCGTTGCTGTTTTGGCTTGTGCGGCGGGCCGGAAGTATGCAGAACATTCTTGGCTCGTTCGGCCGCTCGCGCGCACGCCGGTATCAGCCATCGGGTGACCGTGTGACGTTTGCGGATGTAGCGGGAATCGACGAGGCGAAGGCGGAACTGAGCGAGGTGGTCGATTTCCTGCGTCATCCGGACAAATACCGAAAGCTCGGCGGCCGCATCCCACACGGCGTCCTGCTGTCCGGTGCGCCAGGCACCGGCAAGACGCTGCTGGCCCGGGCAGTTGCCGGCGAGGCCAACGCGCCGTTCTTCTCGATGGCCGCGTCGGAGTTCGTTGAGGCAATCGTCGGCGTTGGCGCCGCCCGGGTGCGCGACCTGTTCGCCCAAGCGAAGGAAGCGGCGCCGTCCATCGTGTTCATCGACGAGCTCGATGCCATCGGCCGGTCGCGCACGTCCGGAGTTGCCGGTTTCAGCGGCGGCAACGACGAACGGGAGCAGACGCTGAATCAGATCCTGACTGAGATGGACGGGTTCGATCCGTCCGTCAGCGTGATCGTAATCGCCGCGACCAACCGGCCCGACGTCCTCGACCAAGCCTTGCTACGCCCTGGGCGTTTTGATCGCAGGATTGCCGTACAGCCTCCCGACCGTGCTGGTCGCGAGGCGATCCTCAAAGTGCACGCACGCGACGTGCCGCTCGGACCCGACGTTGACTTCGGCCGGATCGCGGCAACGACACCGGGCATGGTCGGAGCGGACCTCGCCAATCTGGTCAACGAGGCAGCACTACTCGCCGCGCGGCGCAATCACGATGTGGTTAGCGAATCTGACTTCGCCGACGCGCTCGAGCGAATCGTGCTCGGCGCCGAGCGGCAGGTGATGATGAGCCCGCAGGACCGGCGCCGCACTGCCTACCACGAAGCCGGCCACGCGATTGTCGGCATGCTCACCGACGGCGCCGATCCCGTCCGCAAGGTGTCGATCATCCCGCGAGGGGTGGCCCTCGGCGTCACCTTCGCCGCGCCCGAGACCGATCGCTTCACCTACCGCGAGCCCGAGATCCAAGCGAAGATCAACGTCGCTCTCGGCGGCCGAGCCGCAGAGGAAGTTGTCCTCGGCGAGACGAGCACGGGCGCCGAGTCAGACATCCAACAGCTAACCGAGATCGCCCGCCAAATGGTCGGCCGCTGGGGCATGAGTTCCGCGATCGGCCCAGTCGCCGTCATTCCCCGCGACGGATCAGGACCCCTACTGCCGGGTGTCGCGGAAGTCTCGCCCGACACCCAGAGACTTATCGATGACGAAGTGCGCCGCATCATCGACGAGTCGCATCAGCAAGTGGTTGACCTGCTGCGCAAGAACCGCAGCAAGCTCGATGCGCTGGCGGCCGCGCTACTCGAACACGAGACTCTCGACGAGAAGGACGCCTATGCAGCGGCAGGCGTCCAACGGACCGAGACACCCACCGCCGACTCGTACGTCGCCGTGGCTCGATCGCGGACCGACGGCTAACCGTTATTCAGGTACTTGCCCTACCCAAGAGTCGGACGACAGCCGCGTTGCGCACGGCCTCGGCATGCGCGAGACGGGGCTAGTTGCCGAGTGAGTCGGGCTGCTCCGCCAGGCGGCGGGCGACGGCGATTCCCCACGGGATGCTGAGCAGCGCGATGAGAACGAGGCCAAGAACGAGTGGCGCGGGCCGGGCCGCTCCGACGCCGAGGCACGCTACAGCAACAGCGGCGCAGGCTCGGGCGACGGGCTGGTGAAAATGCCGGTCGTGCTGCCAGGCTTGCAGGCTTGCGGATACGAGCATCGTCGCGCATAGCACGACGGCCGCGCCGGCGCTCAGCAGCCAGGCGGTGGCAGCGGGCGTGCGGCCGTCGTGGGCGTGATTGATGAGGCTGACCATCGCCGCGCCCATGGCGGCTATGGCTGCCGTAAGAGGCAGATGGCTGAACATCCATTGCCCGCTCGCAGCGCGGTTCGGTCTGGGGTGGCGCTGTCCGGCGAAGTCGAAGTATGTCCACCAAGCGCCGAAGCCGACTACGACGGCGACCAGCCCGACGCTGAGGCTCAGCGCGCTCAGCGGCTCATCGGCTAATCCGGTGACGACGCCGGTAAGCGTCTCGCCGAGCACGATGATGGTGAGCAGCCCGAACCGTTCGATGAGCGCGTCGGTGACGATCAGCGCCGGCCCAAAGCTGGCGGTGAGGATCACCGCTGCGAATCCGGCCAGGTAGGCGACGTCGAGCAGCCCCCAGGCGACCAGCCGAGTGCTGGCCGGGAGGAAAGAGGTGGCGGCTAGTGCGACGGCGCAAGCAGCCGTACCGGCGACGAACAGTCGGCTCGATCGGCGGTAGTCCGGACGATCTCCACGTGCGGCCAGCAGCCAGAGTACGGCCAGTATCGCGAACAACACCGCTGCCGCGACGGCGAATGCGGCTCCGCGCGCACCACCGGCCTCGGGGATGAACGCACCCATAGCGACGAGCACCAGGATCTGCAGGAGAAACGTGCTGCGGGCGCGGGCGTCGTCGTGGCCATGCAGCTCGTGGTGGAGGCTGCCGTTCGTCCACGCGATCCACACCAGCGTGAACACGACGGTGAATTCGCCGAGTCCACGCCAGGTCAGGTGGCCGGCCAAGTGGTGAGCGCTCTGTGCGACCAGCACGACCACGGCCAGGTCGTAGAACAGCTCCAGCGGGCCGACGACGCGCTCCACCGGCTGCTCACCATGGGGACGAGGCGGCTGCCACAGGTAGCGACGCAACTGATCCCACCGCGCTCGGCGAGTGGTTGTGCCCGTGCCCTCTTGTGATGGACGAGATGCTCGGGCAGGCGGCCCGGCCGGCTGGCCGCGCGGATCTGCTTCTCCCCGCATCCAGTTCAACTCCTTTGCGAGCCATCCCCGCCTGCGCGATAGACCAGCCGCCGCGCTTGCTGGTCGCCGGAGCCGGCGGCCAATGATCGGGCTGCATCGGCTACGGAGTGGATGGCCGGGTCTCGCTCCAGTCGAGAATGAGATTGCGCTCGGCGAAATACCAGGCACCGTCGATCTTGGCGAAGGTGTCCAGATAGCGCAATGAGGCGACCATGATCGTGCGCTGGCCGTCGGCCGTGAACAGGTGGTGCGCGATCGTGTAGCTCTCGCCGGTGGCCCGGTCGCCGTCGAGTTCGATAGTGCTTTGCCCGTTGAAATGGGTAGTCGCCTGGTATTGGTTGAGGTCGTTGAAAACCGGGGTGAGCGCCTCGCGGCCGTCGAGCACGTAGCTGGGTTCGGATCCTTCCCCGTTCATATAGACCGCGAAGCGGGTGTCGGCGGTGAACAGCGCCTTCTGCCCGTCCGCGTCGCGTCGATCGGCGCAGTGGGCGTAGGCGTCGAACAGCTCGCGGATGGCCAGGCGGTCGGCCGCCTCGGCCGGGGTGACTTCAGTGTGGATGGCCATGTAGATGCTCTCTCATGTGGCGGTACGGTCGGGCGACCGGCTCGGCCAAAAGGTAAGATTGGACGGATCCGGGGAACTCCCCGGTACGTATCCAGAGCGTAGGCGGGGAATTCCCCGATTGGCAAGTCGGAGGACGAGGCGGTGTCCAACAGCGGCTCGCGGCGGCGAGCTGATGCGGAGCAGAATCGCGAGCTGATCTTGGCAGCGGCGACGGCCGCGTTGGCGGAATCCAGCCAGGTGTCGCTGAATGCCATCGCCAAGCAGGCCGGGGTGGCGAACGCGACGCTGTATCGCCACTTTCCGACCCGGGAGAGCCTTGTCTTCGAGGTGTACCGCCATGAGGTAGAGCAAGTCGTCGAGGCAGCCGACCGGCTGCTGGCCACGCGAGCGCCGGGCGAGGCGCTGCGGGAATGGGTGCAGCGCCTGGCGCGATACGCGATGACCAAACACGGCCTCGCGGATGCCCTCCGCACCGCGACCGGGCCAGGAACGCCCTTGTTTGCCGAAACCTACGAGCTGATCGTCGCCGCACTGGCCAAGCTGCTGTCCGCCGCCGAACGCGCCGGCGTCGTCCGACCGGGCCTGGACCCGGACGACGTCATTCTCGCGCTCGCCGGCCTGTGGGAGATCGACCCGGCATCGGACTGGAAGACGCGGGCCCGCCGGTTGTACGACCTGGTTTTCACCGGGCTGAAGGCCTAACGACCTCGTCCTACGCGCTGACCCGACCCGGCGTCAGGTGCCTTCGAGCCCCGACCCGGTGACGGGCGCGACGCGGGTACGGCTCGCTACGCCGGCACGACGAGGTTCGCCCGCTCTGGTGTCGGGACGATCACGTCCCGATCGGCACAAGTGAAGAAGCGGGCCCATAGTGCCCTGGGCGGCGACGTCGGAGCGCCGCTGCGAAATGCGACGGTCCCAAGGGACAATTGTCGGGTGCCGAAAACGAAGTATGAAGTGAATCCGGCCGCGGTGCAGCGTGCGCGCGAGTTGATCGATGCCCGCCAGTACGTGCTGAACAGCGACTGGGGCCAGGTGCAACCAAGTGCGGATGCGCAGAATCGCTATCTCGAGTCACACTCCTGGGACGACTACGCGCAATGGCATCTTGCCCTCACAACCGGTGTTCCCGATGAGCGAAAGGCGCGGTACGCATTCGTCTTCGGCGACTTTCGGCGGCTGCACCGCTCCGGACTCATAGCGTGCGTCTACCGCGCGTCGGAATGGCGACATAAGTCGGTGGAGCTGGCGGCACACGACCTACTGCAGTACCTCGACGCCAAGACGATGTGACGGTCGGGGGCCGTATGTTGCGCTTGCGCTTGACGCGAAGCCCTACTGGTGATCAGCGAGTGTATTCACGGCTGCATGAATGTCCGCGGCCCATTCCGCCATCTCGTCCGCATAGTTGGATGCGAACGTGGCGATCTCCGGGATAGCACTGTCGGTGAGCGCAGTCAGGTCGTAACTGACCTGCACGACCGTCGTGTCCGCATCCGATCGGTCGATACGGACCTCGACCGTGCCCGCCGTGCCGGTCGAACTGACCCGGGCATAACTGATCTGATCGGGTGTCTGCCTGGTGATCACCCAGGTCGTGTGCCGGTGAGCATGCCTGGTTTCGAACACGGTGCCGGCCCCTTCGGTACGCGCTGGATCCGGATAGGTCGGCGCCCATCCAGCGCGGCCCGCCCACAGCCGCTCACCTTCCGGTGTGAACAGCGTGATCGCTTCTGACGCCGGCAATGGCACGGCAACCTCACCGGTGCAGCGGCGGCTTCGGGTGCTCGATTCAGAAATGGGTGTCATCCATCGACAATCCCACCGGCCGCGCCGGTTGCCCATTCGTCCGGCGGCCTGCCGCCGCTCGCAGGACTACATCGTCGAGCCAGCGGCGAGGGCCGGTGACGCAAACCGACGCGGGGCGGTCAGACGTCCGCGCGGATGGCGACTGAGTGCGGCGTCGGTCGGCGAGGAGTTGACCGATGCCGCGAGACGGCCGAGGAGATTCGGCCTCGCCGTCGGGCATCGTGGGCCGATGCAGCCTGGCGATAGGCGTGCGCCGACCTCATTAGGCCGCGCAGCTGCTCTCCTGCTAGCGCTCGGGTCAGTTCCGGATGTTGCATGGCGTTCAGGTCTCCTGGATTGCGATCAGCTCGGCGAGCCGAGCGTCGCGCGTGGGCGGCGCTCGCCCCACCAAGGTAGGAATCGGCGCTTCCGTAAACCTTCTCCGGCCCACGCGGCGCCTTCCCGGTTCCGGCCGTGATTAAGCGTCAGCGCTATACGCCCGCAGCCGTCTCGGTCGAACCGGCACTCGAAAGGGCTGCGCTGCGGACCGCTGGGGCCGGCCCGGCGGACTGCTTTAGTTCGCAACGCGCGGCGTCGCCATGGTGGCCGGCTGCGTGGAACAGCTGGGCGGCTCGAAGCAACTGCGCGGCGAACTGCTCCTCGTCGCCCTCAGCGCGGGCGACATGCGCGCGCGCCTCGCAGACTGCGCCTTGCCAGGCGCTGCCCTCCCAGCGGACGGCCGATGCCTCGGCGATCCCGAGGTGGCGGTGAGCTTCGTCGAGGTCACCGAAATCGGCGCAGGCGATGGCGGCGGGGACGGCGAGCATGACCGCGCAGAATCGACACCGGTCCGTCTCCCCCAGGGTGGCCTCGGCGCGGTCAACTTCCGCCCGAGCCGTGGCCGCATCCGGCGCCGCGACGATCATCGTGCCGTAAACACGTTGCAGAAGGTGCGACGCGACGACCGACCAGCGCGCGAGGGGCAAGGCCCGCAGCAGGAGCTGCTGAGCCTCCTCCCGGTTTCCCTGGGCGAGCCGAACTTCGGCCAACCGCTGCATCGCATGCGCTTCGCCCGCAGGGGCGCCGACATCGCGGTGCAGGTCAACCGCCTCGACCAATTCCCGTTCGGCCCGAGCCAGGTCGCCCATGAACAACGCGGCTTCCCCAATGAGTGCTGTTGCGAAGGCCACGCCGCGCAACGCACCGGCCTGGGACGCGCGGCGTCGGAGGTCCTCAGCATCGTCAATGACCTCGCGATAGGGGATCGTCCCGTAGAGCAAGTACTCAGCGACACATAGATGCGCGTCAAACAGGGCCGTGGCGAGGCGCTGCTTGCCCTGGGTCTGGCGGAGCTCCATACGAAACCGCTCGAACCATTCGCCTCGGTTGTGGGCGATGAGGCCTTGCAGAGTGACGAGGTCGATGAGGTGCCACGGATCCTCCGGGGACTGGAGCACCTCCCGAGCCTGACTGGCGATCTTCCAGGCGGTGTCGATGTCGCCCGAGAAGTAGGCGACGTTGCCCTGCGCGCGCAAGATCGAGCCGTCGGCAGCGTCACCTTCTGGGGACAGGCCAGCTAGCGCGGCCCGCGCCGTGTCAAGATCGCCGGCAAATCCCGCTGCCCGCGCTAGCCGGGCCCGGACGAGCCGTTGGTCGGTGCCGCTGGTGACGGCAACAGCGTCCTGGTACGCCTGGACCGCTTCAGGATCACCGAGGGCCAGCAGTAGATCGCCGCGGCGGGCGAGTAAGCGCGGGAGATCGGCCGGTCCGGCATGGTCCCGGACTGCGTCGATCAAGGCGAGGGCGTCGCGGTAGGCGCCGAGAGCGCCAGCGGTCTCGACAGCGCGCACGGCGTACGGCACCGCGCGTCCCGCCAGCCCGGCGGCCAGGAACTGGCGGGCAACTCGCCCGGGCGCGGAGTTTGTTTCGGCCAACGCCTCAGCGACTTCGCGCCGTGCGGTCGACTGTGCTCCTGGTGGCACAGCCTGCAGCAGGGCCTCGCGCACGAGTGCGTGCCGGAACCGGTAGCCGGCCTCGGTGCGCTCGACGACCATCGCCGAAAGCGCGACATCGAGGTAGCGGTACGTTTGATCCTCGTCCACACCGGACACGGCGAGTAGCTCGTCGGTCGTGAACGCCGAGCCGAGTAGAGCAGTACGAGCAAAGGTCGATATCACGGGAGCCGGAAGGGCCGACAACACAGCGGACGCGCCGGCACCATGGCTACGCGCGAGCTCCAGCGCCGTGAACGGCAGCCCGCCGCTGGCTGTACAAATTCCCTCGACGGAACTGGTCGGCAGGTCGGGAAAGCGGTCTGCGATCAGCTGGCGGGTGTCCTGCTCGGACAGCGGAGTCAGTGCCACCTGCACACCTGCGCCTCGGGCGATGAGGCTTTCAGCGACATCCCGGAGCGGCTGCTCACGTAACGGCCGGTGCGCGACCGCGATCAGCACGGGTTCGGTCATCGCGCAGCGCGACAGGTAATGCAACAACCGCAAGGACGCGTCGTCGGCCTCATGCACGTCGTCGAGCACGATCAACAGCCCATGGCCAGCAGCGGCGAGGCGGACGAGTTCGGCGACCGCGACGAACAGCCGCTGGTGACTGGACTCGCCACTCCAGCTGACATCCCGACCGGATAGCGCCCGCTCGATCTCGACGCGATAGGCATCGTCCAGCCCGTCTAATAGCGCATGATGCTTGCGGCACAGGTTGTTCAGCGCCTCCAACACTGGCGCATACGGCCAGAGACCCTCGACTGTCGAAGCCGTGCCGTGCCCGGTGCGCCAGCCCCGCCGAGTGGCCAGGCTTTCCGTCAGTTCCAGGACGGCCGATTTGCCGACCCCCGGTGGACCGGTGAACAGCAACGTGCTGCCGTGTCCGCCCATCGCCTGATCCAGGCGGTCGCGGACCAGGTTGCCGATCTCCCGTCGACCATAAAGCCGTCGACGTGCTGGTCTCCGAGCGTCGGTCGGGCCACGCAGCTCGGCCTCGAGCCGATCCCGAAGCTGCTGCGCCTCCGCGCTTGGCACGATGCCGAGTTCCCGCTGGAGCGCCTGCTCCATTCGCTCGTATTGCCGCACCGCGCCGCGGAGGTCGCCACGGGTCGCGCTGGCCCGCATCAGGGCCAGATGGGCATGTTCGTCTGCCGGTTCGTGCTGCAGTAGCGCATCCCAGCGCTCGGCCCGGCGCAGCAGATCTACGTGCAGTGTTCGCACCCGCTCCCGGGACTGCTCGGCCCACCTCTCGTAAGGATCGTCCGGTAACAACGGTCCGCGATATGCCGCCAAGGCTGCTTCGATCGTCTCAAGCGCGCCGTTCTCGAGCGCTTGCTCGGCGAGGTCATAGAACCCATCGACATCGACGTTTGTGTCGGCACCGAGCCACAATGCCTCGGCCCGGGTTTCCACAGCCGTCGCGCCGAGCGCCTTACGCGCGTAGTGCGTGGCCTTGTGCAGGCGCGGCGCGGCGGCGTCGAGCGATATCCCAGGCCACAACGCCTCGATGACCTGCTCGCGGTGCAGGCGGCGCCCGGGCGCGAGTGCGAGAAGCTTCACGAGCGATGCGGCGTGGCGCCGGGACCACGCCGTTGACGGGACAGGAATCCCATCCACGAGGACTTCGAAGCCCCCGAGCAGTTTGACGTCGATTTTCACAGCGGTCCGACCTTCCCGGCGGGACGTCAGACTAACCGGGGCTTCCGGCGGCTGTCAGCTGATGCGAACCTTCGGGCGCCCGCGACGCGAGGCGATTGGGCAGCGATTCGAGGTAGTCGACCTCGTCGCTCATAGCCGAGCTGACCCG
>Ga0207688_10001767_pt1 | contig 11473 bp, 10 predicted proteins | sample KBSMiscanthusM4_FD_184296 | JGI IMG/M metagenome (GOLD analysis project Ga0207688, IMG submission 184296) | Miscanthus rhizosphere microbial communities from Kellogg Biological Station, Michigan, USA - M4 (SPAdes) (version 2) | ecosystem: Host-associated > Plants > Roots > Rhizosphere ...
CTCGAAGGTGCGCTTCATCCCCTTCGGTTCACGCAGCTCCAGATGCTGCCGCTGATCGACGAATGGAAACCGTCTAGCTTGAGGCAGACGCCGTTCTTCTTCGCCGTCCTCGCCATGACGCTGGCGCTGATCGCCTGGAAGCGGCCACGGCTGCCTTGGGTGCGGTGGCTACTGCTGGCCGCAATGCTAGGTCTCGCTTTGCTCCAGACGCGTCACCAGGCGATGCTGGCGATCGTCGCCGCGATGATCCTTCCGCAGGGCTTTGCAACCGGGGCGGAAGCGGCCTCGGCGGTCGACCCGCTGTCCCGGCGCATCGCGCTCGCCGGAGCCGCGTTCCTGGTCGCCGTCCGCATCTTCCTGCCGCTTCAGCCGCCCGACAATGAAGCCAACCCATGGAAGCTGATCGCAAAGGTCCCGCCCGAGCTTCGATCGCAGCCCGTTCTCAACGGCTATTCGATGGGCGGGCCGCTGATCCTTTCGGGCATCCGGCCCTATATCGACGGCCGCGGCGACATGTATGGGGATGAGCTGGTGGTCGGCTATTCGCGCATCGCCCATGGCGACGCCGCACTGTTCGGCGATGCGGTTCGACGCTGGAACATCCGCTGGGCGATGCTACCGAATGAAAGCAAGCTGATCCCGGTCATCCAGCGCTCTCCGGAGTGGCGACTTGTAGCCCGCGACAAGGTCGGCGTGATCTACGAGAGGACTAGTCCCTGATATAGTCCTTGAACTCATCACGCAGCTGCGCCGGGCTCATCCGCCGCAAGCGGCGTTCCCAGGCGGCTTGAACGGCACTGTCTGGGGGTGCCCAGCTTGATCGGGCAACGGGCCGTGCTTGGGCAAGGAGAGCCAGGTCGAACGGTTCGTGGAAGCTTACGCCCATGTGTTCGCCAACAGTCCATTCGACGGTGGCCGGGATTGTCACGGTGTCGCTGAGTTGGAGCATTGGCTCGCTGCCGACTCGGACCGGCATCGGCGATTCGATCATCGCTCCGGTCGTCGAGATGTTGCGCACCCGGACGTCGGCACTTTGATTATCGAGGTGGAGGACGCCCTTCCAAATGAGCGACTGGCGCTGAGCGCGCCGCTCCTCCTCGATAGACGGCGCTATTTTCGACTGGGCGTTCATTCTCACTCCGCAAGTCCGCGAGGAGTTTGCGGCGGAGTGGCTTACGGATGTGTGGAGGGAAGGTCCGGAATGGACGAGGTGATGCCGATGGGAGGAAAGGGAAGGTGGGAGGGTTCCCCCCATCGGCGTCCCGAAAGGCGCAGCTTAACGCCTTTTTACGAAGAATAATACATGTCGAATTCAACAGGGCTAGGCGTCGTTTCCCAACGCATCACTTCTTCCCATTTCAGCTCGGCGTAAGCGTCGATCTGGTCGTCGCTGAACACGTCGCCCTTGGTCAGGAATGCGCGGTCGTTCTGGAGGCTGACCAAGGCCTCGCGGAGCGATCCGCAGACGGTCGGCACGTTGACCAGCTCCTGCGGCGGCAGGTCGTAGAGGTTCTTGTCCATCGGGTCGCCGGGGTGGATTCGGTTCTGGATCCCGTCGAGCCCGGCCATCAGCAGCGCCGAGTAAGCGAGGTAGGGATTGGCGAGCGCGTCAGGGAAGCGGAATTCGACTCGCTTGGCTTTCTCGCCCGCGCCGTACGGAATGCGGCACGAGGCCGAGCGGTTGCGGCTCGAGTAAGCGAGCAGGACCGGCGCCTCGAAACCGGGGACTAGCCGCTTGTAGCTGTTGGTCGTCGGGTTGGTGAAGGCGTTGAGCGCCCGGGCGTGCTTGATGACGCCGCCGATGAAATAGAGCGCCATTTCGCTCAAGCCCGCATAGCCGTTGCCGGCGAACAGCGGCTTCTTGCTTTTCCAGATCGACATATGCGTGTGCATACCGGAGCCGTTATCCTTGGCGATCGGCTTGGGCATGAAGGTCGCGGTCTTGCCGTAGGCGTGGGCGACCATGTGCACGACATATTTGTAGACCTGCATCCGGTCGGCGGTCTCGACGAGGCCGCCGTAGGTGAGGCCGAGCTCGTGCTGGGAGGCGGCGACCTCGTGATGGTGCTTGTCCATCGGCAGGCCCATCTCGAGCATCGTCGCGACCATCTCGCCGCGGATGTCCATGGCGCTGTCGACCGGGGCGACCGGGAAATAGCCGCCCTTGGCGCGCGGCCGGTGGGCGAGGTTGCCGCCTTCATATTCGCGCATCGTGTTGGTCGGCAGCTCGATATCGTCGATCTTGAAGCCGCTGGCGCTGTAGCCGTCCTCGAAGCGGACGTCGTCGAACATGAAGAACTCGGCCTCCGGGCCGACGAACAAAGTGTCGCCGATGCCGGTCTGCTTGAGGTATGCCTCGGCCCGCGTCGCGGTGGAACGCGGGTCGCGGCCGTAGAGCTCTCCGGTGGACGGTTCGACGACGTTGCAGAACAGCACCATCATCGGAGTCGCGCTGAACGGGTCGATGTAAGCCGCATCGAGGTCCGGCTTCAGGATCATGTCGGACTCGTTGATCGCCTTCCAGCCGGCGATCGAGGAGCCGTCGAACATCAGGCCGTCGGTGAGCGCATCCTCATCGATCACGCCCGAGGCCATCGTCAAATGCTGCCACTTGCCCTTGGGGTCGGTGAAGCGAAGGTCGACCCAGTCGATCTCCTCGTCCTTAATCCGCGACAGGATGGTGCCGGGGTTGTTGGCCATGCGTGTTGCCCTCGCTCTGAATTTTCATGCGCCCGAACGAGAAATGCCAATCGCCGGCAGCTACCGGCGGCGACGAAGTGATTCGAGCTTGGGAGTCCAGATTCCGGAGCGCGGGCTAAGAGTCAGGAGGCCGGCGAATATTTCACCGCTCGGCACGGCTGTTGTGCGTCGGTGGGAAAGGTCTACGGTTCCGGTGCAACAAGTCCGGGGGCCGCCAAATGCTGATAGCTTTGCTCGTCCCGCTCTCGCTTGCAGTCCTGTTGTTCGGCTTCATCCTGGTTCGCTCGGCGATCGCGCGCCGAGCGCTGCCGAACCTCGAAGCGATCTTCGTTGGCGTCGTCGTGAACTTCTTCGACACGCTTGGAATTGGCTCGTTCGCCCCAACCACGGCCTGGCTCAAGTTCCGGCGTCTCGTTCCCGACCGGCTGATCCCGCCGACGATGCTGGTTGGGCTGACGCCGCCCTCGATGACCGAAGCCATCATTTTCCTGATCCTGCTAGGCGTGCTCGTCGATCCGACGCTGCTCGTCGGTTGCGTTATCGCACTGCTCCTCGGCGGACTGCTCGGCGCGCCACTGGTAGCGAGGGCGCGTGTCTGGATCGTGCAGCTGGTCGTCGCGATAGCGTTGGTCCTCGCCGCCGTCGCTTATACGATGACCAATCTCCACCTCTTTCCGGGCGGAGGCACTGCGGGCAGCCTGCCGCTGACCCTGACAGTCGCCGCAATCGTCGCCAACTTCGTCTTCGGGATCCTGCTCAACTTCGGCGTTGGCAACTTTGCGCCGAGCCTGGTCATGTTCAGCTTGATGGGCATGGATCCGAGGCTTGCTTTCCCAATCATGGCCGGCGGCGCGGCGATAACCGGAGCGGGAGCCAGCATGCGCCACATCCAGATCGGCCAGATCGACCTTCGGATCGTGCTCGGCCTCGCGATTGGGGGCATTCCGGCGGTCCTCGTCGCCGCCTTGATCGTCAAGTCGATGCCTTTGGAGATCCTCCGCTGGCTGGTGATTGTCGTCGTGCTCTATGCCGCCGCGGTCATGTTCCGCGCGGCCTTGCTCGGCCGGCGCGAGCACCACCCGGAGGGCGCCACCGCCGTGGTTCTCGACTAAAGGGAACGGCCGCGGCGTCGCGGGGTCGACCCCTGTGCCGCAGGGGCCTTGTCGCTACCCGAACCCCTCGCTATCAGGCCCGCCAATCGCACCGGCCGCAGGCTGGAGCGACGTCAACGACGTGCCGGTCCCGGCACACAGAATAAGCGTCTCAAAGGGGTATGATGGCCACCAAGGCACAATCGGCTGAGGGTCCCGCAACCACAGATTCAGGCGGCGAGGGCGTCCGCCGCCGCGACTTCCTGAACGTCGCCGCCGTCAGCTTCGCGGGGGTCGGCGCCGTCGCCACCCTTGGACCGCTGATCGTCCAGATGAGCCCATCGGCCGACGTCCTGGCGCAGGCTACGACTGAAATCGATATTTCGAAGATCCAGGCGGGGCAGGGCATCAAGACGCAGTGGCGCAAGCAGCCGGTGTTCGTCCGCAACCTCACGCCCAAGGAAATTGCAGCGGCTGACGCCGTCCAGCTGTCGGACCTGCGCGATCCCGAGACGCTCGCCCAGCGCACCAAGCCGGGCCACAAGAACTGGCTGATTACCCTCGGCGTCTGCACCCACCTCGGCTGCGTTCCGCTCGGCATCGGCGATGGCGAGAACAAGGGGCCGTACGGCGGCTATTTCTGCCCGTGCCATGGGTCGATGTACGACACGGCGGCGCGGATCCGGCAGGGTCCTGCGCCGAAGAACCTGATGGTTCCCGATTACAAATTCTTGTCGCCGACGACCGTCCAGATCGGCTGAGGGGCTGTAAAGAAATGAGCTTTTCCTGGGCCAAGCCCTACGAACCCAAGCACCCGGTGATGAAGTGGCTCGACGAGCGGCTACCGCTTCCGCGCCTCGCCTATGGCGCGGTCGGCGGCGGCTACCCGGTTCCGCGCAACCTCAACTATTTCTGGAATTTCGGAGTCCTCGCCGGGATCTTCCTGACCATCCAGATCGTGACCGGCATCGTCCTTGCGATGCATTATTTCGCGACGACCGACGGGGCGTTCAATTCGGTCAACGGCCTCATCATGCGCGACGTCAACGCCGGGTGGCTGCTGCGCTACGCGCACATGAACGGCGCGAGCTTCTTCTTCATCGTCACCTACATCCACATCTTCCGCGGGCTTTACTACGGGTCATACAAGGCGCCGCGCGAGCTGGTGTGGATGCTCGGCCTCGTCATTTACCTGCTGATGATGGCGACCGCCTTCATGGGTTACGTCCTCCCGTGGGGGCAGATGAGTTACTGGGGCGCCCAGGTTATCACCGGCTTCTTCTCTGCCTTCCCACTGATCGGTGAGCCGCTGCGGGTGTGGCTGCTGGGCGGTTATGCGCCTGACGAGGCCGCGCTGACCCGCTTCTTCTCGCTCCACTACCTGCTGCCGTTCGTCATCGCCGGCGTGGTGATCCTGCACATTTGGGCGCTGCACATCCCCGGCTCGGGCAACCCGACGGGAGTCGACGTGAAGGATGAGCGCGACACGCTGCCCTTCCACCCGTTCTACACGGCCAAGGACGGCTGGTTCGCGGCGACGGTCCTGCTGGTCTACGCGCTCGTTACGTATTTCGCGCCTGACTATCTCGGCCACCCGGACAATTACATTCCGGCCAATCCGCTGGCGACACCGGCGCACATCGTCCCCGAATGGTATTTCTGGCCGTTTTACGCGATTCTCCGCTCCTTCACGATCGACTTCATCCTGCCCGCCAAGCTGTGGGGCGTGCTGGCGATGTTCGGCTCGATCCTGCTGCTGTTCTTCCTGCCGTGGCTCGACAAGTCGCCGGTCCGCTCGGGCTCCTACCGCCCGGTGTTCAAGCGTTTCTTCTGGCTGCTGGTGATCGATGTCCTGATCCTCGGCTATGTCGGCGGAGCACCGCTCAACTGGTGGCGCACCGCGCTCGGACAGTTCGCTTCGGCTTATTTCTTCGTCCATTTCCTCGTGATCTTGCCGCTCGTTTCGGCGTTCGAGACCCCGGACCCGCTGCCGAGCTCGATCACCGACAGCGTGCTTCACGGCGAGGAAGCGGAGGCCGCTCCGGCGGGACAAACCAGGCCGCGCCGCGGCGCGACAGCGACCGCCGGCTAAGGGGGCAGCAGGCACATGCGTTTCATTCTGGGTTTCATCGGTTCGGTGTTCGCGGCGATCCTGCTGTTCTCGATGATCAGCAATCTCGCGACCTATGCCAAGAATCCGCCGGCCCCGCTCGCCGCCGAGGAGTTCCACCGCGAGCCGAAGGCACTGCATCTCAAGAGCGACGGCCCGTTCGGCAAGTTCGACAAGGCCCAACTGCAGCGCGGCTTCCAGGTTTATTCCGAAGTCTGCTCGGCCTGCCACAGCCTGAAGCTGGTGTCCTTCCGCGACTTGAAGGGGCTCGGCTACAACGACGCCGAGATCAAGAAGATCGCGTCCGACTGGAAGACCCAGGTTCCGTCGATCAATCCGGACACCGGCGAGCCGGCGGGCCGCAAGGCGCTCCCGTCCGATAACTTCCCGGCGCCGTTCGCGAATGAGGTCGCGGCGCGCGCCGCGAACAACAATGCGCTTCCGCCCGACCTGTCGCTGATGACCAAGGCCCGCGAGGGCGGCCCAGCCTATGTCTATTCGCTGCTCACCGGCTATCGCAATGCCGACACTTATCGCGACGAGCATGGCAAGCCGCTCCCGGCGGACGCGAAGCCGCCGCAGGGGCTGCACTTCAACCCCTATTTCGCGAACCTCAATGTCGCCATGCCGCCGCCGCTGACGACCAACGGCCAGGTGACGTTTGCCGACGGCACGAACCCGACCGTCGACCAGATGGCGAGGGACGTGGCGGCATTCCTGGTGTGGACCGCCGAACCCAACCTCGAGAATCGTCATGCGGCCGGTCTCGCGGTGGCGATCTTCCTGCTCGTCGCCAGCATCCTCGGCTATCTCGCCTATCGCCAGATCTGGCACGATGCGAAGCGCGCGGTGCGGATCACCGGCGCGCTCGATCCCAAGAATCAGGCGAAAGCCAAGCGGGCGAAAGCCAAGCAAGGCGTCGTGGGCTGATGCGAGGGTAAGCAAGGATTGAGCTTTGGCCGCCGGCGTGTCTCGTTGCTCGCCGGCGGACTTGTTTTCGGGGAGGGGCAGCAATGCAGCTGAAACATTGGGTTTTGATGGCGTCGGCGGCGCTGATCGCGGGCGCACCGGCTTCGGCCGCCGGCAGCGATACCGCGCGGATCATCGATGAGGGGATTAACCGCAGCCAGGTGATGCTGACGGCGTCCGAGCTGATGGACGGCATCGGCCCCCGGCTCACCAACTCGACCAACATGCGCCGCGCCGAAGCGTGGGCTGTCGCGAAGTTCCAGAGCTACGGCCTCAGCAACGTTCATAAGGAAGCGTTCGACTTTGGCCGTGGCTGGGACCTGCTCGGCTCCAGCGTGCGGATGGTCTCGCCGCGCGAGGTGCAGCTGACCGCGATCCCGGTCGCCTGGTCGCCGCCGACCAACGGCACGCTGCGTGCCCCGATCATCGTCGCGCCGATGGAAAAGAAGGAGCAGTTCGCCGCCTATCACGGCAAGCTCGCGGGGAAGATCGTTCTCACCAGCCTCCCGGGAGAGGGGAGCGAGCCCGGCGAAGCCCCGTTCAAGCGCCTGTCGAATGACGAGCTTTCGAAGCTCGATAAGTATGATCAGCCGCGGTTCGACCCGGCGGACACCGAGCGGACCTTGAAGCGCGTGCGCTTCGCGCATGAGGTCGACGAGTTCCTTGCCAGCGAAGGCGCGGTCGCTCGAGCCAAGATCGCCTATCGCGACGGCAAGCTGGTGTCGGGCGAGGGCTACGATCACCAGGTCGGCAACACCGACAAGCTGCCAACGGTCGAAATTGCGGCGGAGGATTACCGTCGCCTGGCGCGGCTCGCGAGGACCGGCGAGGCACCCGTTCTCGAGGTTCGGGTCGACGCGCGGTTCCTCGACGACGACACGCATGCCCACAACATCATCGCCGACATTCCCGGGACCGACCCCAAGGCCGGCTACGTGATGGCGGGAGCGCATTTCGACAGTTGGATCGCCGGCGACGGCGCGGCCGACAATGGCGCGGGCAGCGTCACGGTCATGGAGGCCGCGCGGATCCTGAGGCAACTCGGGGTCCGGCCGAAGCGCACCATCCGCTTCGTCCTGTGGGAAGGCGAGGAGCAGGGCCTGTTCGGCTCGATCAACTATGTGCAGCAGCATATCGCCCGCCGCCCCGTCACGATCGGCGAAGTGGGCTTCGAAAATTATATCGGCGGCAAGACCAAATACCCGATCACGCCGCTGCCGGGCTATTCGGACCTCAAGGCCTATTTCAACATGGACAACGGCTCGGGCAAGCTGCGCGGCATCTATGCCGAGGGCAATGCCGCGGCAGTGCCGCTGCTCAAGGAATGGCTCGCGGCGTTCGACGGAATGGGCGCGGACACCGTCGTGGCGGGCCCCACGCGGGGAACCGACCACGAGTTCTTCACTTATGCCGGCCTTCCCGGATTCCAGTTCATCCAGGACCCGCTGGATTATGAGTCACGGGTGCACCACTCAAGCATCGACACCGTCGATCATTTGAAGGCGGCCGATCTGCGCCAGGCATCGGTCGTGCTCGCTGGAATGCTGCTTCAAGCCGCGAACAGCGAGAAGGAGCTGCCGCGGCTGCCGCTGCCGACCCAGCCGGTGCTGACCGATCCGTTCAAGTACGAGTACCCCGACCCGAAGTGAGGTCGAGCGGCGCGCGACGTGGCTAGCAGTTAACGATAATTCAGCCGCGGTTCACGCGGACGGGCGCGTACGCGCGCATGTTCCTCCGGTGTAATGGAGTTCAGACATGCGCATTTCACAAATTCGCCTTGCCGCTCTGGCGTTGACGAGCGGCATCCTGCTCGGCGGCTGCGCCTACGACATGTACGGCGATGACTACGGCTACGGCTACGGGCCGTACGGCTATGGCTATCCGCGAAGCGGCGTTTCGATCGGTATCGGTTACGGCTCGGGTTACGGGGGCTACGGTTACGGTTCCCCGTACGGCGGTTATTATGGCGGCTACGGCTACCCTTACGGTAGCTACGGCGGCTACGATCCGTTCGGCTGGTACGGCAACTATTATTACCCGGGCAGCGGCATCTATGTGTACGACCGCAGCCGCACCCGCCGCGTTTGGAGCGGCGACCAGCAGCGCTATTGGACGCAGCGACGGCAGCACTCGGGCAGCACGGCCACGACCGGCGAGAATTGGAGCGGTTGGGACCGATCGCATTGGCGCAACCGGGGCGGAACGTCGGCCACCACCGGCACGTGGACGCACGGCTCCGGTCGCTGGACGCGGAACAGCACACAGTCGGACGCGTCGACCTCGACCGACTCTCAGACGCAGAACGCTCGCCGAGACCGCGGCCGCCATCGCGGCGACCACGACAATTAGGCCAACGGCGCGTCTTCGACCCGCCGCCGCCGGATGAGGACGATCGAGATGAAGGTCATCACGACGTCGCCATCCTGATTGGTGACGGTCGTCTGCGTCCGGAACGAGCCCATGTCGGGACGACTCCGCGACGGCGTCGTCTCCAGAATTTTGCCGCGGACGTGGAGCGTGTCGCCGGGATAGACCGGTTTCTTCCACCTCAGCTCGTCGATGCCGGGTGAGCCAAGCCCTGCCTGCTTCTGGTCGACCACCCGCCGGGCGATCACCGCCATGGTCATCGCGGCCGTGTGCCAGCCGCTCGCCGCGAGCCGCCCGAAATGGGTCTTCGCTGCTGCTTCGTCCGACAGGTGGAATGGCTGCGGGTCATATTTGCTGGCGAATTCGATGACCTCGTCGCGGGTAACGTCATAGGACCCGAATTCGGTTTCCGCGCCCACCTGCAGGTCTTCGAAATAGATCATGGCATGGGCGCATAGCGGCGCTGGAAGCTTCGCGCTACGCTGGGCCGTGGCCACGCATTCGACCTTCGGCACCGGCTGGGACCCGCGCCTGATCGAGGCCGCGGCCGCCCTCCACGACAATCGGCTCGACGTCGCCGAGCGCATCCTCAAGCCTTATCTCAAGGAGGATCCGTTGGACGCAAAGGCGATCCGGATGCTGGCCGAGCTGGCGGCGCGGATCGGGCGCTTGCGCGATGCCGAGAACCTGCTCCGCCGCGCGGTCGAACTAGCGCCGGGCTGGGTCGCCGCCAAAGCCAATCTGGCGCTCGTCCTGGGCCGCACCGGCCGGCCCGCCGAAGCGATGGAGCTGCTCGACGCCGTCCTGGCGGAAGAGCCGGACTCGGTCGGCCACTGGAACCTCAAGGCGGCGACGGTCGGCCGCCTCGGTGATTTCGAGCAGGGAATCACGCTTTACGAGGACGTGCTGAAACGCACGCCGGACCAGCCCCGCGTGTGGCTGAGCTATGGTCACATGCTAAAGACGATCGGACGCCTGGCCGAGGGGATCGCCGCCTACCGCCGGGCAATCGCGCTTCAGGCGACCCTGGGAGAAGCCTGGTGGAGTCTCGCCAACCTCAAGACGGTTCAGTTCGACGAGGCGGACCTCGAGGCCATGCGGCAAGCGCTGGAGACCAGCAATTTGTCGGACAGCGACCGCCTTCATCTCGACTTTGCGCTTGGCAAGGCACTGCACGACGCCGGACGCACCGATGAGGCCTTCGCTCACTATGCCTCGGGCAATGCGCTGCGGTTGAAGTCGGCTCCCTATGAAAGTTCGCGAATTTCCAAATTGGTCAACCGCTGCATCGAAGCATTTCCTTCTGAATATTTCGCTGAGCGGCCGGGGGGTAGCGAAGCGCCCGACCCGATCTTCATCGTCGGCATGCCGCGCTCGGGATCGACCCTGATCGAGCAGATCCTGTCTTCGCACAGCCTGGTCGAAGGCACCTCCGAGCTTCCTGACATCCCGCTCCTTGCGCGCAAGCCGGGGCCTTATCCCGACGGCATCCTTGGAGCGTCGGACGAGGAACGCCGCGCGCTCGGCGAGGAATATCTTAAGCGCGCGGCCGTCCAGCGCCGCACCGGCAGGCCATTCTTCATCGACAAGCTGCCGAACAACTGGCTGTTCGTGCCATTCATCCAGCTGGTGCTTCCGAACGCCAAGATCATCGACGCGCGGCGTCACCCACTTGGCTGCTGCTTCTCGAACTTCCGCCAGCAGTTCGCGAAGGGCCAGGACTTCACTTACGATCTCGCCGACCTTGGCCGATATTATGCCGATTACGTGCGGTTGATGACGCACCTCGATGCCGTGCTTCCAGGGCGGGTTCATCGAGTTATCTACGAGCGCATGGTCGAAGATACTGAGGCTGAGATCCGCCGCCTGCTCGACTATTGCGGACTGGATTTCGAACCGGCCTGCCTGGAGTTCTACAACACCGAGCGGGCGGTCCGGACGCCGAGCTCGGAGCAGGTACGGCGCCCGATCTATCGCGACGCGACCGAGGAATGGCGAGCCTACGAACCGCACCTCGGGCCGCTCAAGGAGGCGCTGGGAGCCGTCCTTGAGGCCTATCCGAAGGCCTCCTGCGACCTTCCCGCAACGGTAGAAAACAATCCGCTCGCAGCCCCCGACACTGTTGTTGACAAGCCGTAACGGCTCTGTCGCAATGCCGACACATGGCTGAATGGGGGCCTCCAATGACGAATTCGCGCGCGCTGACCCTTGGTCTTCTTGCCTCGACCGCGCTTGC
>Ga0207688_10001769_pt1 | contig 11471 bp, 10 predicted proteins | sample KBSMiscanthusM4_FD_184296 | JGI IMG/M metagenome (GOLD analysis project Ga0207688, IMG submission 184296) | Miscanthus rhizosphere microbial communities from Kellogg Biological Station, Michigan, USA - M4 (SPAdes) (version 2) | ecosystem: Host-associated > Plants > Roots > Rhizosphere ...
GGAGCGCGTCCTCGGCGATGTAGCGGGACTCGGCGGCGACCACCGCCACGGCCTCGCCGAAGTAGCGCACCTTCTCGACCGCGATCGCGTGCTCCACCACCTCCTCGGCGCAGAACCGGGCGAGCGGGCCGATGACCTCAAGGGACTCCGGGCCGGTCAGCACGGCGTGCACGCCGGGGAGGGCCTTCGCGGCCGTGGTGTCGATCGCGACGATCCGGGCGTGCGCGTGCGGCGAGCGCAGCACGGCGGCGTGCAGCAGGCCGGGCAGGCGCAGGTCGTCGACGTAGGCGATCGACCCGCGCACGAGCGCCGGGTCCTCCTTGCGGGGCAGGTCCGCGCCGACCCACGCGGTGCTGTGCCCGGTGGTGGGTCCAGTGGTGGTGGTCATGACGCGGCCTCGCTCGCCCGCACCACGGCGTCGACGATGTGCTGGTAGCCCGTGCACCGGCAGGTGTTGCCCGCCAGCGCGGCCCGGATCTCGGCCTCCGACGGCTTCGCGTTGCGGTCGAGCAGCTCGACCGTGGTGGCGAGGAAGCCGGGTGTGCAGAACCCGCACTGCTGGGCCTGCGCGTCGAGGAAGGCCTGCTGCACGGGGTGCACGCCCGCGGCGGTGGCCATGCCCTCGACGGTGACGACGTCGGCGCCGTGCGCCTGCACGGCGAGCATCAGGCACGAGCGGGCGCTGGCCCCGTCGACGAGCACGGTGCACGAGCCGCACACGCCCTGCCCGCACCCGACGTTGGTGCCGGTGAGCCCGAGGTCTTCGCGGAGCACGTCGACCAGCAGCCTGCGTGGCTCCACCCCGACCCGGTGCCCGATCCCGTTGACGGTCAGCTCGACCACGGCGAAATCCGTGTCCATCTCAGCTCCCCTCCGCCCGGCGGACGGCCTCGGCCAAAGCGCGCCGCACGGCCACCCGGCCGAGGCTGCGGCGCAGTGCGGGCGACGCGTGCACGTCACCCGGGATGTCGTCGAGGTCGGCGACGGCGTCGGCGGCCAGCGCCGCGATCGCCTCGGGCTCGGGCGCCCGGCCGACGGCGGCGCCCTCGGCCCGCTCGGCGCGCACGGCGGTGGGCGCGAGGCCCAGGAGGCCGATCCGCAGCTCGGCGATCCGGCCGCCCTCGTCCAGCTCGACGACCGCGCACGCGCCCGCCAGCCCCCAGCCCCGCGCCCGGCGTGAGACCTCGTGGAACGCCGCGCCGCCGCGGGGGCCGGGACGGCGGAACCGCAGCTCGGTGACCAGCTCGTCCGGCCCGCACGCCGTGGTGCGGAGCCCGGTGAAGAACGCGTCCGCCGCGAGGACGCGTGCGCCGCCGGGACCGGTGAGCACGACCTCCCCGTCGTGGGCGAGCAGCACCGGCGGCACCGCGGAGGCGGGGTCGGCGTGGGCGACGTTGCCCCCGATCGTGCCCCGGTTGCGCACCGCCGGGTGCGCGATCCGCCCGGCGCACTCGACGAGCGCGGGCAGCGCCGCCGCGAGCTCGGCGTCGTCCTCCAGCGCGGCGATGCGCCGCAACGCGCCGATCCGCACGACGTCGGCGTCGACGGCCACGTGGTCGAGCTCGGTCACCCCGGCGATGTCGACGAGGACCTCGGCGCTGGTCGTGCGCGCGCAGAGCTCGGCGACCAGCGACTGGCCACCGGCGAGCACCCGGGCCCGCCCCCCGGCGAGCGCGGCGACCGTCTCGTCGACGGTGGTGGTGCGCTGGTAGCGGAACGGCGCGGGCTTCACTTGATCGCCTGCGGGTTGACCGGCGAGCCGACCGAGCCCGTGATCGTGAGCGGCGGGGCGACGAGCTGGAACTCGTAGACGCCGTCCTCCGCGCAGTCGTCGGCCAGCGCCTCCAGGTCCCACATCTCGCCGAGGTGGATGCCCGCGTTGACGATCATGATGATGTGCAACGGCTGGAAGCAGTCGGGCGTCTCGTTGGGCAGCTTCTCGGTGCCCCATGTGTCGGTGATCACGGCGGCCGGGCCCTTCGGGCAGAAGTAGTCGGCCACGCTCACGCCGAAGCCCGGCGCCGGGCCGCCCGCGTAGTCGCCCCAGCTCCCGGCGTCGCGGCACATGGCGATCTGGCCGGTGCGCACGAGCACGAAGTCGCCCTCGCCGACCTCGACGCCCTGGGCTTCCGCGCAGGCGGCCAGCTCGTCGGCCTGGATCGCGTGGTCGACGTCCAGCCAGGGCTTGCCGAGGTGGCGCGGGACGTCCAGCAGCACGCCACGGCCGACCATGCGGTCCTTGGCGTTGGTCATCGCGTTGCGCTGGGCGCCACGGCTGGTGACGAGCTCGGTGCCGTGGCCGCCGTACATCTTGCCGTCGTGGAAGATGTGCGCGAGGGCGTCCCACTGCGTGGAGCACTGCAGGATGATGTACGCCGCGTCGTCGGTGTAGCGCACCTCGGCGATGTGGTCCTGGGCCCCCGCGGCGATGTCGCCGCCGTCCCAGATCATGTGGTGCAACGGGTTGTAGCGGCCGAACGAGCCGGTCTGCGGGCCGGTCTGGTCGAGCGGCAGCGCGAGGGAGAACACCTTGCCCTTGCGCACGAGCTGCGCCGCAGCCTTGATCCGCTCGGGCGTGACGTTGTTGAGGGTGCCGAGCTGGTCGTCGGGGCCCCACTTGCCCCAGGTGTTGTACTTCGCCGCCAGCGCGCGGACCGTCTCGATCGTCGGAGCTGTGGTGGTCACGGGCGATCCTCCTCAGAACATCACGACACCGGCGTTGACGTTGAGGTCCTCGCCGGTGATGGACGCCGCGGCGTCGGACGACAGGAACGTGCAGGCGGCGGCGATCTCCCGGGCGTCGACGACCCGGCCCAGCGGCGACGCGCTCGTGAACGCCTCCCGGGCTTCGTCCTCGGTGATGCCGCGGGTTTCGGCCAGGCTGCGGAAGACCCAGTCGAGCCGGGGGCCGCTGACCGCGCCCGGGCACACGGCGTTGACGCGGATCCCGTGCGGGCCCAGCTCCGTCGCCAGCGTGCGCACCAGGCCGATCACGCCCATCTTGGCCGCGGCGTAGGGGGTGCGCCCGTGGAGCGGCCGCTTGCCGGTCATCGACGAGATCGCGATCAGGCTGCCCGCCCCCGCGGCGACGAGGCCCGGGATGAACGCGCGGAAGGTGAGGAACACGCCGTCGAGGTCGGTCGAAAGGCACTCCCGCCACGCCGCGAGGTCGATCTCGTGCATCGGGGCGGTGGGGCCGCCGATGCCCGCGTTGGCCACGACGGTGTGCACGGAGCCGAAGCGCTCCAGCACGCCCTTGGCCATGGTCTCGACGGAGGCCTCGTCGGCGACGTCGCAGGGGAGGGCGAGAACGGCGCCGCCGTCGGCGCTCTCGATCTCGGCGACGGTGTCGGCGAGGGTGGCCGTGTCCCGCGCGGTGGCGGCGACCGCGTAGCCCGCATTGGCGTAGCCCACCGCGATGGCCCGGCCGATGCCGCGGTTGGCGCCGGTGACGACCGCTACCGGCTGGGCCTGCTGGGACACGGCGCTCCCTCCCGCCCGGGCACCGCGGTGTGACCGAACCCCTAGATCCTGGATCGCCCCGGCCCGGCGATCCATGGGAAAACACCCAAAGATGCGGGGAGTTCTCCGGGTGGATTCCTCAAGCGGGCCCGCGGGCGCGCTGGACGTCGCGCACGGTGAACGCGAGCTGCAGCTCCATCCGCGTGGCGGTGCTGCGCAGGTCGCGGCACAGCAGCTGCTCGGCGCGGGTGAGCCGGTAGGCCACGGTGTTGGGGTGCACGATCAGCGCCTTCGCGGCGGCGGGCACGGAGGCGCCGACGTCGAGCCAGGTGCGCACGGTCGTGCAGAGCTGCGCCTTCTTCCGGGCGTCGTACTCCTCCAACGGCCGCACGAGGGTGTCGGCGAACGAGCGCAGCGCGGCCGTGGTGCCCGTGCGCAGGAGGTAGGCGGCGAGCCCGAGCTGACGCAGGTCGAGCACGCCCGCGGTGCCGCCGTCGGGGCAGAGCTCGACGGCCGCGGCCGCCACCGAGAACGCGTCGGCGAACTCGAGCCCGGACACCGGTGGGCCCACCACCGTCGCCACCCGCGGGGCGTCCGCGCGGGCGGCCACCAGCTCGTGCACCCGGGCCAAGGTGGGCGTCGGGTCGGGCTCGGCGGGCAGGATCAGCACGAGCAGGCCGTCGCGGGCGCCGACGAGCGGCCTGCTCGAGGTGGCGCGCACGACGTCGGCGAGCTTGCCCGCGTCGCCGCCGCTGCCCCGCTCGACCGCGACCACCGCGAGCACCTGCGGCCCGCCCAGGTCGTGGCCCAGTGCGGCGGCGCGTTCGAGCACCGTGTCGGAGCGGCTCGCCCCCGCGCGCAGCAGCTCGTCGACGAGGTCGCCCGCCAGCCGGTTCTCGGTGTCGACGCGGTTGCGCTGCTTGAGCAGCTCCACCGCCACGACCAGCGCGAACCGTTCGATCATGCGCCGCTGCGCCGGGTCGGGGACGGCCGCGGCGCCGGTGCCCCACAGCCGTCCGACGAGCTGGCCGCCGATCACGACCGGCGCCACCCACGCGGGCAGGCCGTCGGGGCCGCAGCGCCGGATCGGCACCACCTCGTAGCGCGCCCGCAGCGACTCCAGCGCAGGCCGCACGGGGCGCCGCTTGCGCGTGGCCGCGTCGGGCGCGGGGGTGTGCGGCTCGGCGGGCGCGACGGCGAGCGCGGTGTCGTCGACGTCCTCGATGGTGATCGACGCGTTGAGCGCTTCGGCGAGCAGCTCGGCGAGGGGCTGCAGCCCGGCTTCGTTGAGCAGCAGCTGCATGAGCCGCCGGTGCTGGGCCTCGGCCCACTCCAGCACCTCGCGCTTGGCCGACAGCTCCGCGATCGTGCGCTCCTGCGCGGCGCGCAGCTCCGCGGTCTCCAGCGCCAGCGTGGCGTGCTGGGCGAGCAGCTCCACCAGCTCGACCTCGGCGGGGCCGAACTCCCGCGGCGCCGTCGAGTAGGCCACCACCACCCCGCGCGGGGCCGTGCTCGCCGCCAGCGGCACGGCCAGCAGCGCCCGGAACCCCTGGTCGACGGCCAGCCGCCGCGTCGCGGCGTACTCGCGCTCGCGCAGGATGTCCGGCACGGCGAGCGTGACCGCGCCGCGGAAGGCGTGCGCGGCGACCGTGTCGGCGGGGTGCACCACGACCACGTGTTCCCGGTTGAGCAGCGCGACGTACTCGGCGGAGAGGCCGTGCGAGCCGCGGGTCTGCAGCCAGTCGCCGGACGGGTCGACGAGCATCACCGCGCAGAAGTCGAACCCGACCAGTCGGCAGGCCTGCTCGGCGATCCGGCTGAGCAGCACCTCCAGCGGCTCGGCCGCGTTCACGCCGCGCACCACGTCGGCGACGGCCGTGAGCCAGGCACCGAGGAGCTGCCGCGTCTCCGCGAGGCTGGTCACCGGCGGATTCTACGAGGTAAGGGCCCCTACGCGGGGACGATGCGCGATCACCCGACGCGCACGCGGGGCACTTACCCCGAGGCTGGAAGCCATGATCGCCCTGGACACCGGCTACATCGCCGCCGACGCCGAGCACGACCTGCGCAGGCTGCGTCGCCAGCGTCGGTGGTCGGGGTTCGTGAGCAGGCTCCGCCGGACCGCCGGGTGCACCGGGCTGGCGTCGTTCGCCGACGCCACCGCCGGACGCCGCGCCACCGCGCAGCGCAACGTGGGGCTGCAGGCCGTCGACCTCGACACGATCGTCGGCAGCGTCGGCAAGGCGCACGAGTTCGACTGCGGCTTCCGGCCGGGGCCGACCGTCGACGAGCGGCGCTGGCTGGGGATCGCCCGCGCGCTGCGCTCCGGGGAGTCGCTGCCGCCGGTGAGCCTGTACCGCGTGGGCGGCCGCCACTTCGTCCAGGACGGACACCACCGGGTCTCGGCTTCGCGCGCCATCGGACGGCAGAGCGTCGACGCCTACGTCACCGAGGTGCTCGTCGCTCAGGGCGCTCCAACTGTCTCAACCTGAGCCGGGTTCTTCTCACCGCTGGGGGCCCGTGGTCTGATCCGCTCGTGTCGAGCCCGAAGCCCTCCCGGATGACCACCTGGCATCAGGAGTTCTTCGCCGCCGTCGGCAAGTGGCCGTGGCTGGAATCGCTCAACGACAGCGTCTCCGGTGCGGTGCAGCCCGTCTACGACCGGTTCCGCGGCAACCTCGCCGTCGAGCTGCTGCACGGCGGGCGGTGGGCCGGGCACGCGCTGCACCCCGCGCTCTCCGACCTCCCGATCGGCTTCTGGTCCGGCTCGCTGCTGCTCGACATGGTGGGGGACGACACCGCCACCAAGGGCAAGCTGGACGCGGCGGGCACGCTCAGCGCGGCGGGCCTCGCGGCGGCGGTGGCCACGGCGGTCACCGGCGTGGCCGACTGGACGGTGAGCGACGGCGAAGACCGCCGCGTCGGCCTCTTCCACGGTCTGCTCAACGGCGCGGCCACGGCCCTGCAGGGCGCGTCGCTGGCCGCCCGGCTCTCCGGCCACCGCGGCTCGGCGCGCACGCTGGGGATGGCCAGCATGGCGGTGACGACGGCCGCGGGCTTCGTCGGCGGCCACCTCGTGCAGGGCCGCGGCGCGATGGTCAACCGGGTGGCGAGCAACACCGGGCCCACGCGGTGGGTGAAGACCGTCGCGATCGACGACCTGCCCGACCGCGAGCCCAAGGGCGTCGACGTCGAGGGCCGCAAGGTGTTGCTCTACCGCGAGGGCGAGACCGTCCACGCGCTCGACGACGTGTGCAGCCACGCGGGCGCGCTGCTGTCGCGGGGCCCGGTGGTCGACTGCGTGGTCACCTGCCCGTTGCACGAGTCGCAGTTCGACGTGCGCGACGGCCACATCGTCCGGGGGCCCGCCCACCACCCGCAGCCTTCCCTGCCGTCGCGGGTCCGCAACGGCTTCATCGAGGTCCGCGGCTCGCAGCCCGGGCGCAGGCGCTCGACAACCTGAGGAGGAACGCCATGGCGTGGGAAGCGGTCGCGGACACCGACCAGCTCGAAGAGGGCGACATGATGGTCGTGCAGCTCGGCGGCGAGCCGATCTGCGTGGTGCGGCTCTCCGAGGAGGAGGCCGTCGCCTGCCACAACACCTGCACCCACCAGCAGCAGCCGCTGAACGAGGGCTACCTGCAGGACGACGACACGCTCATCTGCCCGGCCCACAACTCACGCTTCGACCTGCACACGGGCGAGCCGATCGGCATCCCCGCGGTGACCGCGATCCCCATCTACGCCTGCAAGATCGAGGACGAGGCGATCTGGGTGGACTTCGACCAGCAGACGAACGACGCCCCGATCCCGCACAAGCCGTTCCATTAGGCCGCGTCCCGCGGAAACGGCCTAACACCCGGGCCCGCGTAGGCCGAAGATCAGCGCCGGGTCGCCGGGGCGGAACGTGCCGTGCCGCTGCGACGCGTCGCCGATCTCCCGGTTGCGCTGCAGGAGCGCGCGGCCGAGCGCGAGCTGGCGCCGTTCCCAGGCGGCGAGCGCCGCGTCGAGGTCGCCCGGGTGGGCGGTGACCTGCGCGGCCAGCTCCCAGCCGTCGGCCGCGGCCTTGGCCGTGCCCGCCGCGGCGTGCGGCCGCACCGCGAACGCCGCGTCGCCGACGAGGCAGATCCGGCCGTGGCGCATGCGGGGCACGTCGATGTCGAACACCGCTTGCAGGAACGGCTCCGCCACGCCCGTGACGACCTCGGCGACCGCCGGCGCGAGCCACTCCGCCGCCTCGGCCCGCATCGCCGCGACGAAGCGGTCGTCGACCTCGCCGGGCGGCAGCGACACCGGGCGGGCCCGGCCGTCGCGCCCGGTCATCAGCGCGTCGAACGCGGCACCGGGCGCGACGTTGCGGTACCAGACGAAGTTGACCAGCCGCTCGCCCAAGCCCGTGGGCCCGGGGATGGGGTAGACGAGGATGTGGCTGCCGGGCAGCACCTGGTAGGTGATGGCGTCGTGCAGCGCGGCGTGCGTGGCGGGCGTCAGCGCGGCCTCGGGCAGGGTGCCGCGCCACGCGACGTACCCGGCGTACGCGGGCGTCACCTCGGGCAGCAGGTCCGCCCGCGCGGTGCTCCCGATCCCGTCGGCGCACACGACCAGGTCGGCCCGGGCGGGCGCGCCCGAGCGCAACGCGAGCGCCACCCCGTCGCCGTCCGGCGCGAACCCCACGACCTCCTGCCCGAGCAGGTAGCGCTCCTGCGGGAACTCGGCGAGCAGCGCGCGGTAGATCGTGTTCCAGGCGGAGAACCGGTAGCGGTGCTCCCGCTCGTGCACGACCGCGCCGTCGGCGTCGAGGAAGCGGATGTACCGGGTGCTGCTGCACAGCTCGTCGGGGTCGACGGCCGAGCGCTCGACGAACCAGCGCACGGTCTCGTCGAGCACCGCGATGCCCGCCCCCCGCGCTTCGAGCGCCGCCGAGGACCGCTCGTAGACGGCCACGTCGCAGCCGACGTCGGCCAACACCAACGCCGCGGTGAGCCCACCGAGCGACCCGCCGACCACGGCTACCCGGGTCATGGAGCTAGGGGCGCCCGAACGTCGCGATCCGGTCGACGGACAGCTCGAACAGCACCCGCCGCTCGTCGATCGAGGGGTCGCGCAGGCCGTACGGCGGCTCGTTGCCGGTGTACTTGGTCCAGATCTTGTCCAGCTGCGCGGTGACGCGCGGGCCCTCGTCGGGGTCGTCCTCGGAGATCTCCCGCGCGACCGTGCACCGGAGCGACAGCCAGTGGTAGGCGTTGGCCGGGTTCACCAGCAGGAACGTGGCGTGCGGGTCCTTGCGCAGCCAGTCGACCTTCTTGCGGTGGGTGGCCAGGTTGAGCAGCACCAGGTCGCCCTCGTAGTCGAACCACACCGGCGTGAGGTTCGGCAGCCCGTCGCCGCCGTTCACGGCGATCGTGGCCGTGACCGGCTCGTCGAGCAGCTGCTTGTAGATCGGGTCGAGGTGGGCGAGCGAGGCCACCGCGTCGCGACTGCCGACCGTGAACTGGCCGGGCTGCAGACCGTCGGCGACGTCGCGGAAACGGGCTACTTTGATCGTCATTTCGGTAGCGTAGAGCGATGGGATCCCGCCGGCTGGCTGAATCTGCGACAGCCGGCCTGCGCCGAGCGGGTGTACGCCGGTTGTTCGGGCTCCCGGGCGGCGGGCCGAACCTGGACCTGATCGGCGCGGCGCCCGACCTCCCGTTCACCCTGGCCCACGGCGAGACCGCGGCCTGCGTGATGGCGGGGGCCTTCGGGCTGCTCACGGGCACGCCGGGGGTCGCCGTCGTGACGCGCGGGCCCGGCGTGACGAGCGCGGCCAACGGGCTCGCCCAGGCCACCCTCGACCGGGCGCCGCTGCTGCTGGTGAGCGACTGCGTCACCGCCGACCAGCGGCACCGGGTGGCCCACCAGCGACTCGACCAGCGCGCCTTCACCGCGCCGGTCACCCGCTTCAGCGGCGTGGTGGGGCACACCGGCGCCGCCGACACCGTGGCCGCGGCCGCCGCGCTGGCCCTCGGGCCGCCCGCGGGCGCGGTCCACCTGGACTACGACCCGAGCCAGCCGGGCGACCGGCCGCCCACCCCGCCGCGGGCGGAACCGTCCGACCAGGGCGCGCTGGCCGCGGCGTGCGCGACCGCCCGGGGCTCCCGCCGTCCGGTTGTGGTGCTGGGGCTGGGCGCCGTCGCGCACGCCGCGGCGCTGCAGGCCGGCCTCGTCGGCACCGGGATCCCCGTGCTCACCACCTACCAGGCCACCGGAACCGTGCCCGCCACGGCGACGGAGTGGGCCGGGCCGTTCACCAACGCCGCGCTGGAGCGGCCGCTGCTGGAGCAGGCCGACCTCGTGATCGGGGTGGGGCTCGACGACGTGGAACCGATCCCGGCCGCGTGGTCGACGGCCGCGCCCACGGTGCTGCTCGACGCCGCGCCCTCGCCCTACTTCGACGGCGCCACCGCCGTGCCGGGACCGCCGGTCGAGGCCCTGCGCGCGCTGCTCGCGGCCTGCGCGCCTGCCTGGCCGTCCGACGCGGGACGGCGGCACCTGGAATCGGTGCGCACCCGCCTCGCCGACGGGCCGGACGGCGGCCTGCACCCCGTCGACCTGGTGCGGGCCGTGCACGCCGCGGCGGGCGACGCGCTGCTCACCGTCGACGCGGGGGCGCACATGCTCGCCGCGCTCCCGTTCTGGCCGGTCACCCGCCCGCGCGGCCTGCTGATCTCCAACGGGCTCGCGACCATGGGGTACGCGCTGCCCGCCGCGATCGGCGCCGCCCTCACCGGCGCGCGGGTGGTGTGCCTGACCGGCGACGGCGGCCTCGGCATGGTGCTCGCCGAGCTGGAGACCGTCGCCCGGCTCGCGCTGCCGGTCACCGTGGTGGTGTTCAACGACGCCACGCTGTCGCTGATCGCCATCAAGCAGGGCGCGGGCCAGGGCGACGCCACCGCCGTGCGGTACGCGCCCGTCGACCTCGCCGCGGCCGCCGCGGCGCTGGGGGTGCCGTCGGCGGCCGTCGACACCGCCGCCGACGCCACCCGGGTGCTGCGGGCCGCGGGCCCCGGCCCGTTCCTGCTCGACGCCCGCGTCGACCCGGCGAGCTACCGCCACCTCATGGCGGTGTCGCGGGGCTAGCCCCTGAGCGTCTGACTGGGCGAGTGGCCGTAGCTGCTCTGGTAGAGCGCGGCGAAGCGGCCGTGGTGGGCGAAGCCCCAGCGCGCCGCGATCTCGGCGACGGTCGTGCCCAACGTGGGGTCGGCGGCCCGCAGGTCGTTGTGCGCGCGTTCGAGCCGCACCCGCCGCAGGTAGCCGATCGGCGTGGTGTCGAGGTGCCTGCGGAAGGCCTCCTGCACGGTGCGGGTGCCGAGCCGGGCGGCGGCGGCGATCTCGGCGAGGCCGATCGGCTCGGCGGCGTGGTCCTCGATGTACGCCACCGCGCGCCGCACCGCGCTGGCGTCGGCGCCGCCCGGCCGGTCCGCGGCGGTGCCCATGGTCGTGTTCGGGAAGGTCTCGAGCACGGTGGCGGCCATCAGCCGCATCGTCTGCCCGTAGATCAGCGGGCTGGCGTAGGCGAGCTCGTTGTTGCAGAAGTCGTGCGTGACGTAGCGGACGAGGCTCTGCCAGTGCCGGGCCCGTTCGGCCGAGACGGCCCGGCACAGCCCGAACCGCACCCGCGCGCTCGGGTCGCCGGTGGTCTCGGCGGCCACCCGCTGGACGACGTCGAGGTCGAGCTTGACCAACCCGGCCTTGAAGTCCTGCCAGTTGATGCGCATCGGGGTGTGCGGATCGATGAGGAACAGCTCGCCCTGGCCGGGGTTGAGGTCGTGGTGCTCGCCCGCCTGCAGCCGCAGCCGTCCGCGGGCCACCTGGCCGATCAGCAGGAAGCCGAACGGGTCGGTGTCGACCTGGCAGTTCATGGAGTGCTCGTAGCGGGCGACGAAGAAGTTGCCGCCGTCGGTGATGTGGTGGCGGAACCGGAAGTGGTCGCGGCTGCCGGTGAGCCGCACCGAGTGCTCGACGTAGGT
>Ga0207688_10001770_pt1 | contig 11469 bp, 8 predicted proteins | sample KBSMiscanthusM4_FD_184296 | JGI IMG/M metagenome (GOLD analysis project Ga0207688, IMG submission 184296) | Miscanthus rhizosphere microbial communities from Kellogg Biological Station, Michigan, USA - M4 (SPAdes) (version 2) | ecosystem: Host-associated > Plants > Roots > Rhizosphere ...
CGGGCCTCGGCTTCGCCCTGCGCGCTCATCCGGCCGAGAATCCGCCGTCGACGAAGATCGTCTGGCCGGTCACGTAGTCGGACGCTCGGCTCGCAAGATAGATCGCCGTCCCGGCGAGATCGGGCAGCTCGCCGTTGCGGCCGATGAACGTCCGGTCGGCGTTCGCCTTCCATTTGACGGGGTCGCTGGCCACGGCCGCCGTCAGCGGCGTCGCAAAGAACCCAGGCGCGATCGCGTTCGCATTGACGCCCTTGCCTGACCACGCCTCGGCCTGCGCGCGCGTCAGCTGCATCACACCGCCCTTCGACGCGCCGTACGCGCCGCTGTTCGCGAACGCGCGCACCGATTGCAGCGATGCGATGTTGATGATCCGGCCCCATCCGCGCGCCAGCATGGCGGGAACGAGGCGCTGCGACAGGAAGAACGGCGCTTCGAGGTTGAGGCGCACCGTGCGATCCCAGTCGTCGCGCGTGAGGTCGAGCATCGGCTTGCGGATGTTGATGCCTGCCGCGTTGACGACGATGTCCGGCGCACCGAACGTATCCGCGGCCGCGGCCGCGCACGCATCGATGGCGTCGCGCCTTTCGAGATCGCACGGTAATGCCATAGCGTCCCCGCCACCGGCGTGGATCTGTGCGCGCGTTTCGGTGAGCGCCGGCTCGCGACGGGCGACGAGCACCACGCGCGCGCCCGCCTGTGCCAGCGCCAGCGCGATGGCCCGACCGATGCCCGAGCTGGCGCCGGTCACCAGCGCCACGCGACCGGTCAGCGAGAACAGCGCTGCGACGCCTTCATCGGCGCGTAACGCTTGCGGCTTGGCGCTCACGTGCGCACGGCCTCGCCCTTGTCGAATGTCTCGTCGGGAAAGTATTTGGCGAGCCGGTCGTCGGCGGTGCGCGCGTGCGCTTCCATTCCTTCCAGCCGCGAAATCCGCGCGCTCACCTGCGCAATCTGCCGCGAAGCGGCGCGATCCATTCGCTGCCACGTGAGCGTCTTCATGAACTTGTGCACGGACAGTCCGCCGGAATAACGCGCCGCACCCTTCGTCGGCAGGATGTGATTCGGACCCGATGCCTTGTCGCCGAACGCGACGGTCGTTTCCTCGCCGAGGAACAGCGACCCATAACAGGTGAGGCGCGCGAGCCACCAGTCGAGGTCGCGTGCGTGCACTTCGAGATGCTCGGGCGCGTGGCGGTCGGACACCGCGGCAGCGTCCTCGCGTGATGCGCAGACGATCACTTCGCCGTAATCGCGCCACGCGGCACCTGCAGCATCGCGCGCCGTCGGTGGTAGCGCGTCGATCAGCGGCGGCACGCGGCGCATCACGTCTTCGGCGAGCGCATGCGACGTCGTGAAGAGCCACGCCGGGGATTCATGGCCATGCTCGGCCTGACCGACGAGGTCCGACGCGACGATCGCTGCATCGGCGCTGTCGTCGGCAATCACCGCGACCTCGGACGGACCGGCGAACACGTCGATGCCGACCTTGCCGAACAGCATCCGCTTCGCCTCGGCGACGAACTTGTTGCCGGGTCCGACGACGATGTCCGCCGGCTTGCCGGTGAACAATCCGAACGCCAGCGCGGCGATCGCCTGCACGCCCCCGAGCGTCATCATCACATCCGCGCCGGCGACCTTCATCGCATAGAGCACGTGCGGATGAATCCCCTGCCCCTGGTAAGGCGTCGAGCACGCGACGACGGTGGGCACACCCGCGGCTTTCGCCGTCGCGATGCTCATGTAAGCCGATGCGATGTGCGCGTAGCGTCCCGTCGGCACGTAGCAACCGGCGACATCGACGGGCACGAGCCGCTGTCCGGCGAAGAGCCCTGGTTGCAATTCCGTCGCGAACTCGCGGATCGAATTGCACTGCGCGACGGCGAATTTGCGCACTTGCCCGGTGGCGAACTCGATGTCGCGCTTGACCGACGAGGGGATGTCGCGCGTGCGGCGCTCGATGTCGGCGGACGTGACGACGATCTCGCCACGCCAGTTGTCGAGCTTCGCCGCGTAGTCGCGCACGGCGGCCTCGCCGCGCGCCTCGATGTCGGCGAGCATCTCGCCCGCCACCTGGCGCGCGTGCCCTGTCTCGGTCTCGGGCGTCTTCGCCGCGCGCTTCAGGTATTCGATACCGGTCACCGCGGTCGGTTGAAGAACAGCCGGTCGTGGACGATCTGCGGATGGCCGTTGAGGTGCGCAAGCTTGGCGGCGTACAGGTCGCGATCGTCGCGCGTCGTGCTGTTCTCTTCCGCGATGGAAAGGTGCGCCCTGGCGTTTTCGGTATCGCCCAGGCCGAGATAGGCGAGTGCCAACCAGAACTGGAACTCGTGGTAGTACGCGGCGCGGTCGACTTCCTTCGAGAACATCTGCTGTGCGAGCTTGTAGTCGCCCTTCTCCATCGCGGCAAGGCCGCGCTTGAAATAAGCGAACGGTGGATTGGGCTCGATCTGCGCGAGCTTGCGCGTCAGCGCTTCCGCCGCCACCGTCTGCCCGCTCGCGAACAGCACGGCCACGAGGTTGGACATCGACCGCGTGTTGCCCGGCTCGCGCTCGAGCACGTACTCGAACGCCACCTGCGCCTGCGGCAGGTTGCCGTGCCGTTGATAGACGACGCCGAGCGTGTTGAACGCCGTCAGGAACCGGCGATCCTGCAGGACGGCTTCGCGTGCGTACCAATAGGCGTCGTCGATGTTCCCGACCGTCAACGCCTCGACCGCGCGGTTGTTCATGTACATCGCGACGATCGTCGATTCGTCGATCACCCACGAGCGGAGCCCCTTGATGTTGGCGGGCGGCAGGAAATCGATGGTCAGCGCGGATTCGGTGGGACCGTACTCGATCAGCCGATGTCCGAGCGACAGGTTGACGTGCCCTATCGACAGGTAGAAATCGCCGTTGCGGCTCCAGGTCTCGTCGACGAAGACATTCTGGTAGCGCACCGACATTCCCATTTCCTTGGCGAACGCCGCCGTCATGATGACGAGCGACAGGCAGTTCCCCGCGCGCGCCGCGAACGCCTGCGACGCGTTGCGCGTCATCGCCGCGTCGTATTCGAGCTTCAGCAACCCTTTGTCGTACAGGGCGTCGAAGAGCCCGTGCTGGCTGCCCTTGGTGCGCACGACGCGCGAGATGTCGCTTCGCAGATACTCGAGCATCTCCGGGCTGAGCGCGAACACGTCGCTGGCGCTGATTCGCTGCGACGGCGGCTTGAACAGGGCGTCGTTGAAGACCGTGCTGCGCTCGGGTGTCGCCACCTGCGACGGAGCGCCGGCGCATGCGGCGAGCAGCAGCGCCATGCCGGCGATTGCCCAGTGTTTCATCCCCTGCCTCCTATCGCGGGACGGGTCGCGATTTCGAATCGCCAGTATGGTCGAGATGCCGCGGGGTGGTCAACGCGACTCCTGCGGCCTAGAAGCGGTCGGCGGCGAACGGCGCGATATCCATGAACGGTGCGCGCCCGTCGACGAGATCCGCAACGATCTCGCCCGTCGGTGCCGCCGCCGTCAAGCCGGTGTGACCGTGCCCGAACGCGAAGAATGCGTTCGATGCGCCCTGTGAGCGTCCGATCACCGGCAGCGAGTCCGGCAGCGACGGCCGATGCCCCATCCAGCGCGTGTAACGTTTCGTGCGCAGCGTCGGGAACAATCGTCGCGCCTTGGTGAGCAGTGCATCGGCGCGTCGATCGTCCGGCGGCGCGTCGACACTGGCGAGCTCCACGGTGCCCGCGATGCGCAAGCCACCTTCCATCGGTGTCGCAAAGTATTTTCCCTCGCCGGACGCGATCGGTATTCGCGGCGCGACGTTCGGCGATTCCAGCATCACGTGATAGCCGCGCTCGGATTCCAGCGGAACGGCGTTGCCGAGCTGCGCGGCCAGCCCGGCGGAGTGCGCGCCCGCCGCGACGACGACGGTGTCGGTTTCCACCGCTTCGCCATCCGTCAGCACGAGCGCGACACGGCCGTCGGCAAATGCGAATCCCTTGACGGTCCGTTCGACAAAGGTGGCGCCGCCGGCGCGCAGCCTCGCCGCCAGCGCGCGCGACAAGCGCAGCGGGTTGGGACAGTGCCCCTGCTCGGGCAGCACGACGAGATGCGTGAGCCGCGGTGACAGCGCCGGTTCGAACGCGGTGATGTCGCGGCCCGTCAGCACCTCGATCTGCACGCCGTGCGCGGCGCGGATCTCGCGGCCGAGTGCATCCGCAGCGAACGCCGTCGCGCTTTCATAGGCGAATGCGTAGCCTTGCTGGACGATCAGTTCCGGCACGCCGGCGTGCGCCGCCAACGGCCGCCACTTGTCGAGCGTCACGGTCAGCAGCGAGTGCAGCGCATCTGCGATCGCCGCGACGCGCGCCGGCGACGACGCGCGCTGGAACCGCCACAGCCATGGCGCGAGCGAGTGCACGTGGCGCCAGCGAACGACTAGGGGTCCCGACGGGTCCAGCAGCCACGCGGGCACCTGCTGCCAGAGTCCAGGCAGGCCCAGCGGCACGCACGACGCGCGACTGAAACAGCCGGCGTTGCCAAACGAGCAGTGCTCACCCGGCGGCCGCGGGTCGACGACGGTGACCGCGTGGCCACGAATCTGCAACTGCGTCGCGCACGCCAGGCCGACGACGCCGGCACCGATGACAGTAACGTGTACGTTCATCAGCGGTACCCGGCGGCCTGCAGCTCGAAAAGCTCGGCGTAACGCCCCTGCTGCCGCAAGAGCTCGTCGTGCGTGCCCGTCGCCTCCACCGTGCCGTCGGCGAGCACGACGATCCGGTCCGCCATCCGCACGCTCGAGAAGCGATGTGAAATCAGCACGGCTGTCTTGTCCTGCGACAGTTCCTTGAAGCGCTGGAATACCTCGAACTCGGACCGCGCGTCGAGTGCCGCCGTCGGCTCGTCGAGAATCAGCACCTGCGCATCGCGCATGTAAGCACGCGCGATCGCGATCTTCTGCCACTCGCCGCCGGAGAGGTCGATGCCGCCGCGAAAGAGCTTGCCGATCACCTGGTCGTATTGCTGCGGAAGCCGTTCGATCACTTCGTCGGCCAGGCTGCGATGCGCGGCGTCGACGATGCGCGCGCGATCGTGGCGCGCCTCGATGCGGCCGACGGCGATGTTGTCCGCCGCCGACAGATGGTAGCGGACGAAATCCTGGAAGATGACGCCGGTGTTCGATCGCAGCTCGGCGACGTCGTAGTCGCGCAAATCCCGGCCGTCGAGCAGGATGCGGCCTTCGTCGGGGTCGTACAGGCGCGCGAGCAGTTTCACGAGCGTCGTCTTGCCCGCGCCGTTCTCGCCGACGAGCGCTAGCACTTCGCCGGCGTGCAGCGTGAAGTTCAGGTGGCGCACCGCCCAGCGCTCGGCGCCCGGGTAGCGGAAGCCGACGTCCTCGAACGTGAACCCGCGCCGGATCGGCGCCGGAAAGGGGACGGGGTTCGGCGGCGACACGATTTCCGGCTGGATCTCGAAGAACGAGAACAGGTCGTCGAGGTACAGCGCCTGTCCGGCCACCTGCGAAAAACCCATGAGCAGGTCTTCAAGCAGGTTGCGCAGGCGCCGGAACGAGCCGGCGAGGAACGTCAGGTCGCCGATCGTGAATTCGCCGTGCAGCGTGCGCCAGACGATGTATGCGTATGCGACGTAGTACGCAATGGTGCCGAGCGCCGCGAGCGCGCTGCCGTACGTGGCGCGACGCGTGGCGAGCGCGCTGTTGGCCTCGTAGAAGCTCGTCGCGAGCACCCGATAGCGGTCGATCAGGAATGCGTTGAGACCGAAGATCTTCACTTCCTTCGCCGTCTCCACGCTCGCGCCGGTCCGGCGCACATAGTCGAGCTCGCGTCGCTCCGGCGTGCGTGCGTAGTTCAGGGAGTAGCTTTGTGCGTTGAAATGCGCTTCGCCGATGAACGCCGGCACGAGCGCGATCGCCATCAGCACGATTAGCCACGGCGCGTAAACGAACAGGCCCGCGGCGAAGCTGATGATCGTCACGATGTCCTGGGCCTGGCCGAAAAGCTGGCCGAGGAGCGACATCCGGCCCGCCGCCTGGCGTCGCGCGCGTTCGAGGCTGTCCTGCAGCTCGCTGTCCTCGAAGTCCTCCAGATCGAGCTCGGCCGCGTGCTCCATCAACCGCAGGCTAGTAGCCGTGCTGAAGCGGTCGGAGAGCAGTGAGTCGAGCAGCGACACCGTCCGGCCGAGCACGTCCGACAGCACCGCCAGCCCGAATTCGAGCGCCAGCAGCCACAGGATGCGGTTCAGCCAGCCGTTGGCGAACCATTCGGCAAGATCGTCGGCCGGGTGCGATGTCTTCGCGAGCAGCACGACTTCATCGATGATCAGCTTGCCGATATAGAGCGTGGCCACCGGCAGCAATGCCCGAACGAAGCGGAGTACCGCTTGCGTCGCCATCATCCAGGGGCTCGTCTGCCAGACGAGCCTCAGGAACGGCGGCACGTTGCGCAGCCCGCCGAATCGCTCGCGCAGGCTGCGGCGCTCCGTATGCGCAGCGACACGCTCGGCCGCACTGGCCTTCGGCGTGCGCGCACCCATCGAATAATTGCGGGGCATCCCCTATTGTGCCGTGCGATCGGTCCACCGCATCGGCGCAGACGGTTCCTGCACGGCGGCCGCGCTTGACGCTCGCCGCCATCCTCGGCACGCTACGCGCCGCGGGGCGAACGGCGGTCGAACGGGGGTCGGGATGGCAGGTTTGGTTTACCGCAGTTGCGGGTGGATGCTCACGGCGTGGTTGCTCGCGTCGAATTTCGCCCACGCAGCGGCCGATTCCGCGAAGGTGCTGCGGATTGCGCTGCCGCGTGCGGAAACCGGCTTCGATCCGGCGCAGGCGAACGAGATTTACTCGAGTGCCGTCATCGCGGCGATCATGGAACCGCTGTTGACGTTCGATTACCTCGCGCGTCCGGTCAAGGTCGTGCCGCTGACGGCGGAGGCGCTGCCGACCATTGCGCAAAGCGGCAAGCGCTTCACGTTCACGCTGAAAAGAGGGACGTACTTCGCCACCGATCCGGCGTTCAAGGGCAAGCGGCGCGAACTCATCGCCGCCGACTATGTGTACGCGATCAAGCGGCTCGTCGATCCGCGCAACCGGTCGCCGAACGCCTTCTACGTCGCGGGCAAGATCGTCGGGCTCGACGAGCTCGTCGCCAATGCGAAGCGCCACGGTGACCGCCTGGACTACGACTCGCCGGTCGCGGGCCTCGAAACCCTCGATCGCTACACGCTGCGGGTCACGCTGACGCAAAGCGATTACACATTTCCGCAGGTGATGGCGCTGCCGCAGCTCGCCGCGGTCGCGCGCGAAGTGGTCGACGCTTATCCCGGCGAACTCGCTGCGCACCCGGTCGGCACCGGTGCGTACGTGCTGAAAAAATGGGTGCCGGCATCCAAGATGATCCTGCAGGCGAATCCCGGCTATCGCGGATTCACGTGGAATTTCGAGCCCGGCGACGATCCGGCGGACAAGGCGATCGCGGCCAGGATGCGCGGCAGGAAGATGCCGCAGATCGGCACGATCGACATCAGCGTGATGGAGGAAGCGCAATCGCGCTGGCTCGCGTTCCAGAAAGGCGAGCTCGACCTCATCGATCTGCCCGGAACGTTTGCGCCCGTGGGATTGCCGGGCGGCAAGCTCGCGCCATCGCTCGCGAAGCAGGGCGTGTACCTGTCGCGGTTGCTGCAGCCGGCGATCAACTACACCGCGTTCAACATGCGCGACCCGGTGATCGGCGGCTTCGGCAACGACAAGCTCGCACTGCGCCGTGCGATTGCGATGGCGTACGACATCGAGGCCGACATCCGGACGATCCGCAACGGCCAGGCGGAGGCGCTGCAGGGCGTGATTCCGCCGGGTGTGGCCGGCTACGACGCCAGGTATCGCAGCGCGACGCCTCACGACGTCGACGCCGCGAACCAGTTGCTCGACCGCTTCGGGTACCGCAAGGGCGGTGACGGCTACCGCACCCTGCCCGACGGCAAGCCGCTCGTGATCACGTTCGCCAGTCAGACGACGGCGACCGCGCGCGAATTCGAGGAGCTGTGGAAAAAGGCGTTCGACTCCATCGGCATCCGCATGAACGTCGAGAAGGGCAAGTTCAGCGACCAGATCCGCGCGGCGGTGGCCTGCAAGCACCAGATGTGGAGCTACGGCTGGATCGCCGACTATCCGGATGGTGACAATTTCATGCAGCTCTTGTACGGCCGCAACATCGGCCAGAGCAACATCGCGTGCTATGCGTCGCCGACGTTCGACGCGCTGTACGAAAAGTCGCGGCTCCTGCCCGATTCGCCGGATCGCGACAAGCTGTACGAGCAGATGACGAAGCGGTTCGAGGCCGACATGCCGTGGCGGCTGGGTGCTGCGAACTTCCAGAACACCCTGGTGCACGCGAACGTCGTCGGCTACAAGGCGCATCCGGTGCTGCTGGCCGAATGGATGTACGTCGACGTCGAGCGCAGGAAGTAGCACGGCGATCCCGACGCGGCAGCGCCGTAGCCTGCTTCGCGGTGCGGCGGCGATTCAACCGGCGCCGAGCACGAACCTCGCGCCGCGTTCGCCGATCATCAGCGCGGCCGCATTCGTATTGGCCGACGTGACGGTTGGCATGACCGATGCGTCGACGACGCGCAAGCCGTCCACGCCGCGCACGCGTAGCTGCGGGTCGACGACAGCGAGGGGGTCCGTTGCATCGCCCATCCGGCACGTGCCGACGCAGTGGAACACCGTTCCGCCCGCGTTCCGCGCAAAGTCCAGCAATTGCGCGTCGGTCTTTGCGCGGGGTCCAGGCAGCATCTCCACGTCGAACAACTCGCGGAACGCCGGTTGCGCGTAGATGTCGCGCAACATGCGCACGCCGGCGACGAGCGTCTTGCGGTCGATCTCCGCGTCGAGATAGCGCGGCTCGATCAGCGGCGCGTCCGCCGGATCCGTCGATCTGATGCGCAGGCGTCCGCGCGATCGCGGATGGCATTGCCACACCGCGGCCGTGAAGCCCGGATACGCGTGCAGCGGATCGCCGGGCTTGTCGACCGACAGTGGCATCACGTTGAACTGCACGTCGGGGCGACCGTTGACCGCATGCTGCGTGCACGCGGCGCCGCCGACCTGTCCGGCGCCCACCGTCAACGGGCCCGATCGCCGCGTCAGCCACTCGAAGCCCATGCCGGCGAGCTTCAGCGGACTGCGGACCGCGTCGTTGAGCGACACGCGGTTGCGAAGGCGAACGATGGTGCGCGCCTGGTAGTGATCCTGCAGGTTCTCGCCCACCCCCGGCGAATCCGCGACGACCGGGATGTGCAACGCCGCGAGCAGGTCAGGCGGACCGATGCCGGAAAGCTGCAGCAGCTGCGGCGTCTGGATCGCACCCGCGGACAGGATCACTTCTCGTGTTGCGCGCGCCGTGTGGCGCGCGCTCGCGCGCTGATATTCGACGCCGGTGGCGCGAGTCCCGTCGAACAGCACGCGCGTCGCCAGCGCGCCCGGCAGCACCGTGAGGTTGCGTCGCGCGCGCACCGGGCGCAGGAATGCAACGGCCGAGCTCGCGCGCCAGCCGTTCTCGATGCTGAGCTGATACGAGCCCACGCCGTACGTCGTCCTGCCGTTGAAATCGACATTGCGCGGCAGTCCCGCCTGGACGCCCGCATCCACCCACGCCTCGCAATACGGGTGGTCGTTGCGCAGGTTCGACACGCCGAGCTCGCCGGTTGCACCGTGATACGCGCTCGCACCCCCCGCGTAGCGCTCGAGTCGCTTGAAATGCGGCAGCACATCGATGTAGCGCCATCCCGCCGCGCCGTTCAGAGCCCAGTCGTTGAAGTCCTCGTGCTGCCCGCGGATGAAGATCAGCCCGTTGATCGACGACGAGCCACCGATGACACGACCGCGCGGCCAGACGATGTTGCGGCCTGCCGTGCCTTCCGACGGCACCGTGTCGAACTGTCGCGAGAAGCGGGGATCGTAGATCGTGCGGAAATAGCCAACCGGCAGGTGGATCCAGAAGTTGCGATCGGCCCCGCCCGCCTCCAGCAGCAGCACGCGTACGGACGGATCGGCGGACAGCCGGTTCGCGAGAATGCAGCCCGCGGAACCGGCGCCGACGATCACATAGTCGAATACATCGGACGCGCCCGGCATGCTAAGGAACCTCCGAACAACTCCCGCGCGGACGCGACGGGATGCTTGCCGGGGATGATGGTGCGAAGCACGGCGAAGCAAATAGCACGGCGCTATTGGCGAGCCAGGCGACAAAGCCAGCGCCCCGGCAAGCCCCGTCCCTCCGGGTTTGCGCGAGATGCGGCGCCTGCTTCGTCGCCCTCCTCGGCTCGTAGTGTCGACTACGACCTTCGTCGTTCGTCTCGCATTCATCCGCATCTCGTGCAAACGCGCTCCACGCGGGTTTTGCCGAAGCTCCTCAACCCGTAGCCGTCGCCTTCTGGAATGCCGGACGCTTCTGCAGCGCCGCGATCCATGCCTGCGTCTTCGCAAATGCGGGCAGACCCAGCGGAAATGCGACGCAGCGCTTGACGATCGGCCCGAGGGCGATGTCGGCGAGCGAAAACCGCGACCCTGCCACCCATTCACCTCGCGCGAGCTGGCCCTCGAGCACGGTGAGCTCGTTGGCGAGATTGGTTCCGGTGTCCGGCGCGCGTTCCGCCTCCGGCTTTTTCGCGTCTCTGAATCCGCCGAGGTACGCGGGGTTCAGCTCTGCCAGCGTCCAGTCCATCCAGCATTCGACCTTCGACCTCTGCACGGGGTCCGCCGGGTAGAGCGGGCTCGTCGCCTTGTTCGCGAGATAGCGCAGGATCGTGTTCGACTGCCACACCGTGGTGTCGCCATCGACCAGCGTCGGAACCTTTTTCGTCGGGTTCATCGCCGCGTATTCGGCGGTGTTCGTGTTCTCGAACTGGCGGCCGTAATCCTTGCGCTCGTAAGGCAACCCCAGTTCCTCGAGCAGGAAAATCACTTTCTGTACGTTGCCGGACGTTGCCCGGCCGAGTAGCTGAATCATGTCGGTTTCCTAAGGAATGCCGCGTTGCGGGTCAACGGGGCTTGTAGGCAATGCAATCGATTTCGATCTTCGTGCTGATCACCGCGCGCGCTTCAACCGTGGTGCGCGCAATTCGTCCCTCCGGAAAATATTCCTTGAAGACCCCGTTGTAGCGCCCGAAATCGCGGGCGTCCTCGAGGAATGTCGTGACCTTGACCACGTCGGACAGCTGGCAGCCGGCGTCTGCGAGGACGCGCTTCACCGTCTCGAGCGTCGCGCGCGTCTCCTCTGCGATCGTGCCGGCCACCATGTTGCCGTTCTCATCCTTGCCGACCTGGCCCGATACGTAGACAAAGTCACCGGCGCGAACGGCCGGATGAAAAGGCAGGTTCGGATTCTTCTTGCCGTAGACTTCGATCGCCGAGTCGCTCACTGGCCTCCCCTCCGCGTTACGCACTTCGTCGTTGATTCGCGCTTCG
>Ga0207688_10001772_pt1 | contig 11466 bp, 9 predicted proteins | sample KBSMiscanthusM4_FD_184296 | JGI IMG/M metagenome (GOLD analysis project Ga0207688, IMG submission 184296) | Miscanthus rhizosphere microbial communities from Kellogg Biological Station, Michigan, USA - M4 (SPAdes) (version 2) | ecosystem: Host-associated > Plants > Roots > Rhizosphere ...
ACGGCTTTATGAAATGCATCTTTTACAAAAGGCTCCGGGTTTGCTGTGCCATAAAGACGTTCAGTATTTGTTTCGTTTTCTGTAAAAAGAGTACGACCGGGTTTCTCGAAATAAAAAGTATACTTCCCAAGTTCCGGGTGAACTAATTCAGCGATGCAGTGTCCGTTCCGTTCTTCTTTCAATGAGATGGATGGCTTTTCAGCCATTAAACCAAAACTCCACAGGTTCCGAAACCAAATGGTAGGTAATAAAGAGAGGTAAGCCGGATCATCTCCGCGGTTGTGCGCAGTTATGCGGATGCAAATGTCTTCCGTATCATTCTTTGCATACTCTGTAAATACATCGAAATATTTGTTTTCATTAAACAACCCCGTATCCAATAATTCATATTCACCTTCAAATTTTGATCGGTCGCGATTGGTATGAACTAGATTTGCATAGGGAAATTCTGCCTGCGGATATTTATACAAATGCTTCATGTAGGAATGAGAAGGAGTATTGTCCAGGTAGTAATACAGCTCTTTTACATCTTCACCATGATTTCCTTCGTTGCCGGTTAGTCCAAACAATCGTTCCTTTAAAATGGGATCTTTTCCATTCCACAATGTAACAGCAAAGCATATGCGCTGTTTATCGTCGCTGATGCCGGCGATGCCGTCTTCACCCCAGCGATACACCCGGCTGCGTGCATGATCGTGCGGAAAATAATCCCACGCATTGCCGTGTTCGCTATAATCTTCGCGAACAGTGCCCCATTGTCTTTCGCTCAGGTAGGGCCCCCATTTTCTCCAGCCCGGTTGTAATAACCGTTGTTGCTCAGCATTCATTGTGTTGATTTATGCAGTTGAATAATGAATTATCCATTGTCTTCAAATCCCGGATACAATGTCATACCACCATCTACAAATAAGGTCGTACCATTTATATAATCCGCATCATCACTGGCCAGAAACACGGCGGCGTTACCTATATCTTCCACCTGGCCGATTCTTTTTTCGGGGATAAGTCTCAATAGATTTTGCAAATGTGCGGCTGTATCCCATGCGTCCCTGTTGATGGGTGTTGCAATAGCGCCCGGTGCAATCGAATTGATGCGAATCTTTTTCGGTGCAAATTCCTGTGCAATGGTTTTCATCATCAGCATCACGCCTCCTTTGCTGGCTGCATAGTTCGCATGTCCTGCCCAGGGAATTACTTCATGAACGCTGCTCATACAAATTATTTTGCCTGCGGCTTTACTTTTCTTTTCGTCCACACCTCTTTTTAAAAATTCCTTAATGGCTTCCCTTGCACAAAGAAATTGACCGGTAAGATTTACACTTAATACAAAGTTCCATTGTTCCAGCGTCATCTCCGTAAATTTTGCGTCACGTTGCAACCCGGCATTATTAACCAGTATATCCACCGTACCAAAGCGATCAATAACGTTCCTGAACATTTTAATCACTTCATCTTCTTTACTCACATCACAGGCATACGTGATACCCATACCACCGGCATCGATAATTTCTTGTAAAACTTTTTCCGCGTCATTCTTTGTTGCCGGCACAGGATAATTTACAACCACGGTAGCCCCGGCTATTGACAACGCCTTTGCAACGCCTGCCCCTATGCCACTGCTGGCGCCGGTTATTATAGCAATTTGTCCCTGTAACTTCTTTTCCATTTAATAAAGATTGTTGGTTTGATTGATGAAATGCATATTGTTTTTCCGGATCTGCTCATTCACTAAACTGATTTCCATATCGGTAAGTATGCTTGTAAAAGCGCTGTACACTGCGTCCGGTCCGTCAAACGGGTTAAGATGTTTGCAGGCTTTTTTATTATTGTCCGACATGAAATGGATATAATCCGCTGCCTGCAAACGTCCCCATGCCTGAACGAAATGATTATTTTCGGATTGATTGATTAATTTTTCGAGCGAGTATAATTTTTTCAGTGTGTTGTTTTGCCTTGCATTTTCCGACCACATACAACAGGCAGCCGAGTGATCGTCCCAGGAAATTATTTCGGGTACATCATAGACATCGCGTGGATAATACTGATTGACAACATTGGAAGGAATATCAAACACAAAATTTTCATTTGCCAGTACTGCCGCAGGAAGTGCATCGAGAAAATCAAATATTCCTGTATCCTTATGTTTGTAGAGGCCAAACGTTTCATAGTCCATAAAAAGATTAATCACTTCACTGTCTTCCGGGTGTGCGTGGATCCATTCTGCAAATTTTTCTGCAGTCAATGGATATTCATTCCATTGCTTATCACCAAACCGGAAGGCTATATCATCAGACAAACTGGTGTTTCTTAACAGTAATGCGAAATCGTCATTTCCCGGGCAGGCATATAGTTTATTGGGTGTTCTTCCGCGCAATATTTTTCGCGAGCCTTCGCAAAGAATTCCTTTGTAACCAAGCTCACGGATATGTGCCGGAAGTTTATTGTTATAAATCAACTCTGTATTACGAAATACAGCAGGTTGAATCCTGAATAGTTTTTGAATAAATAAACTGTGCTTCGCCAATTGCCGGTCAAATTCTTTTTTAGAATAAAGAAAGCTAAGCGAGTTATAATACGTTTCGGCCAGTATCTCCACTGCACCCGTATTCACCAGCTCCTGGAAAGAAGCAATTACGTCCGGCCGGTATTGTAGCATTAACTCAAGTGCCGTACCACTGATTGAATAGCTTACTTTAAACCGGCTTTTGGATTTGACAATATTTGCAAGAATTATTTCATTCGCCGGAAGGTAGCTTTCGTCTGCCAGTTTATTTATCATGATCTCATCGGCAGCAACATCTTCGTAACAATGATTGACGCCAATATGGTGTTTTGCATACGCCCTCAGGCTAAAAGGCAAATGGACCTTGAAGTATAAACAGACAGTCTTTGGCATAAAAGGGATGGCAAGTTTCGTGAACGGTTTAAAAGTTAATGGCTATGATCAGGCGATGTACATTGAGTTTTAAAAACGGCCATTCTCTTTCAAATGGCCGTAAAAACCAAAACTAACTGCTAAAAAAACTTTCAATGTAAATGTACCATGAGCTGTAAGCGACGCATGTCAGCTTTCTGACAACTATAGTTATAAATTTGTTATCAGTTCCACACTAAAGAATTGTTCAGTTCAATTCTTTTCCGGTTATAAAAGAGCATTCCGGAATCTCTTAATTCATTCAACAACACATTCACGCTCTGGCGGGAAGTTGCGATAACACCGGCAATATCACTATGCGTCAGGTAATTGTTCAAAATGATCTTATCACCCATCGGGCTGCCGTCTGCCTGTGCCCAGTTTTTCATAAAACGGATCAGCCTGCTTTTTGCATCGCGAAACACGAGATCTGAATGACGGTTTTCAAGCTTCTTCAGTTTGTTGTTTACGATGTTGGCATAATTCAATGCGATGACCGGCTGTTCAGATAAGATTCGTTTAAATTCATTTGAATTAAAAACGCAGACAACCGTATTGGCCGTAAGTGCCTCTGCAAATTCATCCATCGAAGGATTACCGGCGAGACCGAGATCGCCAAATAGATCAGGCGCTGTCAGTATATCCTTAATCAACTCATTGTCCATCGCATCACATTCGGTGATCTTGATCTTTCCTTTAATCAGTAAATAAACTTTACTATAATCTCCTTCGCCATAGCTAAGTGTTTCGCCGCGGAATACTGTTTTCACCTTTACGATTGAACAGGCTTCCAAAATTTTTTGCTCACCGGTATTGGCAAACAGCGGGTGGCTTTTCACGTATGCATATTTAATTTCGTCGCTCATAACTTATGATTTTAAGGTTTTAATGAATGGTGATTATTAGTTTCTTGCAGATGATAAAGCATTTTCAATTTTCATGATCAATGTATTTTTAGGAATAAGGCCCTTCGCATGGTCTATCACTTGTCCGTTTCTGAAAAAAAGGATAGCAGGTACTTCAATTACGCCGTATTCATTTGCCAGCTTGCTTTCCGTTTCCATATCCACCGTGAAGAAGTTTGCCATGCCTTTATAAGAATTGGCGAGGTCTTCATAGATCATGGATACGATCTGGCAGGCGCCGTTCCATTCTGTTTTAAAATGAACCAGGCTCAGTGATACGCTTCCTACCACTTCACTCGCGAAATCTTTATTACTTATTGATTTATTCATATTGTTTGCTTGTCGGCAGCTATATAGCCAACCGGCGTGCCAGAAATTTTTAAGACGTTCATGTATTCAATGGAACGCAGTACCAGCAAGGGTTTCAAAAAATTATGGTTTTGCAAACTGAAACAGGTGCAACATTAATTTTTCCCATTAGATTGTGAATCTCCCAATATGTTGGGAACGGGTTTTGGGAGAATTTGGGAATCCGTCTTATGGAGATACGACGTACATATATGGGATGATCAAAATAATGTTAAACGATCTTTGTATTTCCGCAATTACCTGTCCTTGTCATTTGCACGACAACGTTTGGTGGCCACACGATTTACTTTTGTGGAAGATTATTCAAAAAACAAAAACGAACTATAAATGAAAACGAAACTTTTTTTATCCGTCTTGTTGAGTTCATTCCTCTTCACTGCGGTTGCACAGGACACTGAATTGAGAAAAAAACAATACAACCTGGACAAAGGTGTTGGCATCAGCGGTTACGATCCCGTTGCTTATTTCAAACAAAACAAAGCGGTGAAAGGAAAAAAAGATTTATCGGTATTTGCAAATGGTGTTACGTACTATTTTTCTTCTGCAGAGAATAAGGAAGAGTTCAAAAAGAATTATTCAAAGTATGAACCACAATATGGCGGCTGGTGCGCCTATGCAATGGGCAATGACGGAACAAAAGTGGAAGTAGACCCTGAAACGTTTAAAATCGTTGATGGTAAGCTTTATCTTTTTTACAATAAGTTTTTTAACAACACCCTCAGGAGCTGGAATAAAAATGAAGCGCATCTTAAAATGAATGCCGACACGAACTGGGAAAAATTATTTCATTAATGATTTTGCGTAAATACCGGGAACAATACCTTAACTATAAACTATAACCATGAAAGGCATTTTATTCGTAGTGATCTTACTGGTACTGGCGATGCTGGCCAACGGTCAAAAAATAGAAGACATAAGAATCAACCGGTATGCCGATTTCGCCGGTACTATTGGCCAGTCGCAGGGATCGTTGTCGGCTTCGTATGTACATAACTGGAAGCTCTGGAAAAAGCGAAAATGGGAAACCGGTTTCAGCCTGCGATGGAGCAGTTACTTTGGAACCAAAACAGAATTTATAACGGCACCGGCACGCCTGGCAAGGACGAACACGACGCCCTTTCTCATTTTTTTTGCTGGACAAAGAAAAGAAACACAGGATACTCTTACAGTTCAACGGCCGTTTACGAATTCGGTTAACCTGGCAATAAATTTCGGGTACAACTTTAGTCAGAAATGGAGCGGCGGCTTTAATATAGATCTTATCGGGTTTAGTTTTGGAAGAAAGAGCCCGGCTATATTAACGAGCAATGGAGAAATGCAGACTGAACCATCAGCAAAACCAGCCTCGTTTAACCTGCTCCTCACCGGTGATCACGATCTCGGTAGTTTGAATTCAGAATTTTTCCTGCGTTACCATCTCAATGATACGTGGAGCGTAAGAGCAATTTATGAGTTCCTTTTTGTTGAATACAAGACATCATCCGTCAAACAGGTTGCACCAGATGGAACTGAAGTGTATCGTTTCAGGAACAAGGCCAACACATTTGGGTTAGGAATCGCTTATCATTTTAAAACAATACGCTACATATGAGATGGATAATTTTTATCGGCCTTATCGCTTTCTTTTCGTGCAAAAAAGATCTGGCGTCAACAACGCCCGTTATGGATAATATAGATACAACAACTGCCGATATAAAATATGATGGTTCATTTATGAACGGGCCGTTCGGATCGGTGTCTGGAATGGTAAAAATTTACACGGAGGACCAACAATACAGCCTTGCATTGATCAATGTAGTTATCTCCAATGGGCCGGATCTCCATGTCTACTTATCGAAAGAAGAGCAGCCGGGTCAATTTATTGACCTCGGAAAATTAAAATCAACAACAGGCAACCAGGTTTATTCAATTACTGGTACGCCCGATTTTTCTGAATATAAATATGTATTGATACATTGCCAGAAATATAATCACTTATTTGGTGCAGCACGGATAGCACAATAAACAAAGTATATTTATTGCCTGTTGATCTTATGACTATGAAACTTGCAGTGTGGACATCTCTTACTTTACTTTCTTTGTTTTCACTAAAAGAGAACAATACCAATAAAGACATAAACAGTGACGAACAAGCTGCCGGGTTTGCAGTAATCGAGTTATTCACTTCTGAAGGATGTTCCAGTTGCCCACCCGCGGATGAAGCACTTGCACAAATCAATGCAGAATTTGGTACAAATGTATTTGCATTATCCTTTCATGTAGATTATTGGGATTACCTGGGCTGGAAAGATGAATTCAGCAATCCTATGTATTCACAGAGACAACAGCAATATGCCTCGGTTTTCAAATTGGAGAGCATTTATACACCCCAGGTGATTGTAAATGGTCAGAAGGAATTTGTCGGCTCAGACAAAACTTTGCTGAACAAAACCATAACTGAATCCTTAAAAGCGACTCAAAACAAGGAAATAAATATAAAGGCATCGAGTGATGAGCATAAAAACGTAATCGTGAATTACGAAACAACCGCAGATGATAAAATGGTTTTGAATATTGCCTTCGTTCAATTGCACGCAGGTTCCGATGTGAAACGTGGAGAAAATAAGGGAAGGAAATTAAAACATGTTAATGTTGTAAGAGAATTTAAATGCATTTCACTCAGCACATCGGGCAACGGATCGGCACAATTTGCAATTCCTCCGGGATTCAGTAAAGATGATTATAAAGTAATAGCTTATCTCCAGGATAAAAACTCGTTGCAGATTACCGGTGCACGTGAAGTCTCATTTAAATAACCAGCTATTGTTTATCACGTTTAATTCCGAGTTTTTTCATTCTTGCTTCCAATGTGGTCGGATTAAGACCTAATATTTTCGCAGCGCCTTTTTCACCGCTTACTTTCCAGTTTACTTTTTTCAATATATCAATTATATGGTCTTTCTCTACATCATCTAACTTTTGCAACGATGCTTTGCCATCATTGTTTGTTGCCAAATGCACTGAAGGAAGCCAATCGCCATATTCAAGTGTATTCCCGGGGCTGATGATCATGGCTCTTTCAACAAGATTTTCCAGTTCACGGATATTACCCGGCCAATCATACGCCATAAGTGAGTCTATCACTTTGGGTTCAACATTAGAAATCTTCCTTCCCATCTTTCCTTCATATTTCTGAAGGAAATGTTTGACCAACAGTGGTATATCTTCTTTTCTGTCCCGTAGCGGCGGACTGATTATTGGAAAAACATTTAAGCGATAATAAAGGTCTTCGCGGAATTCTTTCTTTTCAATAGCAATTTTCAGGTTACGGTTGGTAGCAGCAATCACCCGGACATTCACTTTCATTGTTTTCGGATTACCCAACCGTTCAAATTCTCCTTCCTGCAGCACACGCAGCAGTTTTGCCTGCAGCTCCACCGGCAATTCTCCAATCTCATCCAGGAAGATAGAACCACCATCTGCCAATTCAAATCTTCCGATCTTCCTTTCCAACGCTCCTGTAAAAGCGCCTCTTTCATGCCCGAATAATTCGCTTTCGATAAGATTCGAAGGCAGCGTTGCACAATTCACTTTCACCAACGGTCGTTTACTGCGATTACTTATATTATGAATTGCCCTTGCGATCAGTTCTTTTCCCGTTCCGCTTTCTCCCAATATCAGTACCGTTGCATCCGTTGACGCAACCTGTTCCATCTGCTGCAAAACTTTGTGGAAGATTTTACTTTTGCTGACAATCTCTTCAAAGTTGTTGTTCAGTTTTATTTCTTCCCGCAGGTATTGGTTCTGCGCTTGCAGTTTAGCCTGCTCCTGTTCCATCAATACCTTGTCAGTAATATCGATAAACATAGTGCGGGTGAACGTTCCCGTTGGATCGGGGTTTGACCACCATTGTATCCATATCGGCAATCCATTGTCTTTACGCCGTAGTTCAAGCACTACACCACTTGTATCAGTTCCCCGCCCTACAGATTCGAAAGCTTCATTGAGCCTTTTCTGCGCATCCGGTGTATTGGGTGCAAGCGATTTGCCATAGGTAGTAGCAACCTGGTCGGGACGTACACCCAATATTCTGAGCGCCGCTTTGTTTGCTTTGATGAATTTTGAATCGAGCCCTTCATTCACATAGGCAATCGGTGCCTCTTCAAACAAATCACGAAAGCGTTGTTCACTTTCCTTTAGTTGCAGCTGTAACTGAACATTGGCACTTTCCAGTGTTTCTCTCAACTTTTTTTCAGCCTCCATTCTTTCAATCTCAGATCCGGCCCTTGCAGCAAAGATTCTAAGTATAGCCGACTGATTTTGTTCATTGAGCATGGGTATTTTGTCAAACGCCGCGATATTGCCAATCACTTTACCGGTAGAAGGACTGTATATAGGCACAGCGACCCATGATTTTATTCCCTTCTCTCTCGGAAATGTTTCATCCAGCTTATCCGAACAAAAGAATTCTTTCCCCTGCATCACAATTTCGCAGGGAGTTCCTTTTGTATCATATTCAATATTCTCCAAAACTTCCTCTCTGTCTACATAAGATAACATTCTTAGTTTGGTGCCTTCTGAATTCGAACATGCCACTACCATCGAGTAGCGCACATTCAACGTAGCGGTTACATATTTTGTCAGCTCCCTGAAATAATCTTCACCGGTAACTTTCGATGTGTTTTCCGATATGGTCCGCAGAATTTCTTCTTCTCTCTTTCGTTTCCTGATATCACGAACAGAACTGCAGAAGAATTCGGTGCCTTCATGTTCAATAAAATTATTGGTTACTTCAACAGGATAAATATTCCCTTCTTTATCGCGATGGGTTGTTTCCAGGATCTGTTGCCCCAGTTTTTTTGTTTCGTGCCATTTCTCTTCCCACTCTTTTTTCGTAAGCGAAGGGTTCAGATCAAATACAGTCATTGTATTCAACTCTTCAGGCGAAAACTTGGATTCCTTTGATACAGTATCGTTGACACGGATAAACTTTCCATTTTTATCAAGCCAGAATATCTGGTCACGAATATTTTTTATAGTGCTGTTATAGAGTTCTATTTCATTTAACCGATGATTCAGTTCCTGGTTCTTTTTTTCCAATGCTGACTCCGCCTTCATTCTTTCCAGCTCTGCACCGATTCTGCCTGCAAAGATTTTCAATATAGCGGTCTGATTTTTTTCTTCCGTCGCGGGATTAGGATCTGATGCCGCAATATGGCCGATCATCTCACCGCTAACGGGACTTATAATCGGTACTCCGATATATGCCTCAATTCCTTTAGCTGCCGGAAATTGGTCCTGCACACCATGCGGCATAAAACAGGGCTCGCCCTTCATCACCATTTCACAGCCGGAACCTTTTATATTATATTCAATATTGTCCAGTATATTTTCGCCGTTGGCAAATGCGATCGTGCGCAACCTGGTTTTTTCCTCATCTGCACACTCCGCAATAAACGCATAACGCATTCCCAATATCAACGATACTTTCTTTGTAAGCTCGAATAGGAAATCTTTGCCTGTCAGCCCGGCCGTTGCTTCCGATACAGCACGAAACAATTGCTCTTCCATTTTTCTTTTCCGGATGTCCCTGACAATGCTGCACGAATATTCCTGGCCATCTATTTCAATAAAATTGCCGGTTATTTCAACATCATACAAATAGCCGGTCTTATGACGATGTTGTGCTTCAAATACGATCTTCTTTTCTTTTTTCAATCTTTTCCAGAAGGCGGGGAAGTCGGAGACAATGAGTGAAGCATTAAGCTGAAGAACTTTCATGCCGGATAGTTCTTCTTTTTTATAGCCGGTCATACTGCAGGCCATTTCATTGGCGTGAATGATAAAACCTGAAGAACTTACCCAAAAAACAGCTTCATGCAGGTTTTCCAGTGTAAAATTCGATAGCAGCAGATCCTTATTGCTAAATTCTAAAGTGACAGTAGCCATGTCATTTAAGTAGTTATAAAGATAAAAATAAATGCGCTACCCAGCTACTAAAGACAGCTGTCATGTCCACTATCCGACAAAACCTGCTTATCGATGCACGATATCGCCGGATACACGAAACCCGCCCATTTATTAATAACGACTCTATGATCTATAAAAAAATGCTGACAATTTCTGCAAAATGCAAACGGATACAACACTGTGCTGGATTTTACACATTCAGGGCTCTTTTAGTAAGATGAGTATCTCATTTAATTTTAATCGATTAAATAAAATATCTTGCCTGCTGAATATTTTTGTGCAGGGTTTTTGCGGCCATTGAAAGAGAGACACGGTTTTTTGGTAAAATAATGTTTATGAAAGTAGAAAAACTCGATATCGTCCGGTTTGCCTCCAAGGGAAAAGACAGTTTTTACGATGCTGTGATAGCAAAGGTTAATGCCTATTTTGAAACAAACCATATTTCTCCATATGCAAATACCCAGATGTGGATTAAAACGGGCGTTATGCTTTCACTTTATTTTGTTCCATATACTTTAATAGTGACAGGATTCGGTGCAGGTAACCCCTGGGTTTTCTTCGGACTATGGTTTTTGATGGGATGGGGAATGAGTGGAATCGGGACGGCTGTCATGCACGATGCTAATCATGGAACGTATTCTCCTAAAAAGAAAATAAACAATTTTATAAGTTATATCCTTGAAATAATAGGCGGTTATACGGTTAACTGGCGTATTCAGCATAACGTTCTGCATCATACATATACCAATGTTTCAGGTTTGGATGAGGATATTGATACAATGGGGTTACTGCGCCTTTCACCAAGACAACCCTGGCGTTGGTATCACCGCTATCAATATCTCTATGCCTGGTTTTTTTATATGATAATGACCTTGTTTTGGATGACCGCAAAAGATTATCTCGGTGTGGTTCGTTACAGGAAGCATGATCTTCTGGCTGCACAGCACGTTTCGTTAAGACAAGCCATCTTTCGTATTACAATGTATAAATTGTTTTATTACTCCTATATAATTGTATTACCGATCCTGTTTTCAGGTATGCCCTGGTATTATATAGTCGGCGGATTTCTTTTAATGCACTTTACTGCGGGTCTTTTTCTTTCCTGTATTTTTCAGCCCGCCCATATAATGGAAGATTCACCTTTTGAATCACCAGTAGGATCCGATGGTAAACGTCGCATGGAAAATAGTTGGGCAATTCATGAAATAGTCAATACAACAGATTTTGCCCCGCAAAACCGGCTCCTGACCTGGTTTGCAGGAGGGCTAAATTTCCAGATAGAACATCATTTATTTACAGGTATATGCCATGTTCATTACAAGCGGCTTG
>Ga0207688_10001774_pt1 | contig 11456 bp, 8 predicted proteins | sample KBSMiscanthusM4_FD_184296 | JGI IMG/M metagenome (GOLD analysis project Ga0207688, IMG submission 184296) | Miscanthus rhizosphere microbial communities from Kellogg Biological Station, Michigan, USA - M4 (SPAdes) (version 2) | ecosystem: Host-associated > Plants > Roots > Rhizosphere ...
GCTCTGCCATGGCTTCTTGTCCAGTAAGAACAGCACGACCAACAAAATGTTGACCAGAATGGTGAACGAAGCAGGGCTCGTCACCTTTCGGTTCGATTTCTTCGGGCATGGCGACAGCGAAGGTGCCTTTGAAGACATCACGGTCTCCCTGGCGGCCGGACAAGCCCATGCGGCGGTGGCGCTTGTCCGGTCGCAGGGTTACGACAGAGTCGGCCTTATGGGATCGAGCTTTGGGGGCTTGGTGGCCATTCTGACCACGGCCCAGCGGAACGACATCGCCTGTCTAGCCCTCAAATGCCCGGTAGTAGATTTTGGCGAAGAACTTCGCTTAGAATTCGGCCCCGGCGAACTGGCGCGGTGGCAATCTACGGACACGATTCCAAACTTGTCGGGAGGTCCGGCACGAGTCCGGCTCAAGTATGGGCTGTACGAAGATTGTTTGCAGCACGTTGCCTATGAGCCGGCGTCACGGATTGTGGCACCGACGCTCATCGTCCAAGGCGCACGCGACGAGCTGGTCCCGCTCCACCAAAGCCAGCGCTTGTTGGAGGCGCTTCGCGGCCCGAAACGGCTTGACCTCTTGCCGGAAGCGGACCACCAGTTTACCCGCGGGGAGGATTTCCGAACGATGACGGCTGCCATCACGAGTTGGCTGGTCGGTCATCTGAGGACAGGATGACGGTGTTGGGATACTGGGAGCCTGCGATGCGGTCATGATCACGGAAGGCGTACAACAGACTCTGATCGTCCTCTATCCGCTGTACAAGAACGAGATCTATCAGCGTCGTGAGCAAATGATACGCCTCACAGCCTTCGGGGCATTCGCACTCGTTGCGATGACCTTTGCGCTCCTCCTGAGTCCTCTCAAAAGCCGGCTGTCCCCTGCCGAAACGTTGCTCCTCGCGCTGGGCAGCCTGATTTGGTGCGGGCTGTTTTGCGGCTTGATCCTTCAACAACAGCATCGTCACCGACTGGCCAAGCAAGTCCTGATCCAACTCGAACAGGCGCTCGGCTTTTATGAAGACGGACTGTTCATCGAGCATCAACCGCTTTATCCAGCCAAGTGGAAAACCGCCTGGCTCAGGGACCGCAGCGGCATACAATATCTCGCTTCGCTCTGTGCACTGGCCGGCATCTTTCTTCTTGCATTGCTGCTCGCCTGACGTTCCCTTCCCCGCCGGCTCGTCAACCTCTGTCTCCATCTGATTGGGTCCTCCCGGTGTTCCTCTGTCAGAAATTGACTTTTTGTGGCCAATGAAAGGGTTCAGCTTCACAATGCGTCTACACGGCTCTCCGGGCATGGCGCCGCATCAACGGTTGTCTGCGCGATTACCTTCGACGAAAGACAGATCTCGTGACCCCGGTTCATTCCAGCATTCGTTGCTTGGCATTCGTCATCGCAACGCTTTGTGGTGTGGTGGCCATCAGTGCACGCGTGCTTGCGGCTGAAACGACACAGGCGCCCAGGCCACACAGCTTGATCCACCGCCAAGCACCAGAGGCCACACCACAGGAGACGGAGATATCACAGACAACGCCGCTCATCACAAGCGCGCCTGTCGCTCGCCCACCTCAACGAAAACTCACGAAACGTCCGAGCCAGCTATCCGTCGCTGCATCGAGTGGTACGCTCACGCCCCAGACCACGACCTCCTCGCTGCAACCCATTTCTCCAGTTCAAACAAACAAGGCTGGAACGTCGATGGCGACCGCATTCGGAACGTCCACGTTGACCCAGACGTCAACGACAAGCACGGGATCAACCAGCGTCACGCCCTCGGTCGCCCCCGCGCCTTTGTCGGCCAAAACGCCGGTGGCAACTGTAGTCCCTGGCATAGGCCCCACAACACCCGTATCGCCGCGGGTGGCCGCCGGACGCGGCCTCCAGAGTCTCAACACCCAGATGCCCGGCCTGACGCAATTGGTGGCACCGACGGTCTCCGTCTCCTCTCCGCCGCCTTCTCCAGCACCATCGCAAGTCGTTCCACAGTCTCAGCCTTCGTCGTCCCTTCCCTCCACCCAGTCGCCCCCGCCGCCAGCGCCAACACCAGGCACCGGAAATGCCACCCTCAGCTGGACACTGAACAGTGAGCCTGAACTGGCAGGATACAAGATCTACGTAGGGACGGCTGCAGGCCTCTACAGCTATCCGGGCTCGCCCTTCGTGGTGGGCCTGACCGGCAGCTACACGGTCACGGGCCTGCCCGTAGGGCAGACGTATTTCTTTGCCATTTCGGCCTTTGACTCTTCTGGCAATGAGAGCGGGCTGTCTTCTGAAGTGAGCAAGAGCATCTACTAGCAGGCCTCGTCTCAGTCGTCTGCTTTGCTGCAGCGTACTCCTACTTTTTCTCGGATTTGGCGCAGCGAAACCCCGTATAACTGTTCTTCGTCTCAGGCGAGAGTCTGAAGCGTCCATAGGTCAGTAGATACTTGGGCAGATCCGACCACGAGCCGCCACGCAGGACCTTAAACTGGCCCTGGCTCGGTCCGGGTGGATTCCTGTCTGGAGAGCTGTCGTAGTAGTTGGTGCCGTACCAGTCTTGCACCCATTCGTAGGCGTTGCCGGCCATGTGATAGAGCCCATAGGGGCTCTTGCCTGCCTCGTGCGAACGTACGGGAAACAAGACCTGGTTGTAGCTAAAGCGTGCTCCCAGGGCAAAATTTGCCAGATCTCCGGTCGGCGCTTGATTGCCCCACGGATAGAGCCGTGCGTCGCGCCCTCGCGCCGCTTTTTCCCACTCGGCTTCCGTGGGAAGCCGCTTGCCTTTCCAGGTGCAGAAGGCCTCGGCGTCGCGCCAGTCCACGCCGATCACGGGACGATCTCCGTGCTGGACGAGATCGACGGTTTCCCACTGCCATGGAGCCGCGCGCTTGTCCGCCGCAAGAAACGCCGCATACTGCACCGTCGTCACCTCGTGAAGATCAATCGAGAAGGCATCGAGCCACACACGATGAGACGGGCGCTCATCCTCCAACGCCTGGCTGCCGTCCGAGCCCATCATGAACTCGCCGGCCGGAATTTCTACCATCGGCGTTTCCGCCGGGGGCGTACTCATGAAGGATTTGGATTTTCTGAGCCTGTCAAGCTGCGCTTGAGAAACCGTCACATCACAAACGAGAACGGTGACGATAGGGAGGGTCATAACGATCAGCATTCCCATCCACTGGACCCCGCCACGGGATCTAGTAGGTGCGACTGGGCAAGGGCGCGTCTCGGCGCATCCAGGGTCGGCTGGTGAGAACATAATCGTTTTCACCGTCCCCTCAGTAGATCGTCCCGCCGACCACCCAATGCCGATCGTCGATCACATCGATCAACAGCCGCGTCAAATTCATGCGGGCAAGTTGTGTGGTGACCTCGTCTTCCGTGAAGGCGGCCATGAGCGAATTGAAAAAGTCCCGTCGCAACACGGGGGGTGCTCCCGACGCGTACCGATCCACGATGGCCTGGGCCTCTTCGGGAGAGTCTGGCCGTAGAAGATCCATGACCAACACAGGCGAGCCGGGCTTGACGAGTTGACGGAGCTTATTCCAGAAGTGCAGGGGATGAGGCAGGTGGTGGAGGAGGCTATTGGACAGCACGGCATCGAAGACATTCGCGCCGGGGACGGCTTCGAACCGCTCGCACTGCACGGTGATGCGATCGCTCAGGCCTGCCTGGCTCACGCCCTTCTCAGCCAGCCGGATCATGGCCGCTGAGGCATCCACCGCCGTCAGATGACAGGAGGGGTAGCGCATAGCGAATCGGATCGGAATATCGGCCGGACCGCAGCCGACGTCCAGAACACGCCCGCTCGAAAAACCCGGAAAGTATTCCTCGAACCGGTCAACGAACCCTTGGTTCTCTTGTGAGAAGTCCGCGGCAGCGTAAGCCGCCGCTTGTTCGGGATCCTCCATCAACTCCGGTTCAAGAACGCGATCCATCATTGAACGCTTTTTCTATCGCGGCAGATCCTCGCCAGATGCGTCTAACGGGATCTCCATGACCTCGACGACATCGCCCGGTCGCACCAGGCCGGCCCGCAAAACCCTCGCGTAGAGTCGGCTCCACCCTGGATTGATCCGTTGTGAGATCCGGTTGATGTCCCCATCACGGAACCAGCGCGCGTTGAGTTCGCACGGCGCACAGTAACTGGCCACTTCGAGTTGCACCTCCGGGCCGATCTTCAGCAGTGTGCCCGGCTCGAGCGTCTCCCACGACAACCCTGCGAGTGTCAGATTCTCTCCCGACGAGCCGGCATCGATGGTATGCCCCTCGTCCTGCATCCGCTCGATCAGGTCCGCGGAAAATAAACAGACTGCACGATCCGGCCCCCCGTGCACTTTGAGATTCTTCTGGCGGTCGCCTTCCATACCTTCTTTCGAGATTTTCGCTTCAAAAATCGGATGCTTGGGGACGCCACCATCTGAGACATTGATCTGATGCACGTGAGGATACAGCGGCCGCCCGGATGGGCTCATCGTCACACTCCCTCGCAGGGTTCCACCCGGGTGAATTCCATGGCCAGCCAACCCTCCCGCTCGCGCTCACGCCCGGGATATAGACCAAAATCGGCAAACGCGACCACGATCTCATCACGCTGATCGTCCAGGAGGCCGGAAACGAGGAGCGTCCTGTTCGTGCTGGCGGCCAGGGGCTGAGTCAGCTCAAGGAGGGTGCCGCGGTCTAGATTCGCGAGAACGACATCATAAGAGCTGAGACCAGCCGTCAAAGTGCCGCACCGGAGGGCGAGTTCAGGCCCGAAGCCATTCGCGGCGGCATATTCGCGCGCACAGGTGATGGCTTCCGGATCGTTGTCGATGCCGACTGCCCTGGACGCACCAAGACGAAGCGCGACCATCGCCAACAACCCGCTTCCGGTCCCCACATCGAGCACCGACTCGCCTCCCCGGATGTCTTCCTCGAGCCATTCAAGCAACAGGCTGGTCGTCGCATGATGGCCGGTCCCGAACGCCTGCTTCGGGTCGAGGACGATCTCGATCTGCTCCCCAATTGGTTCCGTTCGCTCCCAGCTGGGTCTGACGATGATTCGTTTTCCCACTCGAAGCGGCTTGACCGACTGTGCCCATAGGCGGTTCCAATCCTGATCGGGCAGCGAGTGCACGACGATGTCCGGTTCGGCCATGCCCTGCTCCGTCAACCGGCGAAGCGTCTGGCGCAAATGCTTCAGATGGTCGGAGGTCCAATGCTGGCTCGGCCAATAAAGACGAATCATCCGGCCGTCCTGCCAGGCGCCCGGAACAGAAGGATCACCCAACAGACCTAACACCTCCCCAGCGTCGAGTGCGGAGCAGATCTGCACCTCGATCCATTCACTAGTCATTGACGCCATACGGACCTTCCAGTATCGTCAACGAACGATGGCAGCAGTCTCGCGTGCCAGACAATTGCAACGGCTGGTCGGCAGAATCGAACGGCTCATCACGGGCGGAACAGCTCTCAGTTCCCGCTTCACCACCTACCGTCTGGCCATCTTCATCGCCGGGGTCATCTGCACCGTGACCCTGTTCCGATCCGGCCATTACCAGAGCGGGAATCTTGCGTTGGCCGGATTCGTCATCGTCTTCCTGATTGTGGCTTCGTATCATAACAGGCTTGAGCAGAGGATTCACCGGCTGCGGCTGTGGACGGCCATCAAATCTGCACACCTCGCCAGAGTGCAGCTCGCCTGGTCCCAAATTCCGTATAAGCCCGCGGAGCCGTTTGCGACGCACCTATACGCCCAAGACCTGGACGTGACAGGACCTCACTCGCTGCTGCAGCTGATCGACACGACCGTCTCCGATCAGGGACGGTCGCGGCTCACCTTGTGGCTCCTCACTCAGCCGCCTGAGGCGCAGGTCTGGAACACGCGGCAGGCTTTGGTAAAAGAGCTCTGCCCTCGTTCATTGTTTCGAGACCGGCTGGTGCTCGAGGCCCAACTCGCGGGAGAGCAGGAGATCAATGGACGGAGACTGGCCGCAGCGCTCGATCATCCGGTCGGGTTTCCGGGTCTGACCCGAATCCTCCTGCTCCAGACCCTGCTGGCCCTGGGCACGATCGTGCTCGGCCTCGGCGCCCTGCTGGATTGGCTGCCCGGCTATTGGATGTTCACGTTCGGCGCCTATGCCCTGATTTATCTCATGACGGACCAGGGCGAAGAACTGCTCGAACATGCGGTGGGGCTGCATCACGAAATGGAACGGCTGAGCCGAGTCCTGCAATTCATCGAGCGCCACGCGGCACGGCCCGGCTCCGTCATGGCGAGCACTTGTGCGTCGCTCTTGGAACCGGGACGTGCGCCTTCCTCCTTTACACGGCACATCGCGCGCATTTTTCACGGCATCAGCGTCAAAGCGCATCCACTGATCCATTTGGCGCTCAACGCGCTTTGCCCCTGGGATCTGTTCTTCGCGTTTCGGCTTCGGCAGTTTCAAGAGCGTGTGCGAACGCGGCTCCCCCTGTGGCTCGACCGCTTGGCCGAAGTGGAAGCCGCCTCCGCGTTGGCCACGTTTGCGTATCTCCACCCCGACTATGCCTGGCCGACGCCGACCTCCGCCATTGGCGTCCGCAGCCGCAGCCTCGGGCATCCGCTGATTCCTGCAACGACGCGGGTCAGCAACGACATCGCGCTGGAAGGCCTGGACACGATTCACCTGATCACCGGGTCCAACATGTCCGGCAAGAGCACGTTTCTTCGCACCATCGGCATCAACGTCTGTCTGGCGCAGGCCGGCGCGCCGGTCTGCGCCGGCACGTTCAGCTGGAGCTGGTGCCGACTAGCCTGTTGTATCAGGATCAATGACTCACTCGATGCCGGCCTCTCGTTTTTCTATGCGGAGGTCAAACGGCTCAAGACGATTCTTCATGCCACGGCGGATTGGTCGTCCCCTCCGGTCTTGTTTCTGATCGATGAGATTTTCAAGGGCACCAATAACCGCGAACGCTTGATCGGCAGCCGCTCGTACATCACAGCCCTCTCTGCCGGCAACGGCTACGGACTGGTCAGCACCCATGATCTGGAGCTGACCGATCTGGAACACGAAATCCCATCCCTCATCAATACCCACTTTCAGGAAACGGTCAGCAACGGCGCGCTGGCCTTTGACTATCGACTCAGACCGGGCAGTTGTCCCACGACCAATGCCCTGCGGATCATGGAGTTGGAAGGACTGCCTATTCCCAAACCCACGTCACCGGAGGCGCATTAAATCGCACGCATGACTCATCCATTGCGCGGATTGCTCATCGCCCAGTTTTGCGGCGCGTTCAATGACAATGCCTGGAAGCTGATGGTCGCGCTTCTCGCCATCCGGCAACTGGCCGCCACGACCGCGCCAGGCCAGGAATTCGAGACCGCCTCTCAAACGCAAACGACACTGGCCTTTGTCGTCTTTACCTTCCCCCTCGTCGTCGTCTCGATCGTGGCAGGCATGCTGGCCGATCGCGTCAGTAAGCGCACCGTCATCATCCTGATGAAATCAGTCGAAGTGCTGTTGATGAGCGCGGCGACAGTCGCCCTCTGGATCAACCCTGCCGGAGGCGTTCTTCCGCTGATCGTCCTGGCCGGAATGGGTGTCCACAGCGCGCTCTTCAGCCCGGCGAAATACGGAATTCTTGCGGAGCTGCTACCACATGAACGTTTGGCAGCCGGCAACGGTCAACTCGAGATGTGGACGTTTTTTGCCATTTTGACCGGCACCGCAGCCCCCGGCATTTTGATGTCTCTCACTGGAGCAGCCGTGTGGGTGGCACCACTGCTGCTCACCGCCCTGGCGTTGGTCGGATTCGGCTCGGCCTGGACGATACCGCCCGTTCCGCCGGCACGTGCGGAAGGCGGGGTGATGAATACCCTGCGGGGCGCCTGGTCCGCCATCGCCCGCGACCGCATGCTGCGGTTGGCTATCTGCGGCGCCGTCTTTTTCTGGACGATCGCAAGTCTCTTCGCCCAAAACATCCTAGTCTACGCGAAAGCGGTGCTCTTGGTGTCCGACTGGCAATCCGGTCTCCCGCTCATGATGCTGTCGATCGGGATCGGCGTTGGCGCGCGATGGGTTGGGCGTCTGTCGAAGGCGCGGGTCGAATACGGTTTGATTCCACTTGGCGCAGCAGGCGTCGCCGCGATGCTGGCTGTCCTCGGCCTCACCGCTCCCGGCTTCACGGCGACATTGGCACTCATGGTCTTCCTTGGCACGTCTAGCGCCCTGATCTTCGTCCCGCTCAATGCGTTAATCCAATGGCGAGCCCCGCACGATCGGCGAGGATCGGTGATCGCATTCGAGAACACCTGTGTGTTCACAGGCATTCTGTTGGGATCACTCGGCGCCGGGGCGCTCGCGAGCACGGGGGTACCCACGACAGGCATCTTTACGGCCACCGCGGCGTTCACCGTCCTCGGCACCGCCTGGGCACTGCGGTTATTACCGGAAGCGTTGCTGCGGGCAGTGCTTGTCATCCTGACGAACAGCCTTTACCGCTTGCGGATCGTGGGCCACGAACATGTGCCAAAGGCCGGCGGAGCGCTGCTCGTGCCCAATCATGTGTCGTTCATCGACGGCCTGCTGTTGATCGCCAGTCTCGATCGGCACGTCCGGTTCGTCGTGGACGCCCAATATGCCGAGCAGCCGCTGTTCAAGCCGTTGATGAAGCTGTTCGGCGTCATTCCCATTTCTTCCTACGGCGGCCTGCGCATGGTCTTGCGTGCCCTGCGTGAGGCAGGTGCGGCGATCGACAGGGGAGATCTCGTCTGCCTCTTCCCCGAGGGTCAAATCACGAGGACGGGGACAATGCTGCCGTTCCGTCGGGGTTTCGAACGCATCATGAAAGGCCGGTCGGCGCCGATCATGCCGGTTCACCTCGACCGCGTGTGGGGCAGCGTCTTCAGCTTTGAGCGTGGCCGATTCGTCTGGAAATTTCCGGAACGCGTGCCCTACCCCGTGACGGTCTCGTTCGGTCCGCCGCTGCCGCCTCACACGCCGGCACACGAGTTGCGCAACGCCATTCGAGCGCTGGGGGAAGCGGCTTGGGCTTTGCGCAAGCCGGATCGTCATCCGTTACATCGGGAATTCATCCGTACGATGAGACGCCGCCCGTTTCGCTTCGTCATGGCGGATCACCGTCGGCCCCATGTATCCGCGGCGCAGGCGCTGATCGGATCAATTGCCCTGGCAAGAGCGTTACGTGCCTCGTGGCAGGGCCAACGTCATGTCGGCATTCTGCTTCCTCCCAGTGTCGCTGGCGCCCTTGCAAATGTTGCGGCGCCGCTCTGCGGAAAAACCAGCGTGAACCTCAACTATACGGTCGGCCGCATCGGTCTGGAAGCCGCGGTCCGGCAGGCGGGTTTGCGGACCGTGGTCACGAGCCGTGCCTTTGTCGAGAAAGCCAAGCTGGAATTGCCGGCTGGGCCGGCCATCATCTGGATAGAAGACCTGGCGGAAACCATCAGTCGAAGGGACAAATGGCTCGCGGCCTTGCTCGGCTTCCTTACTCCGATGCGAGTGATTGAAAAGGCGTGCGGCCAAGACACTCCCCTGTCCGTCGACGCACTCGCCACCATTATCTTCAGCAGCGGCAGCACGGGAGAGCCGAAGGGCGTAATGCTCTCTCATTACAGTGTGGATGCGAACGCGCAGGGCGCCACTCAGGTGTTGCATCTGTACCACCAGGAACGGGTGCTCGGCATCCTGCCGTTCTTTCACTCGTTCGGCTATCTGGTGTTTTGGTTCGTCATGTTCAACAACGCCGCCCTGGTGTTCCATCCGTCGCCGATCGACGTGGCCGCGATCGGAGAGTTGATCCGCCGGCAGAGGATCACGTTTCTCGTCACGACGCCGACCTTTTTACAGCTCTATCTCCGCCGGTGCACGCCGGAACAATTCAGCTCCTTGCGGGTTGTCCTCACCGGCGCTGAGAAGCTGCCTTTACGGCTCTATGAGGCGTTCAAAGATCGATTCGGCATCGAACCGATTGAAGGCTACGGGGTGACCGAATGTGCGCCCGTCATCGCCGTCAATTGCCCGGACTTTCGAGCCGCTGGCTACTATCAGCCGGCGTCACGGCGAGGAACCGTCGGTCAGCCCCTGCCGGGCATCTCGGTCAGAATCGTCGATCCTGACAGTTTTACGCCTCTACCCCCGGGATCACCGGGCATGTTGCTCGTCCGAGGCCCCAACGTGATGACCGGCTACCTAAGGCGTGAAGACCTGACGGCGAGCGTGATGCGTGATGGCTGGTACATCACCGGCGACATCGCCATGCTCGACGACGACGGCTTCTTGACGATCACGGATCGTCTCTCGCGTTTTTCGAAAATCGGCGGAGAAATGGTGCCGCATGGCAAGGTGGAAGAAGCGCTGCACCAGACTGTCCAAAGCGAAACGCAGGTGTTTGCGGTGACCGGCATTCCCGACGACCGCAAGGGCGAACAGCTCGCGGTCCTGCATACGATAGACGACGCGCGCATTCCGGAAATTCTTGGCCAGCTGTCGTCGAACGGCCTCCCGAATTTGTTCATGCCCCCGCGCGGCAATTTCGTCAAAGTCGATGCCTTGCCGGTCCTCGGGACCGGCAAGATGGATCTGCGGGCCCTGAAGCGCATTGCGATGGAACGACTGAGCGCACAGACATGACCTCGATTTTCAATCCGACCCGAATCTGATCCCGGAGCGCTGAGATTTGAAAGCTGAGATGTGAGATTCTCCCTGTATGGTCGAACGATCCCTGATTGATTGCCATGTGCATCTCGCGGCGCTGCCGGAGGGGCAGAACGGCTGCTACATTTCGCCGCACATGCTCAAGAGTCCGCTCTTTCGGTTTCTGCTGTGGAAACACGGACTGTCACCTCACAATCCGCGCCAAGCCAACCGGAAATATGTGGACGACCTGCTCACGGAACTGCGTGCATCCAAACACGTACGACAAGCCGTCCTCCTCGGCATGGACGGCGTTTACGATCACAACGGCCAGCTTGCCAAGGAAGAGACCCATTTCCTGATCAGCAACGAGTATGTGCTCGCCACCGCGAGAGCACATCCGGACGACTTCCTCCCCGGCGTCTCCATCAACCCCCAACGGAGCGATGCGGTGGACGAAGTTCATCGTTGCGCTGATGCAGGCGCGGTCCTGGTGAAGGTGCTGCCGAACGCGCAACAGTTCAATCCTGCCGATGCCAAATACAGGCGGTTTTACCGGGCGCTCGCGGAACGCCGGTTGCCGTTTTTAAGTCACGTGGGATATGAGTTCAGCCTGATCGGCAAGGATCAATCGGTGGGAGATCCGACCCGGCTCGAGATCGCGCTGGACGAAGGCGTGACCGTGATCGCCGCCCATGCCTGTAGTTACGGGTTAATGCTCTACGAGCGGTTTCTTCCCGTGCTGTTGGATTTTTCGAAGCGATATCCGAATTTTTACGCCGATATCTCGGCGCTGACGTTGCCCAACCGTTTTCGCATGCTGCTTCATTTGCGCCGCCATCCCG
>Ga0207688_10001784_pt1 | contig 11430 bp, 10 predicted proteins | sample KBSMiscanthusM4_FD_184296 | JGI IMG/M metagenome (GOLD analysis project Ga0207688, IMG submission 184296) | Miscanthus rhizosphere microbial communities from Kellogg Biological Station, Michigan, USA - M4 (SPAdes) (version 2) | ecosystem: Host-associated > Plants > Roots > Rhizosphere ...
CGTCGAAGAGCCGATCCACTGGCCGGGAGAAAGCGGACCGCCGGTGACGGCTGCGCCCGATGCAATGCCTGCGCCGCCGCCGCGCAAACCCCCGCGCCCCGTCGATCCGCTCGCGGGCTTGGCCGAAGAGCTCGCGCGCATCCCGCCCCCTCCCGAACCTGGCCTCGAATCGCGTCCGCCTCCGCGCCGCGGGCCGCGACCTTCGTTCCCGGCATCGCCGGCGGGCCACGCACCCGACGCCCCGCCCGCGCTAGCGCCCGGCGATCAAAATCTGTCCGAGATGGCGCAACGGCTGGAGGCCGCGCTGCGTCGTTCGCCCAAGTCCGCGGACAGGTCCGGTGGCGAGCGGCTTGGCGAGCCCGCTGCTCCTAGGCCGGAGCCGGCCGCACCGGGCCCGGAGGATTTCGCGCCATCTCCCGGCTCGCGGCTGGGAGCCGCGTTGCGCCGCCCATTCCGGACCGACGAGTCTCGCTCGAGCCCATTCGCACCGAAAACGCCCGGCGAGCCCGCGGCGCCAGGCATGGACGAGTTTGCGCCCGCGCCGTCGTCGCCCCGGTTCGACGCCATGCCGCGCCGCCCGTTCCGGACCGACGATGCCCGCCCGGCGCCCCCGATACCGAACGCGGCGGGCGAACCGGCCGCGAGCGAGGCGCCGGAGGTTGCGCCCCCTCCTCCGCACGCGCCGGAATCTACCGATGTCCCGGACGCGCCGGACACAACCGCTTCACCCGAGGGCAAGCCGGCGCCGCAGAAATCGATGTACGACAGTCTCGAGCAGGAGATGGCGAGCCTATTGAATCGCCCGCCCTCGAAGCCTTGAGCGAGGCGCGGACGGCGGTGGCGTGAACTGCCGTCCTACTGCAGTGTGACGCCGGCGATCTTGACCGCCTCGCCCCAGAGCACGATCTCCTTGGCGATGAAGGCCTGGAACGCCGCCGGGCTCGCATCCTCGGCCGGCTCGACGCCGGCCTTCTGCATGAGTTCGACGAATTGCGGGTCCTTGAGCGCGCGCGCGAATTCCGCCGCCATGCGATCGATGATCTCCTTGGGCGTGCCGGCCGGCGCCATCATCCCGGTCCACGAGACCATGTGGAACCCGGGAAAGCCCTGCTCCGCGAGGCTCGGCACGTCAGGCGCTTCGCGCGAGCGCGTACCGCTCGACACCGCCAGCATGCGGATCAGCCCGGCGCGCGCCTGCGGCAGCGCCTCCGAAATCGGCACGAACATCGCCGGGATGTGCCCGGCGATGAGATCGGTGAGCGCAGGCGCCGTGCCGCGATAGCTCACGCCGGTCATTTCGAGGCCGGCGCGCTTGAGGAAGAGCGACATCAGGAGATTGCTCGCGCTGCCCGGCCCGCCGCCGCCGGCATAGGCGAGCTTTTCTTTTTGCGACTTCACGTAGGCCACGAATTCCGGAACCGTCTGCGCCGGCAATTTCGGGTTCACGATCAGCACCTGGGGCGCCACGCCGAACAGGCTGATGGGCGCCAAGTCCTTGACCGGGTCATAGCCGACCTTCGAGATCGCCGGGAAGATGGCGATGACTGACGTACTCGCCCACAGCAGCGTGTTGCCGTCCGCGGGCGAGCGGGCGACCGCCTCGGTCGCGATGATGCCGTTGCCGCCGACCCGGTTTTCGACCACGAATTGCTGGCCGAACGCCTCGCTCAGGCGCGAAGCGGCAAGCCGTCCCATCACGTCGATATTGCCGCCCGCTGCGAACGGCACCAGGACCTTCACCGGCCGCTGCGGCCAGGTCTGCGCCTGCCCTGCAGTCGCGCCGGCCATCGCTGCCAACGCGACAAGAACGAGCCCTTGGACATACTTCATCATGCTGTCACCCAGGTGGGGATCGTGTGAAACGGCGCACGCGCCGTCGGACCTGCTTGCGCTCCGCATGCGAAACCGCACGCGATGTGTCCACGCGGTGTAGTGACGCGTGGACAACGGCCGGCCAAGGCAGGTTGCGGAGTGTTTGGACGTGCCCTGCGCCGCCGGCCCCACCGAGGCCTGGGCATCACTCGTCGCGATAGATGCGCTCGCGCCGCTCGTGACGCTCCTGCGCCTCGACCGAGAGGGTCGCGATCGGGCGCGCTTCGAGCCGCTTGAGCGCGATCGGCTCGCCGGTCTCCTCGCAATAGCCGTAGGTGCCGTCATCAAGGCGGGCGATCGCCGCATCGATCTTCGCGATCAGCTTGCGCTGTCGGTCGCGCGCCCGCAGCTCGATGGCTCGATCCGTTTCGGACGACGCGCGGTCGGCAAGATCGGGATGGTTCTCGCTCTCGGCCTGGAGATGCGCCAGCGTCTCCTTCGCCTCTTTCAGGATCTCTTCCTTCCAGCTGAGCAGCTTGTGGCGGAAATACTCCCGCTGGCGCTCATTCATGAAAGGCTCTTTGTCGGAAGGTCGGTAGGTCTTGTTCTTGTCCAGTAGCGCCACGCCGTTCTTCTGCGAAGACATTGCAACCCCGTTGGAAACCATAGAACCCCCTGCTCGCGGGGCGAGCTTATATCGGGACGCGCGGTGCGGGACAATAACGGAATTGTGGCAGGGCCCGTTTTCGGTGCGGTGCAAAAGAAATGCTCCCGGACTGCCGCCGCGCGGGCTCAACGGCGCCACGTCTCGACCAGGATCCGCCCATCCCGCCGGCGACTCACTCGCTGCTCTTCGCTCCGGCACGCTCCACCGCCTTGATCGATTCGGGGCTCGCGGAAGATGCGGGACCGCTGGCGGGAAATGTGATCCGCAGGTCGGAGATCTCCTGCACCAGCGCCTGGCCGTCGCCCGTGGTCAGGGCGAGCACGTGACCGCCCCGCATCTTGTCGGCACTGAGAAAATGGAAGTGCCAGCCGGCCACGTTGACCGAGCTCGCCGCCACCGGGAACCGAAAACCGATCAGGGTGCCTTGCACGTCGTTGAGCGTGTGGACGACCTGCTCCGCTTTGATCACCTCGGCCAGGGGGCGGTAGGGAGGAGTCTGCTTGGGCTCGCTGCGGATCTGGATCGTCTGGAACTTGCCCTCCACGCGCGCCGCAAAAATCCGCGAGGCGCTGTACGGGAGCGCATCGAGCGCCGCCTCGAGCTGCTCCAGCGACTGCCCCGCGGCCACCGCCATCGAGGATTGCGGCTGGAACGGAACCACGACCGCGAACGGGGTGAGCTCGGACGGGTCGACCAGATGGGCCCGGCCGTCGACGGTAGCGCGGTAGACCTGGCCGTCGAGCACAATCATTTCCCCGTCCACCCCGTTGAAGGTGCCGAGGCCGAAGTTCCCATGGCGGAGCATCTCGCCGATGGTCGTCGCGCCGTCGTAGCCGCCGGCCAGCAGACTGGAAATGGTGGACACCTGGTACGCCTCGGCGGCGCGCGCTGGCGTTCCGGGCGCAATGCAAACGGCGAGCAAAAGCACGTACCAAAACATTCGGGGAAGCATCGTGAGCTCCTAATGGTCCGATTCCGAGGTTCGTAAGCATTTCGCAGCACGTTCAGATACGAACTGCGGAATCGAAGGGACGGCTACAATGATAGGAACTTCAAATCCATCGCACTTGTGAAGGATTGCGAGACTTGATCCGGACTGCCTTGGTCCGTCAACTCGCCGACGGCACCGGCACCCGTCGAGCGTGACGCCCGTCCCGCACTCGCCCTATTTCGGAATCTGCACGAGATCGTCGAGTTGGCTCGCGGTCAGCGGCTGGCTGAGATACTTGAACTTGACGGCGTCGGGAACGAGGTCGCTCAGTCCCAGCACGCGGTCGGGGATCAGCATCTCCTTGGGGTCGAACTCCTCGCGCACCCGCCGTGCATCCTCGATGCTGATCTTGGCGAACTCCGCGTAGATCTTCGGCGCCTCGTCGCTCGCATACATCCAGTCCACGGTTTCGCGATAGGCCCGCATGAACCGGCGATAGACGTCGGGCCTGCTGTCGAGATCGGTCTTGTTGGCGATCAGCACCCGAATCGTATGCCCCTTCACCAGCGGAAGCTCGGACGAGCGCGCGATCACCCGGATCTCGCCTTTGCGCAGCGCCTCCATGGCATACGGCGGCGCGGACCAGCCGGCATCGATCTGGCCCGACATCACCGAGGTGAACGTCGCCGGAAAACCGCCGGTTGCCACCAGCTTGGCATCCACCTTGTACTGTTCGACGAAGGCGAGCGCGTTGGCGTGCGTCGACGAGCCGTTGGTCGAATACGCCATGGTGCGGCCTTTCATGTCGGCCATCGATTTGACCGGCGAGTCCGCGCGCACATACCAATACGAATCCTCACCCGTCGATTCCGCCCCGATGACGCGGATCGGCGCGCCCTTGGCGTAGGCGCCCATCACGCCGAACGTGCCGGCCGCGACCCCGATGTTGACGCTGCCGGCAATCGTGGCCTGCATCGTCTCGCCGCTGCCGCTGGTGAACAGCAGTTCGAGGTCGAGATCGTGCTTGCGGAAAATCCCGGCGCGCTCGCCCAATGCCGCCGGAGCACCGTGCCATATCTCGCGCTGGCCGACAGCGATCGTGAGCTTGTCCGCCGCCGATACCGGTGCCGCCACCAGCCATGTCACGGCAACGAGCGCAAACACGAGCCGGGCGGCATGCAGCATGGCGCGTCTCCTTCCCTCGCGTCGCATGTTGGAAATGTGCGCGACGTAAACGCAAGCTTACGCTTGCGTTGCCGGGCGTGAAAGCGCGCGGATGTCGCGCGGCAGCCGATCGCGACGATCCGCTCAGGCCGCCGCGTCGGCGCTGGCGAGGGCGGGGCGAGCGGGTCGTTCAGGCGTAGGTTGGGTCGAGTTCTTTACGAGACCCAACAATCCCGCCGACCGTCCTGAACGCCGCGAGGTGTTGGGTCTCGCGTCGCTCGACCCAACCTACACGCCTCGAGTTCCCGCGACGATGGCGCGCCGGCCCGTTCAGTTGAAACGCGGCGTCTTGTCCAGATAGAACTTGCGCATGTCGGCGCGGTATTTCTCCATCTCCGCGCGGTTGAGCTCGAGGTCAGGCTTGGCGTCGGGCGGAACCAGCGAGAAATACGGCGTCTTCTTCGACTCGACATCGAATTCGGCGCGCGCCTTCTGCAACAGCTCCGGCGTGGTCATGAGATCGATGATCGACGCGGCCAACACCTTCGCGCCCGTGAGCTGACCTTTGTGGGAGATCGAGCTCACCGGCGTGACCGCGGCCTTCCACTCGTGATAGCCGATGCCGGGAACCGACGCGGGAAAGTTCACCAGGCCGGCGGGCACCACCCACGACACATCGCCATTGTCGTTCGACGAGCTCGCCTGCGGGCGTCCGCCGAGCGCCGTCGGCGCCGTGCGCAGGCCGAGGATCGGCTTCTCCGCCGCCTTCTGGAAATCCTTGGCGAATTGCTGCTCTTGCTCGCTCCAGGTCGGCATGCCGACCATTTCGATGTTCTTCTGCACGCTCTCGGCGATGGTCTTGCTCACGAGCTGCGGCCACGCCGAGGCCGCGTATTTGACGTCCCAGGTCGTGCCGGTCATCAGCGCGGCGCCTTCGGCGACCTTCAGGAGCTTGTCGTAGGTTTCCTTCGCGGCCGGCATGCTGGCGTCGCGTACGAACCACCAGATCTGTCCCTTGTCGGCGATGATGTTGGGCTGGATGCCGCCGGCGGTGATGGTGCGATGCGCCCGGTAGGTCGGACGCAGGTGTTCGCGCAGCTTGTCGAAGCCGATATCCATCAACTCGACCGCGTCGACGGCATCTTTTCCGTCCCAAGGATTGACCGCGCCGTGCGCGGTCTTGCCCTGAAAGGTGAAGATCGAGCTGATCGCGGCGTAGTTCTGCAGGCCGTAGCCGGTGGTCAGCCCGTCGCCGATATGAAGGTACAGGATCGCGTCGACGTCCTTGAAATAGCCGGCGCGCACCAGATAGGGACGGCTCGCGAGCTGCTCCTCCGCCGGCCCGAACGAGATTGCCACCGTTCCAGGAATATTGTGGCGCCGCATGACTTCCTTCACGGCGAATGCGGCCAGCGATGCGACACCGCCGTGGGTGTTGTGGCCTTCCATGTGACCGGGGCCGTCCTTCACCAGCGGCTTGCGCTCGTACGTGCCTGGCGTCTGTGAGCCGCCAGGCAAGGCGTCGACTTCAGTAACGATCGCGATCTTGGGCCGGCCGCTGCCATACTCTGCCCAGAAATTGGTCGGCATGTCGGCGCCGCCCAGCTCTACCTTGAAGCCGGCCGCGGTCAGCGTGTCCTTGAGCAGCTTCGTGCTTTCGAATTCCTGCATCCCGAGCTCGCCGAAATAGAACAGCGCGTCGCTGATGTCCGTCATCTGCTGGGCGTTGCGCTCGATCACATCGAATGCGAGCTGCTTGCGCTCGTCGGCAGCGCCGGCGGCGCCGGCCGTGCAAACAGCGAGCGCGAACGATAAGATGCCGATCCGCCAACACGCCTTTGCCTGCATCGCATTTCTCCCTCTTGCCCTGCGGCCGATGCGGCCGCGTGCCGAACAAAGACGGTACGCCGCGGCCTGCCGCTCGACAAGTTGACGCCAACCGCCCCGACCCTCTTGCCTGCGAATTTTTTGTGCTAGCAGCATGAGCAGCAGCGGTTAGATACCGCGGCGATGCAGCGGCCAGATACAAGGACGATCATGCGTTTCGAAGGAACCAGGGCTTACGTGGCCACCGACGACCTCAAGGTCGCCGTCAACGCGGCCATCACGCTTGAACGGCCTTTGCTGGTCAAAGGCGAGCCCGGCACCGGCAAGACCGTGCTCGCGCTCGAGATCGCCAAGAGCCTCGGCGCCCCGCTGCTCGAGTGGCACGTCAAGTCCACCACCAAGGCGTTGCAGGGCCTCTACGAATATGACGCGGTCTCGCGGCTGCGCGACAGCCAGCTCGGCGACGAGCGCGTCCAGGACATCCGCAACTACATCAAGCGCGGCAAGCTGTGGGACGCCTTCGTCGCAGACGACCGCCCGGTGCTGCTGATCGACGAGATCGACAAGGCCGATATCGAGTTCCCCAACGATCTGCTGCTGGAGCTCGATCGCATGGAGTTCTTCGTCTACGAAACCGGCGAGACCATCAAGGCGCGGCGGCGGCCGATCGTGATCATCACCTCGAACAACGAGAAGGAGTTGCCGGACGCTTTCCTGCGCCGCTGCTTCTTTCACTACATCCGCTTCCCCGACAACGAGACCATGCGGGCGATCATCGAAGTGCATTTTCCCGGCATCAAGCAGCGCCTGGTGGCGGAAGCGCTCAAGCTTTTCTATGAGATCCGCGACGTGCCGGGCATGAAGAAGAAACCCTCGACGTCGGAACTGCTGGACTGGCTCAAGCTCCTGATGGTCGAAGACATCGGGCCTGAAATTCTGCGCGAGCGCGATCCCAAGAAGCTCATTCCGCCGCTGCATGGCGCCCTGCTCAAGAACGAGCAGGACGTGCATCTGTTCGAGCGCCTCGCATTCATGGCGCGGCGCGAGGGACGCTAAGATTGCAGGGAGATTGTAGGTTGGGTCGAGCGCTCGCGAGACCCAACACCTCGCAGAGTTTAGGATGCTGGGTCTGGTATAGAACTCCAAACCTACGCATCCCGACGCAACCTGCGGACCTGCACGATGCGATACAGGCGTGCCGACGTCGCCGGCGGTTCCTATTTCTTCACGCTCGTCACCGAGAACAGGCGCCCGCTGTTCGAAGAGCCCGCGGCAGTCGCGCTGTTCCTGGGAGCCGTCGAGAAGGTCCGCGCCCGTCATCCCTTCGAGGTCGATGCCTACGTCGTCCTTCCCGACCACCTGCATGCTCTCTGGACCTTGCCCGTGGGGGACGCGAACTTCTCCACCCGCTGGCGTTTGATCAAGGAAGGGTTCACCCGCGGCTATCTCAAAACACATGAGCATCCTCAGCGCAGCGAGAGCCGGCGTGCCAAAGGCGAGCAGGGCATATGGCAGCGGCGATTCTGGGAGCACGCCATTCGCGACGAAGCCGATTTCGCCGCGCATCTCGACTACATCCACATCAACCCGGTCAAGCATGGGCTGGTCACCGCCGCTCGCGATTGGCCCTACTCGACGTTTCAAGATTGGGTCGCGCGTGGCGGTTATGACGAGTGGTGGGGATCGGACGAGTTGCCGCCGTTGCCCGACTGGGTCGGCCAGGAATGAACTCGTGGCGCTGCGAGATCCAACACCTCGCAGTTTAGGATGTTGGGTCTCGTGAAGAACTCGACCCAACCTACAAGCCCGACTGCGAGATGATACGAACGTCGGAAACGGGACACTAGCCGCGTCTGCGACCAGCTCCGTCGGCAGGCGGCCAATCCTGCTGCTCGTCGTTGTCGAGCACGGAAGCCTCCGGCGCGTCCGGCCGCGCGAAGCCACGGGCAGCAGGTTCGATTCCGGCGTCGCCGGGCTCCATCGCCGGAGAGGCGATCTCGCCGGCGGCGATGGGGTCGGCGGGGAGTTCGGCCAGGGCCGGCTCTTCGGGAAGCACCCCGCGCGGCACCACGGCTCCGAGCCGCGCCTCAACGTGCGCCTGCTCTTCCCCCGCGCGCAAAGCCGCGAGCTCCGACCCGCGCCGGTATTCCTCCTCGCGCTGGCGCGCCTGACGCGCGGCGAACCGTTCGCGCGCGTCGAACCACCAGTAGTAGACCTGCATCGCGGCCCGGCCCAGTTTCCCACCCGCCCAGACCAGCTCGAAGGGCGCGAACAGGCGCCAGCTGTCGTCACCGTCGACGATCGCCTGCGCCACGATGTTGCCGGCCATGGCTGTCGTGTTGAGACCATGGCCGCCGAAGCCGCTCGCAAGCCAGACGCCGGGCGACAGCTCCCCGATCTGCGGCATCCGGTGCAGCGGGGTGCCCAGCACGCCCGACCAGGCATGCTCGATCTCGACCTCGCCCAACTGCGGATAGATTGCCGCGATATCCCTTTGCAGGCGCGGCACTATCCGGGCCGGATTCGCCGCCCACGTGGTCGAGTGTCCCGACCACATCAGCCGGTCGTTGCCGACGATGCGGTAGTGGCTGTTGGCCAGATCGGTATCCGTCACCGCGCCGCGATAGGCGACAGCCTCGGCGAGGCGCGGGCCAAGCGGCGCGGTGGTGACCACATAGCTCCAGATCGGCATCAGCGTGCCGACCACGCGCGGCATCAGCGCGCCCAGATGGATATTTCCGGCCACGACGATGTGGCCGGCCCGCACACGCGCGGACGGCGTGGTGATGCGCTTGCGCACGCCTTCGGCGTCGATCGCCAGCGCTGGCGTGGCCTCGAAAATGCGCACGCCCGCGGCTTCGGCCACCTCGGCGAGCCCGAGCGCATAATTGAGCGGATGAATGTGAAACGCCCGCGGCAGGTGCAAGGCGTGGAAGTAGTGATTGGTCTTGAGCACCTCGCGCACGCGCTCGGTCGGCCAGCCCTCGACCTCGGCCCCGAGCTCCTGGCCATAGAGCTGGACATCCGCCAGGACCTCGTCGCCGTTGTCGACCTTGGAGACTTTGAGCCAGCCGGCGATCGGTGCGACGCCGGGCATGCGCGCCTCGGCGATCGTCGTGCGCACATAGCGCAAGCCCATCTCCGACAGGTCCCACAACGCCTTGGCGTGCTCCATGCCGACGCGGCTGACCACGCGCTCCATCGATTCCGCGAAGCCGGGCAGGACAAAACCGTCGTTGCGACCGGATGCGTTCGCGGCGATGCGGTCAGTTTCCAGCACCACGACCGACCACCCGCGCCGCGCGATCTCGCGCGCGGTGGTCAGCCCCGCGAGGCCCCCGCCGATGACACAAACGTCGACATCGAGATCGAAGGTCAGCGGACCGCGCATGGCGGTCGGCACCATGGTCGCCGTGTACCAGGAGGGCGCGTAGGATGCCCGCTCGGACGCGTTCACGTTTTCTTCCTCGGAGGTCACCTCGCCGCCCGCCTGCATGCTAGTGCGCCAGATTCGAAGTTCCTATCCACCATGGCCGCGGGCTCGTTCAGGAACTTCAGACCAAGACCGCACGAGAATCATAAAGATGCTAATGTCCCTTTGATTCCGAAGGCCGCATCAGAGGTGGCTGTCGGGACACTAGACCGCGGCGCGAGAGAAATCGATGCTGGTCCCATGCGCCTGATGCTGCTGCGACACGCCAAGGCGGAAAAGGCCGAAGCCGGCATGCGCGATCATGAGCGCCGCCTCAATGCGCGCGGCCAGCATGACGCGCCGCTGATCGGCGCCTACATGGCCCGACATGCACTGATCCCGGACCGCGTCATGGTGTCGACGTCCGAGCGCACGCGCGAAACCTGGCAACGCCTCGCCGAGGCACTGGCTGCGGTCCCGCCGGTCGACTACGAGGAGCGCCTGTACAACGCCGGCAGCGAAACCATTCTCGCACTCGCCAAGCACATCGAGCCGCCGGTGCGTACGTTGCTGATGATCGGGCACAATCCCGGACTGCATGACCTCGCCCGCCTGTTGATCGCCTCGGGCGATGTCGAGGCGCGCGAGCGGCTCAACGAGGGACTGCCGACATCCGGCCTGGCTGTCATTGACTTCGCTGCTCCGGACTGGGGCAAGGTGCACCCCCGCGGCGGCCGGCTCGAACGTTTCGTCAGCCCCCGCTCGCTCGCGGCCGCCGATCGCGTCTGACCGGATCGACGCGGCGGGTGCGCTGATGCGCGCTGATGCCTCGTCTCCGGGCCAACGGCGGCCTGTGCGGCATCGCCGGTGAGCATCGCCTTCGCCTTCTCGCTGCCGGCGTGGCAATATGATGCAAAACCAGGGAGAGAGAGGGACAGCGCCATGTACAGGAACATCCTCGTTCCCATCGACCTCGCCGATCAGGAACTTGCCAAGCCCGCGGTCGCGACCGCCCTGATGATGGCCGGTCTTTCCGACGGTTCGGTCCGCTTCATCAATGTGCTGCCGCTCACGCCGGTGATGCTTGCGGAATACGTGCCGCCAGATTTCGAGGTGCAGCAGCGCAAGACGGCCGAGGACGCGCTCGGCATCGTGGCCACGGAGACCGCGTTGCCCCCTGCCCGGGTATCTTCGATCGTGCGCCAGGGCGGCATCTACCAGGAGATCCTTGAGGAAGCGAACGCCATCCTGGCCGACCTCATCGTCATGAGCTCGCACCGCCAGCATCGGCATGCCATGCGCACCTATTTCCTCGGCTCCAATGCTGGCCACGTGGTGCGCTATGCCAAATGCTCGGTGCTGGTGGTGAGAAACTGACGCAAGAGACGCCGCACCGCCGACGGCTCCGATCGGCTACGATTTGAATTTATCTATTGACTACGTAATGAAGATGGTATATAGAATCGCCATCCTCGCTCATGAGGGGCGTCTCCGGAGACGATCCTGAAGGCGGAGCGAGGAGTGGCGTCCTGCGGCCGCGGCTCGTAACCGCGGGCTCGGGAGGTCCGGGACACCGCCCGCCAGGCATGACGACCTGGCTGCGAGGAGCTCGCTGCA
>Ga0207688_10001785_pt1 | contig 11428 bp, 10 predicted proteins | sample KBSMiscanthusM4_FD_184296 | JGI IMG/M metagenome (GOLD analysis project Ga0207688, IMG submission 184296) | Miscanthus rhizosphere microbial communities from Kellogg Biological Station, Michigan, USA - M4 (SPAdes) (version 2) | ecosystem: Host-associated > Plants > Roots > Rhizosphere ...
ACCCGGGATTCGCCGGAGTTGCCCGGCAGCCACACCACGCCGTCGGGCAGGTCGGCCAGCGCCACCGGCAACGTGATGGCGCCCCGCTCGGTGCGCACCGTGGCGGGCTGGCCCGCGGTGAGCCCCAGCCGCCCGGCGGTGGCTGCGTTGACCCGCACGACCGCGGGCCGGGCCGTGCCCGCGAGGTGCGGCTCGTTGCATGCGAGCGTCGAACCGTCGATGAGCTGGCGCCAGGTGGCCAGCACGGCCTGCCCGAAGCCGGGCGTGCGCGGACGGCGCGAGGGCGTCTTCGGCGCCGCGGGCGCGACCCCGGTGCGCAGGCCGAGCCGGGCGAACTCGCCCGCCGCGGCGGCGGGGGTCTGCGTGAACAGGTCCACGTCCATCTCGACGGCCAACGTGTCGAGCACGCGGCAGTCGGGCAGCACACCGCTCGCGTCGAGGGCGGCCCCGAAGGACCGGGCCCGCCCCTCCCAGTTGTGGTAGGTGCCCGCGCGCTGGGCGTCCGGCGCCACCGGGAGCACCACGTCGGCGAGGTCGGTGACCGGCGAGCGGAGCATCTCCAGGCTCACCAGGAACCCGACCTCGCGCAGGCCCGCGAGGGCGGCCGCCGGATCGGCCAGGTCGTACGGGTCGAGCCCGCCGACCACGAGCGCGGCCAGCTCGCCCATCCCCGCCGCGGCGAGGATGGCGTCGGTGTCGCGGCCCGGCGCCGTGGGCAGCGCGCCCGTGGTGAGGCCCCAGACCTCCTCGACCGCGGCCCGGTCGGCGGCGTCGGCGACCGCCCGGCCGCCGGGCAGCAGTGTGGGGGCGGCACCCGCGTCGAGCGCGCCCCGCTCGCCTGCGCGGCGCGGCACCCAGCCGACCGCCGCGCCGGTGCGGGCGGCCAGCGCGGACACCGCCGAGTACAGGCCCGGCACCTCCGCGGCGCGCTCACCCACCAGCACCACGCCGCCCCGGGCGAGCCCGATGAGCACGGCCTCGGGCAGGTCGCCGAGCACCGCGGCCTCGGCCCCCGGCACGACCGGGATGAGGTTGTCCTTGGCCGGGGGTGCCGCCGCACCGGTGGACGGCGAGGTGCGCTCCACGGCGGGCGTGGTCCACTGCCCGAGGTGGTAGACGTTCTGGCCGTGCTTGCGCACCGCGCTGCGGAGGCGCAGGTAGACGATCGGCGCCTCCTCCTCCGGCTCGAGCGCGACGCAGAGCACCGTGGAAGCGGCTTCGAGCCGCGCGTAGTCGAGCGTCTCGGGGCCCTGGCCGACGACGTGCGCGGCCAGGAACTCCAGCTCCTCGGCCGAGTGCGGGCGGGCGCGGAAATCGACGTCGTTGGTGCCCGCCGCCACCCGCGCGAACTTGCCGTAGGCGTAGGCGTCCTCGACGGTGAGCCGCCCGCCCGCGAGCACGCCGATGCCGCCCTCGCGCGCGGCCAGCAGGCCCCGCGCGGCGACCGACATCGCCTCGGTCCAGGACGTCTCGGCCAGCGTGCCGTCGGGCTGGCGGACCATCGGCCGGGTGATCCGGTCGGGGCTCGTGAGGTAGCGGAATGCGAACCGGCTCTTGTCGTCGATCCACTCCTCGTTGACCGCCGGGTCGTTGCCCGCCATCCGCCGCAGGACGACGCCGCGGCGGGTGTCGGTGCGCATCGCGCTGCCGCACGCGCAGTGCTCGCACACCGTGGGCGTGGACACCAGGTCGAACGGGCGCGACCGGAACCGGTAGGCCGCGCTCGTGAGCGCGCCGACCGGGCAGATCTGGATCGTGTTGCCGGAGAAGTAGCTCTGGAAGGGCTTGTCCTCGGCCACCCCGATCTGCTGCTGGGCACCGCGTTCGAGCAGCTCGATGAACGGGTCGCCCGCGATCTGCTCGGAGAACCGGGTGCAGCGCTGGCAGAGCACGCAGCGCTCGCGGTCGAGCAGCACCTCGGTGGAGATCGGGATGGGCTTGGCGAACGTGCGCTTGGTGTCGACGAACCGCGACTCGGTGCGCCCCGAGCTCATCGCCTGGTTCTGCAGCGGGCACTCGCCGCCCTTGTCGCAGATCGGGCAGTCGAGCGGGTGGTTGATCAGCAACAGCTCCATGACGCCCTGCTGCGCCTTGTCGGCCACCTTGGAGGTGTGCTGCGTGCGCACGACCATGCCGTCGGCCACCGTCATCGTGCAGCTGGCCTGGGGCTTGGGCATGGGGCGCCCGCCCATCTCGACCTCGACCAGGCACTGGCGGCACGCGCCCGCCGGGTCGAGCAGCGGGTGGTCGCAGAAGCGCGGCACGATGATCCCGAGCCGCTCGCACGTGCGGATGATCAGCTCGCCCTTGGGGGCGTCGACGACGCGGTCGTCGATCGTGAGCCGCACGTAGCCCTCGGGGACGGGTGGAGCATCCGCTCCTTCTTGCGTGAGCGTCATGCCATGGCTCCGGCGGGTTCGGCGGACTTCTCGGCGGCGGGCTGTTCGGCGCAGAGGTCGAGGAACTCCTGCCGGAAGTACTGGATGCCGCTGGTGATCGGGCTGGTGGCGCCGTCGCCGAGCGCGCAGAACGACCGGCCGAGGATGTTGTCGCAGATGTCCAACATCGTCTCGATGTCTTCTTCGGTGCCCTCGTGGTGCAGCATCCGCTCGAGGATCTGCAGCAGCCAGTAGGTGCCCTCGCGGCACGGCGTGCACTTGCCGCAGGACTCGTGCTTGTAGAACTCGGTCCACTTCATGACCGCCCACGGCACGGAGACGGTCTCGTTGAACACCTGCACGGCCGTGGTGCCCAGCATCGAGCCCGCGGCGGCCGCACCTTCGAAGTCGAGCGGGACGTCGAGGTGCTCGGCGGTGAACAGCGGGGTGGACGAGCCCCCGGGGGTCCAGAACTTCAGCGGGATGCCGTCCTTCATGCCGCCGCACAGCTCGAGGAGCTGGCGCAGCGTGGTGCCGAGCGGCGCCTCGATCTGGCCGGGCCGCTCGACGTGCCCGGAGACCGAGTAGATCTTGGGACCGGGGCTCTTCTCGGTGCCCATGGCCCGGAACCAGTCGCTGCCGCCCGACACGATGAACGGCACGCTGGCGATCGTCTCGACGTTGTTGACCACGGTGGGCGACGCGTAGAGGCCCGCGGTGGCCGGGAACGGCGGCTTGAGCCGGGGCTGGCCGCGGCGGCCTTCCAGCGAGTCGAGCAGCGCCGTCTCCTCGCCGCAGATGTAGGCGCCCGCGCCCGCGTGCACGACGATGTCGATGTCGTAGCCCGTGCCGAGGATGTCGCGGCCAAGGTAGCCCTTCGCGTACGCCTCGCGCACGGCGTTGGCGAGGCGGCGGATCGGGTGCAGCGCCTCGCCGCGCACGTAGATCGCGCAGAAGTGCGCGCGGATGGCGTAGCAGGTGATGATGCAGCCCTCGATCAGCGAGTGCGGATCGGCCATCATCGTGGGGATGTCCTTGCAGGTGCCCGGCTCGCCCTCGTCGGCGTTGATCACGAGGTACTTGGGCTTGGCGCCCGCGCCGGTGGGCCCCTGCGGGATGAAGCCCCACTTCATGCCGGTGGGGAACCCCGCGCCGCCGCGGCCGCGCAGCCCGGAGTCCTTGACCAGCTGGATCAGCTCGTCGGGATCGGCCCGCAGCGCGTCGCGGAAGGCCTGGTAGCCGCCCGTGCGCTCGTAGGTGTCGATCGACCACGAGCGGGGCTCGGCCCACCGGCGGGTGAGCACCGGGGTGATGGGGTCGGTCATTTCTTCTCCGGCAGGGCGGGGGGTGTGTCGGGCATGGCGGGTGCGGCCCAGCCGCGGTCGCCTGCCATCGTCACGCCGAGCAGCGTCTCAGGTGCCTCCGACGGTCCTTCGACGCTGGCGGCGAGATCCGGGAAGATGCCCGCCAGCTCCAGCTCGACGGTGCGGAAGTCGGTGAGGGCCGCGCCCCGCGTGGGGTGCGGCTTCTCACCGCGGCGCAGGGCGTCGACGAGCACTTCGGCCTTGTCGACGTCCTGGTTGTCGTAGAACTCGTAGTTGACCTGGATGACCGGGGCGAGGTCGCAGGCGGCCAGGCACTCGGCGTGCTCCAGGGTGATCGCGCCGTCGGCCGAGGTCTCCTCGTGGCCGAGCGGCTCGCCGTCGGTGCCGAGCTTCTCCTGCAGGCGCCGGTAGATGGCGTCGCCGCCGAGCGCCGCGCACAGGGTGTTGGTGCACACGCTCACCAGGTGCTCGCCGCACGGGGTGCGCTTGTACATCGTGTAGAAGGTGACGACCGCGGAGACCTCGGCCGTGGTGAGCTCCAGGGCGTCCGCGCAGAACCGGATGCCGTCCTGGCTCACGTGCCCCTCTACGGACTGCACGAGGTGCAGCAGCGGCAGCAGCGCCGAACGCGACTGCGGGTACCTGGCGATGATCTCCTTCGCCCGCGTGGACGTGACCTCGTCGAACACGCCGCCGACGATCGGCTGGTCGGCCGGGCCCGCCCAGACGACCTCCTCCGGCTTGTCCAGCGGCCCGAGGGCCTCGGGCATGCCTTCCGGCAGTGTCATCGGTCGCAACCCCCCATGACCGGGTCGATGCTGGCGACGGCCGCGATGACGTCGGCGATCATGCCGCCTTCGCTCATCGCGGGCATCGTCTGCAGGTTCACGAAGCTGGGTTCGCGCAGGTGCACGCGCATCGGCCGGGTGCCGCCGTCGGAGACGAGGTGGCAGCCCAGCTCGCCGCGCGGCGACTCGACCGCCGTGTACACCTGGCCCGGGGGCACCGCGAAGCCCTCGGTGACCAGCTTGAAGTGGTGGATCAGCGACTCCATCGACTGGCCCATGATCTTCCGGACGTGCTCGAGCGTGTTGCCCATGCCGTCGGAGCCGACCGAGAGCTGCGCGGGCCAGGCGATCTTGCGGTCCTCGACCATCACCGGGCCGGGCCGCATCGCCTTCACCACCTGCTCGATGATCTTGAGCGACTCCCGCATCTCCTGCACGCGCAAGCGGTACCGGGCGTAGCAGTCGGCCTCCGTGGCCGTCGGCACGTCGAAGTCGTACTCCTCGTAGCCGCAGTAGGGCTCGACCTTGCGCAGGTCCCACGGCAGGCCTGCGCACCGCAGGATCGGCCCGGTGGCGCCGAGCGCCAGGCAGCCGTCGAGCGGCAGATAGCCCACGTTCTCCAGCCGCTGCCGCCAGATCGGCTGCCCGGTGAGCAGCTTGTCGTAGCCGGGCAGCTGGCCGCGGATCTGCTTGACCACGGCGAGGACGTCCTCCTCGAAGCCGTCCGGGAAGTCCTGCGCGAGGCCGCCGGGGCGGATGAACGCGTGGTTCATGCGCAGGCCGGTGAGGCGCTCCAGCAGGTGCAGCAGGTCCTCGCGCTCGCGGAACCCGTTGGTCATGCCGGTGAGCGCGCCCAGCTCCATGCCACCGGTGGCCAGCGCGACCAAGTGCGAGGCGATCCGGTTGATCTCCATGAGCATGACGCGGCCCTGCTGGGCCCGCCGGGGCGCTTCGACGCCCAGCAGCTTCTCGACGCCGAGGCAGTAGCCGGTCTCGGTGAAGAGCGGCGAGAGGTAGTCCGCGCGCGTCACGAACGTGACGCCCTGGGTCCAGGTGCGGTACTCGCAGTTCTTCTCGATGCCGGTGTGCAGGTAGCCGATCACCGAACGGGCCTGGGTGACCGTCTCCCCTTCGAGCTCGAGCACCAGCCGCAGCACCCCGTGCGTGGACGGGTGCTGGGGGCCCATGTTGACGACGATGCGGTCGTCGTGCTCCTCGTCGACGAGGCTGTCCCAGTCGCCGCCGGTGACGGTGTAGACCGGGCCCTCGGTAGTGAGCCGTTCTTCGGCAGGGGTGGTCATGAGTAGGACCGCCTCTCGTCGGGCGGCGGGATCTCCGCGCCCTTGTACTCCACCGGGATCCCGCCGAGCGGGTAGTCCTTGCGCTGGGGGTGGCCCTCCCAGTCATCGGGCATGAGGATGCGGGTGAGCGCGGGGTGGCCATCGAAGACCACGCCGAACATGTCCCAGGTCTCGCGCTCCTGCCAGTCGGCCGTGGGGTAGACCTCGACGACGCTCGGCACGTGCGCGTCCTCCACGTCGACCGCGACCTCCAGCCGGACGCGCCGCCGGTAGGTCATGGAGGTGAGGTGGTAGACGACGTGCAGCCGCTGCTCGACCTCCGGGCCGTAGTCCACCCCGGAGACCGACGAGCACAGCTCGAACCGCAGGCCCTCCTCGTCGCGGAAGGTGCGGCAGAGCTCGAGGAGGCTCTCGCGGCGGACGTAGAACGTGATCTCGCCGCGGTCGATGGTGATCTGCTGCAACGCCCCGCGGTCGATCCCGCGCCGGTCGAGGCAGGTGCCGAGCTCGTCGGCGAGCTCGTCGAACCAGCCGCCGAAGGGGCGTTCGGCCGGGGCGGGCGCGTAGCCGGGCAGGCGAAGGCCGCCGAAGCCGGACGTGTCGCCGGTGCCGTGCACGCCGAACATGCCCCTGCGGGCGCGGGACGGGGCGACGCGGGTGCCGCCTTCTGGCGTGTCGTCGAGCTGCTCCAGCTCGCCCTCGACCGGGGCTTCGCCGCCCGTGGCGCGGTGGGCCGCGGTGTCGGGCCCGCTCGCCTCGGACGAGGAGTGCTCACCGCCGGTGGGCTCGGCGCCGTCCTTGGAGGTGCCTGATGTCTCGCTCATCTACTTCTTCTTCGCGAACTTGACCGACGACGGGACCAGCTCGGTCTTGTGGCCCGACTCCGCGAGCGCCGCGGCCCGCTTGGCGCCCAACGGCTCGTCCATGATCTTGGCGTGCAGCTTGAGGATCGCGTCGATCAACATCTCGGGCCGCGGCGGGCAGCCGGGCAGGTAGATGTCGACGGGCACGATGTGGTCGACGCCCTGCACGATCGCGTAGTTGTTGAACATCCCGCCGGAGCTGGCGCACACGCCCATCGCGAGCACCCAGCGCGGCTCGGGCATCTGGTCGTAGATCTGGCGCAGCACCGGGGCCATCTTGTTGCTCACCCGGCCCGCGACGATCATCAGGTCGGCCTGCCGGGGAGAGGCGCGGAACACCTCCATGCCGAAGCGCGCCAGGTCGTAGCGCGGGGCCCCGGTGGTCATCATCTCGATCGCGCAGCACGCGAGCCCGAACGTGGCGGGCCACAGCGAGGACTTGCGCGTCCAGTTGACGAGCTTCTCGACGCTCGCCAGCAGGACTCCGTTCGGGAGGTGTTCCTCAAGTCCCATGTCAGTTCCAATCCAGCCCGCCGCGTCGCCACACGTACACGTAGGCGAAGCCGACCGTCACGATGAAGAGCACGATCTCCACCAGCCCGAACAGGCCCAGCACGTCGCTGGTGACCGCGAACGGGTAGAGGAAGACCATTTCGATGTCGAAGAGGATGAACAACATCGCCGTGAGGTAGTAGGCCACGGGCATGCGCCCGCTACCGACGACCGGGTCCGGCGAGGGCTCGATGCCGCACTCGTAAGCGTCCAGCTTGGCGCGGTTGTAGCGGCGCGGACCTACATGCGGCGCCGACGCCACGGAGAAGAGCGCGAACGCCCCGGCCAGGACGAACAGCAGCACGAGCGGGAGGTAGGTCATCGGCCCTCCTGATCTCTTGCGGGCGCCGCGGACCCTAGATCCCCGACACCACCCGGAACTACCCAGGCATGCCTAACCTGCGATGTTGCTTGTGAACGGATTCACGAAGTGCCCGGAAGTCTATGCACCCGGCGCGCCGCCCGCGAGACGGTGCCCGGTTACGGTCGACGGGCGCGGTGGAGCGCGACGGCGCCGCCCGCGAGGTCGCGCCACCCCACCCCGGTCCAGCCCGCAGCCGCGATGCGGGCGGCCAGCTCGGGCTGGGCGGGCCAGTCCCTGATCGACTCGCCGAGGTAGCGGTAGGCCTCGGGGTTGCTGGAGACGCGCTCGGCCACCGCGGGCAGCACCCGTTCCAGGCCGAGGTAGTAGGCGGCGCGGAAGGGCGCCCAGGTCGGGCGGCCGAACTCGCACACGAGGAGCCGGCCGCCGGGCTTGGTCACGCGGGCGAGCTCGGCGAGCGCGCGGTCGGTGTCGTGCACGTTGCGCAGCCCGAACGCGATCGTGACGGCGTCGAACACGGCGTCCGCGAACGGCAGGGCGAGCGCGTCGGCGGCGACCTTCGGCACCGGGCGCGCCGCTCCCGCGCGGAGCATGCCGAGCGAGAAGTCGGCCGCCACGCACCAGGCGCCGGAGCGGGCCAGCTCGACGGTCGACACGGCGGTGCCGGCGGCGAGGTCCAGCACGATCTCGCCGGGCTGCAGGTCGAGCGCGCGGCGGGCCAGCGCGCGCCAGCGCCGGTCCTGGCCTGCGGTGAGCACGGTGTTGGTGAGGTCGTAGCGCCGGGCGACGCCGTCGAACATCGCGGCGACGGCGTGCGGGTCCTTGTCGAGGTCGGCACGGCTCACAGACGCCACAGTACGGCCGTCGGCGGTGCGGTCGCGGGCTCGCCGGGTGGTGGCAGGAATGTCACCCTGCAGACGTTCAGTGTCCGGAGTGTCACCCTGCTGCCACTCTCGGGGGGCGCCTACGAGCGGCGGCGCATCCGGCGGGCGACCGGCAGCGCGATCAGCCACGTGACGACGATGACGGCGAGCAGCGGCGCGGAGGCGGTGAGCGCGGTGCGGCCCGCGACCCGCACGTGCAGGGCGTCGGTGACGTCGTACTCCACGGGCACCGTGGTGCCGGGGGTGAGCCCGCGGGGGTAGGCCACGCCGAGCTCGGGGATCGCCACGTCGCCGTTGGGGAGGGTGAAGCGCACGAGCGTGCGGAAGATCGTGGAGCCCTCCAGCACCTCGGCCTCCGCCACGGCCTGGTTCGCGTTGATCTTCGCGTCGTCCACGGCCGCGCCCGCCAGCGCGAAGGCGCACAACAGCGTGACCACCACGGCGAACCCGACCACGATCTGCGCCCGCGTGCGGGAGATCGCGCGCGCGGCCGGGCCGACGAGGTCCCTGACCTCGTCGATCACCCGGGTGCGCTCGGTCATCGGTGGCGATTCTACGGAGTGCGTCGCGTGCCGCGCGGCGCGGGCGTCTACGGAGTGTGTCCAGTGCCTCGCGGGGCGGGCGGGCGTTCTCAGCGACGGGCTCCTACTCTCGAAATCGTGACAATCGCCCCGCTACCGACCGGGTTGGGCGTACGAACCAGGCTCGTCGACGACCCGGTGCGCCTGCTCGACCTGCTCCCCGACCGCGAAGGGGCGCTCGCCTGGGTCCACGGTGGAGAAGGTCTGGTGGGCTGGGGCGAGGTCGCGCGGCTCGCCACGGCGGGGCCCGCGCGGTTCCGCGACGCCGACCGGTGGTGGCGCTCGTTCGCGGGTCGGCTGTCCGTTGCGGACGAGGTGGGCCTGCCCGGCACCGGCCCCGTCGCGTTCACGAGCTTCACGTTCGCCGACGACGCCCCCGGCTCGGTGATGATCGTCCCGCGGGTGGTGGTCGGCCGCCGCGACGGCGTCGCGTGGATCACCGAGTTCTCGCACGCCGACGGGGTGCACGCGGTCCGCCCGGTGCGCCCGACGGGTGCCGTGCGCTATGCCGACGGGCAGCTGTCGGTGGCGGGCTACCGCGCGGCCGTCGCCGAGGCGGTGCGCCGCATGCGGGCGGGCGAGCTGGACAAGGTGGTGCTCGCGCACGACCTGCTCGCCGTCGCCGAGCGCCCCCTCGACGCCCGCTACCTGCTGGCGGGCCTGGCCGGGCGCTACCCGGGCTGCTGGTCGTACGCGGTGGACGGGCTGGTCGGCGCCACCCCCGAGCTGTTGATGCGCCGCCGCCAAGGCGCGGTGTGGTCGCGGGTGCTGGCGGGCACGATCTGGCCCGGTCCCACGGCGGAGTGCGACCTCGGCGACACGTTGCTGGGCTCGGCGAAGGACCGCCACGAGCACCGGCTGGCCGTGCAGTCGCTCGTCGAGTCGCTGCGACCGCTGTGCGCCTCGCTGACCGCGCCGGACGAGCCCGTGCCGCTGGTGTTGCCCAACGTCACGCACCTGTCCAGCGACGTCGTCGGCACGCTGCCCGTCAAGGAGCCCGCTTCGCTGCTGGAGCTGGTGGCCGCCGTGCACCCGACGGCCGCGGTCGGCGGCACCCCGCGCGAGGTCGCCGTGCCGATGATCGCCGCGCTGGAGGGCATGGACCGGGGCCGCTACACCGGCCCGGTGGGCTGGGTCGACGCGGGCGGCGACGGTGAGCTCGGCATCGCACTGCGCTGCGCCCAGCTCGACGGGCCGGTGGCGCGGCTGTTCGCCGGGTGCGGGATAGTCGCCGACTCCGACCCCGACACCGAGGTGCGCGAGGCCGCGGCCAAGCTGCTGGCCGTGCGTGAGGTGATGGATCCGGGGGTCTAGCGCGGTGTTCGGGCGCAAGCGGAAGGCGGTGGTCGCGCCTGCGGCGGCGCCGCCGTCGGTCCGCGACACGCTCTTCGGCGACGGGCCCCTCGAGTCCTGGCCGGTCGGCGACCACGCCGACCGCGAGCCGTGGGCCACGTTCGTCACGGCCCGGCGCTTCGTGGCCGCGGGGGACATCGGCAACGCGGTGGTCGGGTGGCAGCGGGTCGTCGCCATGCCCGGGTTGGAGGCGAGGCACCACGTGCAGGCGTGGACGTTCCTGCGGCAGTACGGCGTGCCGCCCCCGGCGGCGGAGGCCAAGCGGCTGCTCGGTGTGGTGGTCGAGGTCGACCGCGGCCCTGCGGGCCTCGACCTGCTCGCCGCCTACCCCGAGCGCACGGCCCGGTTCTACGCGGGCACCGGCGGCGGGATCGCATGGGAGCGGCCGGACACCGGGCTCGACGGGCACATCGGCGTCCTGCTCGACGCGTCGAAGGCGGTGCTCGACCGGATCGGGCCGTGGACGCAGCCGCGGCTCCCGCCGCCGCCCCCGGACCACATCCGACTGAACTTCCTCGCGCCCAGCGGGCTGCACTTCGGGCAGGCGCCGTTCGCGGTGTTCGAGCAGGACGCGCTGGCCGGACCGGTGGTCCGGGCGGCCACCGGGCTGCTCCAGGCGATGATGGCGGTGAACCAGCGGTGAACCCGGCGACGACGTCGGCGCGCACGGTCGTCGACGAGCTGGTGGCGTGCGGGGTCACCGACGCGGTGCTGTGCCCGGGCTCGCGCAACGCGCCGCTCGCGTTCGCGCTGCACGCCGCGGACGCCGCCGGGCGCCTGCGGCTGCACGTGCGCATCGACGAGCGCACGGCGGGGTTCCTGGCGCTGGGGCTGGCGTTGACGTCGGGGCGGCCGGTGCCGGTGGCCACGACCTCGGGCACGGCCGCGGCGAACCTGCTCCCGGCCGTGCTGGAGGCGGCGCACGCCGGGGTGCCGCTGCTCGCGATCACCGCGGACCGACCGGCCGAGCTGGTCGGCACGGGGGCGAGCCAGACCGTGGCGCAGGTCGGGATGTTCGGCTCGGCGGTGCGGCTCGCCCCGGCCGTGGGGGGCACTGCCGCGCAGACGCGGGCGGCCGTCG
>Ga0207688_10001788_pt1 | contig 11424 bp, 2 predicted proteins | sample KBSMiscanthusM4_FD_184296 | JGI IMG/M metagenome (GOLD analysis project Ga0207688, IMG submission 184296) | Miscanthus rhizosphere microbial communities from Kellogg Biological Station, Michigan, USA - M4 (SPAdes) (version 2) | ecosystem: Host-associated > Plants > Roots > Rhizosphere ...
GTGACGACCAGCTGATGCAGGCCGACCGTCCTCGTGTCCAGCTTGCCGTTCACGAGCGGGGTCGGAACACACGATGCGACTCCGCCCTCGTCGGAACAATCGACGACCGGCGTCACCTGCTGGTTGAGCGTGAACACCTGCGAGGGCAGCGGGCTCTCGACCATCACGGCCGGGCCGGCGCCCGACTCGGGAGCTGACTGGAAGTTGAAGGCCTTATCCCAGCTCTGGGCGACGTTGCCTCCGAAGTCCATGACCTCGGCGCCGAGCTCGACGTGTCCCGTCAGGCCGGTCAGGTTGCCGACGTAGAGACCGTTGCCCTGCTGCGCCAGGTTGTCGAGGAAGCCCCACTGCGAACGGCCGTCGTTCCAGAGCACCGCGACCCTGCGGATCGAGCCCGAGTCGTCGGTCGCGCGCACGAACACCTTCGCGGTCGAGCTCCCGGAGTCCTGAATCGCGCCGACCTGCGAGATGAGCGGGTCGGTCACGTCGGCGGCGGTCGAGTACGTGACGTCCAAGCCGATCGAGTCGACGAGGCGCTCGGTGCCGGTGTCGCCCGAGCCTGGCCGGAACTGGCCGGCGTTCACGGAGACGACGTCGCGCTCGCCGCTGCCGAATCGAGGCGCTCGCAGCACCGTCGCGAAGCTCGCCGGCCAGAAAGCGTCACCGAAGCGAGAGCCGCGCTCGTTCGCGTTGTCGGTCACCGGGTACGCCTGCGTGGGCTTGACGCCCGGGACGTCGTGCGTCGTCAGCGCCGTGAGGAAGACGTCGCGCGCCTTCTTGCCGGCGACCGACACGTCCGTCGTCGCGACCGGCTGAATCGAGCGGTACGGCACCGCGAGCGTCCCGGCCTGGCCCTGCCAGAACTGCGTGCCGCCCTCACCGGTCTTGGGCGTCAGCGCCGGCGTGATCGAGGTCGAGCCGATGTCGATCGCGCCGCTCGCGGAAGCGGTCATCGTCGACGTGTCGGCCGCTGCCGGCGGGGATCCGAAGTGGTAGAAGGGCAGGCCGTAGAACGTCGCCTCGAGCATCACCTTCTCGTCGTAGGCGTCGTAGACGGCGGAGCCGAGGAAGTACTTGTGCACGGCGTCCAGCCAGTTGTCGCCGATCGTCGAAGAGCCCCTGTTCATGCTCTCCGCGAAGAGCTTCAGCAGTTTCTCGGAGGCGGCGACGGTCTCGGTGTCGCCGTAACCGAAGCCAGTGTTGGCGATGTAAACGGCGGCCCGGTCCTGCGCGTACGTCTGCGGCCAGTCCTGATAGAACGGCCTGAGCCCGGCCGGGGCCTGGGCGAGGCCGAGCTCGTCGCCCACGTTGAGGCCTCCGTGGCAGCCGACCGAGATGATGATGTGACCGGCGAGGTTCTTGCCCATCACGTTCTGCGTCGTCGGCACCTGGCTGAGGTCCGTGATCGGGTTCGGGGCCACCGGCTGGAACGCGTAGTGGTTGTAGTGCCCGTAGAGCGCGCCGATGTCGGGAATCGGCGTGCGCCCGAAGAACGAGCCGGGGCTCGTCGCCGTGCCGAGGATGTCGTCCTTCGTCCACAACGGCGCGCCGGCGGTGTGAGACGGGGCCGGGCCCGGATGCGAGATCAGCGTGTCCGTCACGAGGCCCGGGAGCCGCGTCGTGTCGCCGAAGGCGGCGTTCGCCGCGTCAGCGCCGTCCGCGAGGAAGTCGTAGCCGGTCGTGAGCGACCGCTGAGGCGTGATCGTGCCCCAGTTCTGGAGCCGGTACTGGGTGAACTGGGCCAGGATGTCGGCCGGCGTCTCCACGAGGCGCGCGACGCTTACCTGCGGGAGCGGCAGGTCGTGGTCGAGCCAGGTGATCTTGGTGAAGGCGCCGTACGCGCCGTCGGTGAGCACGTTGTCCTGGGCCGCCGACGCGTAGAGGGAGTTCCCGGCGGTCAGGTTCGAGGTCGTGAACGCGAGATCGGAGGCCTCGTCCAGCTCCGGCGAGAGCGTCGTCGGGTCCGGCTGGCGCCAGTGCGGCAGCCCGGTGTCGGTTCCGAGCAGCACGACGTACCTGAGGTTCGGGAGCACGGCGCGGTAGGTCGCGACGAGATCGTTGATCGAGCGGACAACGGCGTTCGCGGCGTCCGGCGAGCATGGAGTCGCGTCCCAGGCCGCGTAGGCGTTCCGTACGGACGTGTTGCCGTCCACGGAGAGGACGGCGCCCGCGACCTCGGGCCGCGAGACGACCTGCGCCACGTCGGTTCCGAGCGCGCCGCCGGCGCTCGCCTTGGCGACGAGCCGGTCCGCCTCGGCCGTGCCGTAGAGCCCTGCGAGCCGCTGGCGATCGACCAGGAACAGCGTCTTCGTCGACGCAGGCAGCGATCCGGGCGCCGGGAGCGGCCCGATCTCGGCCGAGTTCGCCAGACCGGTCCGAGCCGGGCAGTTCGGCAGCGGGGGCGCCGGCAGAACCTGCAGGCGCAGCACGTACGGGTCGTTGCTCCAGGCGCCGTTGTAGCCAGTGACGCCGATCGTCGCCATCCCGTTCGACGCGGCGTGGACGACCATCGCGGCAGACTCGGACGCGTCGCCGCGGTTTTGCGAGATGCTGCCGCTCGCCGTCGCCCCGAACGGCGTCGCGCCCCACGGCGTCGCGCCGAAGGGCACGTCCGAGAGCGTGTTCGCCTGCGGCACGGTCTTGCTGTTGTCCGCAGCGACGGGCTGGTCAGGAACGGGCGTCGACCCCAGAGCCGTCGCCCCGAAGGGGTTCGACTGGATAGCGCCCAGCGAGGGGCCGTTGAGCGTCAGGTCGAGGTCCGTCCCGTGCGGATTGTCGAGCGTCGCCACCAGGCGCGAGTTCGGCGCCAGGCCCGCGAGCGAGAAGCGGAAGTACTCGCGATCGCCCGCGTGCGAGACGTGTCCGACGAGGAACTGGTTCCCGTCCACGACCGGCGCGGCGGCCGGGTCGTCGTTCGGCTCCTGGTTCTCCGTGACGAGGACGGGGGCGTGCTCGGGCGCCTCGTGCGTCACGCCGAGCGCGGTCACCGCCGCCGTCGACGACTGGTCGCCGAGCTGGAGGCCGATGAACGACGTGAAATTGAGGCGAACTGCCTGGGTCGCGCCGGTCGGGCACGACCCCGCGGGCGTCGTCCACGCGGCGAGCGTTCCGTGCTGGCCCTCGCCGTTGAGCTGCGTGAGCACCGGATCCGCTGCGCCGACGGGCGTGGCGGCGCCGAACGTGAACGTCGAGGTCCCCGGCACCGGGTAGAAGCCGTCCGGCAGCTGAACCGACACGCGGAAGCTCGGACTGCCCGCGCACGTGAGATTGAAGTCGACGTGGTAATGCGCGTTCTGTCCGGTCCCGACCCTGTCCTGCAGCCCTTGCAGCGGGACGTCCGGGAAGGAGCTCAGCGGCAGGATCGCCGCCACGATCTCGTCGAGCGTGATCCCGCGGGCGCGCACGGCATCCGCGTCGTTGGTCGCCTGGAGGCCGTCGAAGAGGTTCGCCAGCGTCGCCGACGGCTGCAGCGCGTTCGCGGCGGCGGCCTCACCGAGCGTCCTGCCTGCGCACTGGAAGGTCGAGCAGTCGACGACCGCCCCCAGGTTCGAGAGCGCCGCGAGCGGCACCGGGGCGAAGCGGGTGCCCGCGATGTTCATCGACCTGAGCGTGATCGCGCCGCCAACGGTCGCGCCGTAGGGCGTGGCGCCGAACGGGATCGAGCCCAGATTGGCGTTGCCGAGGGCGCCGGCGATGGAGATCCCGAAGAACGTGTTGTCGGGCTGGATGCAGCTCGCGCAGCCGCCCGCGCTCGCGATGGCCGTCTGCCACTTCCCGAGTCGGTCTCCCGGGCCCGTCTCACCGGGAGCCGGAACCTGGCTGACCTTCTCGGAGCCGAGCAGGATCGCCGCGATTGGCACTCCCTGCCACAGCGTCGAAGCAAAGCTCGCGTCTCGCAGCGGAAGCGCGTAGAGCCGGGCGCGAGCGGTGTTGTCGCCGAGGGCGTCCGCAAGCGTGATCGCGTTCAGCGGACGGCCGGCCAGCGACGTTCCCGCCAGTACCTGGTCCCAGGTCGCGCCGTCAGTTGGGTTGACGAGCGGAAGCTGTGAGAGCAGGACGTGCTGGTAGGTCGTCGCGCCGAACGGCGTCGCACCGAAGGGCGTGTCGGTGAGGACTCCCGTGGCCCCGAAGGGGGTCGCCCCGAACGGGGTCGCGCCCCACGGCGTCGCGCCGAACGGTGTCGCGCCGTAGGGAGTCGCGCCGTAGGGAGTCGCGCCGAACGGCGTGGCGCCCCAGGGCGTCGCGCCGTAGGGAGTCGCTCCGAAGGGCGTCGCGCCGAAGGGCGTCGCGCCATACGGCGTCGCGCCGAACGGCGTGGACGATGTCGTGCTTCCCGCGAAGTACGGGATCCGCGAGGCGGGGATGTCGGAGAACGGCGCCCGCGCGATCCCGGCCGGCCGCGAGGTCTCGTCGACCGACAGGTGGACGCTCGAGACCGCGTCGTTGACGACGTTGACGGTCACCGTCTGGGTCGCGCGCGTGGCTCCGTCGGCCACCGCCCTGACGTTGAAGACGTAGGTGCCGAGCGCGGCGCTCTGCGGGGCGGAGACCGACTCCTTGAACGTGATGTCGACCGGGGCGACGGTCGGGCCGTACGGCAGCGGCGGGAAGAAGCTGAACCAGCTCTGCGGATTCGTCTCCGGTCCGCTCACCTGCGAGATCTCGAAGTTCACGGCGTCGACCTTCGAGGCCGCCTGGTTGATCAACCCGATGATTTGCGTGCCGAGGCCTGCGGTCCCGTCGGAGTGGACGACGGCATTGCCCCCCGTGAAGCGGGCGAGCGCGAGCTGGCACGCGACCTTGTTCGCCGGACCGCCGTCGGGGTTGTAGGTCACGAAGGACACGTTGGTCTTGTACGTCCCCTTGAGCGTCGTCAGCGTGGGCAGCGTGCCGAGGTCGTCCAGCGTGCTCTCGGTTCGCCCGGGGTCGATGGGCGACGTCGCCGGGCAGTTCGGCGGCGGCTGAACGCCGTCGACGGCTTCTGGCCCGAAGTCGGCGGCCTGGCTCGGGTCGTGCCCGTACGAGTCGCCGAGCACGATCATGAAGCGTGGGGCGGTGGGGTCCCAGTGCAGCCCCGGATCGGAGTACGCCTCGTAGAACGCACGGTTGTACGCCTCGGGCAGGTCGTTCCCGCAGGACGTGCACGCGGAGATCTCGGCCAGAGAGCCCTGGAGTGACGGCAGGTCCGCGGTGAAGTCCATGTTCAGGTGCCAGGGGTAGTCCTCTCCGCCGGGGACACCGAAGGGCGCGAACGGGTAGTCCCTGAAGTTCGCGAGGGCGAAGCGGGCACCCGGGATCGACGCCTGGATCGAGGTCACGATCGACGCGGCGTCGCTTCGCGCATCTGCGATCGCCTGCCCCATGCTCGCGGTCGTGTCGATCGCGATCAGGATGTCTGCCTTCGGCGGCGCAGCGTCCAGGTGGAGCGTCTGGTCGGAGAGCGTCACGGAGCCGCCGGCCACGATGGCGACGGTCGACGGTTGAGTGATCGAGTCGCCCCCGACGCCGCCTGCAGGCGTCGAGCCGACGAGCAGAGTCAGTGAACAACCGAGGGCAGCCGCCAACGCCCACCGCAGTCGCCGCCTCGATCTGTCCCTGCCCGCCAGTATGACCTCCCGGACCGAAGTCCTGACTGGAGCCAGCGTACGACGCTGCCAGAATTTGTCAACTTCCCGCAATATGGAGGCAGCTTGACCGACGTACGAGCGCCCACCTCTTCCGGGACGGGGTTCGTTCCCTACGTGCCGCGGCTCGTCGTCGACTGGTTGCGCAGCGAGCCGGACGCAACGTGGCGCGCTCTCGAGGGCTCGCTGGCCTTCGTCGACATCTCCGGCTTCACCGCGATGTCGGAGCGTCTCGAGCGGCAGGGCCGGCTTGGTGCAGAGGAGGTCACGGACGTCATGAACGCGACGTTCACGCGCCTCGTCGACGTCGCCTACGAGGAGGGTGGCGGCGTCGTCAAGTTCGGCGGCGACGCACTCCTGCTGTTCTTCACCGGGGACGAGCACGCCAGAAGGGCGACTCGCGCCGCGTACGGAATGCGCCGCGCACTGCGCGAGATCGGCCGTCCGGTCACTTCGGCAGGCCCGGTGACGTTGCGGATGCACGCAGGCGTCCACAGCGGCACCTTCCACTTCTTCCTCGTCGGCGACTCCCACCGCGAGCTCCTCGTCACGGGTCCGGACGCGACCACGACCGTCGGGCTCGAGGACGTGTCCGAGGCGGGCGAGATCCTCGTAAGCAACGCGGCGGCGCAGGCCTTGCCCGCGCACTTGCTGGGAGATCGGAAAGGCGACGGACGCTTGCTGAAACGCGCTGTTCCGGGCGAGCCGCCTGGGCTCGAGCCACTCCCCGACGTGGGGGACCTGGAGCTCGAGCTCTGCGTCCCGGAGCCGCTCCGCAAGCACCTCGCCGCAGGCGTCTCAGAGCCGGAGCACCGCCAGGCGACCGTCGCGTTCGTCCACTTCGACGGCACGGACGAGCTGATCCGTCAAGACGGCCCCGAGGCAGCGGCGGAGGCCCTGGCCGAGCTGGTGAGCCGGACACAGGCGGCCGCCGAGGAACACGGCGTCTGCGTCTTCGAGAGCGACATCGACGCCGACGGCGGCAAGCTGATCCTCGTCGCCGGCGTCCCACAGACCGCGGGCGACGACGAGGAGCGGATGTTGCGCACGGTCTGCGCGATCTCAGAAGCGGGTCTTCGCCTGCCCGTGCGCATCGGGGTCAACCGAGGCCGGGTCTTCGCAGGGGAAGTCGGCGCGCCGTTTCGGCGCACGTACACGATCCTCGGCGGCGCGGCGGCCGTGGCCGCCCGGCTGATGAGCAAGGCCGAACCGGGACAGGTGCTCGCGCCGACGGAGGTCCTGGAGCGCTCGAAGACGCGATTCGAGACGACCGAGCTCGAGCCGCTCCGCGTCAAAGGGAGGCGCGATGCGCTGGTCGCACACGACGTTCATCGGCCGGCGGGAGTCAAAGAGGCGGCGCCCGAGCGCGAGGTGCCGTTCGTCGGGCGAGAACGCGAGATCGCGATTCTGACCGCCTCACTCGCTCCGGTCCGCCTCGGCTTCGGCAGCCTCGTCGAGCTCATCGGCGAGCCTGGGATCGGCAAGTCGCGGCTCGTGGCGGAGCTCCAGGCCCAGAGCGAGGACATGAAGTCGGTCTCGACCGCATGCGAGCAGTACGAGATCTCGACACCGTACTTCCCCTTCCGCGGGCTGTTGCGCTCGCTTCTCGATCTCCCTGCCGAGGGGCAGGACACCGAACCGAGCGAGGCGCTGCGCGCACGAGTGGAGGCGCTCGACGCCGACCTCTTGCCGTGGTTGCCGTTGCTCGCGCTCCCTCTCGACCTCGAGCTCGAGCCGACGCCCGAGTTCGAAGAGCTGCAACCCGCGTTTCGGAGGGCCCGGCTGCACGGCGTCGTCGAGACGCTGCTGACGAAGCTCCTCCCCGGGCCGAGCGTGATCGTGATCGAGGACGTGCACTGGATGGACGAGCCGTCCTCGGCGCTGCTGCGGCATCTCGGGAGCCAGGTCTCCGGAAAGCCGTGGCTTCTCTGCGCGACGCGGCGCGCAACGCCGGGCGGGTTCGTCGCCGCCGAGGGCGTTCCGCCGGTGCCTGCGCTGACGATTCAGCTCGAGCCTCTGGGCGAGGAAGCCGCGGGATCGCTGATCGCGGCCGCTGCAGAGAGAGGGCTGCTCCAGCATGAGGTGAGCGCGATCGCCGAGCGCGGCGCCGGGAACCCGCTCTTCCTCCAGGAGCTCGTCGCCAGCGAGAAGTCCGAGAAGGAGCTCCCGGAAACCGTCGAGACCGTGGTCGCCACGAGGATCGACAAGCTCGCGCCGGGCGATCGTGGACTGCTTCGGTACGCCGCGGTGATCGGGGCGAGCTTCACCGGCGAGCTGATCGCAGCCGTGCTCGAGGATGACGAGGCAGCATCCGCCGATTCCGAAGCTTGGGACCGCGTCGCCGAGTTCGTGGAGCGCGATCCGTACACGCCGGGCGCGTTCCGTTTCCGCCACTCGCTGATTCGCGATGCGGCGTACGAAGGGCTCTCGTTCAGGCGGCGACGACAGCTGCACGCGCGAGTCGGACGTGTCTACGAGGAGCGCTACGGCGACGACGCAGCCGAGCACGCCGAGCTGATCTCCCTCCATTTCCTGCACGCCCAGGAGCACGAGAAGGCCTACCGCTACTCGCTCCTGGCCGGTCGGCGCGCGCAGACCAAGTTCGCGAACGTCGAGGCCGCAGTCTTCTACCGGCGCGCCCTCGAAGCCGCGCGGCGCCTCCCGGAGCTCGATCCTCGAGAGGTAGCCGGAGTCTGGGAATCTCTCGGCGACGTCTCCGAGCTCGCAGCGCTCTACACGGATGCGGCGAACGCCTACAAGAGCGCACGCCGCGTTGCGGACCGGGCCGGGCTCAACTTGCCCGTCCTGCTGCTGAAGGAGGGACAGATCCGCGACCACATGAGCCGCTACGGCGATGCGTTGAGGTGGTACCGCCGCGCCCTCGACGCGATCGCGACGCTCCCCGACCCGGGCGAGCGGCACCGACTGGAGCTCGAAACGAACCTGGCCTATGCCGGCACGCGGTTTCGCCAGGGCGAGTCGAAGGACTGCATCGACTGGTGCACCCGCGTCGTCATACAGGCCAACGCGGTCGAAGATCGGTCGTCGCTCGCGCACGCCTACTACCTGCTCCACCTCGCCTACACGACGATCGGGAGCCCGGAGCGTGCGGCGTACCGTAAGCGCGCTCTCCCGATCTACGAGGAGCTCGGCGACCTGCTCGGACAGGCGAACGTCCTGACGAACCTCGGCATCGACGCGTACTACGAGGGACGCTGGGACGAGGCCCGCGAGCTCTACGAGCTGAGCCGCGATGCCTACGAGCGGGTCGGGAACGTCGTCGGCGCCGCGACGCAGAACCTCAACATCGGCGAGATCCGGTCCGACCAGGGCCACCTCGACGAGGCCGCGCGCTCGTTCAGCGAGCTCAAAGACGTCTTCGACGCGGCAGGCCATCGCACCCTTGCAGCGCTCTCGGTCAGCAACCTTGGCCGGCTGGCGGCGCGTTCGGGAAGGTTCGACGAGGCGCTCGACCTCCTGCGGAGGGCGCACACGGCGTTCCACGAGATCCACGCCGCGAACTTCGAGCACGAGGCGCTGGGGCGCCTGGCCGAACGGGCCGTGCTGGCTGGAGCGCCGACCGAGGCGCTCGGCCATGCCGACGAGGTGCTACGCGCCTTGATCCACGCCGTGGCGAACCCGACGCTGCTCGCGCTCGTGCACCGGACCCGCGGTTACGCCCTGCTCCAGCTGGCGGACTACGACGGCGCCGAGCAGTGCCTCGACGAGAGCATCCACGTCGCGCGCGAGAGCGGCAGCACGTACGAGCTCGCGCTCTCGCTCGCCGCGGCGGCGCTGCTCCACGAGCAGACCGGCTCCCCGTCGTCGGAAGAGCACGCCGAGGCGGCGAAGCTGCTCGATGCGCTGGGCGTCATCTCGGTGCCCGCGGTGCCATTGGCGCCGGTCGGCGGCTAGTCGGGAGCGTCAGATCCCGGGCGGGATCGGGATGTCGGGCTGGTCTTCGATGCCCGTCATCCAGCGGCGGCGTTCGGCGATGATCGTCGGGAACTCGTCGTGGATCAGGCCGCCCACGCGGCGGCCGACCGTTCCGAGGAGGCCGATGGCGATGAAGATCCACGCTTCGGCGCTCGCTTCTCGTTCCGGGAGGACGCCGCCGGCTTGCTGGGAGCGGCGGATGACGTCAGCCACGAAGTTGTGGACCTCGCGCATCTGGCGTTTCAGAAACTTGCGGATCTCGGGGTCGTCGCTCGCCTCGGTCAGAGCCTGGACCCAGAGATCCGCGCAGCGGACCTTCGGGTCCTCGGCCTGGAAGTAGGCCTGCCCCATCGCGCCGACCCAGAGGCGCGGGTCCGGCTCCGCGTCGACGGCCTCCTGCCAGAGCTCGCGCAGACGCCGCCAGGACTCGTCGAGCACCGACAGGTACAGGTCGCGCTTCGAGGCGAAGTGGCGGTAGAGCACCGGCTCCGTGACGCCCGCGACGCGCGCGATCTCGGCCGTCGTCGTCCCGCGGTAGCTGCCCGTCGAGAAGATCCCGCAGGCGCAGTCGAGCACGGCCTTCTTGCGCTCTTCAGCGGGGAGGCGCGTGGCCATTGGGCTGTTATGCGCCCTCGAACGCGGCCTGCGGCTCGGGATGACGGACCCTGCGCACCGTGGCCACTGCGACGATCGCGCCGACGAGCGCGATCCCGGCGGCCACGTGCAGGGCGTTGTGGTAGCCCTCGACGAACTGGTCGGAGTAGGCAGGGCTCGTCGGCGCGACGCTGACCGACTCCGCCACGATCGCGCCCATCAGGGCGATCCCGAGCGAGCCGCCCACCTGGCGCATGCTGTTCAGCACGGCCGAGCCGACGCCCGCCTTGTCGACGGGGACCGAGCCCATCGCAGCCGCAGTCGTCGGCGTCATGGCGAGCGACATCCCGAACCCGCCGAGGACGAGCCCCGGAACGATCTGCCAGAAGCTCGAGCTCGCATCGAGCGTCGAGAACGCGATCAGCGACGCGCTGAGCAGGACGAGGCCCGCCCCCATCAGCCAGCGAGAGCCGATCTTGTCCGAGAAGCGGCCCGCGAGCGGCGCCACGAACACGATCAGCACGGTCATCGGCAAGAACGTCGCGCCCGTCTGGATCGGCGAGTAGCCGAGGATCTGGCCCAGGAACAGCGAGTTGAAGAAGAAGACGCCGAACATCGCAAGCGCGACGAGCAGCATCGTCACGTTCGCGCCGGAGAAGGTCGCGTTCTTGAAGAGCGAAAGGTCGAGCATCGGCACGCGCTGGTGCATCTCGACCAGGACGAAGATGGCGAGCGCGACCAAGCCGATGGCGATGCTGCCCAGAATGCGGGCCGATCCCCAGCCGTAGTTGTTCCCCTCGATCAGGGCGTACGTGAGCCCGAAGAGCCCGACCGCCGACGAGAGCAACCCCGGCAGGTCGAGACGCTGCTCCTCGGACTCGTCACGTGACTCCGTGATCACGAGACGCGAGACCACGATCCCCGCAATCCCGACCGGCACGTTGATGAAAAAGATCCAGCTCCAGTTGATCTGCTCGGTGAGGAGGCCGCCGATCAGCGGCCCGATTGCCAGCGCCATCGCCGACACGCCGACCCAGATGCCGATTGCGGTTCCGCGCTGACGCGGCGGGAACGTCGCGACGATGATCGAAAGCGTCGCAGGGTTCATCAGCGCCGCTCCCGCGCCCTGGACCACGCGCGCTCCGATCAGGAAACCCGCGCCGGTGGCGAGGCCGCAGGCGAGCGAGGACGCCGTGAAGATCGCCAGGCCGACGATGAAGATCCGGCGTCGCCCGAACAGGTCGGCGAGCTTGCCGCCGGTAAGCATCAG
>Ga0207688_10001792_pt1 | contig 11414 bp, 10 predicted proteins | sample KBSMiscanthusM4_FD_184296 | JGI IMG/M metagenome (GOLD analysis project Ga0207688, IMG submission 184296) | Miscanthus rhizosphere microbial communities from Kellogg Biological Station, Michigan, USA - M4 (SPAdes) (version 2) | ecosystem: Host-associated > Plants > Roots > Rhizosphere ...
CGACGCTATGGACGCGGTCGTCGACGCGGGCGGCGTAGAGCACCGCGAACACGCTCCCCACCACCGCGATCCCCATGGCCGCGCCAACCTGCCGCGCAAGCTGATTGGTGGCCGCGGCGTCGCCGGCCCGGTCGGTGCCGAGGTCGTTCATGATCACCGCCGTCGCCGGGCCGATGCACAGGCCCAGGCAGCCCCCGAGCAGCAGCATCCCCACGCACACCAGCGCCACCGGGCTGTCCTCGTTGAGCACCGCCAGCGTGACGCAGCCCAGCGCCATCCCCGCCAGGCCGCCGGGGATCAGCAGCCGGTCGCCCAGGCGGCCGACCAGGTGCCCGGCGATCGGGCTCGTCACCGCCAACCCGATCCCCGCCGGCAGCAGGAGCAGCCCGGTGACGAACGGCGGGCGGTCCTGCACGTACTCGAGGTACTGGGGCACCAGGAACAGCACGGCGAAGAAGGCGCCATACATGCAGAAGATCCCGATTCCGCCGGCAGCCACGCGGCGGCGCGCGAGCACGCGCACGTCGAACAGCGGGTGCTCGGCCCGCAGCTCGGCGCGCACGAACAGCGCCGTGGCCAGCAGGCCGACGACAGCGGCCACGATCACCGGCGGGGACTGGACGCCGTTGTCGGCGCCCTCGATGAGCGCGAACGCGATGCCGGTCAGCCCCACCACCGAGAGCGCCACGCCGCGCAGGTCCAGCGGCGGCACGCCGGGGCGGAACGACTCGGGCAGCAGGGCGATCCCCGCCGGCACCGCCAGGACCGCGACCGGCACGTTGACGAGGAAGACCGCCGACCACCCGATCCCGGCCACGAGCGCGCCGCCGATCACCGGCCCGAGCGCCATGCCCAGCCCTGCGACGGCCGACCAGATGCCCAGCGCCCGCGGCCGCTCGGCGGGCTCGAACATCACCGCCAGCAGCGACAGGGCGGGCGGGAGCACGCAGGCGGCGGCCAGGCCCATGAGCACGCGGGCGAGGATCAGCTCCTGCGCGGTGGCCGAGACCGCCGCCAGCACCGAGGCGACGGCGAAGCCGCTGAAGCCGAGCAGGAACACCCGCTTGCGCCCGAACCGGTCGGCCGCGCCGCTGCCCACCAGCAGGAAGCCGCCGAGCGCGATGAGGAAGCCGTCCATGACCCACTGCAGCTCGGACTCGGCGGCGTGCAGGTCGCGGGAGATGTCGGGGATGGCGACGTTGACGATCGTCGTGTCGACCGCGCTGATGAACATCGCGAGCGACACCACGAGCAGCCCGAGCCAGCGCTTGGACGGGTCCCACTCCGAGCGCTCCCCACCGAAGGCGTGGAGGTACGCGTGCGGGCGCTCGATGGGCTACGGAACCCCGACGGGCGTCGTGGCGGCGACCGGCTCGGCCGCCGGCCGGCGCTGCATGAGGACGATCCGCCCGCCGTCGCGTGGGACGATCGTGATGCCGCGCCGCTCCATGCGCGCAGGCCGGCGCGAGGCGGGGCGGATCTCGCAGCGCTCGAGCACGGTCCGGATGACGGTGGCCATCTCGAAGGTCGCGAACGAGGCGCCCAGGCAGCGGCGGGTGCCGCCACCGAACGGGATCCACGTGTAGGTGTCGGGCGCGTCGTCGCCCAGGAAGCGCTCGGGGCGGAACTCGAGCGGCTGTGGGTAGCGGTCGCCGCGCCGGTGGATGAGCGCGATCGAGGGGTTGATCTCTACGCCCTCGGGGATCTCCCAGCCGCCGATCGCGAAGGAGCCGCCGCGCACCACCCGGCCGATGCCGGGGATGACCGGGCGCACGCGCAGGGTCTCCTTGACCACGGCGTCGAGGTAGTCGGTCTCGCCCGCGGCCAGCGAGGAGCGCAGCCGGTCGAGCACGCGCGGGTGGTGGGTGAGCAGGTCGAAGGCCCAGGCCAGGCCGGTGGCGGTCGTCTCGTGACCGGCGACGAGCAGGGTGACGAGCTCGTCGCGCAGCTCGGTGTCGGTGAGCGGCTGTCCGTCCTCGTCGCGGGCCTGGAGCAGAAGCGAGAACACGTCCTCGCGCTGGTCGAGGTCGGTGGCCTGGCGGCGGCGGGCGATCTCGTCGTAGATGAGCTCGTCGGCGGCGGCCTTGCGCTGGTGGAACTCGGCGAAGCGCCCGCGCTGGCGGCGGCCGCTGAAGGCGAGGATGAGCACCCCGAGCCGGCGCGAGATCGGCATGATCATCGCCCGCAGGCGGCGCTTGAGCTCGGTGAGGCGCTCGCCCTCCTCGACGCCGAAGACCGCGCGCGTGATCACGTCCAGGGTCAGCGCCTGCATCGAGGGCATGACCGCGAACGGCTCGCCCACCGGCCACGCGTCGATCTCGCGGTCGGCGGCCTCGCGCATGACCTGCTCGTAGGCGCGCATGCGCTGGCCGTGGAACGGCGGCAGCATCAGCTTGCGGTGGCGCAGGTGCTCGGCCCCGTCGAGCAGCAGCACCGAGCGCTGGCCGAGAATCTGGCCCAGCAGCGCGTTGGCCTCGCCCGCGCGCAGGCGGTCGGGCGGGGCGCGGAACACCTGCTTGACCACGTCGGGGTCGAAGACCATGACGAAGCCGGAGTCGAACGAGGTCGAGAACGTCACGATGTCGCCGTAGCGGCGGCGCATCGCATCGATGAAGCGCACGGGCGAGACGATGAACCCGAGCGTCTGCAGCACGGCGGGGAGCTTCGGCCCGGGCGGCAGCGGGGCGGTGGCGGTCACCGCTCTATGGTGGCAGGCGGCTCGATCTCGCCCGTGAGCTCGGCTCGCTGCAGCTCGGCCTCGTCGCGTTCGCGCCGCGCCAGCGGCTTGACCCGCAGCTCGTCGACGAGGATCGCGCTCAACGACAGCAGCGGCACGCTCACGAACAGGCCGATCACGCCGAACAGCGCCGCGACCACGACCACCCCGACGGCCACGACCGCCGGGTGCAGGCTGACCGCCCGCGACATGATCAGCGGGTAGAGGACGTTGCCCTCGAACTGGTTGACGATCACGTAGACCAGGAGCACGAGCAGCGCCTTCGTGGGCGAGTCCTGCAGCGAGAACAGGATCGGCGGGATCGCGCTGATGATCGAGCCGTAGTTCGGGATCACGGTCAGCAGCGCGCTGAGCACCGCGAAGGTCAGCGCGAACTGCACGCCGACGATCTCCAGGCCCACCCAGAGCAGGAAGCCGAGCACGAGGCCGTCGACGACCACGCCGCCCAGCCAGGCCAGCCACGACGACCGGATGCGCTCGAGCGTGTGCGCGACCGTGTCGCGATCCTTGGTCGGGAACAGCGACATCAGGCCGCGGACGAGCGGCCCGGGGTTGGTGGCGATGAACACCGCGTTGACCGTGACCACCAGGAGCAGGACCACGGTGCCGACGATGGAGACGCCGACATCGGTCACCGGCCCGAGCAGCTTGCCCGGGTCGTCCTCGAAGTTGCGCACGAACTGCTGGACCGCGCCGCCCGCGCTCTTCGTGTGGATCCCGATGTCGCCGAGCCACTTCTGGACCTGGTTGATGGTGGCGGGGATCTGGTCGACGACGTTCGCGACCTGGTCGACCAGCGGCGGGAGAATCAGCGCCAGCAGCAGCCCAATGCCGCCGACGATGAGCGCCAGCGCGATGAGCACCCCGACCACGCGCGGCACGCCGACCTTGCGCTGCAGGTAGGAGGCAACGGCCGACAGCGGCAGTGCGAGCAGGATCGCGATGACGACCGCAAGCAGGATCGTGAGGAGCTCGGGCAGCAGCAGCGCCGCGCCGACAAGGCCCACCGCGAAGATGACGACGCGGTACAGGTCCTGCACGCGGATAGGACGTGCGCCCGGGGCCACTGTCCCGCAAGGTACCCGGCGCTAGGGCTTTCACCGATAGGTGATCTGCTCGTACCAGTCCGGCGCGCGGCCTGCTCTCGTCAGGTCGAGCATGTTCCACACCGGCTCGAGGGTCCCGACGTGCCGCGGGTCCTGGCCGGGCTCGGCGGGCGCGTAGAACAGCTCCGAGCCCCAGAAGTGGCGGACGGTGCCGCCGTCGCGCTCGAACACGTTGAGCATCGGCTTCTGCTGGCCGTCGTCGGCCTCGCCGCCGTAGTCGCGGTTGTACGTGTTGCCGGCGCACGAGAGCAGGCGCAGGCGCCGCCAGCCGCGCTCGCGCCCCCAGGTCAGCAGCCGGTCGGCCGAGGTCTTGGCGACGACCACGAAGCTCAGGTGCTGACCCACGTGCTCGGCGGCGCCGTCGAGCTGGTCGAGCAGCGCCGTGCACGACGGGCACGGACCCTCCGCCAGCGGCAGCTCCGCCGTGCGGCCCGATGTCGGTCCCGGGCTGTCGTCGTGGGCGTCGCGCGGGAACATCATCGAGTACACCACGAGGGCGTCGCTGCCGGGCGTGAAGAGCTCGGACATGCGCACCGATCCCTCGGCGCCCTCGAAGACGTAGTCCTCGGGGATGGCGCCGCCAGGCGGCAGCGCGCGCCGCGCCGCGGCGACGTCCTCCATGGCCCGCCGCAATTCGCTCTCCCGCGCCAGCAGGCGGTCGCGCGCGGCTCGGTACTCCGGCGACTCGTTCGGGAACGCGACGCTCATCGCCGCCGCCGCTCACTGCGCTCGCGGTCGCGGTCCTCGGCCTCGCCGATGGCCAGGAACGCGTAGGCGACGAGGAAGACCAGCATCACGCCGAAGAACCCCCAGCCGATCCCGAAGACCACGTCGCCGGGCTTGGACGGGATCAGTAGGGCGAGCGTCACCACCAGCAGGACGGCCGGGATGGCGAGGCGGATGCGCCAGCGGCGGCTCATGCGGACTTCGCCTCCTCCCTGCGGTGCACGAAGAAGGCGCCCATGGCGCCGGCGAGGCTCGCCACGATGACCACGGCGTAGAGCTTGAGGAGCATGTCCAGAACATAGGCCGGGGTGCTGCGGGGGTTGGCAAAGCCCGAGCCGATCGCGGTCATCTGCGATGCCGTCCAGTAGGCCGCCTGCCAGCCGTTGTGGATGTCGGTGCCCTGCGCATGGCGCTCGAAGAAGAACATCGCGATGGTGCACACGACCCAGACGACCACGGTGAGGAAGGCCAGCACCACCAGGCGGTCGCGCAGGAGCTGGTGGGCGCGGCTGTCGGCCGGGCGGGCGACGCGCCCGAGCTCGGCCGGGAGGCGGCGGATGGGCCGGAGCGGGTCGGCCATGGACGGAGTCTCGCGCCGAACGCGGACGGGTGGCTCGACACTATCCCGACCGGTGCGCTAGGTTTTCGGGCGGCCTAATTAGGGTCACCTAACCCGGACCATGCTGCCGACTTTCGTCATCGGACTCCGCGAGGGCGTCGAAGCCGCCCTGATCGTCGGGATCATCGCAGCCTTCCTCCGCCAGGAGCAGCGTGGCGACGCTCTCCGCTACGTGTGGGCGGGCGTCGGAATCGCGATCGTGCTGTGCGCCGCCGTCGGCGTCGCCCTGCAGATCGTCGACCAGGACCTCCCCCAGCGCCAGCAGGAGGGTCTGGAGACCGTCGTCGGCCTCGCCGCGGTCGGGATGGTCACGTTCATGATCGTGTGGATGCGGCGCAACGCCCGCGGGTTGCGCAAGGAGCTCGAGGCAAGCGCCGCCGGCGCGCTGGCGCGGGGCTCGATCTACGCGCTCGTCGGCATGGCCTTCTTCGCCGTGCTGCGCGAGGGGCTGGAGACCGCCGTCTTCCTCCTCGCGGCCTTCCAGTCCGCCGCCAATTCGACCACGGCGGGCATCGGCGCCCTGCTCGGCATCGCGCTCGCGGTCGTGATCGGCTACGGCATCTATCGCGGCGGCGTGCGCATCAACCTGCAGAAGTTCTTCCGCTTCACCGCCGCCATCCTCGTGCTCGTCGCCGCCGGCCTGCTGGCCAGCGCCGCACACACCGCACACGAGGCGGGCTGGCTGAACTCGCTCCAGGGCCAGGCCATCGACCTGAGCTGGCTGATCGACCCGGGCACGGTGACCTCGTCGCTGCTCACCGGCATGCTCGGCCTCCAGCCCCAGCCCACCGTGGCCGAGGTCCTGGTCTACCTGCTCTACGCGGTTCCCATGCTCGCCTACGTGCTCTGGCCGCAGCGGACCCGTGCGCGGCCCCCGGCCCGGCAGACGGCAGCAGCGTCGTGAGGCTCCTCGCGCTGGTGACGGCGGCCGTCGCCGCCGCGCTCCTGCTTGCTTCGTGCGGCGGCAGCGACGACGCCAAGGGCGGCAAGAAGGTGTCGATCGCGCTGACGAACAACGGTTGCGCGCCGGCCAAGCTGTCGACCCCGGCCGGCCCGACCACGTTCGAGATCACGAACAAGGGCAGCGACAAGGCGACCGAGTTCGAGGTCCAGAAGGGCTCGGAGATCCTGGGCGAGAAGGAGAACATCACCGACGGGCTGTCGGGCTCGTTCTCGCTCAACCTCCAGCCCGGGCGCTACACGACGTTCTGCGGCCAGGGCACGCCCAAGGGCGTCCTCGTCGTCACCGGGAAGGCCCAGAAGGCCCAGGCCAACCCGCAGCTCGATGCCGCCGTGCGGGGCTACGACCGCTACGTGCGCGACCAGGTCGTCGCCCTGCGGACGGCCACGAAGGCGTTCACCGACGCCGTCCGCGCCGGCGACGTCGAGAAGGCCAAGCAGCTCTACGCGGCCGCGCGCGTGCGCTACGAGCGCATCGAGCCGGTGGCCGAGAGCTTCGGCGGCCTCGATCCCGCCATCGACGCGCGCATCAACGACGTCGAGAAGGGCCAGGAGTGGACGGGCTTCCACCGCATCGAGCAGGCCCTGTGGACGAAGGGCAGCACGAACGGGATGGCCCCCATCGCCGACAAGCTCGACGAGGACGTCGGCCTGCTCGAGACGAAGGTCGACGCGGCCAGCTACCAGCCCGCCCAGCTCGCCAACGGCGCGGTCGAGCTCCTCAACGAGGTCTCGAAGTCGAAGATCACAGGCGAGGAGGAGCGCTACTCGCACCTCGACCTGGTCGACTTCCAGGCCAACGTGGACGGCGCCAAGCAGGCCTTCGTGCTCCTGCGGCCCGCGCTGAACCGCCGCAATCCGACGCTGGCGCGCACGGTGGCGTCGCGCTTCGACGGCGTCGACGCGGCGCTCGCGCCCTACCGGCGCGGCGTGACCTTCGTCGACTACTCGACCGTCGATCCCGCGCAGCGGCGCAAGCTCAGTCAGGCGGTGGACGCGCTCGGCGAGCCCCTCTCCCAGGTCGGCGGGACGATCGTCGCGAGCTGATGGCGCTGACCCGGCGAGCCCTGCTCGGCGCCGGCGCAGCTTCGGGCATCGCCGCGGCAGGGATTGCCGGGTACGAGATCGGGGCGTCGTCCTCGGACGAGGAGGCCGTCGCCGGCACGGCGGTCCCGTTCACCGGCCGCCACCAGGCCGGGATCGCCACGCCGGCGCAGGACCGCCTCCACTTCGCCGCCTTCGACGTCGTCGTCGACGACCGCCGGTCCGTGCAGGAGCTGCTGCGCGAGTGGACGGCGGCCGCCGCCCGGATGACCGCCGGGCGCCCGGCCGAGCCGTCCGCCCCCAACGCCCTGCTGCCGCCCACCGACACCGGCGAGGCGATGGGCCTCGGGCCCTCGCAGCTGACCGTGACCATCGGCCTCGGCCCGCCGCTGTTCGACCACCGTTTCGGCCTGGCCTCCGCGCGGCCCGCGCCCCTGCAGCCGCTCCCGCTGCTGCCCGGTGACGAGCTCGACCCCGAGCGCTCCGGCGGCGACCTGTGCGTGCAGGCGTGCGCGAACGACCCCCAGGTCGCGTTCCACGCCGTTCGCAACCTGGCGCGGATCGGGCGCGGGACCGTGGTCATGCGCTGGTCACAGCTCGGCTTCGGGCGCACGTCGACGACGAGCCGCTCGCAGTCCACCCCGCGCAACCTCATGGGCTTCAAGGACGGCACCAACAACCTCAAGGCCGAGGATGGCGCCGCGCTGAGCCGCCACGTGTGGGTGGGGAGCGAGGGGCCCGCGTGGCTGCGCGACGGCTCCTTCGTGGTCACGCGCCGCATCCGCATGCTCATCGAGACCTGGGACCGCGCCTCGCTCCAGGACCAGCAGGAGACCATCGGGCGCACGAAGACGGCGGGGGCGCCGATGGGCGAGCGGCACGAGCACGACCCGGTCGACCTGCGCTCGGGCGCCATCCCCGCCGACGCGCACATCCGCCTCGCCGCGCCGGACACCAACCGCGGCGTGCGCATTCTGCGGCGCGGCTACTCGTTCACCGACGGGTTCGACGACGAGCTCGGCCAGCTCGACGCGGGCCTGTTCTTCATCGCCTACCAGCGCGACCCACAGCAGTTCGTGGAGCTGCAGCGCCGGCTGGGCGCCAACGACGCGCTCAACGAGTACATCAAGCACACGTCGAGCGCGGTGTTCGCGGTGCCGCCCGGCGTCCGCTCAGGCGCGGACTGGCTCGGGCGGGGGCTGTTCGAGGCGCCGAACTAGCGGCGGCGCACCAGCTCCGCGCGGTAGCGGGCGCGCCCGGTGCATTGCCACGAGCGCCCGTAGTCGATCCATCCGTTCAGCGCGGTGCCGTCGAAGCGGCCCTCGACGTGGATGGCCTCGTTCTCCTCGCCGCCGGAGAGCAGATGGTCCTCCTCGAAGGCGAAGCCTTCGCCGCGCAGCGGCGCGCGGCCGGCGACGCGCACCGAGGACGATCGTCCGCCGCAGAGGACGTCCGCCTCGACCGAGCGGATGGCGCTTCCCGCCACCTCGATGGCGATGCTCCTCCCTTCTGACGTCCTGCCCAGATAGGTGCCGGGGGTGGGCCGGAGGTCCGCCCGGGCTACGACCATGGCGGTCGCCCCAGCGGCGATGACGCTGAGCACGGCTATGACGACGCGCACGGCTTAGGCGCGGCGCACCGCTCGGTCGTGCCGGTTCGCCATGAGGATGACTGGGAGCTTGCACATGACCGTACAAGCGATTGGGCCGCCCGGGAGTTACGGCAACGACAAGGGCGCGCCCGCCGGCGCGCCCCGTCATCCGTGTGGGAGCGGATCGGCGACTCCCGCGCTCACGCCGCGCCCGGCGCGCTCTTGCCGCCAGCTGAGCTATCCCACAGTGGTTGAGCATCGGCCTTCGACCGCGGGCGCTTGAGTCCTTCCGCACGAGCGCTTGCGGGCCGTTTGAACACGTTTGACCATTCGCTGCGCGCGCACTGATAGCGTCGCGCCATGCGGGTCGTCGTCGCTGCTCTGGTCCTCGCCGTGCTGGCCTGCGCCGCTCCGGCCGCGAGCGCGTCCCCGACCTGGCTCTCCCCCACCACCTTCGCCGAGGACGGCGCCGAGCTGCCCAATATCGCGGCCAATCCGTCCGGCGACTCCGCGGTGGTCTGGCTCGACGGGACGCTGAGCGGCACCGTGCGCGCGATCTTCCGCCCGGCCGGCGGCCCAATCGTCGGCCCGACGACCCTCGGCACCTTCGAGCAGAACCCGAGCACGGCGCCGTCGGAGGCCGTCGTCGCCGTCAATCCGGCCGGCGACGCCGTGGCGCTCTGGCGCACGATCGAAGCCGGGCACAGCATCATCCAGGAGTCCTTCCGTCCCGCCGGCGGCGACTGGGGGCCACAGCAGGCGTTGACGCCGGCGGACGAGTTCAACGGCTTTCCGCAGGTCCAGGCCGACGGTTCCGGCGGCTTCGTCGCAATGTGGGCCGACGGCGAGGCCTCGGCCCAGGCCGTGGTCTCGCGTGCCGGGTCCGACGGCCAGTTCGGCCCGCCGGATTCGGTGAGCGGCGGCAACGTGACGGGGGCCAACCTGGCGATCAACGCCGATGGCGACGCCGCGGTCGCATGGATATTCGCGGACCCCAATGCGGGCACGAGCTTCGCCGAGGTCGTCACCGCTCCCGCCGGCGGGAGCTTCGGCCCCCAGCAACAGCTGTCGCCCATGAACCTCAACGCGGCTGGCGCGGTCCCGGCGGTCGCTCCGGACGGCCGCACCACGGTCGTGTGGACGCAGCTCCCGAACACCGGGAACACGGGCACGACCGAGGCGGCCAGCGACAGCGGTCCCGGCACGTCGCTCGGGGACACCCAGATTCTCTCCGAGCAGCCGCTGGACGCCGCGCAGCCTGCGGTCGCTGTCGACGGCTCGGGCAGGTTCACAGCCGCGTGGGACCAGGCTCCGACGGCGAGCGACCTGACGTCGCAGATCTTCGTCAACGTCCTGCCCGCGACCGGCCCACCCTGGATCGGCCGGCAGCTGGTCGCGACCGGCGCCGAGGTGCTCCACCCGCACGTCGCCGCGGCGCCGGACGGCAGCTCCATCCTCACGTTCGACGGCAGCGACGGGACCAACCAGGTCCACGCCGCGGTCCGCGGCCCGGCGCAGAGCGCGTACGGGCCGGACCAGTTGCTGGCCGAGGGTGAGACGCTGGGCGGGTCGAAGATCGCGATGGACGCCCAGGGCAACGGCTTCGCGACCTGGTTCAGCAACCAGCCCCACGAGGTCCAGGTGACGGGCTTTGACGCGGCCGGGCCGGTGCTCAGCGACGTGTCGGTGCCGGGCGGCGACGCGGGGCAGTCGCTGGCCTTCTCGGTGACGGCGCGAGACGTCTGGTCCGAGGTCCGGTCAGTGGACTGGGACTTCGGCGACGGCTCGTCCGGCTCGGGCACGGCTGTGACCCACACCTACGCGGCGCCGGGGGCCTATCCGGTGGTCATACGGGCGGTCGACGGCGTCGGCAACGTGACCGAGGTCCACCGCACGGTGCAGGTCACCGGGTCGGGTGGCGGCACGGGGCCGGCGGGCGCGAACGGGTCCAATGGGTCGAACGGGTCCAATGGTTCGAATGGGTCGAACGGCACCAACGGGGCGCAGGGCCCGCCGGGGCCCCCGGGCATCGTGCTCGTGCCGGTGGTCGGGCCGAGCGGCACGCCCACCTCGCGCGTGCTCATCAGCACGGTGGGCTCGGTAGTCGGCCACTCGGTGCGGATCGGGTTGGCCTGCCCGGCGTCGTCTCCGACGTCTTGCACGGGTCGCCTCGTGCTCAGCGCGAGCGGTCACACCCTGGGCGCAGGCCGCTTCCGGCTGGCGCCCGGGACGCACCGGTTCGTGCGGGTCCGCCTGCGCCGGGGCGCCAGCGCGCTGCTGAGCGACGGGTCGACCACGTCGGTCAAGGCCGAGATCGCCCTCGCGCGGACCGGACTGCCGGCCCTGGGGCTCAACAAGACGGTCCGCGTTCAGGGCTAGGCGACGCGCCGGGCCCACACGTCCCCGCGGTCGGGGAGGTCGGCCTTGAGCTCTGCGAGCTGCTCGGGGTGGTCGAGGGAGGGGGCCGATGCGTCGGGATGACGGGAGGCGAGTGCGGAGCTCGAACACGTCCCAGATCGCGCGGCCGAAGATCGAAGCTGACGGTGTGCGCCTCCCCTGGGCCGAGTCGCACGCGCGCGAAGCCGCGGAGGTCGTGCACCGGCACGGCGCACGACGCCTCCAGGTCCTTGA